>Ga0307515_10000884_pt1 | contig 68966 bp, 68 predicted proteins | sample 17_EM_MG_FD_194513 | JGI IMG/M metagenome (GOLD analysis project Ga0307515, IMG submission 194513) | Populus trichocarpa ectomycorrhiza microbial communities from riparian zone in the Pacific Northwest, United States - 17_EM | ecosystem: Host-associated > Plants > Roots > Unclassified | place... | reverse complement strand
GCTCAACAAGCAAAAGCTCATTAATGGTTGCTGAAAACTTTATTTTGATAAGATACTATTAACACACTGCAAATACAAGAGCCTTATATGAATCTATAGGTGGACCCGCTGTGCGACCCGCTGACAACCCGCCCAATTCAGACGGGTTGGGAGTTTACCATGGAACCGTACCCGAGTGGGCAGTTCGGATTTATTGACGACCCGGACCGCCAATTTGGCAACGGTTCGGTTTGGACCCGGACCCGGGCCCGAAGTGATGGTCCGGAACCGTTGCTAACAATACCTAGATGGCGATCATGATTCTAACAGATTGAAGGTAGCAGCACTGTTGCACACCCAGACTATACCCATTTAGATCTTCAAGATATGGCTGGTATCAGGTTCATGTGAGAAAGAGGTATGCTTCTACAGTGGTAGTCAAAGCTAATAAAATGTGAAATGTAAGGTTCCTGTTAATAAATAAAGATATCAGGGGCAACTTCTACCCATTTGTGAGTATATGAACATAACCATTATCTGAAAGGAAACTGAAGCAGATGGTGGGTTCATGTGTTCTATGAAGAAGAAATGCTTAGATGTAGGCTCTGGAGTTAGCTGGGGTGGGTGGCAATGAGGCCAGTGTATGAATCATAGAAGAAAATTTCTGGAAGCATTTCGTTCGCCCAGCCAGTTTTTTAGCAAATGGGCAACCCAGTTTGAATTGAAAATGATTCCTAAAACCGCCATCAGAAAAGATTGTGGCTGGTGAGGCATCATAAATCCGAGCTAAACAGTTGAAAGGCTCAATATGATAGATTGAAAACACGGGAAAGAATCATATTACTTTTTTGATTTAGGTCACCTGTTCGATCGGCAAATAAAAAGAAGCCACTACAGATATAGCTGCAACTTTTCATACCGAAAACACCGTACCCAAGAATTGGCTGCGCGTTTGACACTTTTCACATCATGAATGCATGCCCTGACAAAGGAGGCTATATGGTTGCGTAAACCGCAAACCTGCATTCTCTGTTCTGTTTTTCGATCAGGATTAGATGGCTCTGATAAGATACAAGTCAGCTGCTTACCATCCAACGTGTTCCACGTCGCGATCCTAACGCCGCCCGTTATCTTGTATCTCAATCACCAACAACCTTAAAATCGCCGCCATCCTCCCCTGCGATTCTCCCCGCCATTCTTCGCTACCGCTCTTCTCCTTCACGAACGCCAAAACCTTGTCAAAACCGCCGCGATGCTTGCCAATGCTGTGCAGCAAATCTCTTCCAACAGTTGGGTACAATGTGCCGCCCACATATTTCTCAATCATGTCGCTCAGGTTGTTTACATTGTCGTCAAAACGGCTATGCTCGCCATCGAGTCCGTGATCAGACACCCGTGGGTGCTGGTGCCGCTTCTGCTCCCTGCGCTACAGGCCTGGCTGGTGCTACTTAGCTTTGATGCCGGTGGTATTCTTGCTGGTGATCTGCATTCCTGCTAAAGTCGGTTAACATGCTTCCGTACACGCACTATCGCAGCGCCAATCCAGTCGTCATACGGCGATGTCCCTTTGGGGTACTTCTTTGCGTTCCTACAGAGTAACTAATGGCGGCAGCGGATTTGCCTATAGTGCGTTGAGAACGGTGAGAATACTGGAATCCGGGGTATTTGTTACGTTGGTTGTGATATCATTTGGGGACTTTTTGAATGAAAAGAGGATGGAGTAATAGCAAATTGGCAACATTGTGGAGGCGTGCTGAGGCTGTACAGTAGGGCGTTTTGAGAATGGGTACTAGGTGACAGCTAGTCGGATTTAATTCTTTCTCGAGCTGCGCATGCGATAGTGGCATGGCTAGAGGTTGTTAGGGGTGACGGTAGAGAATGTAGTGAGCCACAAGTGGTGATAGTGGAGATATCAGAGGGGTAACAGCAACAGGTATTTCATGCAGCCAGCGGTGGTACCGGTGGTGGCTATGTATACGATTGCTTGGTAGCAGTAAAATAACACGTACTACTAATACCGTCTCGTACCATGATGAAATATATAATTGACAGTTCTATGTAGCACAACACGCGAATCAACTGAGACTATTGCAATAGCTTCTCGACAACTGCCTATTTAGATCTCAGTGTCTGGAAGGCGTTCTAGTAAGTAGATGGTATCCTTTTCTAGCTATCGGTCAGGGCTATCTGTCGGGGTGTCATTTTAAGGCGCGACAGGTTATATCACTGCCTGTTATATGACTTAAAATGTCCTTATCCTCTTCAATCTAATTACCAACTCGCTCCCGTTTCCAGCTCCTCCCCCCTGGAGTCTTATTCCCCATGATTACGTCCGACATCTGAATGCTCTTACAAATGCTTTTCCTCCCTCCGCAGACCAAGCATGATCCCTAGTTTATAATATATCAAGAAGTATCACACTCATAAACTTGATGTCACGGCGCAGGGGCTTCCACCCTTGCACAAGGCAGAGTCCAACAATACTCCCTTCACAAGTTCTGGCGATGTAACTAACTATTTGCCCTCCAAAGCCGCATCCTCACATCTAAGTTAGGGTTATAAGAGGGAAAACAAGGTATGTACAAAAGAAGACCGAGTGGCAGGCCTCTCAATCGTATATCCGTAGGACAGAGGTTTCCGAGACCTGCCGAGGCAGAAATTTCAATATTTGCTTCTGTGTTTGGTTATCGCGGTCAATTCAATTCACGAATGACAATAATTTGTACTCTTGGTGTGCAGCGTAACGACTTCTCCGAGGCTCCAGTTCAGTACCGTGTCGTTGCGCTATCAACCATGCACACACATCTCAACCCCCTGGCTTACTACTCAGCTACTGTACAATATGTACTCTACCGATTTACTGAACATTCACTGGTCCTCGATCTCGCCACGAGGTGAAACGCTGAGGTTAACTTTACCTGGTTAAGCGACAATTTCTTGCCCCCGCGTTCTTTGTTCCGTTATGTGTCGACAATAAAACGGTTCGATTAACTGTACCGCAATTTCGTTCGTGGAAGTCACACAACACCACTCTCAACGAAATCCATCAGGGGAGGGGAAGGTGCTGCCATCCCAGGTAAACCAGTGCGGTGGCGGCGGCGGTTCGTGGTTGCTATCGGACTTTGGCTCGAGGCAATTCGCCCCATCGATAGCGCCCTCGGTTAGTATCCCCAACGTGCTCAGTCTGTTGCCAGTTGATAGCCAGTTGTTACGCTGCCGTTGATTGGCTGATCCCAAATTATGTGAAACCCATTGACCCGGCCTGGCCATTGATGGCTATTGTGCATGGCAACGAATCAGAGGCCTCTGAGCGTGTAGGCGAAATAGACGTAGAGTACTCTAAAAATTATGCACAAGATACGAAGGTAGAAGTGTTTAGCAGAAATAGAAACATGTGGGTAACGATCTGCCACGAGGGGCCGGATGCGATAGAAGGCTTTGAATCTCCGATTGGCTAAACTCCTGCGTGGGTGAGATATGAGGAGGGTTCGGAGGGCTGGCATGCGAGCTTACCGATTGGCCTCCACTGCCTCTGTCTGCGGGAAAAGCCACCACCGTCCCGTCGGAAGTGTCCCGACAAAGATCGATCGCACTACAATGCATGTGTAAACCTGGAATGGCGCAAATGTGGATTTCTAGCGGCTCTACGCTACGAATCTGTGCTGAGAATCGACCGCCATATCATTTGATCTGTTTACCAGCTCGCTACAAATCAACAACATGAGATTTTTGCACACTTGCACCATCAACCGGAGACCAAAGATTCCGACACAGGAATATTGTGGATCCATTGGAAGGTGTCGATGCACGAATAGGGGGTACAAACAGAAAGACGGGCTTCTTGAAACGATCGGAAGTGGGGGTAGAAAGCTTGATTGGATGGGCAGGTTTATCTGTGGTGAAGAATACATCCCAGTACAACTTCACGCGACTGTAACCTGGTCAATCAGCTTCATCCGTATCCCCTGCAGTGAGCACCCTGCGTTTCGAGCGCAAAATGTTTGATACGAGGCTCCAAGCACACCATACTTTTCGTGTCGTCGTGCAACATACAGAGACTAAAGGAATAATGAACAAGGGTTAGGGTTCCATGCACGCATTCCGATCCTTGGTCCGACCCTCCGTGGACACAAGTTTACCCTGATGAAGTGTTGTAGTGATAATAAACCTAAAGCTGCAGATAAATCCTGTTTGAGTACATTATATACTGTTATCCGTGCCGCAACTAACTAAAGTTTATTTCAGGATGTGTAATTTGATAGCCGAGATTCTCGCATGGAGGTTAATTGGTCGGATGGACCTCACGAGCAATTGTGGGTGGTGTGTGGAGATGTAAAAAGCAGCATCAGAGATGCTGATATCTCCGCCCTCAGCATCTGAAAACTTCTGCAGTTGGTTATTCGAGCGGTATCATTTCTAACTTGCTAACGGCAAGATATATCAGGGTGTGATTGGTTAATTTGTAGTTGGCTGTGCAGGTGGCAAATGCAACCCCGATGGCAGTCTTCTATTTGGTCCGAGTTGTGGTAATGCACATAGAACAGACACGCAAAAGCAACAGATAGGGGAATCCTGCGCTGCAACAAATATTGCGGACACACCCCAATATATGGTACTCGGATATGGGCCCAAAATCAGAAAAGGATCTTGAACGGAAATGCAGTAGCTTGAAACAAACCGAACTTGAAGTAACGGGTGTGATTGGTTGAAATTGCGGAATTGTAGGGGAGCTTCGACAAGCCAACAAGATTTGTATTTCCATCTTTTTGCCTCACTCACTACTCCCCCACGGTTGAACACGCGTGGCTTTGCGGATGGTTATGCGAGTATGACTCGATTGTGGACTCACTGCATACAAACTTGCGGCTGAGAAACACTACCATACTGTAGTGAAGTCTGGCTAGATTTAGTTTACCTCAGTATGCAACGCCATCGCTGGCCAAGAACAAAATAAGTTACACGAGATGTTCAAATTGTCTTACCGTACATATCGCAAGCACAGTACGGACTACATTGGAGGAAAAGCGTTGTGGCTTGCAGTTGCCAGAGACCGAAGTTTCATCAACATAAAATTGGATACACGTTTCGTCCATTCTCAGGTGTAGGGTACAGTCAGCGCTGTAGCCTATGAGAAAGTGTTATAAGATATGGTGCTAGCGAGGATTGACATTCTCTGTTGAACTTCTTCGCTGTAAATCCATCTTTTCGTTCTTCTATCTGTCATTACATTTATTTATTCATCTATTTATCATTACGCTCCTTTATCCATTCTTTTCGATGCTCAATTACACCTCAAAACACCGCAGCCGAAACCGTCCAGGTATGTGACTTCTTAAGGAGCTATACTAGTCATACTCATGTTATGAACAGGAGATGGATATCGACCTAAAACGCTTCACCCATTCACACTTGCAGGATTTGCTTGTATTTGCCTCGGGTTGATTGTTGCCATCGAGTGTTTGGTTCGTTCCGCAACTTTGGTTCGTTCCGCGACTTTGGCAGATGAAGGTTTCGGCATCAACGTCAAGCGTTCAATGTCCTTCAGCTACGAAAATGATCCTCACGCTAATGTCTCCATATCTGAACCGCCGGTTCTGGTCTCCGACAATGTATCGCCGAATATTTTTACGCCCCCACCTACCGTGCTGGACAACATCGTTACCGCAACCGCAACTGCCAGTCGCGCGCTACCGCAGTTCGCACATCCTAAATTCGTGGAATTTATAGCATCAAAAGATCACCGCAAGGAGGAACTGTACGCAACCACCATCCGCCACCGGCTCGAGTGGCGCGACTACGACTATAAGATACCCCACCAAGGTTCATATGCAACAACGGTCCGAGGAGGGCGACATGGAGGATGGAAGGTATACTACGCCGTTCGGAAGAGATTTATTCCAACAACGAAGAGATCAACCCCCGCCGATCACCGCGGGCCAGGACAGTACGTCACATCGATCCGCCACCGAATCAAAGGGCGCGGGCGCGACAATGTCAATTTTAGACCTCACCAAGGATCATACGCTACAACCATCCGAGGAGAGCATCATGGTGGACGGGAGCAATATTACACCGTATGGAAGAGGTCTATTGCAACAACAACACCCCAGGATACCCGCGGGAAGGAACAGTACGCCACTACGATCCGCCACCGCAAAGCACAGGAGGATCACTATGCCATTAAGAAGAGGGCTCATGGCGGCAGCGCAGTAACGACCACGGTATATGTCACAAAGTAATAAACCCTAACCCCTATACCACCACCTCGCTGATAGTGCTGGATAATTAGAATCCCTGGCCCAACACCCCAACCAAAGAGCACACACGGGGCATTTGTGTTGCAGCTCCCGAATGATACTGAGCACCCGACTACCAGCCAACATTCATTGCTAGGTCATCGGGACTGCTTCAGCAACCTACCACATTCTTCCACATTCGTCGATACTCAATTTCACGCACCCAGTATGACCGATCGTACCAGTAACCAATTGCAACATGGTACGAGCGCGTCTGATTCCACCGTCCCCATTCCAGAACCCTCATTCTCGGACACTCCAGCTCCTGAGCCTTAGTGGTCTCCATTCCTTTCGACCAACGCCATATACTTTGGCGCCCACTACCTCGCCACCATACTCGCTGTCCTACTCTCTCTCCTCTGGCGCATGATTGATACCGATTTACGAAGGCTGGAGCCCTTCTATCTGCTCTCCCAACCCACTGGTACAATACTCACGGAGAACCTGCTTTTCACATCGATTTTAGTCCTCCCAATCCATGCAGTCCGCCGCCGGCAATGGTCTATCCTCCTTAGTACTGTGATCTACTGTCCTCTCCTGACTGTCGTGCAAATGCTGGCCGCCTCAGCAGTGTTTTTGGCAACCCCGGAAGTGTGCGATCCCTTTGCACCTACACGCACCTGTGGTGATCCTTATGTGGCAACCCGGCATTTCGTTGCACGCATGCTTGAGGTTGCGCTCGGTTGTGTGGTATTCACTATACTAGCTATCATATGGTTCCAGAGCAAGCGGAAGTGTTTACTTCATGCAGAGCCGTGGAGTATTGCTGGGTTGGCTACATTGCTGGCAGATGGTACGGTAATGGAAGGAGATGAGGGGCTGGCGGAAGGGTATAAATACCGTCTTGCAGAGTGGACACACAACGGGGATACCTTCCTGGCGCTCGAAAGCGTGCGCGACGCGGAACCTGATACCGTCTTTTCTCATACAAAACACGCTCACATTGAATCTTGGAACGTTACTACATTCACATTTTTTATGTGTGGTGTCCTCACGTTGATCTTGGTTTACCGCTTCACCACCGACAGCACAATCGAGCCCTCCATGAGCGGTCAGAGTGTATGGGTAAATTTGCGATTTATGGCACTTGGTATAACGATCCGATGTGGCTGGGAGCCGATCGAGCGCGGTAAATTCCACTATTTGGTTTTATATTGCATGTGCAGCTACTGATATGACCACAGAAGCCCGCCATCTGGAAGTATTCCACCGCCTGTTGCAGCGATATTAGCCCCTATCCACACTCCTCACAGATGAGCTCCGATCTTTTCCCGTTGTCTCACAGATATCCGCACTCATTCATGGTCGGACTTTTATTGCTGCCCTCGGCATAGAGGGCTTGCTCGTCGAAGCGCTCGTTGTGTCACTCACCGGGATACCGTACTCGGGAACTCAGACGTGGTTGGATTTCAACGTGTCACTGTTTCTTTCCGTCAGTATCCTTATTATCGTTATCATCATGGTCGGAATTTTCATGTTCCGTCGACGAGGAATTGAAAAGACAATGCCCCACGTGCCGTACACAATTGCCGGGATCAAGGGATATCTATATGCTGCCCGGATGCTGCATGGATTCAGTGGGCTATCGACACTGTCCTACAATGATCGACTTAAGATAGTTAAGGATATGGGGAAGGGAAAACGGTATGGGTTAGGGTGGACAGTGGGAATTGATGGAAACAAGAGAGTGGGAGTTGATGAGGAGATGTTGCTGGGGGACTATAGACAGTGAAACGGTGAGGCTGGTACTGAATGAGTAATGAACTATCAGGCGTTGTGAGGGTTTATTAAGGCGCTTTATGTATTACCGGATATTATGAGAAAATTTATGCTGGACTTTTCAAAATGTGAATTGATTCGTTCTGTCGGGGAGATCTGTGATAATCGCAGAATCCTGCCTCTAAGTCACCATCATTGAATAGTTATTCGTACCATTGCAACAACTTCCACACATTTAAAACCCGCTCCAAGCACCAACCACCCAAAGGACTCTCAAAATCGTATAGACGTGACTCAGGACTTCGTGGTCAGGACCACCATACTGGACAACACCACTGCAGCCAAAAGCTCCGCGCAGCGCTGGGCCAGCGAGAAAGAAGCCAAAATCCGAGCAGGGGTCTGGATGTGGTGGACAGATGGATCGCGCTCAGACGATGGCCGAGTGGTAGCCGCACCAGTGTGTAACGACAGAAATGAATGGAGGGCTCGGCGCAGATTTCTGGGCACCGGACGGATGGTGGTCTTAAATGCCAAATTGAGTGTGATGGGGCTCGCGCTCAATGTGGCGATCGGCAAGAGAGACACATTGCACAAGCATTGAGTGAAGACGGTGGCATTCTCGATTTACTTACATGCCGCAGTTCGACGAGTGGCACAGCTGGAGCCAGGCCCAATGCAGCGACTGGCGGGGCATATCAACAGAAAGGCGCGGAGTCTCTTCACCCACGGCATCGCAACCGCGATCTGCTGCGTCACCGGACACTCCAGCATCCACGGAAACGAAGAAGCCATCCATCAGGCCAACTTCGCCCGAGACCCAAGCAGATATACTGAGATAGAGCGACCTTAACCCTCAGACCCGAACCGGGCTAGTCGAATATCTGAGGGATGATCAGCAGCTAAGGCGGAATGGGAGGCCGACAAGTGCAGCAGGCACTTCAGCTACAGATTCAAGATCAAGGCGGGGACTAACAGGCGTATCCTGATGATAAGCTAAAAGTCGCTGGCCAACACGTTCTACCGACTGGATTCTGGGCATGCGCCCACTGCAGTCTATCAAAAATGGTTCAGCCACTGAGATGACAACATATGCTGGTGGTGTGGAGGGACAGTGTCCCAGACGTGGGAGCACCTGTTCCGCCACTGCAGCAGTTGGAGAGACCACCAGTGAGAACTATCGAAGGCAGCGATACTGGCAAAGTGCTGGAGAGCTGGCGTATGCCGGCCTGTGCAGATCCCTGCGCATTTGTCCAACGAAGAGTGGGACCAAGCAGTGATGGACTTCCTGGTGGTGTAACGGCGAGGTCTTAGACTAGAGGTTAGGGTTGCTACGCCAGCACGTCATGCGGCCGGGTAAGCGACAACCTTAAATAGACTGCTCGTGAGGGTCATGATCCTTACCGAGAATCTTACCATACACATATACACGTACGATCACTCTGATCCCGTTTGCAACCGTATTCCTACCAGTATAATCTATTCTCTTACTTAGCCGGACGCCGGCATACGTGCCCTTACACTATTCTCGGTCTTTCAGTCACCGGATACGTTTCGCTCACGCGTTTTCAATTTTACCCCTTTTTTTTTCAGACGCGTCGCGTCACGCACGCAACCTACAATCTAAGCAATTGACCACTCAATGCCTCCCAAACGAACGAATAGACTTCCTCTACGCAGTGCCAACGAGCGTGGGAACGCAGAGACGATTCGCACGTCGATCGGTCGCAATACTCCGAGTCTCGCCAGTCAGATCACCCCTGGATCAGTGACTCCAAGAGTTCTAGCTGAGGCGGAAATCGAAGAAGACTCCGATCGCGGAAGCAGAATCATCGACGACAACGAGGAACCGCTTTCCGACGACGACACTCCAGAACCTAATGAGTCCGCGCACGACAATGACGAACCGGCTGCAACCCCCAAGATCAACCTGGAGGAGATGGTGGAGCGACAGCAAAAGATGATCGACTTCCTTTTCCAGCATAACACCGAACTACTAGAACGACATAGATCGTCGACCTCAGACTCGAAGGACAAGTTTAAGATGGCACAGCCGAAACGCTACTGCGGAGGTGCTCGAGAACTGGAAACCTATCTCGGCTCACTTCGATCGAACTTCCGGACTCATAAACACCTTTTCCACGACGACACTGACAAGGTTCAATATGCCCTAGACCACCTTGGAAGCTGGGCCTACCATACCGATCACGACATGCAGAAGACGACTATGATTGACCCAATCACCTGGGGCCAAGACCTACAAAAGAACAATTCAACATGCCTCCACGACTTCGACCTTTTCGTTGGGGAAATACAGATGATGTACGGCGATAAGGACCGGAGACTCAATGTGGCGAGGAATTCATACTACGACTTTCCGCAGGGCTACTACAACGCCAACGAGAACGTACGACCATACGCCAATCGACTACGACGGAATTGGAGAGAAGCAGAGTGGGACGAAGTGCAGTTCCAACCGATGCTGTACGACATGGTCTGGGCGGGATTGAAGGCCGACTTACTACCCAAACTCGAACCGTTTACCAAAGCGAATGGGAGGTTCAACTCCATTGACGAACTCTTTGATCGAGCAGCTGATGTTGAAACTGAACCGGAGAAGTATGACAAGCAGCAACAGAAGCCACCGGGCGAGTCATCTCGTCCTGGCGGCAGAAAGCGTAACTTCCGGCCATCAATCTCAGAGACGAAAGACGTACCTAAGAACCCTTCCAAACCCGACAAGCCCGATAAGTCATCCGGCGGCGGGAAAGATCTACCTCTGTCACCGTGGGTAACCGGAGAGGTCTACGCATCACGGAAAGCCAACGGGAAATGCTTACGATGTGGCGACGACCATAAAACCTTCCAATGCCCGAAATACTCCAAGCCGAACTTTCAAGATAGACTCAACCCCGGGGACGGCAAAGGCAAAGCCAGAGATGACAAAGGCGGCAATCGACAAATCAAGCGCCAACGATCCTTCGACACTCAGCAAGCAAAAAACTAGCATACCTCTCCCAGTATGTAGCGCGGCGGGGGAGGTTTGACGAGATGGAGCTGGGATTGGAGAAGTTGGGCGCGCAGGCACTAATGGCGACTCTGGATGAGGTTCAACCTCACCGGATCTCACTAAAATCAAGAGTCGTTCCGGAGAGCCCAAAGGCAAGAATGTTAAGTCAATACCTCTGCAGCACTGAAGTACCGGATTCGGCACACATAGTTCACGAAGTACAAATACGAGACAGAAATGGCGAGATGCAACGCGTACGGGTTCTTATCGACTGCGGCGCAACCAGCATCTTTATGGCACCGAGGCTTCTCAAGCGACTCGGGATATCACATGAGGCGGCACACATCACCACCCTCGGCCTAAACGGAGGAGTGATGCAACATGCAAAGGACAGCCGGAAGACGCGGATCACAGTCCAGTACTTGGACTATCTCACACCGGTTGATGAATCAGACGTGCTAGTCGTGCCAATGCGCGCGTACGATCTACTACTTGGATTACCATGGTTCCAAAAAAGAAATCGTGACATCGACTGGGCTCACCGTCGATTGACTTCCCCGCGATCACCGAGCGCGAGTGGAGTGGAGGAAATGACACCGATGACTACGGCAGTGGCATCGAAGGTCTCGGAAGCAGAAAACAAAAATCTCAATGACCAACTTCTGGGGCGCGGTCCGGATATACAGACACTCGGAGCAACCGCATTCGACGATCTTCTAGCTTGCGATGAAGTCGTCGCCGCATTTGCCCTACGGATTGGGGAATGCACAGGGCTGCTGGGAGCGACTTTGGAAGGCATCACCTTGGATTCACCAGGGAATACAGACCCAATCGCTGGACATGACGAGCAGGGAGCAGGGGCGGTAGTTGCGGCAGAAGACCTGCTCCGAGGAGACACTTGAATGACTGCTACCGGCACGCCCAGACCCGAAGGGAGTGACTGGACGGCGGGGCTTGGCTCCTTTGTGGGCGAACCGTTAACGACAAGGCCTCCTGGATTATTCCTTCCTTCTTCTCCTTACCTCCTTGTTCACGAACACTTAAGCTAACGCGAAGCAGAAACAGCAGACAAAAGGGTACCTACAGACGACGGGAATTTCATCCCAGCAAGGTACTCAGAATTCGTGGACGTCTTTAGCAAGACAAAGGCCGAAACGCTGGCACCACACCGCCCAATTGACCATGCAATTGACCTGGAACCGGGATTTAAGATACCATATGGACGGATCTACAACCTCTCGGAAGTCGAGCTCCGAACTCTCAAGGCATACATCGAGACGAACCTAGCAAATGGCTTCATCCAGCGGTCATCATCATCAGCAGCAGCACCGATATTGTTTGCGAAGAAAAGAGACGGCGGCTTACGACTATGCGTGGACTACCAGGCGCTCAATTCGGCGACAGTCAAAAACCGGTACCCCCTACCCCTTGTCTCGGAGATGCTTGACCGAATGCGCGGAGCCCGGATATTCACAAAGCTGGTGCTCTGGAACGCCTATCACCTTATCCGGATCAAAGTAGGAGACGAATATGAGACTGCATTCCGGACCCGCTACGGCCAGTTCGAATACCAAGTCATGCCCTTCGGATTGACAAACGCGCCAGCCATATTCCAGGCCTACATTGACGACTGCCTACGGCCTTATATTGACGACTTTGCCGTATGCTACCTAGACGACATACTGATCTATTCGACCAATGAGAAGGAACACGAGGATCATGTACAAAATGTGCTAGAGCGACTACGCCAATTCGGCCTCTATTGCAAAGCCGAAAAGTGCCAATTCGGAGCCTCAAAAATCGGTTTCCTCGGATTTATCATCAGCTCTGACGGGGTCGGCATGGAATCAGTCCGCATATCAACCATTGAGGACTGGCCTACTCCCAAGTCAAGTCGAGACGTACAAGTGCTTCTAGGCTTCACAAACTTCTACCGACGATTCATCCGCAAATACGCCAAGGTAACGACACCAATCTCTGACTTACTAAAAAATTCGCCAGGCAAATGGGAATGGACCCGAGCGGCAGAGCTCGCATTTCGGAAGCTCAAGAAGGCATTCACCGAAGCACCGATCCACCAGCACTTCGACCCGGCCAAGCCTATCATCCTCCAGACGGACGCAAGTGGCTTCACAATCGCCGGTATTCTCAACCAATACGACGGTTTCGGCATTCTCAGACCGGTCAACTTCTACTCGCGAAAATGCTCCCCTGCCGAACAGCACTACGACACGTACGATCGGGAGCTCTTAGCCATCGTGGAGACGTTGAGACAATGGCGCCACTATCTCGAGGGAGCCAATCACAAGATCCTGATACAATGTGACCACAAGAATCTGGAGTATTTCCAAAAGTCGAAAGTGCTCTCCCGGAGGCAAGTGAGATGGGCTGAGATCCTTTCATCATACGACTTCGTTATTCAACACCTGGAAGGGAAAAAGAACCCTGCAGACGGACCATCAAGACGACCTGATTACGAAGAAGGCTACGAAAGACCTACTGCACGACTCTTGGCAACCCTGGCGGCAACCACCGTCAATCCATTCAATGATCTCCTACCAGCAATTAAGGCAGCCCAGGATACCAATCCACTAGCGACTGACATGAAGAATAAGATCGGTAACCCTGACCTACCTAAAACCGGTGGACAAGACGGATCCATGGATAAGGAAGCGGACATGCAGTGGAAAGTCATCGCAGGAGCTCTCACCTTCGAAGGGAGAATATACGTGCCAGAAGCACTCCGCAATCAAGTGATCAGTCTTTTCCACGACAACCCTGAATCTGGTCATTTTGGAGCTCTTCGGACTGCTGAACACGTATCTAGAGACCTCTATTGGCTAGGACTAGACACCACGGTACGGAAGTACGTCGCCGGTTGCGAAGTATGCCACCGAATCAAAGCACCGCGCCACGCACGACATGGAGCTAATATGCCGCTGCCACCACCGTACAACCCCTGGGACGGAATTACTATGGACTTCGTCACCGACCTGCCGGAATCAACCAAGTCGGGATACACTGGGATTTTGGTCATAGTCGACCGATTAATGAAGATGGCGATTTACCTTCCCTGCCGAAAGGATATCGACTCACCGGAATTGGCACGTATGTTTTTCGAGCACGTGATCTGCAAGCAAGGCGTACCAAACAATATCGTCACCGACCGCGGAACGCAGTTCACCAGCCGATTCTGGACTCGAGTCTGCTCCCACATGAGCATCGACCACCGACTCTCAACCGCCTTCCACCCGCAGACCGACGGCCAGACCGAGCGGCAGTACCAGACCATGGAACAATACCTGCGAGCCTTCAGCAACTACGAGCAGGACAACTGGGCCGAACTTCTTCCTCTGGCGGAATTCGCGTACAACAACTCAGTGCATGCTTCGACCAGGATGACACCGTTCTGGGCCATGTACCATCGGAACCCCGAGATACAGTTCAAAGCACCGAAAGCGTCACATCTAAAATCGGAGATCCAAGCGGACGCTACGCTCGAGGGATTGGCAGAGACTCATCGGACTCTCCGTGAGAACATACTGGAAGCCCAGCAGCGGCAGACGAAGTACGCCGGCGGAAAAGAGATTACGTTCGACATTGGACACAACGTGTGGCTCTCGACCAAGCACTTCCGGACAACTAGGCCATCTACGAAGATCGACTACAAACGCGCGGGACCATACACCGTGAGTAAAGTCATCAATAGGAATGCTTACAAATTAGACTTGCAAAACACAATGCGGAACCACAACGTGTTCCACGTGTCACAACTCGATCGATACACACCTCCAGTCCCAGGCCAGCCACCGAACGAACCTCTACCGATGGTCGTCGACGACTCGGAAGAGTGGGAAGTTGATCGTATACTTGACTTCAAACGGCGATATCGGAAGCTTCATTACCTCGTTCAATGGGCCGGATACAGATATGTGCGTACGAGTTGGGAGCCAGCGGACAACCTCGGGAATGCTCAGGAGCTGGTGGACGAATTCCACCGCGGCCATCCAGGAAAGCCGCGATAGTGGAGGAAAGGGATCAATTTGGCGTTGTTTCTTTCTTTCTTTTGATTGGATGCGGTCCAGTACAAATGGCCTCGGCACGGGTTTTACCACTTTTGGATCACAGTCAAGTGGAGGTGGAGTTTCCCCGTGCGCCGTATCCGCAGGACGATCATGGGATTTGTTTCTTGTTGTTTGTCTTTCTCTTTGTATGCGGAGATGCAGCCCAGGAGGTCTGCGGCTAGAGAGGGGATAATGTAACGGCGAGGTCTTAGACTAGAGGTTAGGGTTGCTACGCCAGCACGTCATGCGGCCGGGTAAGCGACAACCTTAAATAGACTGCTCGTGAGGATCATGATCCTTACCAAGAATCTTACCATACACATATACACGTACGATCACTCTGATCCCGTTTGCAACCCTATCCCTACCAGTATAATCTATTCCCTTACTTAGCCGGACGCCGGCATACGTGCCCTTACAGGTGGCCACTGAGGTCAGGAAGTGTCCGCCCAAATGGAGTAGCGGTATGGAGTGGGCTCAGCGCTTGGGGATCAGGATAGGCATTGGTGGCAACAGGGTTATTCCATTCGCACTTTCCTTCTTTTCTTCTTTCTTTTCTGTCATTCTCTTATGTTTCATTTGTCAGCGTGGAAGAAGGGTAGCGGGGGAGGAGATCCACCATGTAGGTGGCTCACCCGGAGGGGGCAGAGATATCAGGGTCCTGTCATCCTCGAATTAGAGTCAATACAGTATGTTTAAACAACAACACCGACTCAGAACTTCGATATTTCACAACGCAATAGTTCATACCCTACAATGTATACCTTCTTTTGAATCAGGTACCAAGTTTTGGTGAGCTAGCAAGTGGTAGTAGGAAGCTAATAATGGGGATAATGGCGGGTCTTGATGCTGGTGGTGTTATTATTGATGGCAGCGCTGGCGGTGGTGATCCAATTTAAAGAACCATAACTACCCCAAAACAGCTTTATGATGGCGATGATAATAACGAGGGTGCTAATTTGCATGGGCGGCGATTTATAGTTCTTGTGCTGACAACGCAGGTCTGTGGATATATTCCGTGAATATGGCTCGGGCCCCATGCTGGGATTCATCTCATCCACGGATAAGTCTATATGTTCCTGGACAGAGCAGCTCATCCCGGGGCTGTGTTGCCGGGCAACTCGGCTTTAGAGAACTGATCTAATTAACCAGGTGATGTTTCATTTGTAGAGTTGACTGAATACTCACCTGACCGTGAGTGGCTGTGCTGGATCCACTTGCATTGGTATAAGCCGGGGGGAATGGACTATCTAGAATAGGCAACGCAATCAGCTTCAGACTGCTGTATCTGTTACCATCTTAGCCGGTTACGCATCAACAATGAAACGAACAAGCAAGTGATAATGCAGCTGTAAACAACTGCTTGTTAAATATTGGATTGCATAATTCATAGTTTGTCCACTCATTGATGGGGTGAGAAAGAGACCGCAGCAGAGGCGGGTGGCTTCTGTTTCGTTACCTAGGGTGGGGGACGTGAACAGGGAGATTGTAGCGAACGGTTGGAGCTAAAATGCATGATAGTGTGGAATCAATGGTAGCAGGGCCCACCAATATTGGCTAGTGCTCTATTATCACTCCGCACAACAAATGGACTGATTGGGTATACTAAACTCTAGCTCCCGTTCCAGGCAATGCAACATCGTATTTAGGATTCTCATCTGTACTTGGGGGCATTGATATAATTTGGAATTGATCCTGGTGCTGGCAACACGACCAAGGATGCGGTTGACGTGTTATTGATGGCAAATGGGGTGAGGTCGACAGGCGGGAATGGGCATGAAGTCGATGTTGCACATAAAAACATCCCGGTGTGGCTTGGGGTTAGGTAATACAGATCAATTCATTACAAACTGCTCCAAAGGCCTCACTTGGAAACAAATGTTGCCCCGTGACAGTGGCGGATATGAGGACGCAAATCCTAAACGACGAACACCACCAGGTCTACAACTCCGACTGCATCTTTCGCAGCTTTACACCGGCGTTCATGCAGTGATCCCTAGTACGGAGAGTACTGAGGTGTTCCTGGAATTGTGGTCCTGGTACACGAATGCCAAGAGAAAATTGTGCCAAGACTCAGGGAGCCTACTATGAAGCAACAAGCAGAACTTCAAGCGGTCCAAAACATGCAGTCAGAGTGACTATATAATACAAGCGAAATCTTTCAACCATCTGCTAATGGTCAAGTAGAGAAGTAGACGGTGCCCTAAAATTCACCACATGCATATGGACCACCTCATGGCCTCGGTCCCAGCTAGTGTTAGCAACAAATCCAGGTAATCCGCCAGTGGTCTGGGTTTTGCCCTGCGTTTCCGTTGTGTTCAGTTCCAGAACCGCCCAAAAACCCCACCAGCTTTGGTGTTGAAGGGATGTTTCCTGGCCCTGACCTAGAACCTCAGGTATTGGGCCGGGTAAGAACCAAACCGCGGTTCCAAATATACGGTTCCTATAGCTTTGGTCACTATTAAGGATTTCGGTTGTGATCGTGCTGTGACATGATCAGTACGTAGATTTCGCAGAATCAAGAGCTCTTTAACTACATGGATTCTGATTTGCAATCCGACTAATATTCGTTGAGTGGCTCTGAACAAAGAGCCAATTTGCAGCGGAATTCCCGGGTTTTCGATCGCGACTCCATGAATAGTTGTCTGATCGCATATCTGAAATTGGGTGAAAGAGCCTGTAACACTGCACAATCTATGTACTGATCATGTCACAATACAATCAGAACTCAAATAGGTAATTGGAGCCAAAGTTGGGAGGTTGAAATGGCGGGTTGTTGGTGGTGAGACCGGCCCAATTTCAACAGTCTGGGTTTTCGTGTGGTAAACACCGTTGCAAAGGTTCAGTTCGGGTCCCAACCCTAACCCGGAACCGTTCTAGCGGGTTGGAACCGTTGCTAACACTACTCCCAACCTACGCTCCATGCTCCCATATCTATCCAGCTTTGAGCTCAATGAACTCTATGAGTTTTACTTCGACCAGGATATTGTTTATATATGAAATATAGTTAACAAGATGCTCTCTCACTTGCTCATCTCCTTTTTTAGTTTCCTCTAATATTCAAGGAGTGGTTGATAATCAAGTAGAGTAGCTTAGACTATAGATAGTACTGTTGATGCTGCTAAGCACTGCTGGTGTTCTGCATCAGGTAAATTATGTCTACCTGACACTTAATACATGTCATATACCATGAGGTAAATATGTTCTACCTGACACTTAGATACATGCATCAGCAACGACCCTAGTTTCCGTCAGAAACACCCGGGTATTCCGCACGGCTATGACGGCTCTGACGGACCATCGTACCCTCCGACGGAAAATTACACGCTGCCCGGCGCCGAGGCGACGGGTCGTGTTGCACACATACCTCCTTTAGTGTTTGGTGACGTATACGCACCATCAGAACGACACGTGTGTTACACTCTTCGCAGTGGCTGCAGTTAAGCTGAAGTCGTTTACACAACGCCTGGCGATGTTTATGCCTTTCTCCGGCCGCCCCTTCTTTGCGAATGCCGCTGGTGCGCCTGGAAATCATAGCTACTACTTAACGTTCAACAATTTTCAAAACTTATGCATTCAGTTTGTATTCTCATCTATGTATCAATGTATCTATATCGCTACCTATCTACACACGGTATAGCTGAACTGGCAGTACACAGTGATTGTCAGCATTTCGAGGTGCGCCTGAAGATGACGATCGAGTGAACGTCCACCTCCGTCACCCCTGAATCTCCGTAGACCCGCCGTCGCTCATTAACAATGTACTTGGAGGTCGTGATTGTGCGAGTTGAGATATGCACTTGGAGGCTGAGATCAAGTGAACTCAGACATGCGCTTGGAGGCCAGGATCGAGTGAACTCAGAGATGCACTTGGAGGCCGTGATCGTGGGAACTTGGTGGCTGTAATCGAGCGAGTTTGGAGATACACTTGGTGGCTGTGATTGAGCGAGTTTGGAGATGCACTTGGAGGCAGTAATCGAGCGAGTTTGGAGATACACTTGGAGGATCAAGTGAGATTGGACGAGTACTTGGAGGCGGTCGATAGACGGCGCGCCCGGTGCTGCGACTCTATTCATCAGTTAGTTAACTTGCAACCGTGGGAATGTAACAAGGTGACTTTACTTTTCAGCTCTCATAGAGAGCTGGCTAATGGCGCTCGATCGTGTAGGGAGGCACGCCGGCAGCTGAAGCGACATTCAGAGGTCAACTCGTAATCATGAGAATGAAGGGAAGACAGACAATCTTGGGTGGATGCTGTACTCGGTATCAACTCATGATCATGGCATGGAGAGATAGAGAGGGATGACTTAACTTTGTGTTCTGCGATGATGGTTGAGATGTGGATGAGAAAGAGAGAGATGGGGGATGAAAATGAGAACGATGTGGAGGATACGAGCAGATATGAGAAATCAGGGGTATGACTTGCCTGATTGAGTTGAGAAGACCTCGTATCGCTGTTATTACACGCCGGATCAGGACTCGTACCAGCCGGATCGGGGATGGTAAATTGGCTCGCACACAAAATTCTGGTAAGTCCCAGTTTCTCATGAAGATTTGTCCCATCTCCTCTACCATCACCTAAGAACACGAAGTTAAGTCATCCCTCTCTATCTCTCCATGCCATGATCAAGAGTCAGCACCGAGTACAGCATACACAGAGTACAGCATCCACCGAGTACAGCATACACAGCGTACTGCATCATCCCAAGATCAACTGTCTCCGACTACATCAACTGCCTCCGGCTCGCAGCCAGTCTCTCATCTCTCGGCACACCATGTTGTACTCAATCCTGTACATTCCCACAATTACGAGTTAACCAATGAATAGATTCTCAGCTCCCGTCGCGCCTGCCTCCCGAACTACCGCCTCCAGATTGAGGCTCGGTCACGCCCTCCAAGTGCATCTGCAAACTCGCTCGATCACGGCCTCCAAGTGCATCTCCAAACATGCTCCATCACGGCCTCGGAGTGCATCTCTGAGTTCACTCAATCACAATGAGGTGAAACGGTGGAGCTAGAAGGCAGACAGCCATTCATCAACATTCCGCCGCACCTTGCATGGCATCCGAATGGAATTCTTGAGAACAAGCGGTTCTGGCTCCAGGAGCGTAGGATGAGGGAGAGAAGATTTGACCCTACCCGGCGGCGAGGATCCACGAAATCATGGACACAGCAAGTGAGATCAAAAGATGGGAAAGATAGAGTGTGTATTTCGTATAATGCGATGATGTCTTTCTACTCCGGGGTCTCCCAAATATATACTCCCTGTCGCTGAGTCCATTATTCTTGTATCTTCGTATGTATGTATGAATGTATATAGAGATACTTAGATAATACATGCTGTATTATAATGTAGCAAGATTTCGTGGATCCTCACGGCCAGGAACTATCATATCTTCTCACCTTCTTCCTACACTCCTCGAGCTTAATGTAGAAAGAACACGGGGAGAGAAGTTCGCAGCTTCACCCATTGCATTGCAATCCCGATGCAAGAGTGTACCCAATGAACCCATTCCCACGAATAGTCACAGTTGCCCACAATGCCAGAGTGTTTGTTTCAAATAGGAGACCGACAGAGCGAGAAGAAACGGCGAAATGGCGATCGGAGGGCGACATGTAACGCGACGCGTGGTATTGACGGCGGGCGCGGAGTATTCCGCCACCGGGGTGTCTCTGATGGCTCTGACAGAGCGCGTCCACTCTGATGGAGCCATTCCGCCCGGACGGAAATGTTTTTCGCTGATGTGTCATATACCATCATGTGAATAATTTCTACCTCACTGTATGTTGCATGAACCTAACTGAGCTGAGGATCTGCTGAGCAGGTGTCAGGGCACATAGCTGGTAGGGGATTAGGCTCCCAACTACCTTGCATATATCTCGAGTCGTTCTCCTGCTCTCCAGTTTCTGTATCTTAAGTGTAGTCACATGGTTCCGGCCATACATATTTCAATACAGTGAGGTATATAAGTTCTGAGTGAGAGCTTATGACTCGAATATGAAGTCCATCAAGTTTACAATCAGTATCAGTACCCGGCCAATGATCAGGCTGAATGCATCTGTATATTGTTTAGCTACTCTGTGGCAGGTTGAAATCTGTACATGGATTGCAGGACTGCTAGGTTGACTGTTAAGGAATAGGAGAAGAGGTATCTACCCTATATTATTTCTCCACCAACTCTAGTTGGAACTGATTGCCCTTTCAGCCTGAGTCTCTTTAGCATGAACTGGGAAAAATAACCTTACACGATATGTAACTCATACAATTGCGGTTTTTGGCACCCTGATCTATATCAATCTCAATGTGTGGCACTATCAGGGTCCATGACCTGCCTATTCACTAGATTACCATAATACAGATGCAATTATAAGTGCTTGATACTATACATCATGTTGCATTCAATAAGCTTGAAACCAAACGGCCATATAAAGGTAGTTGCATGCTCCCAACAACGTTCTGAAGAACACTGCTGATTGCACACATATGTACACTCCCAGCCAACATGAGTTAGGCATTCAAGAAGCTCCTTGGTATAATTCCAGTACAGTGCCAAGTATGTCTCAGTGTATATTCCCAAGTAAACTCCGTGGAATGTTCTCCAGGATTGTCACAATTACACTCAATCGCAGACTCCCCGGCTGTTTACATATACATGCTGACATTGAATCTCAAGTCGGAGGACACTCCCATTCTCCCTTGAATATATGCTTCCAATTACACTCCTGCATGCTCGATCAAGTGGGTTGTTGACTGGTAGATGCCAATCTCCGGGAGACATCAGTTGCAAGTGCTACGCACTGGGCAGTGGAAGGCAGGTGATGTATTGCGGTTAAGATCTCGCTTGTGACCAGGGGCGTGTCATACATGGCAGATGGCGGGGATATGGTTGCTGAAATCATGACTTCACTTGATATCATAGTCTGGGCCATATCTGCAGCACCACCACCGTGATAAGATCACACACGATCACCTAGTCATTGAGTCGACAATTGTAGTGAGTCATAATGCCGGAAAAGTACTCAATTAGATGATTGGGAGAGTCAATCTCTGACTACAATTTTGAAGCAGATTCTTGAGTTCCCTCTGTTGGAACAATCTGCTTCGCACCACCATCACCGCCCAGCAGAGTAGAAGACAAAATGACGCTGGGTTGAGGGAGATGCAGGGTCGAGGTAACTTGATCAGATGATGGGAGTATCTGGAGATACTGGGGTGAAGTGGGATGACCTCTGGAATAGAGAGTATATAATCAGGAGACCTCGAAGCAAGTACACAACATCTCATCTTATTATCCTATCACAAGACATGTTTCACCCTCTATCTCTCCAAATGTTTGTTATCACTCGCTCAGTCCAAGATTTGGTAGATCAACGCATTAGTGTTGATCCTGGAAGCTAGTGTTAGCAACAGTTCCTGGTTCCCCATCTGCGATCCGGGTTGGAACCGAACAGAAGGCCCTGGTCGGGGACACAAAGCGCCAAGCAAACCAACCTGCTGACTCTTGGCAGGCCAAACTTGGAACCGTAACTGTCAACCCGTGGGTTGTCCGGATTTGGCTAGACCCATCGGTTCCAATCTCCAGTTCTGGGTTACAGGTTTCACATCTACGTTCACATTCAGATATGGGACAGATAATCGTAAAATATTGCTATTGGTACATCACGGTGTATTTTCGATGCATTGGCCACCCTATTGATTCAAATGAACTGACACACACTCCCCACAACATCCTGAAAACGACAGTCAATGGAGCATCAATGATTGTTGGTCGTGTATTTTGGGCAATCTTGGCGGCGACAGATTACACATAGCCATAAACATAGTATTGGCTGCCTTTATAACAGAAAAAGAAAGCGAAACACTCCCTACGACATCTTGAAAATGAGCCCCAATGGAGTGTCAAAGATCATTTGTCCTGCATCTCCAGTAATATGAGTGGGGCTGGATCACGAGCATCCACAAACAAGCAGATGGCAGTCTGTATCAGCAGATAGGTACAGGATATTCCCGCCACATCCTCCGGGACAGTAACAACTTATGTCATTTACAGAGCTCCAATTATGTATTCCTGAGCCTTTTAGGGTACAAAAGCAGTCAAAAAGATGTATATTGACCATAACGGCCACATCGTGCTGTGATTAACCAGGATGCAAGGCCAACAATCATTCACACTCCGTTGACACGCATTTTCAAGGTGGGGCAAGCAGCCTTTCTGTTTTTTTCTTGCCTATCAAAGCAGCGGATGACACGGTTATGACTGTCTGCAACCTTTTGCACTCCATATTACCCAAGATACATGACCAAAAATCTTTGACGCCCCATTGACGCTCATGATCAAAATGGGGCAGGGAGGGTATCCTATTCCATTTTGCCTGTAAAGGTGGCCAATAATTCCTTCATGACTGCCTACAACCTGTCAGCGGTGCGATTACCCAGGACGAATGACCAATAATCGTTGACCCTCCATGGACGCCCATTCTCCAGATGAGGTATGAATCTTTTCGATATGATTTTCACAAACAAAGGCTGCCAATACTTCGATTATGCATGACTACAACGAAATAAATTGTGAATTACCTGACCCTCATGAACTATCATTGATGACTCTCCCTTGACGCACATTTTGCCAGGAATGCATCCAAATTATGCAATGATTCGAATTGGCGTAGTCCTTCATTCACATTGTTCCGGCAGACTTTCTAGCGTTCTAATTCACTCTCTTCATGATCACAACATTGTTCTTTAATTATACATATAAATATATAATAATTATCTCCAAAATCCCGTGCTTTTCAATCAATGCTCATCATCACTTACTGGTTCGCTCGATAGGCTGCTGTGGTCTTTAAAATGGATGTCAGCTGGATTACCACCCAGCAGATAGTGTACTAACCAGTGGATGTTCCTTCATCAGTCAGCATATCTGGATCAAAATCTGTATCATTCTGGCTATCTTGGGCAGACGCATCCAGTGTAAAGAATTCAGCACAGGGAAGAGATGTGTGTCAATATGCATAACCGGCCAGGCAAATTGACGGTTTGGGCCCATTGAGATCCGGAACTGTTACCAGTTGGGGCGGGCGGCATGTTCAGTGGAGGCAGCGTCGCCTCTCGAGTCGGCTGTCTGTGTCTGGCAGGGGGAGGTGTGCCTGTTTCTTTGCGTCTCCATCGTGTCTGCACAATCTTCGAGGTGGCATTTTGGCAAGGGAGCCATACGGCTGTCTGGTTTTGACGAAGCATAGCGTGGTGTCTTTACTTCGCAGCCTTCACCTTTCTATGCCCAAGAAACTCGACACCGCGCTTCTTCTGATCTCGGACCTCGGCACGAGGTTTTTGATCAGGAATCGTGTTTGTTCTATTGTGGCGCACGACAAGCCTCCTTTGGCCACTTTCCTCACATTCATGGCCAGGCACATGTCGGACTGTTCCAACTTTTCCCGACCTCCTTGCCTCGCCTCAGTAGTAGACAAGTTGAAAAGCTACAAGAAATCAGTTGCTGCTTGTAACAATGAGATTTGGCGATCACCTCAACCATAAACGCTTCGGTACCCTCTTCCAAAGTGATTGAAGCGTGTTTCGTCCACTCGCGGGCATTGTTATCAGGAAATTCGTGCTCGAAAAGGCCAGGGCTGACAATGTCATTATGTTCTATTTCCCTGAAAGTGCGGACCAATGCCTTCACCGACGATGGAGGTTTCCCGTTACTGGCACAGAGAAATTGGTCACATAGCTTCATAGGATCACCCAGTGTACGTTATATGATTAATCAACTGCTGTTTACCACGATATCCATATACTTACATCCAACTGCGTGCTGCTGCTGATTCTTGCTGCTTCCAGTTTCACGGAGGATTTTCAAATGGGCATCATGGGACATATTGCTGGTTGCTGCATCGGCAGCGTTGCGGTGGACTTGCTGGTGTCTGCGTTGTTGCTGTGTGCCGATGAGTGACATATTCGATGTATAGCCCGCCAATCGGCTTGATTTGGATCCGGTCGCTGCAGGCTTGGGTGATTGTGTTTCCATGATATGCTGGTGTGGAATTGGAGAGGAGGATGATAACGAAAAGCAGTGGGAAGTCATTATCACTCTATAGTTAGCATCATGTCAGAATACAATAAGTAGCAGATAAGATGTTCCATATACTCAAGATGAATCCTGCTGTGTATGGCTGCAAGTTGCAGGGGTTTCCCACTGCCCCACAATGTTTAATATGTAGGTCCGATGTTGTGCTTTTGTAAACAGGGATACATTGTGGTGCACAACAGCCGAAATCGCAAGATTGTCAGAAATGAATTGTTCATTGTACGAGGGAATGGAGGTCTGCCCATGTTTGTCTCAAACAATCCCCGGGATATTACGTGAAACTGACGCTAGCAATCATGTCATGATGTACCGTTAGCCTAACTATTCCCGTTATATTGACAGTCAAAAGCACGTTCCTGTTTTGTTCATGATGAGTAAACGTACCAATCTTGACATAAAAGATGAAGCCTGCCTCCATATTGTCCATATCATGCAACATCCAACAACTCACCAAACAGGAGAGTCAAGGCACAGTACAGTGGTCAATGCTACGAAAAAGAACTATTCGCCACTTCCGGCAGGCAAATATGGTAAATCACCAAAGCGCTCCACACCACGACGTCATCAAGCCAATGAAGGTAAGAGCAGCTTGGAAGCTGAGAGTGTAAGAACCCTTAGGGCATTGCGCAGCTTGCGATCCAAAAAGAAGCTTGCCACCGAGAAACCACGCAAAACGCACTTCTTCAGCAATGAACAAAAAGAATAATAGATCAAGGATTATGTTCAGAGAGAGACCGCTGCGGCCAGAAAGCGAGTTAACGATGCAGAGGCAGTGGGTCAGCAGGCGGAGGAAGATACGAGGAAATCAGAAAACGTGGGAGTGACGGACACAGAGCCTGGAACGACAATCCAGTACATGATGGTTGATCTCGGAGACAGTCTGAGTGTTCTTGCAAGTTCCGACGATTGAGAGCATGTGGAAGATGAGGATGATGAGGGGACAGACCAGGGCCAGCAGAGCAAAGATGACGAACCAGGCTGGGTGATAGGCACAATCACCAAAACGGTGCGGCAGCTCTGGGAGAGGATTTGTCGGAAGCAGATGAAGCTGGACGGAATGACACAACGGAGATGTGAGGACGCAACCGATCGCTCATGTGCATGTGTTGAGATGTACGGCACATCATCATAGCGGGTTCCAGCAGTCGTTCAACAGCAAACTGATGATGATACAGCGACACATGTACTGATAACGATTGGAGAGCTTCTGGAGTGTCTTGAGATTGTCCCTGGAATATCGCAAATGCAGCAAGGGACTTCTCGACCAGGAAGGAGTCATATTAGGCTAGGTTCGGTGAAACCGCAGTCTAACACAACCATAACCTGATTTGAGCCGGCTGCAGATCTCAATACGTTACCTTTGCTGAAAGCGTAGCCTGTTGAACCAGTACGCTTTTACCCATGCCTATAGCCGGCAGCTAATCACCATATGGATTTCGGATTTGGACGAAGAGATGGTCAAGGCTCCTGCATTAGCCGGAGAATAGATCCGCAAATTGTAACTTTTGACATCATATCTTGCAGAAAGGCAAATTGTGTACCAATTTTGCAATGTGTAAGATCTTTGTTGATTTCAGTGACCAAATTGTGAGACATGATAATTCGTCTGTGGATGTGCAAGGGTTGAACTCACCATGTGAAAGTTTTAGAATCCAGATCACAAGGAAAGACGGCCAAAACATTCGATTACTATTTGCAATTTACTGTTCAGCGACAAAGCAAAAGCTATATTAGTGACAAAATATACAAACAAAATTGAGGTGAGTGATGTCATACGTGTCACAGAAAGAGCGGTCAGTGCTCAGAACAAATCTGCCCAAACGACGACCGTCATGCTGCATTCGTCCACGCGGTGTTAGCAACTGGTCCGGGCAAGCAGCCAGCGGTCCGGGTTTGCAGCACAAAAACAGGTCGGTTCGGTTCCAGATGCAACCAAAAACCGGACCCGCTGACTCTTGGCGGGCCAAACCTTGACCCGTACCCGTCAACCAGCGGGTTTCGCCGGGATTGGCGAGATTTGTCGCTTCCAATCTCCAGTTCTGCGTTTCGTGTTTCACATTTATGGTCGCATTCAGATATGCTACTGTTAATTGTATAAGATTGATTTTGGTACGACACGGTTCATTTTTGACGTATCAACCGCCTTGATGTTCAAAATAATCATACTCACGCGCCCAACAACATCCTGGAAATGATCATCAACAGTGCGTCAACAGAGCGTCAACGATATTTGGTCTTGCAATCTGTTTTGCCTATAAAGGCAGCCAATGATTCCACTATGACTGACTACAACCTATCGGAGGTGTGATTTCCCAGGATGCATGACCAAAAATCATGGATGCTCCCTTGACGCGCATTTTCAAGATGGGGCAGGGAGGCTGTTGCAATCTGTTTTGCCTATAAAGGCAGCCAATAATTCCTTTATGACTGACTACAACCTATCGGAGGTGTGATTTCCCAGGACGCATGACCAAAAATCGTTGACGCTCCGTTGATGCTCATTTTCATGATGGGGCAGGCAGGGTATTGCAATCTGTTTTGCCTATACAGGCAGCCAAAAATTCCTCTATGACTGACTACAACCTATGGGAGGTGTGATTTCCCAGGACGCATGACGAAAAATCGTTGACACTCCTTTGACGCTCACTTTGCCATGGCTGTATCCGCAATATGCAATCATTCAATTTGGCCCAGTCCATCATTCACATCGTTTTGGCTGCCTTTCTGGCATTTTTATTTACTTTCTTCTTGATTACTACTTTGTTCTTTAATAATACAAAGATATATTCAATAATAATCTCCAAGATCCCGTGTCTTTCGCTCAATGCTCGTCATCAGGTGCATGATCGCTCAATCCGCTGCTCTTGTCTTCAAAATGATTGTTAGTTGCATTATCACACCACAGAGAGTGTACTAACCATCATCAGTCAGCATAGTTGGATCAAAATCGGTATCGTGCTCAGTTTGCTCATCATCTAAAATTCCCCACAGGGAAGAGCTGTATTCGAATACGTATCTGTGGCTGGCAAATCGACCATTTCCGAAGGTTGAACTCCGGAAGTGTTACCGGTTGGGGCAGGTGGTGTGCCGGGCAGTGGTGGAGTCGGCTCTGGAGTCTGCTCTCTGCGTCGGTCGGGTGGGTGTGCACCTGTTCCTTTGCGTCTCCAGAGTGTCACCGGCTTCTTTGAGGTGCCATTTTGGGAAGGAGGTCAGCCGGCCATTTGGTTTTGATTTAGCATTGCCGGGTGTCTTTGTATCGCAGCCTTCACCATTTGGGGCGCAGGAAACCCAACACCCCGCTTCTTCTCTTCTCAGAGCTCAGCGTGTGGTGTCTGAATGAGGATGTTTGTTTCCTCGATTGTGGCGCGCGAAAAGCCTTCTTTGGTAATTTTGGCCATACTCAATGCCAGGCGCATGTCGGACTGTTCCAGCTGTACCTGACCTCCTCGCCATGCCATAGTTGCAGACATGTTGAAAACCTACAAGACATTAGTTGCTGCTTCTAACAATGAAATTCAGCTGATACGTCTACCATATACGTTTCCTTAGCCTGCTCTAGGGTGATTACTGCCTGCTTCGTCCACTCACGGGGATGCTTATCAGGAAATTCATCTGCGAAACTGCCATAGCTGATAACATCATGATGTTCGATTTTGTGGACTGCGCGGCCCAATCCCTTTGTCGACCATGGAGGCTTCCAGTTACAGGCAGCAATAAATTCGTTACGTAGCTCTCTACGGACACCCGCTGTACCTTATACAGTTAATTGACCACCGATTGCCTCGATATGGATACACTCACATCCCACCGTGTGCTGCATCTGATTTCTCCTGCTTCTAGTCGTGCGGAGGATTGTGACATTTGCATCCTGGGTCATATGTTTGGTGGCTGCATTGGCACTGTCGCGGTGAACTCACATGTGTTCGCGCTCTTGTTGTCTGCCGGGAATATCCGTATTTGGTGTAGTGCCGGCCAATCGGCCGGTATTCGATCCGCTATCACTGGGCGGAGGTAGTTGTATATCCATGATGTGCTGGTGAGGTATAGGAGAGGAAGATGATAACGAGAGGAAGTGGGAAGCCCTGAGGACTATATAGTTGGCTTCTTGTTGGAATGGAATAAGTAGCAGCCAACATGATTGTTATGCTCAAGATGAATCCTGCTGAGTATGGCTGCAAATTGCAGGGGTTTCCCACCGCTCCGCAATTTCCAAAAAGTCCGTCTGAGGCTGTTTGTTTGGTTACAGAGATCAACTGCGGTGTACGACTGCCGAAATCGACTAATCACCACATATCGATAGGATGTTGTTCGAGGGAACCGACGTCTGCAGATGTCTGTCTCAAATAATCCCCGGGATATTGCATGTCAATGACGCATACAATCATGTCATGTTGTAGCGTTAGCGTTACTATTCCTGATTTATTGATAGTCAGGAGGGAGATTTTGATTTGTTCAAGATGAGTAAACGTACCAACCTTGACATAAAAGACGCAGCTTGCCTCCATATTGTCCATAACCTGCAACATCCAACATCCAACATCTCTCCCAATAACAGTCAACACAAAGTACAGTGGTCAATGCTCCAAAACAGAGCTTTTCGCCACTTCCGGCTGGCAGATACGGCAAATCGACAAAGCGGTCAACCCAACGACGTCATCATGCGAATGAAGGCAAGAGCGGCTTGGATGGAGTGAGAGTCCGAGAATGGATTGAGGAATATGTTGAGGGAGAGACCGCTGGAGCAAGAAAGCGAGTTGCAGACGCAGAGGCAGCGGTTCAGCTAGAGCAGGACGATTTAAAACACGCTGAAATCGAGGGATTGACGTACACAGAGCCCGAGAAAACGTTTGAGGAGATGATGGTTGCTATTGGGGACAGTCTGAGTGATCTTGCAAGTTCCGACGATGGGGAGGATGGGGAAGATGAGGATGAGCAAGAGACTGAGCAGGGCAGGCTGAGCGAAGATGATGAACCCGGCTGCGTAATGGGCACAATCACCGAAAGGGTAGACCAGTGCCTGAGGTCGTTTCGGCAGAAGCGGATAAAGCTCGACAAATTGACTCAACCGCGATGGGAGGATGCATCCGACTACTTCCGTGAACAAGATAAGAAGTACGGCACATTCGAATTGAGGATTCCAGCAGTCGTTCAGGATCAAACAACTGATGACACTCCGACACCTCCACCGACAACATGGGATGAGGAAATGGAGAGTGTGGAAATTGTCCCTGGAATATCGCAAAGGCCGCGAGGGACTTCTCGACCAGGAGGTAGTCATATCAGGCTAGGTTCGGTGAAGCCGCAGTCCTGATTGAGCATACCTAGCGGTGAACCAGCTGCGGAGCCTGATTGGTCAACGTTGCTGAAACCAAAGCCAGTTGAACCAGTACCCTCTTTTGAACCAGTATGCATTTACCGCTGCATATAGCCTGTTGCTAATTACCATATAGATATCAGAGTCCGACGAGGAGATGGTGACGGCTCCTGCGTCTGCGGAATAATAGATAAGCAAACGATAATTTTTGACGTCCGATCGCGGTGCAACGAGAGTTGTTAACCAATTTCACTACGTGTCAGCTGTTTCTCGAATTCAGTGAAAAAATTGTGAGACATGATAATTCGTCTGCGCATGTGCAAGGGTCGAACGCACCATCTGAAAGTTCTAGAATCCACATCGCCCTGTAAGACGGCCAAAACGTGCGGTGTCTTTCTGCAAGTGGCTGTTAAGTGACAATTCAAAAGCAATATTAGTGACAAAATGCGGTAACAAAATTTAAGTGAGTGATGTCATAAGTGTCATAGAAAGAGCAGTCAGTGCGCATGACGAATCGATCTGAACGACAACTGTCATGCTAAATTCATGCATGTATCCAACTGCATAACCCTCCGCACAGACCGGGTGCACATGGTTCAGATATTTGAAATTGCTTGTGGTAGGTCATGAATATCGGGGAGAAGGAGCTGGATAAGGAATTGTGAGGAATTCGTGTTATATTTACCCAAAACAACTGAAATGATCCACATACCGTCAATTGCCGGCAGAATCCGCGGGAATTTGAGAAGCCCACGTCATTTCTCACTTAGATAGCGTAGATAGCAGTTGATCAGAAATTGAGAGGTGACAAAACTCCTGGATGCAAACAATAATACATACAAACTCAATGATGGAGGTCAATGATGAGTATATGATTGGTTGCATACAAGTAGTGAATGTACAAAGGCTGTTTCGATGTGATTAATGTGAGCGTTAACAGAGTGTCAACGATTTTGAGTCTTACACATTCAGCAATCAATGGGCTCCATTGTCACATGCTTCCAAAGCAGATGTAGAGGTCGGCGTTATTGCGAAAAAGGTAAATCACTCGCTCGTTGCGACCTCGTGAGAATGTGCGTCATGGGAGTGTCAACGATTTTTGGCATTTTGTCATGAAACCTCCAGTACGCTGCGCGGTTAGACTATGTCATAATTGAACTATCGGCTGCCTTTCTATGGAACAATGGAGGTGGAAGCATTTCTGCTATGTTTTAAAAATGACCGTCAACAGAGCGTCAATAACTTTTGGCCTTGCATCGTGGAAAATGCATGAGCTGAGCTGCAACTTTACCCCATAATTGTGCTATCAGCCGCTTTTCCAGGAACAACCCTTTGCAACAACATCGCTCCTATGTCCTAAAAATGAGCGTCAACGGAGCGTCAACAACTCTGGACTTGTATCATATAATATCCTAGCGCTGTGCGGCAACATTGAGCTATAGTCAGATTATTGTCTGGATTTCTAGGCAAAAACGGTTACTATGACATCGCGAATATGTCCTAAGAATGAGCGTCAATGGAGCGTCAAGACTTTTGGCCATCCATCTTCGAAAATCCGAGGGCAGTGCAGCGACATTAACACATAATCTAACTATCGGCGGTCTTTCTAGGCAGAACTGCTTTCGATGACATCGTCACTATGCCCTAAAAATAAGAGTGAACCGAAAATCAACAACCTTTGTCAATGCATTTTGGAAATTCCGAGGGCAGGGCGGCGAGAATAACACATAATCGAACTATCGGCCGTTCTTGTAGGCAAAAATGCTTTTGACGACATCCTCACTATGCACTAAAAACGAAATTCAACGCAGCCCCAACAAGTTTTTGGCCATGCATCTTGGAAAATCTGAGGGCAGTTCGGCGACAGTAACACATTATAGAACTATCAGCCGTCTTTCTAGGCAAAAATGCTTTCCACGTTGTCTTTACTATGCCCTAAAGACGAGTGTCAACAGAGCGTCAATGAGTTTAGGCCTTCCATGTTGGAAAATCTAAGGGCTTTGCGACCACAATGATCTACAATTGTACTATTAGCCGCCTTTCTAGGCAAATATGCTTACAACAAGATCGTAACCATGTCCCAAAATGAGCGTCAACAGAGCGTCAACCATTTGTGCGCGGGCATCTCAGATAATCTGACCACTGTGGAATGCAGATAAACCACAATGATCCTATCGACAGCCTTTATTGGCACAAATTCAAGTGCCGTTGTCACGTCCGCCTCCTACAATTCAGCGCCCACGGTGCGTCAAGGCTCCGAACGCTACACACGACTACACGGCATTATGCCGTTCCTATATGGAATTTGACGTGGTCAATCATTGCAATCTGTCCTTGTATTCAACTTCACAAATATGCATGTAATGTCTTACTGATCTGATTTTTTTCCTTGTAGCTGTAGAGTCAATATTTATGAACCCACAGTCGGCATTACTGTGTTGTTATTTTTGGCGTTCTCTCGGGTCGTCATACCCAGCATCCTAATTTCTACCGCCATGTCCAATACAGAATCTTTGAACACCGTATCTCGCGAGGATATGATCTTTTCCAACAATGACCGTGTCTTTATTAGCAATTTCCAGCGACAATACATTGCGAATCATCTTCGATGCTTGGTGAGCTTCAATGAATGAATGCTCGAAGCGGCCTATTGCCTGGAACAATTCTAGACATGCGCCATCGTGGCAATTCTATTAATGCTGCGGAATTGACAATTCCGGCAGCCCTGACATCATATGTATCGTTTGTCATCAAGTTCTTCGCCATCCATCAGAACATGGGACCAGCTCAATGGGGATACACTTGCTGGCAAAAGCTCACATCGCAAGGTGAAACGAATCAACAGAGTCAGAGGTAACTGAATTGACTAGTTCGACGGTGGATGAAACAGCTTTGGACATTCTGAAGAGGCAAGGAAGTCGAGGAATTACAATAGTAAGTTTGCAGAGGACAATCTGATTTGATATTCAGTTAAATCCATATCAATGGAAATGACAGACAAAATGTTCCAAACTGGCAGTGAAGGAGTTTGAAACTTCTGAATTTCACCAAGACACTTGGAATCGCTACCTCATGTTAGGATTTGTTTTGCCACAGTGTCCATGGAATGCTATATCAAATCTTGAGCTACGACGGTCATATAAGGCATTACGCGACAACCTAGACCTACTATCCGCTACGACACTTAGTAACATTTGCCGGAGGGAATATATACTGACTATGGATGCAATTAAGAAGCAAGTGCCGTTAAGAAATAAAGTTAGTTTAACTTTGGACGGATGGACTTCAACGAACAAACTAGCCATAACGTCGGTCATTGCTTACTATATGGATTGAGATTGGGCATTGCATGAAGTTCAACTCGCTTTCGATGAGGTTCATCGCCTGTTCTGTCCCCTTTTCAAAACGTAATTAAGGATGATAGGTCAAGGGCCAACATACTGGAGCAAGGCTAGCTGTACATTTGAAGGACATGCTGGATCGTGTTGAGCTTACCTACGGCCGTTTTCTTGGTATTACAACGCATAATCCTTTCTCCAACTACTCGATGACATGGGAGCTGCACTCAACACTTGAGGCCACTGGAAACGAGTGGCCAGCATTGCTTAACCACATACCATGCATGGCCCAGGTTGTACAGCTGGCTATTGGTGCAGTAAGGAGCAGTCTCGGTGTGAAAGGCCGCACCAACTCTTCGGAATCCCATGACCGCGATCAGCACTTTGCAGAGAATGACAGCATGGACATTGGCAAGAGTCAGAGACTTCGAAAAGAGGGCAATGCTAGAATGAACAAGGTGTCGGCCATGAAACCAGGTTTAGCGAAGATAAATGGGAAAGTACGTATTTCATGATCTGTTGAATGTCCTGAAGTTGACCTTCATATAGCAGAGAATGCTTGCTGGATTAATTACGCCAACACCTGGTCGCCAAAAGGAGTTTATTGACAGTCCACAAGCTAAAGTCCGCATTGCAGTACTACCGATTATGGATGTGAAGACACATTGGCACTGTACCCTGGAGTTACTCCAACACGCCTACCGATTACGGGGATTCACATGGGAGTGGCCTCAAAATCCATAATACAGCGAATACCAGCCATAATTCACAACTCAGGCTGAGTGGACGATTGGCAAGTATGTCATGGCGGTATTGGGGCCATTTCGATATTGGACCCTATGGATGACGATGAGGCATAAAGTCACATTGCATCACGTCATCACAGTGTACAATGACATGTTCGATCACATGGATGACGTAATGCGCGCTTTGGTTAAGAAGAAGACTCAGTGGAAAAAGACTTGTTCTTCGCTGTGAAGTTAGCTCTACAGAAGTATTCCAAAGACTATGCTGAAATGACTCCACCAACGGGCATGCTTCTGATGCCCGCTCACATCTTCGATCCTTTCCGGAAGTTGCGATCATTTTGAAAGTCGGACTAGGAAATTGATATTAAACCTGAGGACAAGACATTCTACACTACACAATACCAAGAGACCTTTCGGAAGTATGTGGAGAATGAATAATACGCCAAACATCGATGTGTGCCTGTCAATCAACCCGAAGGCATCCTGAGCAACAATCTCCTCCCCTGTACAACAGCATCAGGGTCCTATCAATCATCCTTTGATCCATATGATTTGTCCAGCGATGATGAGGAATACTTAACGCCTAACAATGTGGCTGAGATGTCACCCGGACGAAGCGATTGCGCAGCCCGGTTATTGAATGCCTCCAGGCTCTATTTGAATTCGCCGCCAGACGCGCCAAAGATCATGAGAGAAATCAATTCAAATCTCAATGATTACCACTCCAACCCAATGGAGATTAGTAGAACATTTTGGATACCGGCCATAACCGATTGGTGGCGCAAACAGGGAGAAACGCACTCAATGTACATCGATTTCTCGAATATGTTGTACGACATATTCTCTATCATACCACATGGTGTCGGAGTGAAGGCCAGTTTTTCCCTCGGCCGAGATGCTATTGGCTGGAGGCAGTTAAAAACCACTGGCGAGATCCTTCGCAAAGAAGTTGTTGTATGGCAGTTTGCTCGAGCCAATAACAGGATTTTGGCAGGCACTGACCAAGAATTGGATACCATGAACACAGAAAATGACTCGGAAATGAAGACAGAGGCAGAGGAAAGAAAATTGCACAGAATGGCCAAGGTTCACGACTTTTTGGAGATGTGGCAGGGCAGCCAAAATGTCCGGGCTACCCAGAAGGAATCTTGCTCTTAAAACAGGCAGATGACCGCCGTAGGATACACTTGGGATACGGAAGAGATCGTCGCAGCATCCTGGTCACTCTTTCAACATGATGGTGCGGCTGCATTTGAATCGTCAGGAAGATCACGGTGGCCACCAGCTTTGTCTGCAAAGTACCTCGCTGGAGTATGAATTCGAATCTTAAATATCCGCCGAATCCGCAGAATCAACCGTAATCCAGTGGAAAGCGACGAGGATAGCTCACCTGAAAGCATTTCGGACACCTATGATTAGCTAAACTGGAATGGCGACTTGGATAATACAATTGTCAGCGAAGAGGATTGCGCAGGGGACGCTGAATCCAGTATAGAGCAGAACAATGGCATCGCGGATCCGGAATGCCCAGAGCAGCGGCATATGAGCGCCGCGCCAACTGTGCCTGGATTGGTTCGGCCAACTCGGAAGTCAAAGAGATAGGCTGAACGGTTGTTGGTGACGGTCAATGCAGCAGAAACGCGGAGAAATAATGGAGGGAAGAACAATTAGTACAGAATGCGTCAATGGTTCACCAGCTTTATGTAGCATGACCGAGAGTTTCACTTAGAGATATATTTAGGGTGAATGGATAGAAGTAGCATGTGAAGATCGGTTCATAAATAGATATATAGCAGGCGCAATGAATGTTGTTGCATGATACATCATTTTCAGTCGTGCGAGAGTGAACAGTGCCAGATTAATATGCCGCTCGGCATTGCCACAGGGTCGAGTCTTAATCATGCAGACAGACAACAGATAAAGTCAAATCAGGATGAAAACAATTATCGACGGCAGCCGATAATGAATGGACAATATATTAAAATGAGCGTCAACGGAGCGTCAACGATTTGTGGTCGTGTAAGTACGGTAATTCACCAGTGACTTGGTCGTTGTTATGCATACTGCATGTATTGGCAGCATATATTGGCAAAAGAGATAGCAACACGGTCGTCGCCCCATTCTTGGCATGAGCGTCAACGGTGTGTCAACAATCTTTGGCTTTGCATCTTGGGTAAGTTATGTTCCGATTGGTTGCAGACATCCATTTACCACATACTGGCAGCCTTTACTGGCAAAAACAATAGCGACATGCTACATGTGGCATCCTGAAAATGAGCGTCAACGGAGCGTCAACAGTTTTATGACTCGCATATTTCGTAATCAAGGCATCACCAGGATCTTCGCGTGCATAACTGTATTATTGACCGCCTTGCTAGGCAAAAATACCATTTATCGAAGGTGAAACACAGATACCAAATTAATTGATATTGCAAACTGCTCAACAAGCAAAAGCACATTGTTGGTTGCTGAAAACGCGATTCTGATATGAGACTATTAACACACCGCACATACAAGATCCATATATGAATTTATGGATGGACCCGCTTAAAACCCGCCCGATTCAGACAGGCAAGGTTGATACCATGGAACCATACCCGAGTGGGCAGTTCAGGTTGATTGACAACCCGGACTGCCAATTTGGCAACGGTTATGTTTGGATCAGGACCAGCACCCGCAGTGATGGTCCGGAACCGTTGCTAACACCACATTCATGTATCCAACTGCGTAAGTCTCCGTACAGACCTCGTGCACATAGTTTAAATATATGAAATTGGTTATCGTTTCTCATGGAAATCGAGGAGAAAGAGCTAGATAAGGAATCGTGAAGAAGTCGAATGATATTTATCAAATATTCGTGAAATGATTTACATGCTCTACATTGCCGGCCGAATGTGCAGGAATGTGATAGAGGCACGTCATCTCTCACTTAGATCGCGTGGAGAGCAGTTGATCAGAAATTGAGAAGTAACAAAACTCCTGCATGCAAACTATGACACATACAAACGCAAAATTGGATGTCAATAATGTGTATCTGATTCGTTGCATACAATTATTGTGTGTACAAAGGATGTTTCGATGTGATGAATAAGAGTGTCAACAAAGTGTCAACTATATTTAGTCCTGCACATTCGGCAATCAATGGGTTGCATTGTCGCATACTGACAAAGGGTATGAATTGGTTGGCGTTATAGTGAAAGAGACAACTAACACGCTCGTTAACAAATCCTACAAATGACCATCAACGGAGTGTAAACAACTTCTGACCTTGTATGTTGAAACATCGACAGGGCTGCTCGGGAACATTGACACACAATCGAACTATCGGCCGCCTTGGTAGGCAAAAATGCTTTTGGTGACACCATACCTATGCACTGAAAATGAGCATCAACGGAGTGTCAACAATTTTAGGCCGTCCACTTTGGTGATTGAATGGGCCGTGCGGCCACATTCACCCATGATCGAGCTATCGGCCATCATTTTAGGCAAAAATTCTGTTGGCGACTCCCTAACAATACCGTAATACTGAGTGTCCACGCAGCATCAACCATTTTCTTCCTTCGTTCATCATCCATCCATGGGCCGTGCGGCGACATTGACACATAACCGAACTATCGGCCGCCTTCCTAGGTGAAACAGCTATTGGAGACACCGGACCTATGCGCTAAAACTGAGCGTCAACGGAGCGTTAACAAATCTAGGCATTCCATCTTCGTCAATCAAGGGGTTGTGCGGCGACATCAACGCATTATTGAGCTATAGGCCGTCTTTCTAGGCAAAACAGCTTTCGGCGACATTGTACCTATGCCCTGAACAAGATTGTCAATGGAGCGTCAACAAATTCAGGCCTTGCATCTTTGTTAATCAAGGGGACGTGCGGCGACATTATTCTGTAATCCAACTATCGGCTGCCTCTTTAGACCAAGGTGCTTGCAGCAACATCGTAACTATGTCATGAAATCAGCATCAACTGAGCCTCAACGGAGCGTCAACGATTTTCGATCCTGCTTTCTGGATACTCACAGGGCAATGGGATGTAGCAAACCCACAATCAATCTATCGGCAGGCTGTTTTGAGGCAGAAATACTAGCTACCATATCGTGTCCACCTACTACAATTGAGCCCTCATGGAGCGTAAACAATCTTTGTGGAGGCCCAGTAAGCTACACAGCAATGAAGTGCATTGCACTATTCCTAAATTAAGTTTTACAATGTCAGTCTTTTCAATATGTCTTTGTATACAACTTCACAAATATGCATGCAATGTCTCACAGATCTGATTTTTTTGCTTCTAGCTCGAGAGTCAATATTCAATGCCCAGCAATCAGCTGTACTATAACTTTACTTTCAGCAGTCACTCGAGTGGTATCATCAAGCTTTCTGAATCCTACCGCTGTGTCTGATTCACAATCTTTAAATACATCAATCCTAGAGGTTATGATCTCTTCCAAAAACGAACGTGTCTTTATTCGGTATTTCAGCGACCTTACTTCACATGTTGTCTTCAATGCTTGGACGGCTTCAAACAATGGAGACTTGAAACGCACTATTGCTTCGAGTAAATCTAGACATCTGCTTTGGTGGCCAATTTACTTACACTGTGGCATTGACAAGACCAGCAGCCCTGGAATCATAGGTATCGTTTGTCACCAAGTTCTTTGTCATCCATCAGAACCTGGGACAAGCTCAATGTTGAAATGTTTGCTTACAAAAGGTCTCATCGCAAATGTAAAGGAAGAAACAGACGCAGAATTACCCAAAGTAACAAGTTCGATCGTCGATGAAACAGCGTTGGCCATCCTCAAGAGGCAAGGAGGACCAGGAGTTACAATAGTCTGTTCGCAGAGGGGATGTTTCTTTGACATCCAGGTCCATCCATATTGACCGAATCGTGAGACAGAACGTTCCAAATTGGCAACTAATGACTTTGAAAAGTCCAAATTTCACCAAGACACTTGGAATCGCTACCTCATATTAGGTGTTTCTGCTGATATTCCATGGAACGCTATATCAAATGTTGAGCTGCGACGGTCATATAGGGCATTATCTGATGACCTATTGCTGGCGTCCACTACGAGCTTTTTCAACATTTGCCTCAGGCCATATGTACCAACCGTGGATGCAATTAAGAAGCAATTGGCGTCACGAAATTCAGTCACTTTAGCTTTGGACGGACGCTCATCAACGAACAAACTTGCCAAAACTTCGGTCATTACTGACTATATGAATGCAAATTTGGCATTGCATGAAGTTCAACTCACTTTCGATGGGGTTGATCGCCCATTCTTTTCCACTTTTGACAGCTAATTAAGGAAGATAGGTCAAGTGCTATTCTGCTGGAGCAAGGCTAAGCTTGAATTGGAAGGATGTGCTTGATCGTTTGGAGCTTACCAACAGCCGATTGCTTGGTTCTATGACTGATAATGCTTCCTCGAATCATTCAATGACACAGGAGCTGCAATCAACACTTGAGGCCTCATCGGTCTGGTGTCCTGCACTGAGGAACCAGATACGGTGCTTGGCTCACGTCAAACAACTGGCTTTGGGTGCAATCCTGAGTAGTCTCGGTGTAAAAGGTCTCAACAAGTCCTGGGAAGCCAATGAGCGCGATCAGCAATTTGGAGAGAATCAAAGAATAGACATTGGGAAGAGTCAAAGACTTCGAAAAGAGGGCAACGCTAGAGTCCATAAGGTGTCAGCCATGAAACTCGGTTTAGCAGAGATAATTCAGAATGTCCGTATTTCATGATATTTTGGAAGTCCTGAAATTGGCAGTCATATAGCAGAGAATGCATGCTGTATTGATTACGCTGACACCTGGTCATCGAAACGAGTTCTTTGAGTGTCAACGAGCCAAAGTCCGCATCACCGTACTTCCGATTATGCATTTGAAGACACAGTGGAACTCAACATTGGAGTTACATCAGCGTGCCAACCAATTGCAGCAATTCACCAGCGAGTAGCTCCGAAATCCAAAATATAGCCATTATCAGCCACCATTCACAACACAAGATGAATCGACGATTGGCAAGTATGTCATGGAAGAATTGTGGCCATTCCGATATTGGACCCTGTGGATGTCGAAGACACATACAGTCACATTGCATCACAGTATCACAGTGTAGAATCACATGTTTGATCACATGGATGGCGTTATGCGGACTTTCCCTATGAAGGAGACTCAATGGAAGGAGGACTTGTTCATCTCTGTGGAGATTGCTCGACAGAAGCTGTCCAAATATTATTTCACAGTGACTCCAACGACTGGTATGCTGCTCATGTCGGCACAAATCCTCGATTAGTTCTGCATATTGCGATCGTTTCGGATGTGGGTCAAGGGAATGGATATTAATTCAGAGGATGAGACATCATATACTACCCAATGCAAGGAAGCCTTTCTGAAGTACGTAGAGAATGAATATTGTGCCAAACATTGACTTGTGCCAGTCAATGAACCAGAAAATGTACTGAGCAGTAATCTCACCATCTCCTCAATGGCTCCAGCATCCTGTCAATTATCCATTCATCCAGATGATTTGTCCAGCGATGATGAAAAATACTTGAAGCCTACCAATGTGGCTAAAACAACACCCGGATGAAGCGACCGCGCTGCACACTGTTTGACTGCCGCCAGGCTCGATTTGTATTCACTGCTTGCATCACCAAAGAACTGGGTCCAAATTAATCCAAATCTCAATGATTTCCACTCCGATCCAATGGAGATTACCAATACATTCTGGATACCGGACATAACCGGGTGGTGGCGGCGGCAAGAGGAAACCCACTCAAAGTACGCTGATCTCTCAAATGTGGCGCGCGACATATTCTCTATCATTCCACATGGTGTCGGAGTGGAGTCCAGTTTTCCCCTTGGCAGAGTTGTTATCGGCTAGAGGCAGTCAAAAACCTCAGCTGACACCGTTCGCAAGAAAGTCATTGTAAGGCAGCTTGTTCAAGTCAATAAGGAGATTTTGGCGGGGGACATGACCGAATCCAACACGACGAACACTGAAAAAGACTCAGAAATGGAGGAAGAGGCGGAGGAAAGGAAATTGCACAGAATGGCCAAGGTCCACGACATTTCGCATATAGGCAGGGCAGCTGAAACCTACGTGCTACTTGGAACGAATTTCGGAGTCAAAACAAGTAGATGACCTCCGTATGGTACATATCGGACACTGAAGACATCGTCTAAGCCTCGTGGTCACACTTCCAAAATCATTGTGTGGCAGCATTCAAACTGGCAGAAAGATCATCATGGTGACCAGCTTTGTCTGCAAAGGACCTCCTTGGAGAGTGAACTGGAATATTAAACGTCTGCCGAATCTGCAGAATCAATCGTCATCCAGGCGAAAATGATGAGTATAGCACATGTGACAGCATGTTGGACACCGAAGGTTTGTCACACTGGAATGGCGACTTGGATAATCCAAATATCACCGAAGACGATTGCACAACAGACAATGAATCTTATATCGAGCAACGCAATGGCATCGAGGATCCAGGATGCCCAGCGCAGTGGGATGTGAGTGTCGCGCCAACTTTTCGCGGATTGATTCGGCCAATACGTAAGTCAACGAGAGAGGCTCAAAATCTGTTTGCGACGGTTCATGCATTAGAAACGAGGCAGAATAAGGGAGTGAAGAAAAAGTATGAGAGAATGGGTCAGCTTCGTTATGTAGCTCGACCGAGTGTTTCAGTTAGAGATATATTATTAGCGATTGGTGAGCAGTAGCTCGTGAATACCCTCTGATGAATGGTTGCATAGCAGGGGACATGAAGCGTTTGACAAGATATATAAATTGTAGTCATGTGAGAGCAAACAGGGCAAGAAAGTTACTTCGCATGGCTTGTTCAAAGTGAAGAGTCTCTATCTGACAGAAAGACAACCGATAAGCTCAAATCAGCAAGAACCCAATTGTCGATGGCAGTATATATTGAATGGACAATAGATTGAAACAAGCGTCAACAGAGCGTCAACGATTTTTGATATTGTAAGCATGGTAATTAATCAGTGATCAGGTCGCTGGTATTCATAACCGACGTATTGGCAGCGTCTATTGACATAAGAGACAGCAACATGGTCACCGCCCCATTCTGAGAATTAGCGTCAACAGAGCGTCAACAATTTTGAGCCTTCATCTTGGGTAATTTATGATCTGACTGGTTGCAGATATCTATTGATGAGGTATTGGCGGCCTCTGAGAGCAAAAACCACCATGGCAGGCTCCCTGACACATCCTGAATATGCGCGTCAACGGAGCGTCAACAGTTTTAGGTCTTGAATATACCGTGATCAAGTTATCGCGCGGATCTGGCCACTCATCACCGAATTATTGACCGCCTTGGTAGCCAAATGTACAATATATCAAATGTAAAACACAGATTCCAAATTTATGGATATTGCAGGCAGCACAACATGCAAAAGCACAATTTTTGTCGTTGAAAATGCTATTTTGTTAAGATGTTATTAACTAACCGCGAACAAAAGAGCCTTATATGAATCTATAGATGGAACCGATGGGCGACCCGCTGACAATCCGGCCAATTCGGATGGTTTGGGAGCTTACCATCCATCAGTACCCGAGCTGATGCTTCCGATTTAATGACGACTCGCACCGCCAGTTTTACAACGGTTCGGTTTGGACCCAACCCTGGACCTGAGATGACAGTCCGCAACTGTTGCTATCACTACCGGAAGCTGGGTGTTATAATTTCTGCGCCCATTCTTACAAAGCGGGACTTCGAACTGCTGTTTCTGAATAATTCAATTTGGAATTCCGTGAGCGGTTGAGTGGTGAGTTGATGATGGGCTGTGTCCCTTATACCTTCACTGTTTTACCCGAAATGGAGGCCAAACATGTATTCTGGCTTGTAAATGCTCAGTATGGAATGATGGGAAAGATCCCAACAAACTGTAATGGTTAAATATAGAGTGAAGCAACTAACAATACACACATAACCGGCAAATGCAGGAAACACAGAATGAAGCTGAGTCATTCCTACCGATGGTGCTAAGAATGTTGAATTTCAATTGTGGGATGTGGTATGTTGTGTACATCGTCATTACATGCAAAAAAGGCAGCAACCATTTACTAGGACCAACTCCAAGAAAATAGCACTGACCTATCGCTGGATGATTGGCATAGTCCGTGATCTGTAACAAAACACTGAGAAAATGGTACCGACCTTGCATATCACACAACAGGCATCAACCTCGTACTGTGACATCATGTGCAAACCTTACTCCCAGCACTACTGGCTCTGACCTACTGCCTGAACAATTCGCACCAACAATATCCTAGGACGACATGCGAGAACCTCGGGCTCAAGATGCCAGCTGCAGACCTTCCACTGAGATGACAGGCCCTGCCCTAACAGTAGGATGACAAACCCCAACCAAACACTATGCCAACAGGCACCGACCAATCACCAGTGCAACAGGCACCGGCTTAACACCAGGACAACTTGCTTGGAATATATACATGGACGAGAAGACACAAGGGATAAAAGTAAGCCCACCCCATACTGAGCAAGACACTAATCAAAAGAAGACTAAGGAACAGAATCAACAATGCAGGTAAGAGTTTGAGGAGTGCAAATGAGGAAACTACTAGTTATAGGGGGAAGTCCCAGGGAATAGAACACAATGGACTACTTGGCAGAAAGCTAAGAGGGAAGACTGTAAGAGCTGGTGAAGGTGGACTATGCAAAGAATGAAACAATGAGCTCACCTCAAAAAGAGTTCCAATTGACTTGACCCCACTTCCAAAAATTCACAAACTAGCAAATGACCTTAGATCTCCAATTACTACCAATTCACCACCTGATTCACAATCCCATCTCCAAACCATTACAAACAGTACCATGGTGTCAACTGGACACTGTTGATGTACTTCTGCCTCCAGTTGGAGTGTCTGTACTACATCCTGCAGTGCTGGACCCTCAAGCGAGGCCGGATCATCCACCAGTATCTGAGCTTGCCCTAACACCTCGCCCAGTCATGTCCCCAATCAATAGTAATTCATTGAGGCCGCAGTAGTGTTAGCAAGGGTTCCAATTTCCCGGTTCAGTTCGGGTTCCAGTTTGACCTGAAACCGGAATGATGCAACGGGTTTTACCCCACGAAAAACCTGGCCCATTGGAAATGGCCCGCTTTTCACACCGACAACTGGGCATGGCATGTTAACAATTGGGGCTCCAATGAAGAATCTCAGATCCAATCGTATCCTGGCTTGATCCATATGTAGATTGTGCAGTTTTACCTGCGATTTCTCATGCGGCTATCAGATGTGAGATTGGTCCAATATTCGTTGAGTCACTATTGGAAACCCGCAACTTGTGTGAACAATTCTGGATCATGACTAGTGGTAGCACCTGTTCCAACCCGCCAGTACGGTTCCGGGTTAAGGTTGGAACCGGAACCGAACCGTTTCAACAGGTCTCACCACAGGCAAACCCGGACTGTTGCAATTGAGCTAGTTTTACCACCAAAATCCCTGCATTTCAACCTCACAACTTTGGCTGCAAGTAAGTATCTCAGTTCTGATCGTATTGTGACATGATCAATCTGTAGATTGTGCAGAGTTGGCCACTCTTCCACCTCCCGCGATCAGCTTGGCAATCCCAGTGATATTTGTTCAGTCGCATTCAAAACACCGTCAATTTCGCCAGAATGTGTGCATTTTTTCACAGCCACTCAACGACTATTAGTCAGATCGCCAATCTGAACACAGGAGGTGAAAGAGCGGTCAATTTTGTACGATCTACGTATTGATTGTGTCACGATACAATTATAACTCACATACTGGATTGGAGCCAAGGTTGCAGAAACTGTAATATGGAACCGCAGTCCGGATACAGGCAGGCCACAAGACAGCCGGTCTGGGTCTGGTCTAGGTAACAACCCCGCGAAGGCAAAGTGGGTCGGGATTTTGGCCGGGTCTGGAACACAACCAAACCAAACTGCTGGTTGAACCCCGGATTGATAGCAGGTTACCAGGACCCTTTGCTAACACTAATTCTGTCACAGCAATTCAAAGATTATTGGACTGATTGGAAATCTCACAGCGGGAGGACGAAGAGCTGCTATAACTGCACAATCCATATATGGATCATGTCACAATATGATCATAACTCAAATACTTGATTGGAGCCAATAATGAATGAACGGTCATGTGACACCCCTGTCTTCGTTCAACCTGGCGAGAAAACACCGGGTTGATACAAAGTCCGGTTCCCAACCCGGAGCAGGTTACCCTGCCTGGGTTGCTTGGCGGTTCTTATCAGGGACCGGGACCTTCAGTGTGGAGGGTAAATGTGTTTCTGCCGATGACAAGTGCCGCTCACCTTGGCAGTGGAATAATCGATGGTTGGTGGCAGAAGATATAGGGATCATGGAGACATACTCGGTGATGGTGGCTGTACAGTTCTATGGAGATGATGGAAACAGACCGGGGGAGGGCAGGTGTATAGGGATATAGGGGCAACGGAGATGGACGTAGTGACAGGTTGTATATATTCGGAGAACATTGGCTAGATTCACTTATGTGTCTCGTCTCATATTCTCTCCTCACATATCATCTCATCCGATTGTACTACCAATTACCCAATCTATTTCTGCCAGCTTGTGATTGCTCCCTACGATGCTTGGTGTGGATCCACGCTGTTACATGGATCTACATAGCCGGCTAGTCTGATCTTCTCAGCCGCTTCCTACTCTCCTCTACCCAAAACTACTATCTGTCACAGATTCTGTTTAGATGCACCTGGAGGTGCGGCGGAGTGTCGAAGATTCGCTCCCAGTCATCTAGCTCCACAGTTCAATCACAACAGGATGCCAACCCCGGATCCTGGTTCTGCAAGCTCAGTACTATATAGTGTTATCAACAGTTCCAAATTCCCGGGTCGGTTCCGGGTCCGGTTCGGACCCGCAACCGAACCATTGCAACGGGTCTTACCACACGAAAACCCGGACCGTGGCAATTGGGCCGGTTTCACCACCAAAAACCCGGCATTTCAGCATCACAACTTTGGGTCCAATTAAGAATTTGATTTCTGATCATATTGTGACATGATCAGTATGTAGATTGTTCAGTTCTAGCCGCTCTTTCACATCCCGCGTTCAGATTTGGGATCCGACCAATATTCATTGAGTCGCGATCGAAAACCCGAAAATTTCGTGTACAATCGGCCTATGTTTCATAGCCACACAACGAATATCACTCAGATCGCAAACCTGTCAGCGGGAGGTGAAAGAGGGACCAGAACTGCACAATCTACATACTGATCATCTCGTGATACGAACAGAACTCAAATACTTAATTGCAGCGAAAGTTGCACGAACTGTAAAAATGGAACCGTGGTCAGGGTACAACCCGGCAAAACACCGCAGCTTTATGTCCGGACCGGGTAACAAGCCCGCCAAGACAGCGTTTCGGGTTCCTTGTCTGTTCATAACCCGGACCGCGGTCACGGTTCCAGTTCCAACACGGTCCGAAGCCGGGTAACCCGGAACCATTGCTAACACTAGTACTAAATGGAGGCAACGATGCCCCAACGCTAACATCGGGACATTGTCGGATTACAATGCCAGATGCAGTACGCCAGTTACATTGGATGCAATGGGGAAAAAGGCACCTATCTAAGACTCGGACAAAAATCGAGGAAACATTGCCCACCTCACACCTGGGGAAAAGCAGAGACCTTGTATAGGGAAGAATACTATGAAAATGACACCGAACTAACACCGGACGACAGGTACCGATCTGATACCGAGAAGAATGAACCTGTCCTAGCAGATCGCATTTCAGGCACCGACCAAATCCCGTGTCGACAGGCAACAACCTAACACTGGTACAAAAGGCATTGACCTTGTATAAGAATCCCAGGTGCTTACCTCATACCAGCACAAACTGCGAGAAAGATGTTCCAACCAAACACCGAATGAAAGGTACCAACCTTCTAACTGGTCAAACACAGAGCAAATGACCCCAAACCGACCCCCGATGCAAGGCACCAACTGTATACCGCATTGAACAGCTAGGATATAGCGCAGAACTACCACCCCACCACAGGCACCGATCCAACACCTGGAAGAATGGCACTGATCTCATCCCTGGAAAACAAGCACCAACATTGAATTTTGGAAGAAAGGCACCGAGCTCATACTGGGATGTCAGGCAGAGACCCAACTCCGGAACAACAGGCACAGACCTTATACTGGGATGGGAAAATACTAGTGAAAAACATTCGCCTCTCCCATACTAAGGAAGACACTAATCCGAAGTACCACTGAGAAAGATAACTAACCCTGCTGGCAAGATTTGGGACAATGGTAGTGATAATACTGGTAGTTGTGGGGGGTGAAGTCGCATTGAATAGAATTGGATAGTCATCGAGAGAGGAAGCTGGGCGAGAAAACTGTCAGAGGTGGTGAAGCTGCACAAAGAGAAGAACGAATCAAAGAGCTCACCACAAGAAAAGAAAATACTCTCCTGGACACTACTCCGCTTCCAAAAACTCACAAACTTGCAGTTGACCTTACGTCACAAATTACTGCCAATTCACCGCCCAATACACCATCCCATCTGCGAACCGCTACCAACAGCACCAAGATGTCAACTGAAAACTCTTGATCTAATTCCGCCACCAGTTTTGGTGGGCATACCGGTTCCCCCAGTCCTGGACCTTCCGCCAACACCTCGCCCAATCATGTACATGACAAAAGGCAATTGTCCGAGTCCTTGGCCCATCGCCATCGGGAAAGGAAAGAAAAAAATGCCACTCCCAGCCACCGTCGGGGTGGCCTTCTTGAGAGGAGTAGCTGCCACCAAAGTCATCGAGGGATACCAAAGAATCTAGCCGAGCACCGGGAGTGACCTGGGGACCAAATATCTTATTGAAACCTTCACGTACTTCTGCCCAGTAGCGAACCGGGAAACAATCAATATGTTCAATTGATCCGAGAGGAAAGACTGAGAGCATTTAAACAAGGAACTATAGGACTGCATCTGCCACGCCGATAGCCAGGTCTATACGAACACGAGATCGTAGCTGGACCGACTATGCAAGGCCCAGGCGAAACGTGGGAAAGTCGGCCTGAAAGCTTGTGTCCCCGCGTGCGATACCATCAGCCACAGTATGAACAAGAAGGGAGCCTTAGGCAACTACTTACAGGTGGAACTAGTGCTGGGAGCCGTCACAAAAGATTAGAGAATGGATGCGGTGATGAACCACAAACGAGATCTCTTAGACCCCTCAATGTTAAAGTTCTACCAACTCAGAAAACATGTCATTGACAACTGAGCAATTGCTGATGCCCTCGCACATATGGATTCGGAGGCAGCATGTCAGGCGCCGGGAGTCTCCTTGTTCAGTCCCACCTGGAGTCCCTCTCCCACAGATGACAGTGGTGGTGAACCTCTTGGCAATCACTAAGGCATAAACCCCGTCACCAGCGTGAGCCACGCAGGAAATAGGGGAGAGATATCCTACAATTAACCGGAAAAGAAAACATTGCAAAAGCGGGAGGATGCTGTGGAAGTTGCTCGGCAGGGGCTACTTGGAGGGGGAGTAGGCACTCCAGCGGCACTACAGCCGCCTGAGCTGTAGCATGGTGGAAGAAATTAGCTGCTTCAGAGAGCCAGTAGTTCGGGAAATCTATATGCCTGGTTAGAGTAAGTGTGACTACGAATGATAACGCACAGCGCTATGAAGGAAAATGGATGGAGTTTGCTCAATGGAAAGAGTCAAAACAGAAGGGACTGAACAGTGAAAAAGGAACAGAGAAGAAGTCAATTGTTAGGAAGAGAGAGTTGGCATGGAAAGTGGAAGGCATAGTCAACCGGAAACAGGCGTGATCATTGTAGGAAAATGGGATGCAGTCGGTCAGAAAGAGGTGGATAACGCAGGAAATGAGGAATCTATCAGGGAGTGGAGTGACCTGGGAGGATCAGTGGGAAGATGAGGAAGGACTGATAGTTGGAGATTTGCGCAGGAGCAGGGTCGAACAGGAGAAGTCACTGGGAGAGGAGGCTCTGATGAAAGAAAGTAGGGTAAGCAGGCAAAAATTGAGGACGTTTCTGTCAGTTTCCAAACATCGTGTTGCTCCGGAACTGTGCTCGGCACATCCAGTGCTGGCACACGACCTGTTCAAGCAACGATGTGTATCATTGGCACGGAAGAGAGAGGGGAACAAAGGAGGTCCATTGCATGGACCAGACAGAAAAGAGTAGATAATGGCGGAGCCACACAATGAAGAGGAGTTGTTAGTTGCACAGAGGAGATAGAATACATGGAATTGCATGAATTAGCGGGATGGAAGGGTGAAGAAACATTCACATTGGCTGAGTGGCACCCTCAGTACACAAATATTGCTCCGGATCAGCGCAGACCCTCTAATGACCTCGAGACACAGGAGAAGACGGTTATTGCAGGAATAGACACAAAGTTAGACACCGAGAACAGGAACGTGGAGCAAGATATGCCAAACATCAGTGTGCATTAGGGGAAAGAGGAGGGAAAGAAGCGTCGAAGTGGTGGAGACATACAAAAAGACCACACTAGGGTAACTGGGAACCAAATAGAAACTAGACAAAGAAGGATCTGGGACTAAGCACCCATCATGGTATATATACAAAACTACCCCCCTACGTTCTTAGGAAAAGGCAACCACCATACAAACCCATTCACCTCGTTCTCCACACCGATCACTTCGCCCATGTCACCATTTCAAGCATAACAAATGCCCAAAGATTGTCGTGAAGTTCAAATCAATCAACGACATCCCATCAACAATCAGCGATGCCATGGATTTTGAAGCGTCCTTAACAACTACCACCGCCACTCCCAGCCTCGAGTGCACCACCACTGCAGCCACAACCACCACAGGAGCCACCACCTCGGCCGCCACTACAGCAGCCACCAGCGCTGCGGCAACACCTACAGCAGCTGCCAAAGCCATGAGGAGCTGCGATCTCACCGCAGCGGCAGCACCCACCCATGCCGCTGCCACCCCCGCAGCCATCACCACCACAGCCAACACCACCCTATTTGTTATTTACACCCCCTCCTCTGATATCTCCACTAGTGCAAGCAACCCCTCTCCAGTAACCCTTTGGTCGGACACACTATCACACCTCAGCCAGCACTTCTTCTCCAATAGACTAGTTGGATCACTAGAAGATGCCGTGGAGGTTGCTGCTCCAGAGCTCTCTGCTCGAAACCACACGAATTCCATGCTCGAGATCTGTGATATCTTTGGCGACATCACAGATGCTGCAAACTCTGAGATCACATGACTGTCTGACTTTGTGGAGAGAACCCTTGACCGGAAGAAATTGAAGCACATGTGATACAATCATTTCCTCAAGGCTCTCGATAGCTCCAGCAGGGTAAGGGAGATGACAATGCGACACCACTCTGCCCAGCAGAGGAAGACACGAGCAATAAACCAGAAGGGAGACCTCTGGCAGAACTATGCTGAACTCCAGCAAATCCTGAACAATTCCAGCGGAAGTGAGAAGTGGATGCGATCAACCATGATTGCCAGTCAAACATCCAGGGATGCCAGATTGGCGAAGAGATAACTCCATTGTGCATACGTGAACTGTCTTACCAAGCAAAACCTGAGGTCAAAAGCAAACAAGTGGTATACTTCCGGCCACTTCCAGGAAGATAAATATTGAGGTGATGATGGCTACCCAACGCAAGAAGAAGCAATTGACGACAACGAGATGGGCCTGGAATTGTACCGGGGGCTCATAATTGCAGATAGAAATCACCCTGGCATGGTTAAGCGGGATCACACCTATCGACTTCCTACCATATCGCAATCAGTAGTGCCAACCGACCATATCATACGCAAACCAACTTCATCCGCCAAGATGTGAAACACTTTTCCATCACCCACCACCCAAGGTAGGCCCACTGGTACGGAAATGGAAAACAACGCAATTCATGTCGGAGCACTCTCGATGCATCTGGCCAAGGATGAATTTGATGATGGTACCAGCACTGCTGTCGAGGAAGAGGCCGGTACGATCCTGTCCAACTGGAACAGACGCCAGACCAATCCCAAAGTGTCCAATCAATGCTAGGCGGAAGGGGACCCCAAAGTCTGTGCGGCCGGCCACTCCCAGCAGCAAATGAAACATTGCCGACCACCACGATAACTCTGAGCATGAAGAATATGTGAGCTGCTTCCTAGAATTGCTCGCCCTCCACCCTGACTGGCAGAGAATGTTGCACTACAAGATGCCGATATTGGCACGCCACCGGAGTACACCTGGGATGAAAGCCTTACATATCTTGCAACAGGCACTGAACGAAGACCACAAGTTGTTGATAGAGCCCCCTACTAATCACAACAGTAGTGTACACTTTGCATGAGGTGATAGCGCGAAATCAATATTTGGCTTGGCAACATCCCTTACTTCGCAAGTGGCCAAGGAAAACGGAAGCCAGACAAGGAGGGTAGCAAGAGACAGCGAGTGCACAAGGAGTGAAAGTGTTAATGTTTTTCCATTGAATTTACGGGTTGCCTTTGGGTTTGCGGTATTCCATTGAGTCTATGTTGCTGTCTTTCCATTGGGTTTATGGTTTTCCTTGGGATTTTTGGTTTTACTTTTGGTTCACGGTTTTCGTCTGGGTCTACATCTGTGTCTGTCCTGTGGGGTTATGTTATCTCTGTGTTCTTCCACATTTGCGTATACAGTGATACTGAAGAAGTGAGGTGGTCTCCAGACAAAGGGCCAGGGAGGAGTTGTGGCGGGAAAATCCATTTCGCATCTCCACAACCGCCTCTCTGCTTTGAATACCACTAAGGGCCAACGGGTGTACGGGTATACAGTGATGATGGAGACGGACAGGGCCATGGCGGGTGTATGGAATTACGGGGATAATGCGAAGGGACTGGATGATGGCGGGTGTACGTAGATGCATGGGTAATGGGGACGTACGGACAGACAGGTTGAATATTGCGGGGGACGCTGGGGTAGATCGCATATGGTATATTGTCTCATATCATCTTGTCTCATATCATGTCATCTGAGCATACAGCAAATGACTCACTTTATCATTGTGATCTTTTGATCTCACTTGCACTTTCGGAGACTGTGTGTGGATCCACGCAATTGCATGGAGCATCAGAGCCAGGTAGTATCGTACCTTCTCACCCTCTTCCTATGCGCTTCAAGCCTGATCATCTCTTTGACACGCATTCCTTTGGAATGCCATGGGATGTGCAGCAGAGTGTGAATGATAAGCTATCTGCCGTGGCACAGAGGGCTTGTACCATATCAGGTCGGTTCCAACCTAAACAGAAGTAAGGTCAAACAGAATCATTGCTCACACCTGATGTTGGGGCTCGCTATAAGAAACGAACATGACCAAATACTACCCCGAAACACCGTGGGAGCTCCATTCCTCACTGGAGCTGACATTGCCAAGTGTATTGAACTGCACGAAAGCCTCTCACCTTGCACTGCACCCGACATGACTGCCAAAGACAGTATTGCCTCATTCCAGAACTGCTCCTCCGAAATGATTCAGATAATGATTCAAATCATGAACGGCTATCTGAGGAAGGACTTGGAGAAGTTGAAAAAGAAACTGCAGGACTCTTTCCGCCGCAGGGATAGCCAAGTCACTATGGACTCAGCATTATTCTTAGAGTGAGTATACAAAGTCAAGATAGAAGGTGTCAAAGCCTCCCTCAAAGGCAGTATCCTTACCTGCAACAACATCAGCAGCGTTATAATCAACAAGGGAGCCTTGGCGAAGTATTCACTATTGGAAATGTTGCTTGGGGCCCTCTCAAGGCAGTTGGGAGCAAAAGTGCTGATCCAACAATACTCCAAAAGTAGAGAGCCCTCAACAATCAACTATGATGCACTCCGAAAAGATATTCTTCAACATTAAGGACTGTGCATGCCCTCGCCCTTCTGAATTGGGTAGGTGTGTGTACTGCCCTGGGAGTCTACCCTTACTCAATACTAGCAGCAGTTCCACAACCAAAGTTTAGTGTGGTGGTATACCTTTCAGCAATCAGTACTGAGGAGACCGCGGCACCAGCCCAAGCCACGAAGGAAATTTCTTTTTCAACAGTCTCCAATACTACCACCATGACAATCCAGAATAGAATGAAACAGTTCGAGGCTTAACTCATCCAGATGAGCAATACTCATCAGCCCACATATGGAGGCTACAAGACTGCCAGTGCAGATGCCATTCAAACTGTCAATCCCCCTCGGCACACACCGATGAACTGTCTATATCAGAATTCACCCATGGGACCTGTGGACAACCGACAGTGGTCGAATTACTAGAAGTATCCACAACATAAATGTGGGCCCTGTGTTCGGTGCAATGGGCTCACACACTTCCACATGTTATAACCCAATGTGGACACTCACTAGGCACAATGTACAGTCAACCTCACTGACTGTGGCATATTGACCATATGACCAGGAGGAGAAAATAGTGGCGAGATATCCGGATATTGACATGACATTTGTGTGTTGTCAATGCAGGACTACAACCGGGAAGCAGTTCAACAAGGGTAGCAGGGCTGGGGAGTTGGCACACAATCTGCATCTAAGCTGCCTCAGTCGTACCACATTGCAAGATCTCAGCTCTCTCAGTGGGCTACTGCTCAGGTGAGAGCCGTTTGCTCATGCATTGACCCACTGCTTTCGGATATCAATGTGGACACGAATGGTGTGTCTAAAGGTAATATATGCATTCTCCACGGAAAATAAGACCATGTACAGCGATTCTGGACCAATGTTGAAGAGTGAGAAGAGGGGCAAGGCGACTGCAGAGTAGAAGCAAAGGAGGAATATAAGACAATGGAGGAGAGCAACCTGTGTGCAGATGAAGATGAGAGAAACCAACAGTCAGACTTTGCACATATCCAGTCAGGATATGCCTTCATGGACATGTGAAGAGTGAGGACAGACTTGGTAACCCTGAGTGATGATAGGCAGGAACAGATGTAGAATTAGGTTCCAGTGGTTTCAATGAGTGCTAGTTAGGAAAAGATTCGAACCATCTGAAAAGTTGTAGCATTCAGCAAGCATCTAGCCAAGGAGGACACCATCGAAATCCCCACTCCAAAGACTCCCAATACTCACAATGTTCCACTAAAGTCAGCACCAGCCTTGGAGACTGAAACGTATAAAGTTCTCAGAGGCTACCGACTCATTGATGAGATCCTAGCCCGTTGCGAGAGTGAGACTACTGATGTGACCTTTTGACGGCTAGCAAACGCTGAAAGTGCCACGTTCCAAACAACATACACAATGCTACAAGGACCCCAACAGCAACAATGACAATCGGATTCGCCTGTGTTTCAGACTTCCCTGGAGTTGGAAATCTCGTCAGATGCACTGGTTTCCGATCTTCAAGGGCCTCTCCAACAAGTCTTGGAATGAGTCATGGGGACAGCCTTGCTATGCTCTTCTATGGTAAATATGAGCACTGTGTGATGGGTGATGATATCGTCGGGGAATTGAACGTCAGGTCAAATTGTGGTGACAGCATGATAATAAATGCCGATACCAATGGGTCCAATAAGACAAAGGTGAATGTCTCCTGGCTGATCAATGTTGATGGTATCGCTATCCCTATGCCTATAGTTTGAGGACAATCTTGATCTGGACGTGTTTCTTTGGGTCGCAACTGCAACAAGTCCGCTTCAAAATGCGTGAGAACCCTGGCCAATGGCAGTTATAAGATCACCATCTGTACCATGGTTGGGTCAGAGTGGGTGATGATTGTTGCTAGTATTCGGGGAATCAAGAGGGAGAGATTTGCCAGCTCCTTGGGACACTTATTTGTGCAGTCAATTTAAGGGCAATGAGCAAGGACAGGGTCCCGCACAGACAAGGAATGTGGTTGGATATTTCTGGATCGAAAGATCTTCAAGAGAATGACACAGATTGTAGAAATGGAAGAGGCAGCAGTCAGTTGATAGAAAGTGGGTGATTGCTGGGAACAACAAAAGGATTAGACCGCTGGAAAGAGCAGGGAATATCCAGGAAAAATGAAAATCATCAGCGAAAACGATTTGAGTCCAGGGGGACTGGCTTTGTCAGAGTGGATGCGCTCCGTCAATGCCGTGAGAGACACCCCGGGGGCAGATTACACCCCGCCTGGTGCCAAAACCACGGATCACATTGCATATCGGCTTCGAATCGCAGTTTCGCCGTTTCTGCTCAGTCTGTCAGTATCCTATCATTAACGTACTTGCTGCCGTATTCTCGAAGCAGTTATTCCTAGGGTTCCATAAGCAAAGCCATTTCATCTATCATATTCGTCTTTGTTACAGTCACACAATTTGCTACCTCATACTATGGCATGCATTTTTCAAGTATCTCTATATATATACATAGGGTCAATCTAGCCACGGATGGTAGTCTAGCATAATCGGAGGAGCATCTCGCGAAATCCAAATGGCATTCATGAAAAAGAACTATTCTCGCGCGATGAGCCTATGCAGACAGTGAGAAGATATAATACTACCCGGCCGTGAGAATCCACGCAATTGCTAGGATCGGGATGACATGAAAATGAGATGATGTTGCTCTACCCCGGGGTCTCGCGAATATTCACTCCCCATTGCACACTCCATCTCAATTGCCCCTCTATCCCCTTACACCCGGCGTCGCTCATTGACGATGTAACTGGAGTCCGTGATGGAGCGAGTTCAGGGATACACTTTCAGCCCGAGATTTGGTGAACTGAGAGTGGCGCTTGGAGGCCGAGATCGAGTGAAATCAGAGATGCACTTGGAGGCCGTGATAGAGTGAGTTTGGAGATGCGCTGGGAGGCAGTTATTGTGCGAGTTTGGAGATGCTCTGGGAGGCCATGATCAGGCGGGTTTGGAGATGCACTTTGAGGCCGTGATCGAGCAAGGTTGGAGATTCAATTGGAGACTGAGATTGGGTGAACTCAGAGATTGGAAACTGGCTGGGAGCGGGAGACTGTCGATCTTGGGATGATGCTGTACTTGATCAATGCTGTACTCGGTGTTCGGTCATGATCACGGCATGGAGAGATAGAGAGGGATGACTTAACTTTGTGTTCTTAGGTGATGGTACAGTTGAGCACAAGCAAGAGAGAGATCAGAGGAGATGGGGGAAATCTTCATGAGAAACAAGGACTTATGAGTATTTCATGTGCGTGTCAATTTACCATCCCCAATAGTGCAGGTACGAGTCACGATCTGGCGCGTAATAACACCAATAGGAGGTCTTCCAATCCCAATCAGGCAAGTCGTACCCATGATTACTGATGTCGGTTCGTATCCTCCATATCGTTCTCATCTTCATCCCCCATCTCTCTCTTTCTCGTCCACAACTCTACCCTCATCACCAGAGCACACAGTTACGTTATCCCTCTCTATCTCTCCTTGTCATCATCGTGAGTTAACACTGAGTGCAGCATTCACCGAGTATAGCATACACATAAGCTTGTCTGGCATCCCTTCATTCTCACGATCTGGAGCTGACCCCTGAATGGAGCTTCTGCTCCCGGCGGTCCTCCTTACTGATCGACTGCCACCAGCCCGTTCTCCAAAAGAGCTTCAAACGTCAAGTCACAATGTCACATTGCCACGGTGGCGTATATACTAACTGATGAATTGAGTTTCGGCCCGCCCTCCATCAACCGCCTCCAAGTACTCCTCAAATCTCGCTCAATCACGGCCTCCAAGTGAATCTCCAAACTCGCTCAATCAGGGCCTCCAAGTTTATCTCCAGACTTGCTCGATTGTGGCCTGCAAGTTTGCACAATCATGGCCTCCAAGTGCATATATCCAAACTCGCTCGGTCACGGCCTCCAAGTCTATCTCCAGACTCGCTTGAGCATGGCCTTCAAGTGTGCACTATCATGCCTTCCAAGTGCACATCACCAAACACGCTCGATCACGGCTTCCAAATGCATCTCCAAATATGGCTGATCACCGCCTCCAAGTGCATCTCCCAATATGGCTGATCACTGCCTCCGAGTGCATCTCCAAAGTCGCGCGATCACGGCCGGGGAGTATATATCTGAGTTCATTGGATCTTCATTTTCAGGCGCACCTCGAATTGCTCTCAAGCACCGCCTGCAGCCAGTCCAGATATAGCGTGTATAGATGGGTAGCTATATAGATACCTAGATACATAGATGAGAATACAAACTAAATACATGACTGTAATTTGAGGTGCTCCCAGACATGTTGCTGGTGCTCCCAGGTTTCTCGCCGGTGCTCCCAGGTGCTCCCAGAATTGTCATCGGCGCTCCCAGGCTTGTCGCTGGCGCTCCCTGTCACTCTGAAGGCCGGCAGGGATGCTCTTCTCGGGTCTGATACAGTCCTGAAATTGACGCATGAAAGTTTACACTCCACATCCTCTCAGACACTACTGGAGGCTTAGAGTGACTGAAATTCATTTGGGTGAGACTATGAAACGCAACAGGAGGCATGTATTACTCCGTAAGACGGTACGAGGTTCCGTCAAAGCCATCAGAGCCGTCTGGAACACCCCGGTGTTTCTGATGGAAACTGGAGTTGTTGCTGATGATAGTCAGTCAAAGAAGAAGGGATAGTATTGACATGGTTAAAGAAGCTAATACACTTTGAAGTGAACAGGGAGAATTAGCAGGAAGATGAGCATGACCTGGTATTCGGAGAGTTGGATAGAAGAATCAGAGCAGAAGGGTGGTTGTCACCCCTTTGTTGTGACAGGTGTAGTTCTGGGATCAGGCTGGATCAGTCAATAATTCTAATATGGATACTCGATCCGGAATCACCAATTGTCACTCGGATTTTTGAGTCGGATTTACCTTCAAGATTTGTTCACCACTTAGTCACTTCTCTATTACCCGACCTTCATATCAATAGACCAATGACAGCGACTTGGCACAGCGCAGGTAAGAAGTGTTATACTTTTGGATAGATAATGGTCGTAGAATCTCTTTTGTCAATGGTCACTCCTTCTTGGCAGGAAACCTTACGTCTAGTGGCCGAATAACTGACTGTTCAGTCAGGCTCAAATGGGTAACTCCTAGGGAGATATCATGTCGTCATCAGCGCATTATGACATCTCCACATATGCAGAGTCATATAGGAGATCAGTCAAGATTGAGTAATCGATATATTGGTTCCCAGTCGACCAAATCCACATATTTGACTATCTCTTATTTCGAACACACTATACGTATTTGGGGCGAATGGCACCGGAAATACATATGTCGTGAGTTGCGTGGGATATTCTAAGATCGAAATATCACAAACAACTCAGTTGCAGAATACTGTGTATTGGGTACAATCAAATCTACGAAATTATGTGTTCTGTCATTTGCCATGATTGTTCAACTGTAACGTACCGGATAACCTTGTATATGTACAAGGTTTAACCAATAGCAATTGTGTCGCAATATAACCATTTGACCTTGATGAGGAAGATGGAACTACTGGCATTTGGAACTCGACTCTTAAGGGTAGAAGGCAAGGATGATGAGATAGTTAGATATCTGAACTCTGAAGCAGATTTTGGTAGTCTTAGGATTGTTAAGGATGTGGATAGTCGGATGTATATCGGCTATACCGAAATGGAGGACAGGCATCGATAACGTATTACAGAACATACAATCTACATGAAGATTTTACTAAGGATCCCGATTGCCTTCTTGACACTGAGCTTAAACCATCAACATATCCCAATGTATATTCATTAGTTCTGTCTCAAAGTGAAGGAAGATTCCTCTCTGTTGAAGTCTTGAGTTGTATGTTCATCTTCAGTTGGTTATGATGGATATATCTATCACTCATGATACTTGGTAAGTCCTCAGACCTTTGTCGAAGCAAGTCATTGATTGGGAAGAGAGCATGATGATGATTTTCAGTTGGAATGAAGTCCGAGTCATACCCGATCGCAGGGATGTCCAGCAGATCCTTTTTCTATGCTGCCCCTATGTCAGCAGTCCACCTTCTGGTGGGGCGACACGACCTTGCTGTGTCTTATAAGAAAAGTCGATACGTGGAGTGGTCACACACCGGGACAGCTGATTCTGGGGTATATCTGCTGGTTGCTGGGACGATACTCAGTATATCCAAAGGAAGACTGAGAACATCACCGTAGTGTGATTGGTTGAAGGATAGTTCTTGCACCAAACTCATGAGTCGTGAACATCAGAAAACTGGGAATGTAGGACAATACTCTCTACTCGTGACTATCATTTGGAAGCAGACAACGGAACAGTCAGCTTGTCTCCCTGGTGGGGTAATCCTTTGGGGCTTGCTGAGGGAAGCCTTTTTATTCTTCTTTCTCAGTCCGGAGCTTATTCGGGACTTTTACTGATTAAGACCTAGGGTGGATCTCCCGGAGTTACAGTGGTCAATGGGACTAGAGGTGCGGATGAAGGCATGAAGGTCAACCTGGGGTGAGTCTACAACTATTTCCTGGTTCTCATGACACAGCATTGGTAGTGAACTTAGTCAAATACAACCCTTGTCTAGGTATCTGGATTTGGCGAAGTGCAACTAATACAAAAACTCCAACGCAGGATGGTCGTGGGCACTCTACGCAGGGGTTGCTTCGAAATTGATGCCTGTTCCGTTGGGAAATAGAAGTAGTGTTAGCAACCGGTCCGGGCCACCTGGCAGCGGTTCAGGGTTGGAACACAAAACACGGTCAGTTCTGTTCGAGACCTGTCCAAAATAGCGACCCTCTGCCTCTTGGAGGGTCAAACACAGTCCCGTACGAATCAACAAGGTGCTTTCAACAGTTCTAGCGAGACCTGTCAGTATGAATGTTCGGTTGTGCATTTCGGGATTCACGTTTGAGGTCGCGTTTGGTTTTGTCACAGATATTCGTAATAGATTGACCTTGGTACACCAAACTGCATTTTCGACGTGTTGACCGCCTCATTGAGCCAAATGAACATCCTCACACACCTTACAACATCCTGAAAAGGAGCCTGAACGGAGCATCAACCTCTATTGGAGTTGGATCCGTGGTAGTATTAGTGGCGATTGATTTCACGCATCCCTAGGGAAGCACATGGCATCACTTGTAAGCAGAAAAGAACGGGAGAATATCGCCACATCCTCCGGGACTCGAACAATCTGTTTCATTTACAGTGCAAGCAGTTAGTCTTCATGAACGTTGAAGTGTATAGAAACATTAAAAATGATATATATGGACGTAACGGCCACATTGTACCGTCATTAACCAGGATGGAAGGCTACAAATCCTTGACAGTCTGTTGACACTCATTTTTAATATAGGGCGGTGAGCACTTGACTTTCTCCTTTGCCTATCAAGGCAGCCAATACTCTGTTTATGACTATTTCCAACTTATTGCTCCCCAGATTACTCAAGATACATGATCAACAATGGGTGGAGCTCCGTTGATACTCATTTCATTGATTGTGGTCGGATGGTATTATCATCTGTTATACCTAGAAAGGCAGGCAAAAATGCATTTTTAACTGTCTGCAACAAAGCAGTGGTGTGATTGCCCAGGACGCATGCCAAAGCATCGTTCACGCTCAGTTGACGCTCAGTTTCAAGTTGAAGCAGGGAGGGTAATGCACTCTGTTTTTCATCCGAAGTCGGCACCAAATTCCTATATGACTGATTGTAGCGTATCAGTGGTGTGAGTACTCAGTACAAATGCTGAAAAATGTTTGACGCTCCGTTGACACTGACTTTCACGATGAGGTAGGGAGCGTTTCATTCAAGTTTTGGCCTGTGATGACGCCCAATACCTCGATAATGTATATGTACAACTGAATAACTTGTCAATTCCCATGCTTACATGACATAAAATTGTTGAGGCTCCGTTGACGCTCATTTTGCCATGGGTGTATCCACCTCATGCAATCATTTGATTTTGCATAGTCCATCACATACATTGGTTTGGCCGTCTCTCTAGTGTTTTTGTTTACTTTCTTCTTGATCACAATAAGTTTCATTAAAATGGATATAATTATACAACAACAATCTCCAAAATCTAATGCCTTCCAATCAATGCCCATCATCACTTGCAGGTTCCCTCAATAGTGTGCTCTGGTCTTCAAAATGCATGTTAGATGCATTACCATGCCACAGATCGTGTACTAACCAGTGGATGATCCTTGATCAGTTAGCATATCTGAATCATTATCGCTATCGTGCTGGCTATCCTGGTCAGATGAATACGGCTTGATAACATGATCCCAGGGGAGAGAAGGATGTGAATGCGCATATCCGGCAGGCGATGTGACAATTTGGGACCGTTGTGCTCCAGAATTGTTACTGGTTGGGGTGGGAGGAGTAGCAGGCACGCATTGGCAAACAACATTTCCGTCCGGGCGGAATGGCTCTGTCCGGGTGGACCTGCTCATCCATACCCGTCAAAGATACTCAGGTGGCAGAAAACTCTGGGCTCGGCGCCAATACAACGTGTCGCAGTGGATAGTGCCCTCCCATGGCTGTTTCGCTGTCTCTTCTCGCTCTGTCAGTATCTTATTGTAATTGAACAGTGCCGCGTTGTAGCCAACTGTGACCATACATCGGAATGGGTTCATTCATTTCATCAGGAAAATCTCAATCGGTCCAGAAGCCACACAGAGGGTTCCATAAGCACAATGCATTTCGTCTTTCATACTCGTCTTTGTTACAGTCACAAGATTCGCTACATCATAGTATGGCATACATGATTTAAGTATCTCTATATCTAGACATACGGTCGATCTGGCCACAGATAGTAGTCGAGCATGATCGCAGGTTCTGGCTGGAGGAGTCTAGGAAGAATGTCAGATGATATGATATCACCCGGCCGTGATAATCCATGCAATTGCGTGGATCCAGATGAGATGAAACTGAGATAAGGTCTATCTGCCCCATGGTCTCCCAAATATGGGCTCCATGTCGCTCAGTCCACCTCCAGTACCCCTGTATGTCCGTAAACCCGCCGTTGATCATTAACGATATACTTGGATACCTTTATCGAGCAAGTTTAGAGATGCACTTCGAGGCCGTGATCGAGCGAGTGTGGACATGCACTTGGAGGCCGAGATCGAGTGAACTCAGCGATGCACTTGGAGGCCGTGATACACCAAGTTGGGAGATGAACTTTGAGGTTGTGATGGAGAGGGTTTGGGGATGCTCTTTTAGGCCTTGATCGAGCGACTTTGGAGATGCACTATGAAGCTGAGATCCATCAAGTTCAGAGATATGCACTTGGGGTGCGTGATCTTGCGAACTTGAAGGCCGTGAACCTGGGTGTTTAGAGATACTGTTGGAGGCCATGATCGATCAAGATTGGGGAAGTACTTGGAAGTAGTCAATTTGGAGGCGGTGGATCGTGAGGGAGGTGCGACGGCACCTGCGACTCTATTTATTGGTTGACTTTTAATTGTGGGAATGTACCGAGTGGAGTACAATAAGGTCCTCAGTGTACGCAGTGCTCGGTGTATGCAGTACTCAGTGTATGCAGTACTCGGTGTATGCTGTACTCGGCGTTAACTCATGATCATTGCATGGCAAGATTGACCGGGATGACTAAACTTCGTGTTCTTGGTTATGGTAGAGTTGAGCAGTAGAAAGGGAGGGATCAGCAGAGATGAGGAAAATCTTCATGAGAAACTGGGATATGGAGAGTTTCGTGTGCGAGCCAATTAACCATCCCCGATACGGCTGATTCAAGTCCCAATCTGGCGGGTAACAACCCTGATACGAGGTCTTCAAAACCCAATCTGGCAGGTGCTACTCTTGATTTCTCATAGCCGCTTGGATAATCCATATCGTTCTCATCTTCATCAGCCATCCCTCTCTTCCTCGTCCACAACACCAGCAGCATCGCAAGAACACAAAGTTAAGTCATCCTTCTCCATCTCTCCATGCCATCAGCATGAGATAACACTGAGTGCAGCATACACCGAGTACAGCATACACCAAACATTGTCTGTCGTCCCCTGATTCTAATGATTGCAAGTCGACCCCTGAATGCAGCTTCTGCTTCCTGTGTACCTTCATACCGATTGACCGCCACCAGCCAGTTCTCCAAATGTGGATCACAGGTACAGTCACCTAGTCAAATTCCCACAGTTGCAAGTTAACTCACTGATGAATTGAGTCCCAGCACTCGGTCCATCTACCTGCTCCAGGTACTCGTCCAATCTCACTCGATCACGCACTCACAGTGGATCCCCAAACTCGGTTGATCCCGGCTTCCACCCATCTCGCTTTTTCTCGTCCACAACTCAACCCTCATTGCAGAACACAAAGTAATATCATCTCTCTCTATCTCTCCATGCCATGATGATGACTTGACACCGAGTACATCATACTCTGGATACAGCATTCACAGAGTACAGCATACATCCAAGATTGTGTGTCTGCCCTCGATTCTCATGATTACGAGTTGATCCTTGAATGCAGTTTCACCTCTGGCGTACCGCCTCACACGATCGACCGGCATCGGCCAGCTCTCCATGCGGGCTCAAAAGTAATGTCAGATTGTCACATTCCCCCTGTTGTGAGTCACGTATTTGATGAATAGAGTCTCAGCTCCAGGCCCGCCGTCCATCAACCACCCCCAAGTCCTTGTCCACTCTCGCTCGATCACGGCCTCCAAGTGCATCTCCAAACACGCAGAATTACGGCTTTCAAGTTCTCAAGATCACGGACTCCATGTGTATATCTCCAAACTTGCTCGATTGCGGCCTCATTGTCCATCTCCACACTCACTCCATCACGGCCTCCAAGTGCATATCTGAGTTCAGTCGCTCTCGGCCTCTAAGGGCATCTTTCAGTTCACTGAATCTTGGTGTCCCATTGCATCTCCAAACTCACTGAATCACAGCCTCGGAGTGAATCTCTGAGTTCATTCTATCGTCATCTCCAGGTGCACCTCGAATTGCTGTCAATCACGGCGTGCTGCCAGTCCAGATATACTGTGTGTATATAGTTAGGTAGCTATATACATACATAGATACATAGATGAGAATACAAACTGAATGCATTAGTTTTGAAAATCATTGAACGATAAGTAGTAGCTATGATTTAACATTGCCACGCATTGTGTAAGCGGCATGCGCATCACTGCAGCCCCAGCGAAGAGTGTAACACACGTGTCCTTCTGATGGTGCGTAAACATCACCACTAAGTATAGGAGTATGTATGCAATGCGACCAGTTGCCTGGGCGACAAGTAGCATGTAATTCCGGGTCAGAGGGTACAAGGTTCCATTAGAGCCTTCAGGGCTGCCCGGAACACCCAGGTGTTTCTCACGGAACCTAGAGTAGTTGCTGATCCAGGTGGGTTCATCACTGGAGTCGCCTGTCTGTGTCGGTTCATTGGAGTGGCACTTGTGCATTGGTGCTTGCAGCCGGTCTTTCAATACTTGACAGTGCCACATTAGCATTAAAGTCTTCCGGATGTCTGGTTTGATGAAGCGTAGACAGGTGTCATTCTATCGCATCTTTCACCTCTTCACAAGCAGGACTCTGAACACTCCGCTTCTTCTCTTCTTGGACCTCCGCATGAGGTATCTTGATCAGATGATTCATGTTCCCAATTGCGTCGGGCGACAACCCTTGTTTGGCCATTTTGACCATATTCAACCGCAGGCACATGTTGGACTATTCAGGATGTATCTGACCTCTGTGCATTGGCATAGTGGCAGACATGTTGATAACCTACAACAAACTAGTTGCTGCTGGACACATTGAGATCTCAGTACTACCACAACTATAGGTGTTTCCATAGCGTCATCGAACGTGATCATGTCCTGTTTGATCCACTTCCGGTGATGCTCATCAGGAAATTCATCGGTGAACATGCCAGAGCCAACGACATCATGATGTTAGATTACGCGGACTGTGCGGATATATGCCTTTCACCACGGTGGTTGTTTCCCGTTGCGGGCTGGGATAAATGTGTCACATAGCTCTCTACGGACACCAACAGTAAATTATAGGGTTGCTGGACGGCCGTTTATCTCGATATGGATACACTCACATCCAACTGCATGTTGCTTTCCATTCCTGCTGCTTCCAGTCTTACGGATAATTGTTACATATGCATCGTGTATGTGTCAAGTGAGTGGTTTGATGTAATTAATGTATACCTGGTACATGGCTGTAGTTCATATTGTAACTTCTCAGGCGTTTCTCCAACAGAAGTATATAGGCAATCTATACAGATCGTATACACACAGAAGACAAATAAGGATTTTTGTCTCAGATGCTGCCGAATATCCAGTGACCAAGTCGTGTGTTGCTATAACACAATAGTGTCGGTACATATGATTCATGTTTGTGATTAATTGCGTATGTAGGAATAGTCGTGTTATTAATCTCAGTGATTGATATCGTGCCGGAGAGATCTTGCCCATTGATTGTGTACTCTGAACGAACATGTATGTTCACAAAATCGTCTGCCCCTCACTTCCTCGATACATCTGGCGTTGAAATACTATTGGCAATATTACGTCTCAGCGTCATCTCTGTCAGAGATCCAAAGTTCCTTTGCTATGACTCGCTGGGGTGAGAGTGTATTCCTTCTTATTGTGTTTCCCGAATCTTCTCTTGAGATCCAAATTCGAATAATTTCTTATGTTATTCATAAAGATCTTTCCAGACCAAGTCTCTTTCCATTGAGAGGCCGTATTGATTGTTTGTGAAAGAATGAACCAGCTCGACCCATAATCTCATTGACTGCCTTCGTCACAGATATTCAACGAAGTTATCTCGGACTCCGCTATCAATCTGTTTATGGTTTGGTAAAGGTGTTACTACCAGATTCTTGACATACGCTGATGGGAACACTTTGTAATGTCAATAGTAGGTTAATATCTTAGTAAACTCGATTATACTCGCTAGCTACCAGATGAATTGCAACGCATATAATCTTTCCTCTTTTCCGAATCGATCAAGCAACTGTAGTAACGTACAATGTATCACGTCGTATTCATTGTGAAGTGTGTGCTCAGTCATGGGGCGGGGGAACCGCGTACAATCCTAATAGCCAATACTAATATACTCGTGGATAATCTTAATAATTAACTACTGAAAACTTATAATATTCCAGCTTCTTCTTTACAGGTAGATATGGTGATTCTTGTGATGCTGTCTTCTCTCAATGCCGGAGCATTGCTATCTCTTTATAGCGTTCCCTCATTGCATGATTGGTTATAAAGAATTAGTCTCCCACCATGGGCCATCATCATCAACCAGAAGTGATATGATCTTATCTGTCGTATCATGGAGTACTCTAAAATCAGCTTTAATCCCTTCAATCAAACTACGCTTCCCAAAGGTTATCGTGTTCTTCGATAATTGGATTTGGACCAACACCCTCATCAAGATGTAATTGACTAGTATGTTGACTTAAATATCTTACAACTCGTATTCTTGGATTGCGGAAACCTCTCTTCGCCTGACCTGGTCATTTCGCGTGCTTTAAACAGATTGCTTAATAGATTTTGACACAACCTCACCATTCTAGTTAGTAGGTTTATCTGCTTTGGAGACTTGCTTGGCAGCTTACCAATGCTCCATCAACAATTGATTTGACGATCAACCCCTCACAGGTTTACAGGGTCTTAATGACTCTGCCATACCTCATCATCAATCAGACAGACCATGCTAACGCCGAGACGGTTCTCACTGGCTGGAGAGTACCCAAGATATTCCGCTTCCAACTGTGCAAACGGCTTCAGATCCTACATTTCTGCATGTGGGTTATCTTCTGCCGGACATCTTATTCGCAAAAACTGCACTTGCCGTGTCGGTCCCACTTCTCAAGTTTAATGAATGTGATAAGGAATAACTGGCATCTCTTCAAACCTTGAAGGCTTACGACTGGCCAAGGTGATTTCATCCTCAAATCAGTTCAATCATTACGGTATCATGAACCCTGAATGAATCCGCGTGATATGAGACTTGCTATCAAATCGACACGTGGCTCTTCTGCAATCCCGCTATGGACCCTGAGACTCAGCCACTTGTTTTATCTAGGTCTAGCATTATGAATACCATCATCTGAACTTGCTGGAATAGGACCTCCCCCGATGCTTTCAAGTACTATTACCTCGGCCACGGGAGAACCCCTAACAGGATCATTGGTTGGGTGACTGCATTGGCAGTGTCACGGTCGACTAACTGATGCCTGTGTTCCTGCTGCGTCCCAAATATTGCCGTATTGGATGTACTGCCCACCATGAGGCTGAATTTAGATCCCCTCTCACCTGGCTGAGGTGGTTCGGTATCCATGATGGCTTGGTGCGGCACAGGAGAGGAAGATGATAACGAAAAGAAGTGAGAAGCCCTGAGCACTATATAGGTAGCCTCATGTCAGAATGGAATAATTCGCAACCAACATGATCCTTCTACTCAAGATGAATCGTACTGAGTATGGCTCCACGTTGCAGGGGTATCCCACTGCCCCCCAATATGCAATAGGTCGGTCCGATGTTATTTGTCTGTTAACTAGGATGAATGAAAGTGTTCATCAGGTGAGAATGGAGGATCCCCAGATATTTATGGAATATTGTTCGAGTGAAAGGATGTCCGATGATGTTTTTGTCACATGATCCCCAGCATATTACATTAAGATATCACTAACAATCAAGTCATGTCATATGGTTACCTTAACTATTTCTCTTTTCTTCACGGTCATAATCAGTGTTAGCAACGGTTCTGGACGGTCACTTCAAGTCAGGCAGCAAGTTGGCGGTCCAGGTCGTTGAACAACACGAACTGTCTATTCGGGTATGGTTCAATTCACAACTCCTCACACGGCAGAATTGGGCGGGTCTTCAGCAGGTTCTGCAGCAGGTCTATCTGTAAATACATGTACTGCACTTGCCTTTGCTGATTGATAATAGTATACAATCAAAATCGATTATTCAACATCCTGGATTTAAATTGTGCTTGTTTTGCAGTGGGCGAAATGGATATCATTGGAATTCATGTTTTTCCATTACTAGTTTGTATTTTTGACCATGGAGGAGGTCAATAGTTCAATTACAAGCTCAAATATCCATGTGATGCCTTCTTTAGCCAATGTGCATCACCAGAAATTCATGACCCTTAGTGGACATGAAGTTGACGGTCAATGTCAGAATGGGGCCGTGACCATATTACTTTCTCTTTTGTCCACAATGGCTGGCAATAGGTTGGTTACAGATAACAGTGAGCAAATCACTTGTCAATTACCTTATTCAAACGTCCACATTTCTTTGAGGCTCGATTGACGCTCATTTTAAGAATTGGGAAGTGATCATTTCACTTGCTCTTTTGTTGATAAATAGTGTTAGCAACGGGTCCGGGTAACCCGCCACCGGTCCGGGTTTGGACCGTAAAAACGGGTCGGTTCGGTTCCAGACCCGGCCAAAAACCCGACCCGCAGCTTCTTGGCGGGCCAAACCCGGAC
>Ga0307515_10000883_pt1 | contig 68971 bp, 60 predicted proteins | sample 17_EM_MG_FD_194513 | JGI IMG/M metagenome (GOLD analysis project Ga0307515, IMG submission 194513) | Populus trichocarpa ectomycorrhiza microbial communities from riparian zone in the Pacific Northwest, United States - 17_EM | ecosystem: Host-associated > Plants > Roots > Unclassified | place... | reverse complement strand
CGGACCAGCTTCTTACGGGATCCCGCGTCATTTTCAGCGCCAGAGCTCCCTTCCCGGCGTTTCCGGTCCATTCAGGACAGACAGCCCCGCTACACGGAGTCATCGATACGTTGCGCGGAAGGGCTCATTGAGTTGCGCAGACCGATGCCTCCGTCAGCGACCGCGACTTCCACGCAGTGGCTTTCCCCTACACAGGATCGGCTTCGATGCCACGTGCTCTCTGCTGGGGCAAGATGATCTGCAGGCAAAGCCAAACTCCTTGACGGCAATAGGAGGAACGGGGCATTCCGAACGACCGGCCACAGCAGGCAGCGGGTATGCGAAAGACGTTCAGCAGCCGCACCCGCTGCTGCCGGCGAGGAACGATAGCAAAGATGATTGCCTCATATGCTAACCACCCCCGGCCAGCCCACGTGACAGTTCTGGGATAAGGATTCCCCCTCCCGCGACCACTTCGGTGTGTCAAAGAGGCACTTGGGCGGCTCGCAGGTCATGATCGAGGCATGGCGGTCAAGGCTGTGGTGCGCGAGTGGCACGACGATGAGGGCTGGGGAGTCGTCGACGCGCTCGAGGTTCCCGGTGGCTGCTGGGTCGGCTTCGCCGCCGTGGCCGTCGCCGGCTATCGCGTTCTGCGGCGGGAGCAGGAGGTCGCCCTGGAATGGCAGCAGGGGTGGCAGGACGGCTACTCCTACCGCGCCCTGCGCGTCTGGCCGTGGGGCGGGGAGCCGGTGCAGGCCGAGCCGACGGCTTCCGACGGCGGCGCCTACTCCAGCTCCCTCACCCTGACGTTCGACCCGGACCCTCCGGCCTGAGCCACGCCGACAGGCGGCCCGGTCAGGATCGGACGAACCAGTTCTGGCTTTCGTAGTCGGGGCGGGCGGGGTCGACGAAGTCGGTGCGGATCGCGATCCAGAGCTGGCCCGGCCGGTACGCCGACATGACCGCCCACACGTAGCGTTTCGCGAAGCCCTGGTCGTAGTACGCGGGGATCTGACCGCTGCCCAGCCGCAGCCGGCCGGCGGACCAGCCCCAGTCGCAGTCGGTCGGGCTGCAGGCGCCGAACAGGCGCATGGCCCACCCCGCGTCGTGGACGATCGTGCAGATGGTGCCCGAACAGGTGGTCACCGACTGGCAGTCACGCAGCTGGGCGCGGGTGATGCTACGGGTGGCCCGGTCCGCGTTGACCCAGTTGCCGTACTCGATCGCGTGGCCGCCGCAGAGCCGCGCGTTCGGACCGACTGCCAGCGCGGTGGCAGCGGCGGGCAGCCGCGGCGCTCCCGCGTACGGTGGCCGCTCCTGAGCGGATGGAGCGGATGGAGCGGCGGGTGCGGCGGGTGCGGATGCCGCGGCGGGTGCGGCCGAGGCCGTCGGGCTGACGGCCAGGGACAGGGTCACCGCGAGGGCGGCGAAGACAGCTGCCAGTGCCTGGCGGCCGACGTGCTTTCGGGTGGGCATCGAAATTCCTCCATTGCGGTGGGCTGCGTTGTCAGTTGCCGGAGCGGGGCCCGGTCCCGGTGATACCGAGATCGTCGTGTCGGCTCTGCGACGTCGGTGAGCAGGCATCGGGGACGGATTAGGCCCCGGATCGCCCGCTCAGGGCGTTCCCCCGGGCGGCAAGTCGGCGGAATATGTATCAGGGCCCGTCCTGGGCGGTCTTGTTGTCTGGGAGCGCGGTGCCCGACCTCAACTGAAGGGAGACGGCGGTGGTTATGCCTCAGCCCGGCGACCTCTTGTCGCGGATCAGGAAGGGCGACATGGAGGCGTGGGTCACGCTGACCGACCGGTATTCCAACCTGTTGTGGTCCATCGCCCGCAGCCTGCGGATGAGTGACTCCGACGCCGCCGACGCCGTGCAGACGACCTGGTTGCGGCTGGTGGAGAATCTGGATGCGATCCGGGATCCGGACCGGGTCGGCAGCTGGCTGGCGACGACCGTGCGCCGCGAGTGCTACGACATCAGCCGCCGCGCGGCGCGCGTGCGGCCCGGCGAGCCCGACGGCCCGGACGGTTGGGCCGGGATAGGGGCCCCGGACGATCCGCTGGACGGCGCGCTCCTGCGGGACGAGCGGGACGCGACGCTCTGGCGGGTCTTCGGTCGGCTGCGACCGCTGTGCCGGCGCCTGCTGCGGGTGCTGATCGCCGACCCCGCGCCCAGCTACCTTGAGATCGCCGCGGCGCTGGACATCTCCGTCGGCAGCATCGGGCCCACCCGGCAGCGGTGCCTCAAGGGACTCCGGAGTCTGCTGCTCGCCGAGGACGCTCAGCTGTTGGACGGGCTGGAGCACGCGTCGGCGGCCAATCCGGCCGAAGGCTGCAAGGGATGATGGACATGGAACGCGACGAAGACCCGGTCCTCACCGCCCTCCGGCGGATCGCGTCCACGGTGGACGGGCCACCGAGCACAGTGCTCGATGCCGCCCGTGCCGCCTTCCTCACCCGCGATCTCGATGCGGAGATCGCCGCGCTGACCGCCGATTCCCGGGCGGCCGACGAGACCGCGTACGAGCCGGCCAGGGCGGAGGATCCGGCGCAGGGGCAGTGGCTGCTGTCTTTCGAGGGTGGCGGCCTCCACATCGACATCGAGATCGACGACGAGCACGGCCGCCTGCGTCTGCTCGGCCAGCTCTCCGGGCCCCCGGTCCGCGAATGCATCCTGTACGCGGAGAGTGGGCCCGTCCCCGTCGACCTTGACGGCCTCGGTCGTTTCATCGTCGACGGGCTGACCCACGGCCCGGTGCGGCTGCGGTGTGCGCTGGCCGACGGCCGGCGGATCACCACCACGTGGGTCAGGGTATGAGTCGGTCCGGCGGGCGTTCAGCCCCCGAGGGCGATGAAGGCCAGAGCGGTCGCCAGGGCCACCGGCTCGCCGGCGGCGCGGGTGCGGGCGTGCAGCAGGGCGTCGGCGAAGGTGGGGCCGGAGCCGAGGGCGGCGTGGAAGTCGGCCATCAGCGGTGCCGCCGACGCGTCGTTGACCGGGACGGTGCTGGCCAGCAGGCTCGTGGTGCCGAGCGGCGCCAGCACGCTGATCATGCCGAGCAGTTCGTCGCCGGCGACCGGCGCGGCCACCCCGGACTCGCAACTGGAGAGGATCAGCCGGTGCGGTGCGCGCCGCAGCCGGCCCAGGTCGTAGACGGTGAGCGGCCCGTCGTCCAGGCGCAGCGACGAGAAGAGCGGATTGTCGGCCCGGAAGACGCCGTGCGCCGCGATGTGCGCGGTGTAGGCCCCGTCGACGGCGGCCAGGACCCGCGCCGCGGTCGCCTGGCCGTTCGCGAGAATCACCGCACCGGGGTAGCGCGTGGCGATCCTGGCGGCCTCGGCGCGGGAGCCGCGCAGACCGGGCCCGACGACGATCACCATCCGGCGTCCCCGGGGCGCGCGGCGCCGGGCGCGCAGCGCGAGGGCCGCCGAGGGCGCCACGGTCCAGGGCACGCCGAACAACGCGGGCAGCATCCCCCAGGGCACACCCTGCAGCGGGCCGGGCGGGGCCAGGATGACGGGTCCGCCGTCGAGGTCGGCGGCGGCCGGGCCGAGCAGCCGCGCCTCGAGCAGCCGGCCGGCCTCCGCCAGGTGGGCGAGGGAATCCGGCGGCGGGCGGCCGCGGGCCAGCCGGCGCAGCATGAACCGGGCCAGCTCCACTTCCCGCACCGCCGCCTCGACGGGACCGACCTGGTGCAGGCGGACCCGGCCGCGCCGGGCCGTGATCGCGTACAGGATGCCGTCGACGGCGACGAGCTCGACCAGGGTGTTGCCGGCGAGCTGGTCGAGGATCTCGTCGGCGGCGGCCCGCGCCGGGGCCGGATCATCGGGACGGGCCGCACCGGCGGCCCGCCGGGTGTGCGCCCGGATCGACGTCTCCAGCCGCCGCCGATCCTGCTCCAGGGAGGCGGTCGGGCCGCCGCCGGCGCGGCCGGAGTCGAGCCGGTTCATCACCTCCCGCAGCGCCGCCAGGTCGGCGGCGAGCTCGCCGTCGTCCGCGGGCCGCGGCGACATCGGGACCAGGGCGCTGGCCCGCCAGCGTTCGCTCCACAGCAGCAACATCCGGGGGTCGCCGCGGCGGAGGGCGTGCCGCGCCCCGATCGCAGCAAGTTCCGTGCCGTACGCGGCGGCGTGCACCCGCAGCTCCACCGCGCCGAGGCGCCGCTGATGTTCCCCGGCGGCGAGCAGCCCGCGCCGGCACGCGTTGAGCGCTGCCCCTGTCCGGCCGTCCGCGTCGGCCCGCAGCGCCTGAGCCAGCCAGCCGGCGGCATGCCCGTACGTCGGGCCGCGCCGGCGGAATCGGGCGGCGCGGGCCAGATGCCGGTCGGCGTCGGCCTTCCGCCCGTTTTCCGCCGCGAGCCGCCCCGCCAGCAGGTGCGCCGCGGGAGCCTCCTCGGCGCCCAACTCGTCGAGCCGGTCGGCGATCCGGGCCGCCTGCGCCGTGATCCGGCCGTCCCGCCGCCCGGCGTCGTAGCGGGACTGCACCAACACGAAGGCGGCCCGCGCCGTCCACCACGGACGGCCCTGGGCGCGGAACAGGTCACGGGCCGCCCGCGCCCGCTTCGCCGCGCCGTCGGGCCGGCCCGCCGCCTGAGCCGCCCGCGCGGCCACGAACAGCAGCTTCGCCCGGTCGGAGGACCGGCGGGCCAGCCGCGTGAGACCGGCGTCGGCCTCGGCCAGCGCCTCGTCCGTCAGCCCCGCCGCCAGCAGCACCTTGCACCGGTCGAACACCAGGTCCGGCCAATGGAGACCGAGCCCGTCGTACCGCTTCGCGGCCTCGTCGAGATACGCCAGGGCACCCGGCAGGTCGCCCGCCTGGGCGGCGACATCGGCGCGGTTCTGCACCACCGTGGCCGACTCCAGCTCCTGCCCTGCCTCCGCGAACAACCGTTCTGCGACGGCCAGGTCGCGGTCGGCCCGGGCGGCCTGACCGACGATCGCGTACACCCCGAACCGGGCGATCCGGGCCCGTGCCTCCCAGATGTGGTCGCGGGCCCGGTGCAGCAGCGTGATCGCGCGGTTGAGATCGTCCAGCGCCGGCTCCCGGCGGCCGAGCGACATGAGCTCGATGCCGCGGCGCATCAGCACCCGGCCGGCGAGCTGCCCGCTGCTGGCGGCGACCGCCGCGTCGAGTTCGGCGAGACCGGCCCTGGTCCGCCCGTTCATGACGAGGGCCACGCCGAGCGTGGCCCGCACGTCGGTCGCGCGCTCCGGATCGCCGGAGGCGAGGGCCCGGCGCAACGCCAGCCGCGCCGCGGCGATGGCCTCGTCGAGCCGCCCGGCGTCGCGCAGCACGATGGCCCGCGCCTGATGGGCGAATGAGACCGGGCCCGCGGCGGGCCGCCGCGCGATCAGCCGATCGGCCGCCGCCAGCGCCTCGACCGGACGCGACAGAGCCATCCTGAGCAACGCCTCGCCCTCGGCCATTCGCACAGTGTAGGAATCCCGCCCACCCAGCCCAAGGAGATATGCCGTGCCCCAGGACAACGACGACGCAGATCGCCCCGAGTATCCCTTCGGGGCCACCACCCCGCAGGAGGCGCAGGTAGCCCAGATTCTCAAGGCCTACGGCCAGCACGTCGAGCCCGGGCCGGAGCACTGGCGCGAGGAAGGCATCCAGTTCTTCGTCCGGCGGGACTGCCTGCTGATCCAGGACGAGTACGCGGACCGGGTGCGGGCCGCGCTCGGTGCCGACTTCCTGCCCGACCCCGACAGCGACGACGCCGTCCGCCGGGACCCGGACTATCCGCCCGACGGAACCGTCGCCTACGGCATCCAATGGGTCTGGCTGCGGTCCGGCGGAGCCGGCGTGTTCGGTGCCCTCAACAAGATCGCCGGCGCCTGGGAGCTGCGCAACCTGCCCGAGGACGCCGTGGCGCCCGAGTACGTCGTGTACACCACGAACACCGGTACGAAGTGCCCGGCCGATGAGCCGACGCCGGTGCTGGCGGACACGCCGCTCGATCCGCTGGTGTCGTGCGACCCCCGGGCCGGCGCCGGCGTCCGCGTCGTCGTGCTCGACACCGGGCTCGACCCGGCGGCGACCGCGCTGCCCTGGATGCGGGGGGTCGAGGGCGACCCCGATCCCGGCATCGACCCGAATCTGCAGGTCCTGCAGCCCTACGCCGGGCATGGCACGTTCATCGCGGGCATCATCCGCAGCGTCGCGCCCGCGGCGGAGGTGATCGTGCGCGCGGCCTTCCCGCCGCTGGACACGACGTTCGCGAACTCGCCGCTGGCGCTGACCTTCGAGGGGCAACTGGTCACGGCGATCGAGCGGGCGCTCGCCGTGGACAACCCGGACGTGATCAGCCTGTCCGCCGGCACGTACGTCCTGCCGGGCCACCGGCTGTCCCTGCTGAATCGCTTCTACCAGCGGAAACTCAGCCGGTACAAGGGTGTCGTGATCGTCGCCGCGGCCGGCAACGACCGCCGGCGGGAGCCCTTCCACCCGGCTGCCGAGAAGTGGGCGGTGAGCGCCGGGGCGCTGTCGGCGAACCTGCGCGGCCGCGCGTACTTCACCAACTACGGCGGCTGGGTCGACGCCTACGCACCCGGCGAGAACCTGGTCAACGCGTTCCCCTCGGGCACGCTCACCTACCTCGAGCCGCCCCGCAAGGGCAACAAGGGATTGTTCGCGGGGCTGGCGCGCTGGAGCGGGACCTCGTTCGCCACCCCGGTGGTGGCCGGGCTGATCGCGGTGCGGATGTCCCGGACCGGCGAGGGCGGCCAGGACGCGGCCCGGGCCGTGATCGACCAGGCCCGCAGGTCGGCGCTGGTCGGCGTGGGCGCGATCGCGCTGCCCGAGGACGCGCACGGCGAGGGCTGCCACTGCCCCCGGCCGGCTGCCGGGAACCACCACCATCACACGGTGGTTGACCACTAGCGACGTGCGGCCTACGGGACGGGGGCCAGCGTGGGCACGGCGGCGAGGAATTCCCGCGCCAGGGCGGTGTCGCCGCGGATCTCGACGGCTATCCGTCCCGGATCGCGCCGGTCGGCGGCCAGCCGGCAGAACTCGACGACGTCGAGGACCACCACGGCCGCCGGCCGGACCGAGGCCGGGGCCGTTGCGGCCGGGTCGAGCGGCACCGTCCACACGCCACCGCCGGCGCCGGTGAGGTGCAACCGCAGGTGCCGGTCGTGCGGTGGCGCGATGCGCCGGGAGACGACGCGGGGCAGCACCCGCGCGGCGAGGTCCGCCAGGGGATGCACGTGCTCGGGCAGCGGCGGGAAGGCCGGGCGCCCGGTTGCGGTGGCGATGTCCTCGCCGTGGATCCAGGTCTCGAAGGCCCGGGCCGCCAGCGCGTCCGCCAGCGGCAGCGGCCGGCCCAGGGCCACCGTCGCGGTGCCGGGCGACGGATGCCCCACGAGCGAGCGGCACACCGCGTCGGCCTGCGCGCGCCAGGATCGCCGGGTCCGCTCGGGGGACCAGCCCCGTTCGAAGCGCAGCACTGCCGTGGTGCGCGCGGCCGGCGTCTCGCCCGGCTCCACCGGCGGCTGGACATCCAACCCGAGCCCGGCGGCGACCAGCCCGTCGGTGGCGGCCAGGTGCGCGAGCAGGTCGCGCACGGTCAATTCGCCGTACGCGGTCCGGCTCCAGTCGTCGGGGGTGAGGTCCGACAGCAGCAGGTCCAGCGCCGCGACCTGGGCCGCGTACGGCGCCGCGTACGGTGCGGTCGTGGTCGCAGGCCGCCGCCGGCCCGGCGCGGCGGCACGCAGCCGGGCGAGCGACCCGGGCGGCGGCCGAAGGTACGCGCCACCGAGGTCGGCGGCGGCCTCCCGCAGCTCCCGCGCCTCCCGCGCGCAGGCGGGGCACGTGTCCTGATGAGCCTCGACCAGTTCGGCCTCCGCGGGCGAACAGGCGTCCAGCGCCCACGCACCGATGAGGGCGCCGACCGCTTCGTGGCTAGCCGTGTCGGTCATTTTTCCTCCCCAGCGTGGGCGTGAATGCCGTGCAGCGCCACGGAAAGCCGGCGTAGCCCCTCGCGCAGCCGGGATTTCGCGGTGCCCTCGGGCAGGCCCAGCTCGATCGCGACCTCACGGTAGGTGCGGCCCTCCAGGTATGCCAGGGTGATCGCCCGGCTCAGGTGCTCGGGCAGGTCCCGCAGCGCCGTACCGAGCCGCTCGGCCGCGTCGGCGTCCGAGACCTCGTCGCAGCACCAGGGCGACGGTTCCGATCAGGACCGCCGCCGCCGTCAGCGCGGCCGCCACGATGATGGGACGCTTCATGACGATGGGTTCCTTCCTGGGGCGCCGCCGTGGCGGCGCCCCAAGTCGTCCGGTCAGTTCTGGTTCACCGCGACCACGTTGGGCAGCGCGACGTAGGGGAACGTCCCGCGGAACGGGAGCGCGTTGGCGTCGACCGCGTCGCCGAGCCCGTCGACCGCCGCGGGGTGGTTGGGCAGCAGCACGCCCTCGGCCACCCGCAGGGTGACGTCGGTGACGTCGTCGGCGAGCCGGCGCCCGTTCGGGAACCCGGCGTTGTCACCGTCGAGCACGCCGAGGCGCTTCGGCGTCGCGGCTGGCGGGATCGACATGTTCAGCCGCAACTGCTCGCTGGGCACGAACTGGGCCGGGTCGACGTCGCGGTTGAGCCGCTGCGAGTTCAGGTCGATCCCGATCTTGCCGCAGGCCTTGCACAGGCCGTTGAGAAACACCTCTACGAGGTCCTGGCGAGGGGTGGCCGGCGCCGGGATCTGGTAGATGTCCTGGACCCGGCGGGGCACCTCCGGTGGACCTGCGGCCGGACGCCGCCTCGTACGCCCGGGCGTCATACAGCTGGGAACTGCGCGGCGACACCGGGCGCGCGACCGACGCGATGCGCCGCGCCCTGGACGCCGCGGCCGACCCGGCGGACGGCGCGTTCGCGCGGCTGCACCTGGGCCAGTTGGCCGTCGGGACCGGCGACCTCGACGCCGCGGCGACCCACTTCACCGAGGGACTGCGGCTCCTGCCGGGTCACCCGCCGTTGCGGGCGGGCCTGGCCCGGGTACGGGCGGCGCGCGGCGACACCACGGGAGCGGTCGCCGAGTTCCGGGCCGTCCTGACGGCGGCGCCGGAGCCCGCGTACGCCGTCGAGCTGGGCGACCTGCTCACCGCGACCGGGCAGCCGGAGGCGGGTGCGCGCGAGGATGACCGGGCACGGGCGGCCTGGGCCGCGGCGGCCCGGACCGGCCACCCGCCGGAGCCGGACCTCGTGCTGTTCGCCGCCGACCGGCAGGATCCGAACGCGTTGGAGGCCGCGCGCCGCCTCTACGGCCGGCAGCCCGGCATCGGCGGCGCCGATGCGATGGGCTGGGCCCTGCGCGCCGCGGGGCGGCCGGGGGAGGCGCTTCGCTACGCGGACCGGGCGCTCAGGCTGGGCACCCGCAGCGCGCTGATGCGGTATCACCGCGGCATGATCCTTGTCGATCTGGGGAAGCGGGAGGCCGCTCGGGTGGAGCTGGAGACCGCGCTGCGGCTCAACCCGTACTTCTCGGCGCGGCATGCGCCGGTCGCGCGCGCGATGGTGGCCTCGCTCGGCGAGGCACGCTGACGGCGATGCTCCAACTCGTCGCCGGCAAGGTGCCAGCGATACCGATCATGCTGGCCGACCACGCACCAGCTTCACCTGTGTGGGTGAGTCGCCTGCATTGTCCGGTTTTGTTGGGGCACTATGACAGCAATGTCGGCGAAATTTCCGCCGACACCGTGATTGCGCACCGTACTGAGGCGCAACAGGGTCGATGGATCCTCCGTTCAGAAAGCTGGCTGTCATGCCTCTCGCCGCCGTCGCTGTCACCATGATCCTGCCCGTCGCTCGGCCCGACGTCGCCCGGGCCTTCTACAGCGATGTCCTCGGACTGCCCTACCGCGGCGAGGCAGCGGACGGCAAACTGCTGTTCGACGTGGGCTCCGGCGCGACGCTGGCCCTGATGGAGAAGCCGGCGGGTGCCCAGGCCGAGCACACGGCAATCAGTTTCGAGGTCGCCGACATCGGTGCGTCGATCAAGGACTTGGCGGGCCGAGGCGCGGTGTTCGCTGACTACGATCTTCCTGGGCTCAAGACCGTGGACCACGTTTGTGTGCTGGGAGCGGAGAAGGCGGCCTGGTTCGAAGACCCCGACGGCAACATCCTCTGCCTGCACGAGGTGGTCACCGGCTGACGTCCGTAGCTGTCCCGGTCAGCCGCGCGGCTCGCCGGCGTTGTCCCGGGCCGCGAGCAGGGCGCGGATCTCCTCGGCGGCGGGAACGCCGAGGCGGGCGTAGCGGGTCAGGGCCTGCTCCCAGTGGTGGCGGGCCCGATCCGGATCGCCGTCGCCGTCGTGGGTGCGGGCGATTCCGGCGTGCGCGCGGGCCTGCTCGGCGGTGGCATCGGCGTCCGCGGTCAGGGCGAGCACCGCGGTGTGCAGGTCGCGGGCCCGGCGCGGCTGCCCGGTGGCGTGCAGCGTCTCGGCCAGGCCGTTGAGCGCTGAGCCCTCACCGGTGCGATCGCCGATCCTGCGGAAGAGCTCGATGGACTGCTGGTAGTGCTCGGCTGCGGCGTCGTAGCGGCCCTGCTGCCGCTGCACGAGGGCGAGTTCGTGCAGCGCGCCGGCCTCGCCGAGGCGGTTGCCGATCTCGCGGTCCAGGCCGAGCGCCTGCTGGAGGTGGTCGATGGCCTGGTCGTGGCGGCCCTGCAGCGCGGCGATGCCGCCCAGCCGCTCCAACTGCATGGCCTCGCCGAGCGGGTCGCCGAGCGCGCGGTAGAGGGCGAGGGCCTGCTCGGAATGCTCGGCGGCCTCGTCGTAGCGGCCCTGCTGCCGGTGGACGATGCCGAGCGTGTCCAGCGCGTCCGCCTGGCCGAGGCGGTTGCCGGTCGCCCGGAAGAGCGCGAGCCCCTGCCGGGTGTGGTCCACGGCCTGCCGGTAGCGGCCCCACCGGCAGTAGGCGTAGCCGAGGTTGTTCAGCGCGCGGGCCTCACCGGCCCGGTGGCCCGTCGCGCGGAAGTTGTGCAGGGCATGGCTCAGGTGCTCGGCGGCCTCGGCGTGCCGGCCCAGCCCGTCCAGGCTGGTGCCGAGGTTGGTCAGGGCCTGGGCCTCGGCCACCAGGTCTCGGCAGCGGCCGGCGGCGTCGCGGGCGTACGCGTGGATGGTCAGGGCCTCGGCGAAGTGGCCGCCGAAGTCCAGGTAGAGGGCCAGGGTCGCGGAGAGCCGGCTGGTGCGGCCCGGGCGGCCGTGGGTGGCGGTGTACGCGCAGACGGCGACCAGGTTGGCGCGTTCGGCGTCGAGCCAGGCCCGCGCGGCTGCCGTATCGGTCACCGGCGGCGCCGGCGAGTCGGCGGGCCGGATGCGCGGCCGCTGGAACACCCCGGCGGGGAACAGGACGTCCATCGCGGCTGCGGCGGTCGCCAGATAGTGATCGAACAGGCCGGTGCGAGCCGCGCGCCGGGCGTCGTCGGAGTCCTGCGACCGGGCCAGGTCGGCGGCGTAGGCCCGGACCAGGTCGTGCATCCGGTACCGGCCCGGGACGGTCTGGCCGAGCAGATGCGCGTCGAGGAACTCCTCGAGCGTCCGGCCGGCCAGGGCCAGGGGACGGCCGGTGAGCGCGGCCACCGCGTACGCGTCGGTGTCGGCGCCGGGGTGCAGGCCCAGGGCGCGGAACGTGCGCTGCTGGTCGCCGGCGAGGTCCTGGTAGGAGAGCGTGAACGCGGCGGCGACGCCGCGTTCACCGTCGTCGAGTTCGCCGAGCCGGTGGTGCTGATCGGTGAGGCGGTCGGCCAGGTGCGCCACGGTCCAGGCGGGACGGGCGCGCAGCCGGGCGGCGGCGATGCGAACAGCGAGGGGCAGCCGACCGCACAGCTCGACGACCTCCGCGACGGCATCCGGCGGGCCGACGGGACGGCCGGGCCCGGCGATCCGGGTGAACAGGGTGACCGCGTCGGTGACGGGCAGGACGTCCAGCGACAGCGGGCGGGCCTCGTCCAGGGCGGTCAGCCGGCGCCGGCTGGTGACCATGACCAGGCAGCCGGGCTCGGCCGGGAGCAGGGGGCGGACCTGGTCGGCGGTACGGGCGTCGTCGAGCACGATCAGCATCCGCCGGCCGGTCATCCGGCTGCGGTAGAGCGCGGCCCGGTCGTCGACGTCGGCCGGGATCTGCTCGCCGGGCACACCCAGCGCGCGCAACAGCCGTTCGAGCGCCGGCCCGGGCCCGACCGGGTCGATGGCCCGGGTATGGCCGTGCAGGTCGAGGAAGAGGCACCCGTCGGGAAACCGGGCGGAGAGCCGATGCGCGGCGTGCACCGCGAGGGTCGTCTTGCCGATGCCGCCCATGCCGTCCACGGCGCAGATCGCCACCACACCGCCGGGCCCGGGACCGGTGGTGGCGCCGGGACCGAGGCTGAGCAGGCGGGCGAGCTCGGCGCGGCGGCCGGTGAAATTGCCCGTGTCGGCCGGCATCTGCGCCACCTGCCGGCGGACCCCGGCCGGCCCTCGGAGCACCGCCCGGTACGCGTCGCCGAGGGCGTCGGTCGGATCCACCCCGAGCTGGCCGGTCAGATGGTCGCGGGTGCGCTGATACACGGAGATGGCCTCGTCGCGGCGCCCGGCGGCGTGCAGGGCGCGGATCAGCAGCACGGCCAGGCGTTCCCGGCCGGGATGCCCGGCGGCCAGCTCGCTGAGCAGGTCGGCGACCACTTCCGGGCCGCCGCGGCTGAGCTCGATGGCGGCGAGATCCTCGGCCGCGGCCAGCCGCAGGTCGCTCATCTGGTGCCGGATCGGCTGCAACGACCGGTCGTCGAGGTCGGCGAGGGCGGGACCCCGCCACAGCTCCGACGCCCGGCGCAGCAACCCGGCGGCATCCGCGTCGTCGGCGGCTTGCCGTGCGGCCCGGGCCCGGGCGACCAGATCCCGGAACCGGTGCCAGTCCACGGTCGCCGGGTCGACCTCCAGGAGATAGCCAGGTGGCCGGGCGACCAGCCGGGCCTCGGCACCGAACCCCGCCTCGCGGAACGCCGTCCGCAACCGCGAGACATAGTCGGTGACCAGCCGGTCGATCGTCGCCGGCGGGTCGCTGCCGCTGTCGCCCCAGGCCAGCCTGACCATGTCCGGCCGGCTGACCACGGTGTTCGCGTGAAACGCCAGCACCGCGAGCACCGCTCGCTGCTTGGACCCCAGCGCCACCGCCCGCCCGGCATGCCGGACGTCGACGTCGCCCATGAGCCGGAACTCCACCATCGCAGGCCTCACATCACGCGGTGGGGCGCTGGTGCCTGATTGCCCATTCTGTCAGCGCGTGACCGCGACGCCAATCGCCCTCGCGGGTGTCGACACCCGCTACGGGATGGCTACGGCGTCTTTCGGACGTCCCGCCCCGACTCTGTCCGGAGGCGTACGGACCCGGCTACCGAAGGGCGCGACTATGACCACCTTCTACGACCATGACGGCATCCGCATCACCGAACGGTTGCTGACCATCGGCGGCCGCGGCTACCCCGTCGGCCACCTGCGCAATCTTCGGGTGGCGCGGGAGCCCGGCGACCGCATCGCCCGGCGCGCGGCGGCCACGGCGGCGATGGCGCTGCTCGTCGTCGCGGCGACCATACGGTACGTGCCGGTGTCGGTTGTCGATGTGGTCGCCTTCGTCGGGCTGCCGGCCGTGGTCGCCGCGGTGCGCGCGCGGCTGGTCCGCCCGGCGTACCTGCTGTGGGCGGATTGCCGCGGCACTACCGTGCAGCTCTACCGGAGCAGGGACGAAACCGAGTTCGGGAAGATCAGCCGCGCGCTGGCCCGCGCGTCGGCCCGGCGGGCCGATATCGACCTCGCGGCCGTGCCGTACGAGAATTGTCCGAGATCGATCGGAGCCCGCCATGACCTTTACCAGCCGTCCCGCCACCCGTCAGGATCTGCCGGTGCTGATGCCGTTGGTCGAGAACGCGATCACCGAGCTCCAGAAGGCGTTCCTGAGTCCCGCGCAGATCGACTCCAGCCGGGCCGTCATGGGCATCGACACCCAGCTCATCGATGACGGCACGTACTTCGTGGTCGAGGCGGACGGCCGGATCGCCGGTTGTGGCGGATGGAGCCGCCGCGCGACGCTCTACGGCGGGGATCACTCCACCGGCCGGGATTCCGCCCTGCTGGATCCCGCCACCGATCCCGCCAAGATCCGCGCGATGTACACCCATCCCGCGTTCGTCCGTCGCGGTGTCGGCCGCCTGATCCTCTCGCTGTGTGAAGCGGCCGCCCTTGCGGAGGGATTTACCACCTTCGAACTGATGGCCACGCTTTCGGGTCAGCCCCTCTACCGGGCCGCCGGCTACCACCCCGTCGAGCACCTCACCGAGCCCGCCGGGGGTGTTCCCGTGCCGCTGGTCCGCATGCGAAGAATCAGCCTCCCGCCATCACCCTGACGGCGCCGAGTCGATCTTGGTAGCGTCGTGTTCAGGAGTGACCCGACGCCACTCGTTCGAGTGGCTTCGCGGCGACGCCTCGGAACCACTTCCTGCCGGCTCCGCCCTTACCTGCGCCGGTGGCGGTCCAGTAGATGGACCCCGATCCCACCCACCGAGCACCGCCACCACATCCTGGGCATCCCGTCTCACACCCCGGACCGTAGCCTCGCATAACGCCCTATATCGGCACCGGACTTTGCGACCTTGATACGTGCGGGCGCCGAGCGGACCGCTGCGCACCAAGGTCCAGCGGTGTTGCCGACAGCAAGCGATGCAACTCCCGAACAACACTCCAGCGGGGTCACTCGAGTTCGCCATTTTGTGCGGGTGGAGCTGCAGGTCAGGGTCGATCCAAAAGTGGATCTTGCGTATCGCCTGGTCAGCGCCAGGCCGCAACATTTTCCGGCGTCGTGGCCGACATGCGGGATGATCTGGGCGGATGGTGGATGCCCTGCCAGGGTAGGCGATCCAGAAAGTGGCGAAACTCGAAGGGTCACAATCGGCCAAGATCGATCAAGGTGGCATCCGGGGAATCAACGGAGTGCCACCAGGCCCTTCCGGAACCCGTCATGGCTTGGTGCCCGAGCGCGGGTCGCGACCGATCGCGGCGGCCGCTTCCCTTACCTTCATCAGGTCGGTGACCGCATCACCACGACCAGACGACGAGGTGGCGACAGGGTGCATCCGCCAGAACAGACCGGGCCCACTCCGCTTCGGGTGAGCGTGCCCGACGCGCAGCTCGCTGAGGCGCTGGGCGACGTAGCGCGGGTCGAGCTGCTGCGCTGGGACATGACCGGCCCGGCTCCGCGGGCCGATATCGACCTCGCGGTCGTGCCCTACGTGCCGGGCAGTGCGCACCTGCGCTGGCTGGCGGGGGTACGGACCCAGCTGGTCCAGGCGCAGTATCTCGGCTACGACGGCGTCGCCGGGGCGTTGCCGCCGGGGCACGTCTACGCCAATGCCCGCGGGGTGCACGAGACGTCCACCGCGGAGCTTGCCCTCGCGCTGGTGCTCGCCGGGCAGCGCGGGCTTGCCGACTTCGTGCGGGCCGCGGGGCCGACCGAGCCGGCCTGGTATCCGAGCCTGGCGGACCGGCGGGTGCTGGTGCTCGGCCAGGGTGGGGTGGGCCGGGCGATCGAGGCGCGGCTGGCGCCGTTCGAGGTCGAGGTGGTGCGGGTTGCGCGGACCGCCCGCGAGGGTGTGCACGGCATCGCGGAACTGCCCGGGCTGCTGCCCACCTGCGAGGTGGTCATCGTCGGCGTGCCGCTCACCGACGACACCGTGCACCTGGTCGATGCCGCGTTCCTGGCCGCGCTGCCCGACGGTGCGATCGTGGTGAACGTGGCCCGGGGCCGGGTGGCCGACACCGCCGCGGTCCTGGCCGAGGCCCGGACCGGGCGGCTGCGCTTCGCGCTCGATGTGACCGACCCCGAGCCGCTGCCGGCCGGCCATGAGCTGTTCCGGCTGCCGAACGTGCTGATCAGCCCGCATGCCGGGGGCATGTCGACCGCGATGCTGCCCCGGGTCGCCCGGCTGGTCCGCCGGCAGATCGAGCTGCTGCTGACCGGCGCAGAGCCGATCAACGTGGTGTTGCGGTCCTGAAGAGCAGGGGACCGGCGCCGCCACCCGCGTGGTGCCGGGCCGGGCCGGCCGCCGCCCGTGGGGGGAGCGGCGGCCGGGGCGGTTACCGCCAGGTGTCGGTCCAGGTCGCCGTGCACGGCGATGCGGACGCCGTGGTCCGGGTGCGGTTGGGGTCGCTTTCCCAGATCACCGTCGACCCCTCCTTCTTGATGTACTTGTACTGCACCGCGGTGTTGCCCGGCAGCGACACCGTCGCCTGCCAGACCGGGTACGTCGCCGAGGACAGCGCCACCGCGTTCGCCGGGTTCCAGTCGCCCAGGGCTGCCGTGTTGCCGGTGACGAAGACGTTCTGGCCCCAGGTGGTGGTCACGGTCGCCGCGAAGGTCGTCGCCGCGGTGGTGCAGCCCGTCGGCGGCGTGGTCGAGCCGGTGCCGCGGGCGTTGATGTGCAGGGCCAGCGCGGCGTTGGCGGCCACGGTCGCGGTCACCAGGCCGCTGCTGTCCACCGTGTACGCGGCCCCGGTGCACGAGCCGCCGACCAGGTCGCCGGTCATCACGTCACAGTAGGTGCCGGCCGGCAGCGACGTCTGGAAAGTGCGGGTCAGCGCCGAGCCGGAGCGGTTGAACGCCACGTAGCCGGCGCTGCCGCGGCCGAACGCGATCTGGTCCGAGCCGTTGCTCCACCAGTTGGTGACCGCGGCGCCGGCGGCCGCGTTGCGCAGCGCGACCATGTTCGCGGTGGTGCGCCAGCGGTGCTCGCACTCCCAGCCGCTGCCGCAGCTCACCTGGTTGGTGGTGCCGTTGCTCGCGGTGGGCGGGCCGGCGTCGTTGTCGGTGAAGGTGAAGCTCGACATGACCTGCGGGACACCGTACGGCCAGGCGATCATGAAGGCCTCGGCGAGCGCGTACGAGGTGCCGTTCTTGTAGGTCAGCTTGGCCCGGCCGTTGCGCTGGGTGTCGTGGTTGTCCACGAAGGCCACCGCGTCGCCGGAGCCGAGCCGCATCGAGCTCGCCAGGTTGTTCAGGTTGGACAGGCCGCCGCCGGAGAAGGCGTTGCCGACCACGTCGCCGTAGCGGAACTCGGTGACGTCGCCGAAGCCGGCGTACTCCTCCGGGGTGGGCTCGCCCGAGCCGCCCTCGATGACCTCGGAGAAGACGTACGGGTCGCCGGTGACCGGCGCGATGAACGCCTCCATGTCGGCGGCCGGCATGTGCTTGGCCGCGTCCACCCGGAAGCCGTCGACGCCCAGCGACACCAGGTCGTCGAGGTACGCGGTGAGCTTGCCGCGCACGTACGAGGACTCGGTCTTGAGGTCGGAGAGGTCGACCAGCTCGCAGTTCTGCACCTCCCACCGGTCGCCGTAGTTGGCGATGTCGTCGTTGCCGTTGCGCCCGCAGTGGTGGAAGTCGTCGGTGCCGTACGGCACGGCCGGGTAGGCGTAGTGGCTGTAGCTGTTGCCGCCGCTGCCGGTGCCGGTGGACGCGCCGCCGGCCATGTGATTGACGACGGCGTCGACGTAGATCTTCACGCCCGCGGTGTGGCAGGTCTGCACCATGCTCGCGAACGCGGTGCGGTCGCCGCGGCGGGTGGTGAGCTGATAGCTGACCGGTTGATAGTCCTGCCACCAGGGATAGTTGCGGCCCGGCAGCACCACGTGCTCCTGCGGCGGCGAGACCTGCACGCCGCCGAAGCCCTTGGGCCCGAGCGTGTTGGTGCACTCGCTCGCGATCGAGGCCCACGGCCATTCGAAGAGGTGGACGATGACGTCCTTGGCGCCGGGGGAGGCGGTGGAGGCCTCGGCGCTGTCGGCGTTGCGGACGACGCCGACGGCCAGCAGGGCCGTGGCGAGGACGGCGGTCGTCGCGGCGGCGACGACCTGACGGATACGCATGGAGGACCTCCGGGGAACTTCAGGAGCGGTACGGCGGGAACGGCACCGTGTGAAACTTCTTGCGCAAGTGCCGGGAAGTTATCAGGGTGTTTCCCGCCGGTAAAGAGATCGCTCTCTATTCATGCGCCCGGCTTGCCCTGCCGAGTCCTATTCAGCTTGCAGGATTGCGGCGTCACGGGTGGGCGTGTCGCCAGAAAAGGGCAGGTGAAGCGCGTTCTCGCAGCTCAGCGCCCACGCAAGAACTTTCAAAGATCAAATATTTCAAGCGGCCGTAATATCGACGCTCTCGGCGCTCCGGCCGGCCTTGTTGATCGCGGTGGAGCCGCGGACCACGAGCTCGGGGGAGAAGACATACTCCGAACGGGGCGCGCCGTGGCCGTTGATCTCGTCGACCAGCTGGCGGATCGCCGCGTTGCCCATCGCCGCCACCGGCTGCCGCAGCGTGGTCAGCGGCGGGTCGGTGAAGGCGATCAGCGGCGAGTCGTCGAAGCCGACGACCGAGACGTCCCGCGGCACGCTCAGGCCGCGCCGGCGCGCCGCGCGGATCGCGCCCAGCGCCATCAGGTCCGAACCGCACACCATGGCGGTGGCGCCGCGGCCGAGCAGTTGGCCCGCCGCCACCTCGCCGCCCTCCACGCCGAACAGGGTCAGCGCGACCAACTCGTCCAGCTCGCCGTCGCGTACGCCCAGCTCACGGCGCATAGCCGCGCGGTAGCCCGCGAGCTTGCGCTGCACGTTCAGGAAGCGGTCCGGGCCGGAGACGAAGCCGATCCGGCGGTGCCCGAGCGCGACCAGATGGGAGACCGCCAGCTCGGCGGCGAGCCGGTCGTCGCAGGAGATGAACGGGGCGTCCAGGCCCTCGGCATACCCGTTGATCAGCACGATCGGCAGCGGCCGCTGCACCAGGCGGCGGTAGCGCTCGTGGTCGGCGGTGGTGTCGGCGTGCAGGCCGGAGACGAAGACGATGCCGGACACCTGCCGGTCGAGCAGCATCTCCACGTATTCGTCCTCGGTCACGCCGCCCGGGGTCTGGGTGCACAGCACCGGCGTGAACCCGCTCTGCGACAGCGCCGACTCGATCGTCTGGGCGAAGGCCGGGAAGATCGGGTTCTCCAGCTCCGGGACGATCAGGCCGACCAGCCCGGCGCTGCGCTTGCGCAGCCGTTCGGGTCGCTCGTAGCCGAGGACGTCGAGGGCGGTCAGCACCGCCTGGCGGGTTTCGGTGGAGACGCCGGGCCGGTCGTTGAGGACCCGCGACACCGTCGCCTCACTGACCTCGGCCTGGCGCGCGATGTCGGACAGTCGTGCGCGCATGGGCGCCACTATAGAACCGTCCTCCGCCCGGGCTCGCAAGCGAACTGCTCCTGGAACTTCTTGCGGAAGGATTGCAAGGTCTTCCATTCTCGGAAATCCCTTGCTAACGTCCCCGCAACAGCCGGGCTGGGCCTATGGGGGCCTTGCACCCGGTTCCCCCCTTTCTGTCCTTGCACGTTCTTCGGGCGCCGCCGTGTGCCCGATTGGAGAAGATTATGCGCATCCGTACTGCGGGTGTCGTCACCGTCCTCGCCCTGGCGCTAGCCGCCTCGGGCTGCAGCGGCGGCGGAGACGACCCCGAGACCCCGACCTCCGCCGCCCCCGCCGGCGGCAAACTGGTCATCTGGGGCGACGACAAGCGCGCGGCGGCCCTCAAGCCGTTCGCCGAGAAGTTCGGCCAGGAGAACGGCGTGACCGTCGAGGTGCAGGCCATCTCCAAGGACCAGCAGACCACCTTCGTCACCGCGTCGCAGCAGGGCAGCGGCCCGGACGTGATGGTCGGCGCGCACGACTGGATCGGCAACCTGGTGCAGAACGGCGCGATCGACCCGGTGCAACTGACCGCCGAGCAGCTGCAGAGCCTGGCACCGAACGCGGTCAAGGCGGTCACCTTCAACGGCCAGGTCTACGGCGTGCCGTACGCGACCGAGAACCTGGCCCTGATCCGCAACACCAAGCTCGCCCCCACGGCCCCGGCCACCATCGAGGACCTCGTCGCCCAGGCCAAGAAGCTCAAGGCGGACAAGAAGGCGAGCGAGATCCTCTGCCTGCAGGTCGGCCAGAACGGCGACGCCTACCACGCGTACCCGCTGTTCAGCTCGGCCGGCGGCTACCTGTTCGGCACCACGGCCGGCGGCGACTACGACAAGAACGACCTGGGCATCGCCAAGCCCGAGTCGATCGCCGCCTTCAAGAAGATCCAGGCGCTGGGCGAGAAGGGCGCCGGCGCGCTGAAGCGCTCGATCACCGTGGAGAACTCCATCGCGACCTTCACCGCGGGCAAGTGCGCCTACCTGGTCTCCGGGCCGTGGGCGATCACCGACGCGAAGAAGGCCAAGATCGCGTACGACATCTCGCCGGTGCCCGGATTCGCCGGCGGCAAGCCCGCCCAGCCCTTCCTCGGCGTGCAGTCGTTCTACGTCGCGGCCAAGGGCAAGAACAAGGCCCTGGCCCAGGAGTTCGTCACCAACTACGTGACCACGCCGGAACTGGCCGTCGCGCTGTACCAGGCCGAGCCCCGCCCGCCGGTGCTGACCGCCGCGTACGACCAGGTCAAGGGCACCGACCCGGACCTGGCGAAGTTCGTCGACGCCGGCAAGAACGCGGTGCCGCTGCCCGCCATCCCGGAAATGGCGACCGTCTGGGACCCGTTCGGCAAGGCCGAGTCCGCCGTCATCGCCGGCGCCGACCCCAAGACGGCCCTGACCGCGGCCGCCAAGACCATCTCCGGCCAGATCAAGCCATGACCGACTGCACCGAACCTCGCCGTGCCGGTGAGGAGCCAGAAGGGCATGGCACAGCATGACTGCTCTTCTTGAGCGGGAGACCGTCCCGGCCGAGGCTCCCGAGCCTTCCGGCCGGGGCGGCCTCGCCGGCCCGCTTGTCAAGATCGCCCTGCTCGGGCTGGTCGCCGGGCTCGCCGTCTGGGCGGCTTTCCCGCTGATCGCCGAGCGGGCCTGGCCCGGACTGGCGGTCCTGCTGGTCGCCACCGCCGGGCTCTTCTACCTGTACGCCGGCCCGCGGCACATTCCCGCCAAGTACCTGATCCCCGGCACCCTGTTCCTGATCGTCTTCCAGCTGTTCCCGGTGGCGTACACGGCGGCGACCGCGTTCACCAACTTCAGCGACGGGCACCGCGGCGACAAGCAGGAGGCCGTCGTGGCCATCCAGACCGCGTCGGTCACCCGGGTGCCCGGCTCCACCGAGTACGCGCTGACGGTCGCCACCACCGGCGACCCGGCGACCGGGGCGCTGACCTTCCTGGTCACCGACCCGGCGTCCAAGGTGGTCTCGGCGGGCACCCCGGACGGGCTGACGGCGCTGCCGGCCGGCGACGTCACGGTCAACGCCGCCGGCCGGGTCACCGCCGCCGCCGGATACACGCTGCTCAACGGCGGCCAGGCCAGCGCCCGCAGCCGGGAGATCACCGACCTGGCGGTGCCCACCCCGGGCGGGGCGATCCGCTCGCAGGGGCTGTCGCGCGCCTACGAGGGCAAGGCCGGGCGGGCGTACGACGCCGGTTGCGACTGCATCCGGGACACGACCTCGGGCAAGACCTGGACGGCCGACGGCGAGGTGGGCGCCTTCGTGGCCGCCGACGGGGAACGCCTCGCGCAGGGCTGGCGGGTCGGCGTGGGGCTGGCCAACTTCACCCGGCTGGTCAGCGACTCGGCGGTTTCCGGGCCGTTCGCCCGTACCCTGGTCTGGAACTTGATCTTTGCTCTTGCCTCCACCGGCGGGACCTTCGTGCTCGGCCTGGGCTGCGCGCTGGCCCTGCACTCGCCGCGGGTGCGCGGCCGGGCGCTCTACCGCACGCTGCTGGTGCTGCCGTATGCGATGCCGTCGTTTGCGATGCTGCTGGTCTGGCGGGACATGTTCAACACCGACTTCGGGCTGATCAACAACCTGTTCGGGCTGGACGTGGACTGGTTCGGCGGCGCCGCCTCCGCGCGGATCGCGGTGATCCTCGTGCAGCTGTGGCTCGGGTATCCGTACATGTTCCTGGTCGCCACCGGCGCGCTGCAGGCGATCCCGCCCGAGCTGTCCGAGGCCTCCCGGATCGACGGGGCCTCGCCGTGGCAGTCGCTCAGGCGGGTCACCCTGCCGCTGCTGCTGGTCGCGCTGACGCCGCTGCTGATCTCGTCGTTCGCGTTCAACTTCAACAACTTCAACGCGATCTACCTGACCACCGACGGCGCGCCGTTCCCGGCCGACAACCCGGCGAACGGCGCCACCGACCTGCTGATCACCTACACCTACCGGCTGGCGTTCGGCGGCTCCGGCGCGCAGTACGGCTTCGCCGCGGCGGTGTCCATCTTCATCTTCGTCATCGTCGCGGTGATCTCGACGGTCAGCTTCCGCCGCACCCGCCGCCAGGAAGAGGTCTACTCGTGACGAAATGGTTGTCCCGCGTCGGATGGCGGCACGGGGTCGCGCTGCTGGCCCTGGTCTTCTCGCTCTTTCCGATCGTGTTCGTGGTGTCGGCGGCGCTCAACCCGCTGGGCACGCTGTCGTCGACCGAGGCCGTGCCGACCGGGGCGTCGCTCGGCAACTTCGCCAACCTGCTTTCCGGCACGGATTTCGCCCGCTGGTTCGGCAACTCGGTGCTGATCGCGGGCGTGTCGGCGGTAGCGTCGGTGTTCCTGTCGGCGCTGGCCGCGTACGCCTTCAGCAGGATGCGTTTCCGCGGCCGCCGGGTGGGCCTGCTGGCCCTGCTCCTGATCCAGATGTTCCCGCAGTTCCTGGCGATCGTGGCGATCTTCCTGATGTTCTCCACCATCACCGACCTGTGGCCGGCGATCGGCTTCAACCAGGCCTGGGGCCTGATCCTGCTCTACCTGGGTGGGGCGCTGGGCGTGAACACCTGGCTGATGAAGGGCTTCTTCGACACGGTTCCCCGGGAACTGGACGAGTCGGCCACCATGGACGGCGCGTCGCACGCCCAGACGTTCTTCCGGATCCTGCTGCCGCTGGTCGCGCCGGTCCTCGCGGTGACCGGGCTGCTGGCCTTCATCGGTACGATCAACGAGTTCCTGATCGCCAACGTCTTCCTGACCGACACCGGCGCGAAAACCCTGTCGGTGGGCATGTACGGCCTGGTGGCCGGCGAACGCGACAACAACTTCGGGATGTTCTGCGCGGGCACCCTGCTCACGGCGGTCCCGACGGTGCTGGTCTTCCAGTTTCTGCAGCGCTACATCGTCAACGGCCTGACCGCCGGGGCCGTCAAGGGCTGAGCACGATCTTGCCCCGGGCGTGCTCGCGTTCGAGCTGCCACAGCGCGGCCTGGGCCTCGGCGAACGGGTAGGTGCGCTCGATGGCCGGCGAGACCTCGCCCCGCTCGACCATCCCGGCGAGCTGGGCGAGGTCGTCGAGGTTGCGCTTGGCGGTGAGCACCCGCAGGCGGGGGCCGCCCAGGGCGACGCCGAGCAGGCGGGGCAAGGGACCGAGAAGCGAGCCTCCGTTGCCGGTCGACGCGACGTAGACGCCGCGCGGGGCGAGTAGCCGGCGCATCGCGGCGAGGCGGTGGCTGCCGGCCAGGTCGATGATCGCGTCGAAACGGTCGGTGGTGGCGGCGAGGTCCTCGCGGGTGTAGTCGATGACGCGTTCCGCACCCAGCTCGCGGACCAGGTCGGCGTTGCGGGTGCTGCAGACGGCGGTCACGGTGGCGCCGAGCGCGCGGGCGATCTGGACAGTGAACGTGCCGACCCCGCCCGAGGCGCCGTTGATCAGAACCGTCCGGCCCGCTCCGGCTTCGGCTTCTGTTCTGGCTTCGGTCTCCGCGCTGGCTTTGGTCTCCGCTTCGGCTTTGATGCCGGCGAGGCGCAATGCCTGCAGCGCCGTCGTTGCCGCCACCGGCAGCGTCGCGGCGTCGGTGAAGGACAGCTTGGCCGGTTTCGGGGCCAGGTCGGCCGCCGGGGCGGTCACGTATTCGGCGAAGCCCCGCTGCTCCACCTCGCCGAACACCTCGTCGCCGGGCCGGAATCGGGTGACCTGCGCGCCGACCGCCTCGACGGTGCCCGCGACGTCGCGGCCGAGGATCGTTGCCTTCGGGCGGCCCACCCCGAACACCAGGCGGGCTATCCGCGGGGAGCCGTGCAGCATGAACAGATCGGCTTGGTTGAGGGAGGCGGCGCGCACCCGGAGCAGGACGTCGTGCGGGCCGGGGACGGGTTGCTCCACGTCGGCCCAGGACAGCACGTCCGGGGTGCCGTACCGGTGGTAGGTCAGGGCTTTCACAGCGTGCTCCTCAGGACCGGCGGGAGTGGGCGAAGGCGTCGATGATCGTCTGCAGCAGGGTCCAGCCGGCCAGGGCGATCAGCCCGGCCGTGAGCCAGGTGCCGGTGCCGTCCGGCCAGCCGGCGGCCGCGACGAACGCGGGGTTGAGCAGGTGATCGGTGGCGGCGGCCCAGCCCAGCACGGCCGCGCCGGTGACCGGGACGACCGAGCCGGCGATCGCCACGGGCAGGCTCCAGCTCAGGTAGTAGCGGGAGAACGAGGCGCCGAGGGACGCGACGCCGAGGGCGATGAAGACCCACACGAAGCCGGTGTCGAACAGCCAGGGCGAGAGCACGCCGATCGGGTCGCCGTCCGCGTCGTGCTCGGTGCTGACCACGGGGGAGAGCAGGATGAACGCGGTGACGAGCACCAGGATCACGGTCTCGGCGACCAGCTCACCCCAGCGGGCCCGGCGGCTGGGCGGCTCCGGCAGCGCGTCCGGGGTCCACGGCCGGTCGGGGGTGAGGCGCAACGCCGGGGTGCGCTCGATGACCGCGTAGAGCACGGTGGTCCAGACCGCGATGTGCACGGCGGTCGTGACCGCGGCACCCAGGCTGTCTCCGACCACCGTGAGCCAGGGCGCCTGGTCCACCGCACGCAGAAACGCGACGACCGCGGCGACGACGGGCACGACGGAGACGAGCAGCGTGGTCAGCATCCGGGTGTAATCGAGGAACACGGCGGGGCCGATGAGCTGCAGGGGACGGTCGGCGTAACCGGCGGCGAGCCGGGCGGGATCGCCGAGATGGGTGAGCGCGGCGACCTCGGCGGCGGCGGTGTCGCCACCGTCCTCGACCCGGTCGTCGACGGCGTCGGCGATCGAGGCACGCAGCTCCCGCTCGATGTCGGTGCGCTGCCGGGCGGGCAGGCGGCGCAGGGTGGCCTGGACGTAGCGATCGGTGAGGGTGCTCATGATTCGCCCTTCAGGATGCGGAGTGCGGTGTCGAGCTGATCCCAGTCGTGGCTGAGGATGCCGGCGAGCGCGACGCCGGCCTCGCTGGTCCGGTAGAACTTGCGCGGCCGGGCCTCGTCGGTGTTCCAGTCGCTGGTGAGCAGGCCCTGCTTCTCAAGCCGGCGCAGCAGCGGATAGAGGGTGTTGGCGTCGACGGCGAAACCGCGCGCGCCGAGCAGATCCAGCAGTGCGTAGCCGTAGTTGGCCTCGGTCAGGACGAGCAGGCAGGCCAGCACGACGGTGCCCCGCCGCAACTCCTGCAGGTGCGTCGCCAGTAGCTCATCATCGGCCATGACTCACACTATAGCGTGTGCCACACACTATTGGGTGACGTGTGTTCGACACTTCGGTCCACGAACTGCGGATCCTCGACGAGCCCACCGCCGGACTCGATCGGGAGGCGCGCACCGAAGTGCCGCCCTCGCCGGGTGCGCTGGCATCATCGGCGGCTCGGCGGCTCGGTCCACCTCTCTCGTCCGTTGGGTGCCGTACGAGATGGTCAGGGCCCCTCGACAACGTCGACCAGGAACTGGTAATCGGTCTGGATGCTGGAGTCGGTGCCACTACGCCCTCGGGCGATCAGCGAGTGCTGGCCCACCCGTGCATCGGTGGGGACCGTGACCCTGATCGTGGCGGTGGCCTGCTCCCCGGCCGCGAGCTTCATCCACTGCGTCGAAGCCGTCCAACCCGGGGGCACCAATTCGGTGAAGCTGAACGTGTCGGTCGCCTCACCGGTGTTCATCACCGCGAATGACAGGTTGCCCGTGCTTCCCAGCGTCAGTGCCGGCCGCGGCGCTATGCCGCGCGCATCCGCCGGGTCGACGAGCACGCCCGGCCCGCGGACGTCGAGATAAACCTGCGACCACCACATGTTCGGTAGGCTGCCCGCGAAGAACGGGCGGCCGATGGCACGCACGGCGACCTTGGCCGAGGTGCCGTCCGCCCATGGCGCGTTCATCGTCCGCTGCGGCGTGCGCTTGTCCTCCGGATCCCACGCGTCGGAGTCGCTGCCGCCCGAGCACTCCGGCTTCTTGTTGTCGATCTTGCCGTCCAGGTCCTTGTCGAAACAGCCCGGGACGCGCTTGCCGTCCGGACGCAGGAGCTCCACGCCGCGTACGTGCTCCTGGGCGCTGCGTACGTTGCGCTCGTCGATGCGCCAGATGACCGCGCCGCTGTCCGGGACGTCCTCCTCATACGTGCCCGCCCTGGGCGCTCTGGCCTCGACGAGGAAGTAGTCGTCGGTGCCCCGCTCGGGGTCGTAGAGCAGATAAGGGATTTTGATGGAGTCCGTGAGGGCGACGTACGTGTCCTTGGTGATCACCGTCGGCTGCTCGCCATCTGCGCCCAGGTGCATCTTGGTCCAGGCGTTCGGTTCAAACCAGACGTCGGTCCCGCCGCACGTAGGGCCGGCGATGTCCCAGCTACCCACGCCGAAGCCGTAGTGGTCGTAGAGGCTGTAGATCTGGTGCCCGAGCTCGTGTGCGAGCGTCAGCCCGTTGGTCGCCGTGCCGCCGTCAGCCGTGCTGAAGGCGATCGTCTTGCCGTCGAGTTGGCCGCCGGCGGCGACGTTGCGGGTCTGACCACAGTTGTCCATATCCGGTCGAGACGTGAAGATCGTGGCCACCGCGAGTTCGTCATTCTCGACGGAGCCGTCGCCGTCGGTGTCGTAGCGCGCGAAGTTCACGAACGGATCGGCGAGGTCCATCATCGTGCGCCGCCGTTGCGTAGGGTCCTGCCCGATGCCAGGACCGGAGGCGCCCAGATCGACGACGACGACCCCGTCGCCCTCCTTGCCGAAGGTTTCGGTGGCCGGCGCGATCACACCGATGCCGTTCTGGAGGTAGTAGTCGGCGACGGTTCCGAACGTGAAGAGCCCGAAGAACTTCTTCTCGATGTCGGCCTCGCTCACGTTCGTCAGGTCGTTGAACGTCGCGTAAACCACCAGGAGTGGAATCAAGGTGCCCCGGTTGTGGAACAGCGGGGCGTGCGGGCTGTCCGGATGGCTGAAGTCAGGCAGCGGGTACGGGTAGGTGCCGGGCGGCGCGGCATGGGCGGCCGGGGCGAAAGGCGGCACCCCGCCGAGCACGATGAGCACCAGCGATATCGCGCCAAGCACACGGATGAGCGCCCAGTCGAGCGGTCGGAGTCGCCGGCTCCTCTGACGCGAATCACCCGTGGACAGGGCCATAGGAAACACAACCATGACGGCTCCTCAGCGGGACGAACACCATCGACTGCAGCGGGACGGGAAGTCGCTGCTCCGACTGCTGTGCACGGTCGCGCTGGGGAAGGCGCGAAAACGAGATAAAACCAGGGCTTGCACGGTGCGAGTAATGCACGTTCAACGATATATCAATGCTCGACGTCAACGACCGTAGGTGACCGATGAACGACATCGTTCGCCTGGCGTGCTCGGCAGGGCACTGTGGTTACAAGCCGCGATCCCCAACCAGGGAACACCGACTACTCGAATACCGCCCGGCCCTTCCGGATGTACGGGACTGTGATCAGGACGCCGACAGGACGTCGACGACGAACCGTAGTGCACCGGCCGGTCGCCCGCCGGTCGGATTGTCGCCGTACGCCAGCGCTGCCGGGATGTCGAGCTGAACTCGGCTGCCGACCTTGACCCCGATCAGCCCCTGGTCCCAGCCCTTGATGACGTTGCCAGCTCCGACCTGGAAGCTGAACGCCTCCGAGCGGCTCCAGGACGAGTCGAACTCCTTGCCGTCGGCGTAGCTCACACCGACGTAGTTCACGTCGACCGTCTGACCCGACTGGACCGCCGCGCCCGTGCCCTGGATGAGGGTCGTCGTGCTGAGTTTGCTGACGGTGCCGGTGCCTGCGGTGACGGCCGGCTTCTTACTCAGGGCCGGGTCAGCGCCCGTGGGCACCGGCGGAAACGCCGCACTCGAGTCGGCCACGCTGGGGCTGGCGGCCGCACTCGCGGCGGCAGCGCTCGGGTGCGACGACGATCGGCTGACCCACACGATCAGCCCGACGACCAGAGCCAGCACGACCACCGCGGCGCCGCCGACCGCCAACGCCTGGCGGCGCTTCTGCATCGCCCGGGCGCGTGCTTTGGCGGCCTTGGCCTCAGCGCGCTTCTCCGCCTTCGTCCTGAGCGGCTGTCCGCCGGCGTTCGTACGTCGTGGACCAGCGGCGGCACGCTCGGCAGCAGCGCTGCCACGGCTCGTTACGGAATCAGGCACCGTCCGACAATACGACACCCCGCCGGGAACAGCCGACACCTGGCGCCGGGACGCGGAAAGGGTCGCCTCGGAAATGCCGCACGGATCTGCCGCCGATCGAGCGCGGCCGTCAACACGATCGCCGTCCTCCAGAGGACCTCACGCCGGCCGAGGACGCGATCATGCCGATGAGCGGATGGCCTCGGTTGGCTCGGCCTGCTCGACCGGTCCGGCCTGCGTTTCCTGGCTGGTCTGCGGGTTGCGGCTCGGTGCCGGCCGGCGCACCACACGAGGAGGCGGCCCCGCGCTCACCGGCGAGGGATCTGGCAGGCCCGGCCGGTCGGCTTCGACGCTGGCGGGCGCGAACTGGAGATCGTCCGGCCAGCAGCCCGCCTGCTGCTCGCGCACGTGTCGCAGCCGCTCGGCGTGACGACGCTGCAAACCCCACGCGCGGCGACGCTCATGATCACGCCGAAACTCGTCACGACTCGCAGAATAATTGCGTGCCCTCGTCCTGTCACGCATGCCCGCGAGCTCGGCCCGGGAAAACAAACTGAGCTGCCCCATGCCACCCATTATTCCGGACGCCACTCAAGATCACAGGCCCCTATCAATGACGGGCCACGCCAATTCCATGACCAGCGTCACACCCGCGAAAATTGGCGGCAAAGGTGATCCAGAAAGGCGCCCTTATCTGCCGCGAGGAACGGTGGGCGGCGGAATTCGGTGTCCGGGGCGGGTCTGTTGACCCTCACCGCGGCAGCGCTAGTCCGAATGCGACATCTCCTCAATCACTGCCACGACCGCGTCCGGATCGACGAGCTGGTGCAGGTGCAGGCCCGGCAGGCGCTCGACCCGCCATCCGCGCTCCCGAGCATCCCGCGCTTTGTCGTCATCGCCTTCTTGTCCCGGCGGCGCGAACATGAGATAGCCGCACCAGATGCCGTCATCCCAGCCGCTCGGGACAGGGATGCGTTGCTCGAAGTAGGAGAGCGGCAGCCGCGGCTCCTCGTCGCGGAACGCCCGCATGGTCTGCGCGTCCGGGAACATCGGGGCGATGTCGGCCTCGTCCCACCATCGGGACCACGGCGGCAAACGGCCGCCGTCCGCCTTGCGGCGGACGTGGTCGAGCAGGGCACGGGATACGCCGTCGGTCATCCCGGAGCGCGCGGGCAGGGAGGCGTCGACGAAAAGACAACCCTTCACGGTACGGCCGATCGCGTCCACCACTACCGGCATGAACCGGCCGGCGTTGCTGTGTCCGACCAGGACGACCCCGGTGCCAGGCGGCAGGTGCTCGATGGCGGCGGTCACGGTCTCGGCAACAATGCGCCAGAACGGCGGCTGAGCATCGGCAAGATGCCCGAACGACGGCGCCACCGCGCCCGGCAGTCGCCGCGCAACCGGCCCCCAGCTCGACGGCCCCACCAGCGGGCTGTGCATCAGAACGTAGGCGGTGTCCACGGCCGCAGCGTAGTTGCGGCGGTCATCGTCGCGCGCGAGGGACGCGAACGATGGGGAAAGGCGCCCGGATGCCGCACCGTGGTCGGTGTCAGCGGGTCACCTCGTCGCGGGCGGCATCGAGCCCGGCGGCGTTGAGCGCGGCGTAGACCCCGTCGTCGAAACGTTCGTACCGGGCCACTCGGTCGTCGGTGATCTGGAACAGTGAGCCGATCCGGAAGCTGTCCTGCGGCTCGCCCGTGGCGGGGTCCCGCCAGCGGGCGTCCTGCTCGACCACCACGAGACCGTCACCGCCGCAGAACCAGCGTAGCGGTGACGCCGAGAAGCCCGAGCGGGCGAGCCAGTCGCTGAGCACCGAGCGGGGCGCGCTGCCGCGACCGCGTGGCCCCACGATGTCGATCTGCTCCCGGCTCAGGGACTCGACGCGGGCACCGTCTCCGGCGTCGACCGCCGCCAGCCACTGCTCGACCACGCCGAGCGCACCCGGAATGCGCGTTGCCTTCGTCATGGGAACAGGCTATGACCGTAGGAGGTCCGCCGAACAGGAGATGGAAGGGGAGTGACCACACCTTTCCACCTCTAACGTATACCGCACCGGGGGGCTTGCGGCAAGACCCGGGTCGTACCGCAGAATCGTCCGCCGAGGCCAAAAACCTGCGGAAACGGGAGTTTCAGATTGCGTGTGCACCCATTGACCACCAGCGCGTTCGACCTTCCCGAGAACCTCCTGCCCAAGGCTGACCCGGCGCTGATCGCCGGCGACGAGCAGCACTTCGCGGCCATCGCGGAGAGCCTCGCGCTGTCGATCGCCGGGCTGTCCGACAGCCTCGATGCCCAGCGTAAGGCGCCTGCCGGCAAGGGCCGGCAGGCGGTGGACCGGGACACCGAGGTGCACCGGCTGACCGCCCGACTGCGGGCACTGCGCCGCTTCAGCCTGGATCTGTGCCTCGGCCGAATCGTCAGCGCCGACGATGCCGAGCCGGTGTACATCGGACGGTTCGGCCTCACCGACAGCGCGGGTCGCCGGCTGCTGCTCGACTGGCGTTCGCCGGCGGCCGAGCCGTTCTTCGGTGCGACCCACGCCAACCCGATGGGTCTGGTGAGCCGCCGCCGGTACCGCTGGACCCGCGGCCGGGTCAGCGACTACTGGGACGAGGTGTTCACCCCGGACGGCTTCGTCGGGCACGCCGCCCTCGACGACCAGTCGGCCTTCATCGCCAGCCTGGGCGGCAACCGGTCGGCCCGGATGCGGGACGTGCTCGGCACCATCCAGGCCGACCAGGATGCCATCATCCGCGCCGGATCCCGCGGGGCTCTCGTCGTGGATGGTGGCCCGGGTACGGGCAAAACCGTCGTCGCCCTGCACCGCACCGCCTACCTCCTCTACTCCGACCCCCGTCTCGGCCACCGCCGGGGTGGCGTGTTGTTCATCGGTCCGCACCAGCCCTATCTGGCCTACGTCGACGACGTGCTGCCCAGCCTCGGCGAGGAGGACGTGCAGATCTGCACCCTGCGTGACCTCGTCCCGGAGGGAGCCGCGGCGGCGATCGAGGCCGATCCGGAGGTGGCCCGCCTGAAGTCGTCCGCGGAGCTGGTGCCGGCGATCGAGACCGCCGTCAGGTTCTACGAGCAGCCGCCCGCCAAGGGGACGACGGTCACGGCCGGCGATGCCGAGATCTGGCTGAGCGCCGGCGACTGGGCCGAGGCGTTCGAGGCGCCCGGACCCGGCACCCCGCACAACGAGGCACGGGACGAGATCTGGGAGGCGCTGCTGACGATCCTGCTGGCGAAGTACGACGGCGATGAGCCGGACGACCTGGTCCGCCGGTCGTTGCTGCGGAACAGGGAGCTGCTCACCACCGTCAGCCGGGCCTGGCCGCTGCTGGAAGCGACCGACCTCGTCGGAGACCTGTGGTCGGTGCCCGCCTATCTGCGCAAGTGCGCTCCCTGGCTCAGCCCCGACGAGGTCCGGCGGCTGCAGCGCGGCAACGCCCAGGCCTGGACGGTGTCCGACCTGCCGCTGCTGGATGCGGCCCGGCAGCGGCTCGGCGACCCGGAGGCGTCCGGGCGCAACCGCCGGCACGATGCCGCTGTCGCCGTCGAGCGCGAGCGCATGACCACGGTCGTCGACGACCTGATCGAGTCTGCCGCCTATGACGACGGTGAGGGTGTGCTGGTCAGCCTGCGCCACCAGGATCTGCGGGATGCCCTGGTCGACGAGGCCGCATTGGCCGTCGTCGAGCCGGACCGGCTCGCCGGCCCGTTCGCGCACATCGTCGTGGACGAGGCCCAGGAACTGACCGACGCGGAGTGGCAGATGCTGCTGCTGCGCTGCCCGTCCCGGAGCTTCACGATCGTCGGGGACCGGGCCCAGGCCCGGCACGGCTTCACCGAGTCGTGGCGGGACCGGCTGGAGCGGATCGGGCTCGACCGGATCAGCCTGGCCTCGCTGAGCATCAACTACCGGACACCGGAGGAGGTCATGGCGCAGGCCGAGCCGGTCATCCGGGCTGTGCTCCCGGACGCCAACGTGCCGACCTCGATCCGCAGCAACGGCGCTCCCGTCGTACACGGATCTGTTGTGGAATTGAGCGCGACCCTCGACGCCTGGCTTGCCGCGCACGCCGAAGGCGTCGCCTGTGTCATCGGCGATCCCACGTTCCGGGCCACCGACCGCGTCCGGTCGCTGACCCCGGAGCTGTCGAAGGGGCTCGAGTTCGACCTGGTCGTCCTCGTCGACCCGGAGGCGTTCGGCACCGGCATCGAGGGAGCGGTCGATCGCTATGTCGCGATGACCCGGGCCACCCAGCAACTTGTCATTCTCACGACGGAGGAAGCTTGATGACGTCAGCCACCGACGGCACGGCCGACCAGACGGCCGAGGCGGCCGGGAAGATGTCGCACCGCGAGGTCGTCCAGGCGCTCTCCGGCCTGATGCTCGGCCTGTTCGTGTCGATTCTGGCCTCCACCGTGGTGTCGAACGCCCTGCCGCGGATCATCGCGGACCTGGGCGGCACCCAGTCGGTCTACACCTGGATCGTCACCACCGAACTGCTGGCCATGACGGCGACCCTGCCGCTGTGGGGCAAGCTGGCCGACCTCTACAGCAAGAAACTGCTGATCCAGCTCTCGCTCTGCCTGTTCGTCGCGGGCTCGCTGATCGCCGGCCTGACCCCGAACGTCGGCGTCCTGATCGTCAGCCGGATCGTCCAGGGCGTCGGCGCGGGCGGGATGGGCGCGCTCGCGCTGATCGTGATGGCCGCGATGATCCCGCCCCGCGAGATGGGCCGCTACTCCGGCATGTTCGGCGCCATCTTCGGCGTCGCGACCATCGCCGGACCGCTCATCGGCGGCCTGCTGGTGGACACGTCCTGGCTCGGCTGGCGCTGGTGCTTCCTCGTCGGGGTGCCGTTCTCGCTGGCCGCGATCGCGCTGCTGCAGAAGACGCTGCACCTGCCCCGGACGCCCCGCAAGCCGGTCTCGATCGACTGGCCCGGCGCCGTCCTGATCACCGGAGGCGTGTGCACCCTGCTGGTCTGGTCGACGCTGGCCGGCCACCACTTCGCCTGGGGCTCGTGGCAGACCGCGGCCTTTGTCGCAAGTGGACTGCTGCTGCTCGGCCTCGCCGTGTACGTGGAGGCCAGGGCCCCGGAGCCGATCATCCCGTTGAGCATCTTCCGCAACCGCACGGTCTCGCTGACCATCGTCGCCAGCGTGCTGGTCGGCCTGGCGATGTTCGGCGGCACGGTGTTCCTGTCGCAGTACTTCCAGATCTCGCTCGGCAAGTCGCCGACGGTGGCCGGCCTGATGAGCCTGCCGCTCATCTTCGGCCTGCTGGTGTCGTCCACGGTCGCGGGCCAGCTGATCACCAAGTACGGCCGCTGGAAGGCGTACCTGGTTGCGGGCTCGATCGTGATGACCGGCGGGATGGTGCTGCTCAGCACGATCGACGCGCACACCGGCGTGCTGACGCTGTCGGTGTACATGGCGGTGCTCGGCGTCGGCGTCGGCATGCTGATGCAGAACCTGGTGCTGGCGGCCCAGAACGAGGTGCCCGCGCAGGAACTGGGCGCGACCACGTCATCGCTCACGTTCTTCCGGAGCATGGGCGGCGCGATCGGCGTCAGCGCGCTGGGCGCCGTGCTGGCCAGCCGGGTGACCTCGCTGCTGGCCGAGCGCCTCGGCACGACCGCGACGGGCGGCACGGCGAAGGTGCCCGACCTGGCCACCCTGCCGCCGCAGGTGCTGACCGTCGTCCGGGACGTCTACGGCGAGGCCACCGCCGGGCTGTTCCTGGTGGGCGCCCCGATCGCGCTGCTCGCCGTGATCGCGGTGCTGTTCATCAAGGAGAAGCCGCTGCACACGCTGAGCGGCGACGAGCGCCGCGCGCAGGAGGAAGCGAAGGCCGGCGTACAGGTGATCTGAGCCTGGATTCCCCGTCCTAGGAACAACGGGGCCATGGCTGTCGCGCCCGGCGTGGAGCAGGCTTCGGGCATGTCGAACACCACCTTCACCCTCGCCGGCGATCTCACCCTCACCCGGGTCGGGTACGGCGCCATGCAACTGGCCGGGCCCGGGGTCTGGGGACCGCCGCGAGACCGCGACGAGGCGATCGCCGTGCTGCGGACCGCGGTCGACCTCGGCGTCACGCACATCGACACCAGTGACTACTACGGGCCGCACGTCGTCAACGAGCTGATTCGCGAGGCGCTGTACCCGTACCCCGAGGGTTTGCATCTGGTCACCAAGGTCGGCGCCCGCCGGGCGCCGGACCGGTCGTGGCCTGCCGCCCTGTCCCGGCAGGAGCTCACCGACGCCGTGCACGACAACCTCAAGCACCTCGGCCTCGACGCCCTCGACGTGGTCAACCTGCGGGTCGGCGGGGTCGAGGGGCCGACGCCCGGCTCGATCGCCGAGCCGTTCGGTGTGCTCGCCGACCTGCGCGAGCAGGGCCTGATCCGGCACCTCGGGGTCAGCTGCGTCGGCGACGGGCAGCTCACCGAGGCGCAGTCGATCGCGCCGGTCGTCACCGTGCAGAACCTCTACAATCTGGCCCTGCGCCAGGATGATGCGCTGGTCGACCGGTGCGCGCGGGAGGGCATCGCGTACGTGCCGTTCTTCCCCCTGGGCGGATTCAGCCCGCTGCAGTCCGGGGCGCTCGACGCGGTCGCGGCCCGGCTCGGGGTGCCGGCGCAGCAGGTCGCGCTGGCCTGGCTGCTGCGGCGCTCGCCGAGCATCCTGCTGATCCCGGGCACGTCCACGGTCGCCCACCTGCGGCAGAACCTCGCCGTCGCCGACCTGGAACTGCCCGCGGACGCGGTCGCCGAGCTCGACGCCATCGCCGGCTGAGCCCAAGGGGATTCGCGTTCAGCCGGCGACGGCCGGGTCGGGGGCCGGATGCGGCTCGCGGAAGGTGAAGGCCTCCGGCGAGGGGCCGTGCCGGGTCAGCAGGGCCAGCCGGTCGCCGGCCTCGGCGATGGTGGGCAGCGTGCCGGCCGGGATCCACCACAGCACCTGGTGCGGCCCGCCGAAGGTGCCGAACCAGTCGCGCCGGCGGCGCATGGGCTCCAGGTGCCCGGACCGGTAGGTGAACGCGTGCAGCGACTCGACCGACTCCCACACGGTCAGGTTCACGATGACGTCCGGCGCGAACGGGCGCAGCGCGGTCGCGTCGCCCGAGTCGTCTTGGAGCCGCCAGACGTACCCGGGTGATCGTTCCGCCAGCTCGTTGATCTCGGGCAGCAGGGCGACGAAGTCGGCCAGTTCGGGACTTTCGAGCGGGGCGCGCAGCCGGGCGAGGTTGAGTTGCGCGAGGTGATAGTCAGCCATGTCGAGCAGCCTATCGTGTAAGTCAATGGTTGTTGTTTTTAGAAGTGATGGCCACGCAGCATCCCACCGGCTCCGGGTCGAGCCGCGCCACCTGGCCGCCGTCGCCCACCAGACCCTCCAGCAGTGCCAGGTTGAGTCCGCACACCAGTGGCGGGTACGCCTGCGCCATGGCGTGGAACGGGCAGTTGCGCAGCCGTACCGTCCCGTCGGTGTCCTCGGCCGGCTCGTAGCCGAGCGCCGCGAGGCGCTCGATCACCTCGCCGCCGCCCGCGAGCTTTTCGCCCTGCTCGCGGGCGGCCGCGTAGGCCGCCGGCTCCGCGCCGGCCTGCTGCACCGCGGCCGAGAGCACGTCGGCCAGCAGCCGGTAGTCGCGCGGTGGCAGGGCCAGCGCGTACTCGACCGCCGACCGGCGGTACAGCTTCGCCGGCCGCCCGGCGCCCGGCCCGCCGGAGCGCGGGGCGTACGCCGTCTCCAGCAGCCCCGAATCGACCAGCTTGTCCAGGTGGAACGCCGCCAGGGTGCGGCCGATGCCCAGCGCCTCGGCCACGGCGTTGCGGCTCACCGGCTGCGCGGACGCCGCGACGTGCTCATACACCGCGCGGCGCGCCGGCTCCCGCAACGACCCGAACGCCTCGAACGACATGCCGCCGACGCTACCCGCGGGCCGTCGCGGGAACACCGCCGGGAAGGCCCGCTTCGCGGGTGGTCCGGGTCAGCGGCGGACCGGGTGGAAGCCGAACGGCAGCTCCAGCCGGTGCGCCCGGAGCAGCTCCTCGTCGGCCAGCAGCTCCGCGGTCGGCGCGTCCGCCACGATCCGGCCGTCGTCGAGGATCACCGAGCGCGGGCAGAGCTGCAGCGCGTACGGCAGGTCGTGGGTCACCATCAGCACCGTCACCGGCAGCCGTTCGATGATCTCGGCCAGCTCCCGGCGGCTCGCCGGGTCCAGGTTGGACGACGGCTCGTCGAGCACCAGCAGCTCGGGCCGCATCGCCAGCACGGTGGCCACCGCGACCCGGCGGCGCTGGCCGAACGACAGGTGCAGCGGCACCTGGTCGCGGTGCGCGGCCATGTCGACGGCCGCGAGGGCCTCGTCGACCCGGGCCTGCAGCTCGGCGCCGCGCAGCCCGAGGTTGGCCGGCCCGAAGGCGACGTCCTCGGCGACGGTCGGCATGAACAGCTGGTCGTCCGGGTCCTGGAAGACGATGCCGACCCGGCGGCGGATCTCGGCGAGCCGGGCCCGGTTGCCGGCGTCCACCCGCAGCCCGCCCACGTCGACCGTGCCGGCGCCGCCGTGCAGGATGCCGTTGAGGTGCAGCACCAGGGTCGTCTTGCCGGCGCCGTTGGGGCCCAGCAGCGCGACCCGCTCGCCCGCGCCGACCTGCAGGTCGACCCCGTGCAGCGCCACGCTGCCATCCGGGTACGCGAAGGTCAGCCCCGCGATTTCCAGACTCACGCCAGCACCGCCGCGAGGCCGATGGCGGCGGCCGCGGCGGGCAGCACGGCTGAGCTCGCCCAGTCGGCCTTCGTCGCGCCGGCGGACTCGGGCCGGGGCAGCCGCCCGTCGTAGCCGCGGGACACCATCGCCAGGTATACCCTCTCGCCGCGCTCGTAGGCCCGCAGGAACAGCGCGCCCACGCCGACCGCGAACGCCTTGACCTGCCACAGGAACCTCGGGTCGTAGCCGCGGGAGAGCCGGGCGATCCGCATCCGCCGGGCGTCGTCGGCCAGGATGTCCAGGTAGCGCAGCATGAATGTGGCGATCTGGGTGAAGACCCGGGGGCAGTGCAGCCGGTCCAGGCCCAGGATCAGGTCGCGCATGGTGGTGCTCGCGGCCAGCAGCAGCGAGGCGACGACGCCGAGCGTGCCCTTGGCGACGATGTTCCACGCGCCGTAGAGGCCGTCGACCGACAGTGACATGCCCAGCCAGGTGATCCGCTCACCGTGCCCGGCGAACGGCAGGGCGACGGCGAGCACGACGAAAGGCAGCTCGATGGTGGCGCGCTTGGCCAGCCATGGCACCGGCACCCGGGCCAGCACGGCCACCGTCGCGAGCAGCAGGGCGTATCCGCCGAAGGCGGCGAACTCGGTGCGGGGGGTCGCCACCACCACGATCGTGAACAGCAGCGTCGCGAGGATCTTCACCTCGGGCGGCAGGGCGTGCACCGGGCTGCGCCTCTCCAGGTGCAGCGGGTGGGCGTGGCCCGCGCCCATCAGACCTGCTCGGGGGTGCGGCGCCGGACGAGCCAGAAGACGCCGCCGCCGATGGCGAAGGTGACCAGCACGCCGAGCACCCCGGACAGCCCGGTCGACAGGTACGGATTGTCGATGCCGCGGATGCCGTAGTCGGCCAGCGGGCTGTCCGCGAGCTGGTGGTTCTGCTCCTGCTGGAGCATGCAGGTGCCGCCGGTGATCCCGCCCTGGGCATCGAACGTGCAGCCCTCGCGGGCCGTCGCGTCCAGGCCGTCGGGGCTGCCGGAGGCGAAGTTGCTGGCCACGCCGGCCAGCAGCAGGGCGACCAGCAGGCCGCCGGCCAGGAACCAGCCGAGTCGCTTGGTCACTCGTTGCCTCCCGAGACGGTGGCCGGCGCGGCGGTGGCCGCGACCGGGGGCGGCGGCTTGCGGAAGCGGCGCAGCGCGTAGACCAGGTCCGGGCGGACCCGGGCCACGGTGGCCACGGTGGTCGCCGCGATCAGGCCCTCACCGATGCCGATCAGCACGTGGGTGCCGGCCATGGTGCCGGCGACCCAGGGCAGCGAGAGCTGGGTGGTGCCGCCGAGCCAGTATTCGAACACGAAGCCCTGCGAGGCGGCCACCACGCCGACGACCGAGGCGATCAGGGCGGTCGCGCCGAGCCCGGACGGCGTCTTGGGCAGCACCCGCAGCAGGCCCGCCACCAGCAGGTAGCCGGCGGCCGTGCCGATGATCGCCATGTTGGTGATGTTGAGCCCGAGCGCGGTCAGGCCGCCGTCGGCGAAGAGCAGGCACTGGATGATCAGGACGGTCGAGACGCAGAGCGCGCCGACCCAGGGTCCGACCAGGACGACGGCCAGCGTGCCGCCGAGCAGGTGGCCCGAGACCCCGGGCAGGACCTGGAAGTTGAGCATCTGCACCGCGAAGATGAACGCCGCGACCAGCCCGGCCATCGGGGCCAGCCGGTCGTCCAGATCGGCGCGGGCGCGCCACACACAGACCGCCAGGGCGAGCGCCGCGAAGGCCGCGAAGACCGCCGACACCGGGCCGCTCACGATCCCGTTGGCGATGTGCATCGCCTGAATATCCATGCCCGACAGCATATTGCGTTCCACGGCAGTTGCAAAGTGTTGGCAACAGCATCCTTGTGGCTGGGATGTGGATCACTGCCGGGACGGCATCGTCGGGGTCAGAAAACCCGCTTTGACCAGCGTCCGGCTCAGCGGCCGGGCCAGCTCCGCGAGCCGGGCGGCGCCGTCGGGGCCGAGCACCTGGTACGCCGGCGCGGCCAGCCGGTCGGTGTCGGCTTCTATACCGTCGCGCAGTGACCGGCCCTGTTCGGAGAGTTCGTCGCCGGCCAGCAGCCCGCGCTTCCGCAGCGCGTCCGCCTCGTCGGCCCACTGGTCGGCGCTCCAGCCGCGGCTGGCCCGCAGGAACCCGGCGTCGACCTTGCCCGACGCCGCGTGCAGGATGATCGACTGCAGCCCGCTGAGCCCGGCCACCAGCAGCGCCGCCACGTGCCCGTCGCCGCGGAACTCGCGCAGCAGCGTCTGGGCGTGCCAGAGCACCAAGTGCGGCGCCTGCGGCCAGTCGAGGGCGGCGTGCGCCGCGAACAGCGCCCGCCCGGCGGCGTACGTGCCGGCCGACTCCGCCGCCCGCCGGGCCAGCTCGGCGGCCTCGGCCACCTCGGGGCTCGTGACGGCGTCGCCGAGGCCGCGGGTCAGCGCCGCGCCGGCGGCGTCGAGCCGGGCCGTGAGCGCCGCCGCCGGGGTCACGATCTCCCAGGCCGCGGGCAGGGCGCGCGCGACCAGGCCGGGATTGAAGTTGTAGAAGGTCGCGACCACCGGGGTGGGGCCGACCGGGCCCAGCGCGGCGCCGCGCGAGGCGAAGTAGTCGGCGATGGCCGGCAGGCCGAGCGCCGCGAAGCGCTCCCGCACCTCGGGGGCGAAATAGATCATCGCGTGCAGCGGCTCGGCGAGCCGCCAGGCCTCGCGGGCAAGGGCGGGCGTCACATCCGTCATGTCCGCCATCCTGTCATTACCGGCTAGTAGGGTGCGACAGTCATGGCGGTCATTCCGGCCGCGGCGTCGACGTCGATGCGGTCCACCGCGCCGCCCCATTCCGCCGGCGTGAAGGTCTGCCCGGCGGACACCCCGTTGTGGTTCTGCCCGTTCAGGGTGACCTGCCCGGCGCCGCTGCCGACCCGTACCCGGACCGGGGTCTCCCCGGCGGCGCGCACGTCGAAGAGGCTGACCCCGCCGCTCATCCGGACGCTCAGCGTGCCGTCCGGGCGCGGCAGCGTCAGGGCGATCCGGCTCGCCCCGCCGGTGAGGTCCACGCCGCCGACCCGGCCCGCGCTCAGGTCGATGGTGGACAGCTCGGCGCCCCCGGTGACCCGCAGGTCCCAGAGCACGGTCGCGTTCAGCGTGATGTCGACGGCCTGGGCGCCGCCGCTAAGGCTCAGCCGGACCCGGCCGTCCTGCTCGTCGACGCGCGGCATCGCGGCACCGGTCTCCGGCGTGGTGACCCGGTAGAGGGTGTCGCCGAGGTCCGCGGCCCGCACGGTGACCCGCTTGGCGCCGTCGATCAGGTCAAAACCGGCACTGGTACGGCCGTTGAGCGCGGCGGTCGCCGTGTGTGACGCGGGGGCGATGGCCGCGGCGATCGGCGGGGTCCAACCGGTGGGTCCCGCGTCGCTGGGCTCGCCGTCGCGGCTCAGCACCACGACGGTCGTACCGGTCAGCAGCAGGGCGGCGGCCGCGATCCCGGCACCGACCAGCCAGCGCCGGCCGGGCGCGGGCGGCTGCTCGCCGCTCGCGGTCGCACCGGCTTGCTCGGTTTGTTCGGTTCGCTTGGTTCGCTTGGCCGGGCCGGCGAAATTCCCGGCCGGCTCGATCCAATCGGCCTGGTCCCAGTCGGCCTGGTCCTGGGCGTTCCGGTCCCGGTCCGCCTGGTCCCAGTCGGCCTGGTCCCGGGCGTTCCGGTCCCGGTCCGTCTGATCCCAGTCGGTCCGGTCTCGGGGGCTTTGGTCCCAGTCGGTCCGGGCCTGGGCGTTCTGGTCCCAGTCGGTGTGGTCCCAGCCGGTCTGGTCCAGGGCGGACGGGTCCTGGTCGGAGAGGTCCTGGTCGGTGTCGTCGCGGTCGGCCAGCAGGTCGTCCAGCCCGACGGTGTTGGCCGCGGCGGCCGCCGGCCGCACGGGCCGGGGGCTCCGCCGCTCCAGGGCCGGGATGCGGATCCGGGACCGGGCGGGCTTGGTCAGCGCGAGGGAGAGCGCGGCTGCCGCCAGGGTGGGTGTCGAGGTCGGCGCGTCCTCGGCGAGCATGGCCTCGGTGACGGGCGGCAGCTCGATCGTCGGCTCCTCGGCCGGCAGCGGAGCGTCGAGCTCGGGCCAGTCCGGCGGCGCCGCCGCCGGCGATCCGTCGGTGGAACCGGCGTCGGGGTTTCCATGCACGGTGATACCTCCATGTCGGTGCCATCGACCGGTACGGAATTCAGCCCCGCGCGGATCGGAACAGGTACGAATCTTGCGTGCCCCGCATCTTTGCGTGCCCCGCAACTTGAGCTACAGTCGTGGCCATGGGGCTCCGCGAGCGCAAGAAGGCCGAGACACGCGCCGCGCTGAGCTGGGCCGCCATCCGCCTCGCCGTCGAGCGGGGCTTCGACAACGTCAAAGTGGAGGACATCGCCGCGGCGGCCGGCGTGTCACCCCGCACCTTCAACAACTACTTCGGTAGCAAGGGCGAGGCCATCGTGTCCCGCCACCTCGACCGGCTCCGCCGCGGCGGAGACGAGCTGCGGGCCCGGCCGGCGCACGAGCCGCTGTGGACGGCCATCACCGAGGCCGCCCTCGCCCAGCTCGAGCCCGGTCCCGAGCTGCTCGCGCACCCGGTGGCCGACCGCGACTCCTGGGTCGCCGGCGTGCGCACGATGATCGCCGAGCCGGCCCTGCAGGGCGACCTGCTGCGGGCCGCGGTGCAGGCGCAGGCCGATTTCGCCGTCGCCGTCGCCGACCGCACCGGCACCGACCTGCGCAAGGACATGTATCCGCAGCTGGTGGCCGCCGCCGTGATGTCCGCGATCGACATCGCGCAGACCCACTTCCTGCGGGCCGAGCCGCGCGTGCCGATGAGGCAGCTGCTCACCGAGGCGCTCGCCCAGATCGCCGCGGGCCTGCCCGCCCCGGAAACCCCGCCCGACTCCTGACCTACCGCTTGTGACCTGCCCCGCGTCAGCCCGCCGAGTCCGCCGGGCCGATGCCCCGTACCCGGAAAGAGATGTGACCATGAACGACGTTGTCATCGCCGGAGCCGGACCGAACGGCCTCCTGCTCGCTTGCGAGCTGGCCCTGGCCGGGGTCCGGCCGCTGGTCCTGGAACGGCTGCCGGAGCCCACCACCGAGCAGCGGGCCAACGGCCTGGTCGGGCAGATCATCCGGATGCTGGACCGGCGCGGACTGTACGAGCGCCTCGCCGACAGCCCGGGCCCGCCGCAGCCGGCGCCCGGGTTCACCTTCGGCGCCTTCCCGCTGGACCTGCACGATCTGCCGGACCACCCGCTGTACACGATGCTGGTGCCGCAGCGGCGGATCGAGCAGATGCTGACCGAGCGGGCGGCGGAACTCGGCGTCGAGATCCGCCGCGGCCACGAGGTGCTGGGCCTGACCCAGCAGGCCGGGTCGGTGACGGTCGAGATCGCCGGGGCGGCCCCGGTCGAGGCGTCCTACCTGGTCGGTGCCGACGGCGGGCACAGCGTGGTCCGCAAGCTCGCCGGCATCGACTTCCCGGGGGTGACCAGGGACGACAGGGTGTCCCGGACGGCGCACGTCAGCGTGCCCGCGACCATGGTCGACGGGCAGGGAGCCCTGCACGTGCCGGGATTCGGGGTGGTGCCGCCGTTCCTGCACACCCGCACCGAGCGGGGCATGTTCACCTGGGCACCGATGCCGGGACGCGACCCGCTGATCAGCGTGGGGGAGCGCCACCAGCCCGGCGCCGGCGAGATGACCCTGGCCGAGCTGCGGGAAGCCGCGGCGCGGGTGCTCGGCGCGGACCTGCCGCTGGCGGCGCCCACCGGGGCCGGCCCGCACCTGCTGCGGCGCGTCGAGGGCGGCAACACCCGGCTGGCCGCGACCTACCGCTCCGGGCGGGTGCTGCTGCTCGGCGACGCGGCGCATGTGCACTCGGCGTTCGGCGGCTCCGGGCTCAACCTCGGCCTGCAGGACGCGATCAACCTGGGCTGGAAGCTGGCCGCCGAGGTGCGCGGCCATGCGCCGGACGGCCTGCTCGACACCTACTCCTCCGAGCGGCGGCCGGTCGGCGAACGGGTCAACATGCACACCCGGGCCCAGTCCGTGCTGGTCGGCCCGGGCGGCGAGGTGACCGCGCTGCGGCAGCTCTTCGGCGAGCTGCTGTCCTCCGCGGACACCCGCCGGCACCTCGCCGAGCTGATCGCGGGCGCCGACATCCGCTACGAGATGCCCGGCGCGACCGGCCCGCGGGTCGGTCGCTGGGCCCCGGACGTGCCGGGCCTGACGGCGCTGACCCGGACCGGCCGGCCGCTGCTGCTGGACCCCACCGGCCGTCTCGACGTGGGTGCCTGGGCCGCCCGGGTCGACGTCGCCGCCGCACCGGGCCTGGACACCGCGCTGCTGCTGCGCCCGGACTGCTACGTCGCCTGGGAGGGCACCACCGGCGACGGTCTTGAGCAGGCGCTGGCCGCCTGGTTCGGCAAGCCCTGACCGCCGGGCCGGTCTCTCTCACGCCATCGTGTTGCACGGTTTAGACCAGGGCGTCGCCGGGGACGAAGTCCGGGTCGACCTGCCGGGACAGGTCTTCGCCGGTGGCGTCGTTCGCCCAGGCGCGGGCGTTGCGCAGGTGGAACTCGATCGCCTGCGCCTGGAAGCGGCCCCAGTCCCGCTCGGTGGCGTCGACCGTCTCGCGCATGGTGTCCAGCACCGCGCGGTTCGCCGGTTCGAGCAGCGTGATCGGCCCGGGCCGGCCCTGCTCGGCGGCGCGTACGTGCCGGGAGCCGCCCAGCCAGCCGAGCAGGTCGGCGCCGGCGTGCTCCCGCAGGAACGCGACGTCGACGTCGTCGGTGACCTTGTTGCCGATCACCGACAGCGCCACGTCGTGGTCGGCGGCGTACCGGCGGTACTGGCGGTAGACGCCGATGCCGCGCACCGTCGGCTCGCACACCACGAACGTGTGATCGAAGCGGGTGAACAGGCCGGAGGCGAAGGCGTCCGCGCCGGCGGTCATGTCCACGATGATGTACTCGCCGGGGCCGTCGGCGAGGTGGTTGAGGATCAGCTCCACCGCGCCGACCTTGGCGTGGTAGCAGGAGACGCCGAGGTCCTCCTCGGCGAAGGCGCCCGTACCGGCGAAGCGCACGCCGCCGGCGTCGGCGACGCAGCGTGCCCAGATCGGGTTCGGCTCGGTGATCCGCAGCAGCCGGGAGCCGGGCCCGGCCGGGGTGGTCTTGACCATGGCCGCCGCCGAGCTGATCAGCGGGTTGGTGCCGCGCAGGTACTCCTTGATCTCGGTGAGGTGGTCGCCGAGGGCTCGCGGTGTCACCTCGGCGCCGAGCGCGGCGGCGAGGTTCTGGTTGATGTCGGCGTCGAGGGCGAGCACCGGGCGCCCCTGCGCGGCGAGCTGGCGGCTGAACAGGGCGGCGAGCGTGGTCTTGCCGGCGCCGCCCTTGCCGACGAATGCGATCTTCATACGGTAGTGATAACCGTTTTCAACAACGTAGGCAAGTCGCCGGGCCGGGTGTCGGAGGGTGCGGCTAATCTGCCCTGATGGACGACCTGGCGGAGCGGCTGGCCGAGTTGACCTTCGCGGGCCTCACCCAGGACGAGGTCACCGGTCGGATCATCGACGAGGTGGCGGCCTGGGGGCTCGCGCGGGGCTGGCGGGTCTACCGGCGCGCGCCCAGCGTGGTCCGGCTGCCGCCGCCGATGGACAAGCAGCATTCGGTGCTCGACGTGGCGCTGGCCCGCCCGGCCGCGCCGCCGATCGTCGTCGAGGTCGACCACACCGACCGCAAACGCACGGTGGAGAAGCTGCTCGCCGAGGCCGACGCCGGCCGGATCGCGGTCTGGGTGCGCTGGGGCCCGGGCCGCCTCAACGAGCCGCCGGCGCCGATCCACATGATCGGGCTGCCGGTCACCCGCAGCCAGGGCCGATACTCCCGGCGCAGTGGGCCGGACCGGCCGGCGCCGACCCACTCGGCGGCCCCGCCGACCGCCGGCGAGGCGGCCGAGCTACCCCTGTCGGAGCCGGGTGGCGGGCGTTTGTGACCGGCGCGAGCGCGGCGTAACTTCGAGGGTGGAGCGCGTCACCCGGAGGTGGTCGACATGCGCACTCTCTACCCTCGCGGGCAACTTGCGGTCTGTGCCGAGGAGACCTGCCAGTGGCGCAATTTCGTGCACGAGTTGACGCCCACCACCACCTGCCGGCGGCATCCGGGCCGGACCGCCTTCGTGCCGGAGGGCACCCGGCTGCGGGTGCGCTGCTTCCACGAGGGCTGCCTGCAGAATTCGGTGATGGTGACCTACTGGCGCAGCCTGCACGCCGCGGAGAATTTCCAGTGCGGGTCGCACCTCATCCGGGTCTGAGGACGGCGATCAGTCCATCCGCGAAGGTGTCGCGCCAGTTCACGTAGTCGTGCGCGCCGTGGTATTCCGCGTATGTCACCGGATAGCCCTTGGCCGTGAGCACGTCGCGCATGCGCCGGTTCAGCTCCAGCATGTGCGGCGACCCGACCGGTTCCGCGCGGGTCTCCCGGTCGCCCACGTCCAGGTAGAAGCGCAGCTCCGCCCGGGGGCGCTCGGCGTAGTCGCGGAGCAGCCGCTCGGGCTCGCCGTCTTCCGGCTTGGGCCACCAGAAGCTGCCGGACTGGGCGATCACCGCGCCGAACACCTCGGGCGCGCACAGGGCGACGTGCGCCGCCATCAGGCCGCCCAGCGACTGCCCGGCCACGACGGTGCGTGCCGGGTCCGCCCCGGCGCCGAGCTCGCGGCGGGCCCACGGCAGCAGCTCCCGGGTGACGAAGGCCGTGGTGGCCGCCGACGCCGGGGTCAGGTCGGTATCGCGGTCGGCCTCGCGGCTCGGGACGAACAGGGCGAGGGTCGGCGGGATCAGCCCGGCGGCGATCAGGTTGTCGAGGGTGTGCTCGACCCGCAGCACCGTGCGGGCCAGCCAGCCGTCGAAGATGACCAGCGTGGCCAGCCCCTCGGCGGGCGGTGCGCCGGGTGGCCGGTAGACCGCGAGCCGGCGGCCGCCGGGCAGGGTGTGCTCCTCGATCGGGACGTCCCGGCGCGGGATGCTCCAGGTCGGCTCCGGGGCCGCCGGCAGATCCAGCAGGGAGGCCCAGCTGTCGTGGTCGGTCGGGTCGTCCGGATCGGCGGGGAAGCAGAACGGGCGCGGGTTGAGCGCGTCCAGGTGCGCCGTGCCCTTCCCGCTGTGGTCCCGCGGCAGCCGGTCGGCGCCCTCGTGGGCCAGGTAGTACAGGGTGCGGCTGGCCGCCGGCAGGCGGACCGAGCCGTGCCACAGATCCGAGCCCGGGACCCGGTCGAGCTCCAGCCACACGCCCCAGCCCACCGAGGTGGCCTCGGCCTCGCCGCGCCACAGGAAGGTGACCTCGACCGTGCCGTCCGCGGCCACCGGGGAGACGACCGGGCTGCCCGTCCGCTGCGCCTGCGACCACAGCGCCTCAAGGTCGGTGGGGTCAGCCACGGGTGCGGCCCTTGAGGTGCCGGCCCATGGCGCGGGCGATCTCGCGGTTGGCGTCCCGCTCGGCGAGCGCCTGGCGCTTGTCGTATTCCCGCTTGCCGCGGGCCAGCGCCAGCTCGACCTTCGCCCAGCCGTCGTTGAAATACAGCGAGAGCGGCACCAGGGCGTTGCCGGGCTCGCGCAGCTTGTCCAGGATCCGGTCGACCTCGATGCGGTGCAGCAGCAGCTTGCGGGTGCGGCGGGGCGCGTGGTTGGTCCACGAGCCGAAGCCGTACTCGGCGATGTGCAGGTTGTAGAGCATGAGCTCACCCTCGTGCTCCTGGGCGAAGGCGTCGACGATCGACGCATACCCGGCGCGCAGCGATTTCACCTCGGTGCCGGCCAGCACCAGGCCGGCCTCGTACGTCTTGAGGACCGCGTAGTCGTGTCGCGCCTTCTTGTTCGACGCGATGACCTTGCGGCCGGTCTCCCTGGCCGTGGCCGCCCCCTCGATGTCGCCGGACCGTCATCTGCCGCTCATCCTCGCAAACGAGGACTGTCGCTGTCGGCCCCTAGGGTCAAACCATAGATTTCTGGTGGAGCGTCGCCCTCGCGGGGCTGGGTGTCCTGGTGCCGGCAGCCGTCCTCGCCCAGCTGACCGTCACCCTGAGCACGGACACAGCCGCGCCGCTGGACTGCGCGCAGGGCCGGCTGGCGATCATCGGCTCCACCGCCTTCGAGCCGGTCGTGCGCGAGGCCGCCGACCACTACCGCGACAGCTGCCGGAAGGTCACGTTCAGCTTCGACATGCGCGGCAGCGGCGAGGGGCTGCGCGGGGCCGGGCCGGCGTCGAGGACCTGACCGTCGACCAGATCCGGCGCGTGCGGATCGGCGGCCACCGGGCCACCCTGGAGGACGCCGATCACGGCGCATACCCGTTCTGGGAGACCGAGTACGCCTCCACCTACGGCGAGCCCGCCGCCGGGTCACCGGCGGCGAGCTTCCTGCGATACCTCACCAACCAGGTCGGCGCCGACGTGATCCGCTCGTACGGCAACCGCCCCTGCGCCGAACTCGACAACCCGGCGCTCTGCCGCCCGGTCCTGTCGTCCTAGGGCGCGATCAGGTTCTTGCCGCTCGCGATCTCGAACACCTGGATCTTCGAGGTGTCGTACCAGATCCGGGCCGTGCCGCCGCGGTGGACGTTCGCCGCGGCGTCCAGCCGGGCGGTCACGTCGACGCCGCCGCTGTGCAGGTCGTTGCCGGTGTCCTTGGCCAGGTCGTCGAGGTCCTGGGAGCGGGCGCCCTCGCCCGTCATGGTGAAGTACGCGTAGACGTCCGACCCCATCGCCTCCACGATGTCGACCGGGGCGTCGAAGGTCGCGCCCGGCTTGTCGCCCACCAGCGCGGCGTCCTCGAAGTGCTCCGGGCGGATGCCGATGATGACGTCGCGCTCGCCCTTCGCCTCGCCCAGCGCCTGGCGCACGTTGTCCGGCAGCACCGCCTCACCCAGGGCGGTCACCACGGAGTCCCCGCGGAGCTGGCCGGGGAAGAAGTTCATCGACGGGCTGCCGATGAAGCCCGCCACGAACAGGTTGGCCGGGTGGGCGTACAGGTGGGCAGGCGTTCCGACCTGCTGGACCACCCCGGCGCGCATGACCACCACGCGGTCGCCCAGGGTCATCGCCTCGGTCTGGTCGTGGGTCACGTAGAGGGTCGTCGTGCCGAGGTTCTTCTGGATGCGGGAGATCTGGGTGCGCATCTGGACCCGCAGCTTGGCGTCCAGGTTCGACAGCGGCTCGTCCATCAGGAACGCCTTCGGCGACCGGACGATGGCCCGGCCCATCGCCACCCGCTGGCGCTGCCCGCCGGACAGGTTGGCCGGCTTGCGGTCCAGGTGCTGGGTCAGCTCCAGCATCTCCGCCGCCTGGCCCACCTTCTGCTTGATGGTCTCCTTGTCCATGCCGGCGAGCCGGAGCGGGAAGCCCATGTTGTCGCCGACCGTCATGTGCGGGTAGAGCGCGTAGGACTGGAACACCATGGCGATGTCCCGGTCCTTGGGCGCCTTGTCGTTGACCACCTGGCCGTCGATGAGCAGCTTGCCGGCGGTGATGTCCTCCAGGCCCGCCACCATGTTCAGCGTGGTCGACTTCCCGCACCCGGACGGGCCGACCAGGATGATGAACTCGCCGTCGGCGATCTCGAGGTTGAAGTCGTCCACGGCCAGGGCGCCGTCGGGATAACGCTTGACCACATGGTCCAGAACGATCTCGGCCACGTCAGCTCCTCCGGAATAGGGATGCGGGGTGTGTGGGTCAGCCCTTGACGGCGCCCGAGGTCAGCCCCGCGACGATCCGCCGCTGGAAGACCAGCACGAAGATCACGATGGGGATGGTGATGACCACGGCGGCGGCCGCGATCGGCCCGGTCGGCTTCTCGAAGGTGGTGGCCCCGGTGAAGTAGCTCATCGCGGCCGGGACGGTGCGCGCGTTCGACGTCGAGGTGAGCGACAGGGCGAACAGGAAGTCGTTCCAGCAGGAGATGAAGACCAGGATGGCGGTGGTGAAGATGCCGGGCATGGCCAGCGGGGTGATCACCCGGCGGAAGGCCTGGTACGGCGTCGCCCCGTCCATCTTCGCCGCCTTCTCCAGGTCCCAGGGGATCTCCCGGAAGAAGGCCGACAGCGTGTAGATCGCCAGCGGCAGCGCGAAGGCGATGTACGGGATGATCAGGCCGGGCCAGGTGTCGAACAGCCCGACCGCCGTCTCGATCTTGAACAGCGGCGTGACCAGGGCGATCTGCGGGAACATCGAGACGAGCAGGGCGGTGGCCACGATCGTCCGCTTGCCCGGGAAATCCAGCCGGGCGATGGCGTACGCGGCCATGGTGCCGAACGCGATGGCGATGAAGGTGGCGATGACGCAGATGCCGATCGAGTTGGCCAGCGCCCGGAGGAAGTCGGGGTTGTTGAAGATCGCGGAGTAGCTGTCGTCGCTCGGCGAGGTGGGGAAGTAGTTCCCGTCGTTGAGCGTCGCGTCGTCCTTCAGCGACAGCGACACGATCCAGAGCACCGGAACGAACGCGTACAGCAGCACGATCGCGTTGACGCCCCACCAGGTCAGCTTGCGGTTGGTGGTCTCCGGTTGCATGACTACCGCCTCCCCTCAGCGTCGGAGCCGGGCGCGGCCGCCCCGAAGAGCTTGATGAACGCGAACGCGATGATTCCGGTGGTGATGAAGATCAGCACCGACATCGCCGACCCGATGCCGAGGTTCAGCCCCCGGATCAGGTTGCTGTAGGCCACCATCGACACCGAGCTGGTCTTGTTCGACCCGCTGGTGAGGATGAAGATGTTGTCGAACACCCGGAACGCGTCCAGGGTGCGGAAGAGCAGCGCCACCAGGATGGCCGGCTTGATCAGCGGCACGGTGACCATCCAGAACCGCTTCCACGCGTTCGCGCCGTCCATCGAGGCGGCCTTGAGCAGGTCCTCGGGCACCAGCGCCAGCCCGGCCATCAGCAGCAGGGCCATGAACGGGACCGTCTTCCAGACCTCGGCCAGGATGATGATCCCGATCGACGGCCAGAACTCGGTGAGCGGCGCCGAGTCGCCGGGCGCCAGCCAGCCGAGGCCCTGGGTCCAGGCGAAACGCCAGGAGAAGGCCGCGACCACGGTCACGATCGCGTACGGCACCAGCGCCGAGGTGCGCACCAGCCCGCGCCCGACGATCGTGCGGTGCATGACGATCGCCAGCAGCATGCCCAGCACCAGTTCGAGGGTCGCGCCGATCACCGTGATCAACATCGTGACGCCGAACGCGGTCCACCAGATCGGGCTGGAGAGCACGGTGACGTAGTTGTCGAACCAGATGAACTGGTTGGCGTCCGGCCGGCGCAGGTCCGCCTTGTTCAGCGACAGCCAGAACGCGTACAGGATCGGATAGGCGGCCACCGCGAGCATGATCACCACGGCCGGCGCGACGAGCAGCAGGCCCAGCTTGCGCTCGGCCTTCTTGGCGTCGGTGTGCCGCTGGCGGGCGATCTCGGTGGTGCCGTCGTCGAGGCCGTTCTCGGCCGCCTGCGCGGCCGTCGCGGTGGGGGTGGCGGTCATGGCACGATTCCCTTGCCGTCGATCGCGTCCTGGATGGAGTCGCGCAGCTTGTCGGCCGCCGCCTGCGGGTTGATACTCTGCGGTGGCGACAGGGTGGTCGACACGATCGTCGAGATGTTCTGGTAAACCGGCGACACCGGCCGGGGCACGGCGGCCGCCAGCTCGGTCATCATGACGTCGGCCATCGGGTAGGCCTCCTTGAACTCCGGCAGCTCGAAGACGGTGGCCAGGGCCGGCACGTCGCCGGCGTCGAGGGCGGCGCCGAGCGCGTTCTTCTCATTGCGCAGGCACATCGCCGCTTCGAACGATTCCTCCGGATGCTTGCTGTAGGTACTGATGGCGTAGTTCATCCCGCCCAGCGTCACCTTCGGCGGGCCGCCGTCCACCGACGGGTACGGCGCGTAGCCGAGATCGTCGACAATGCCCGGGTTCGCCTCGCGCATGGAGCTGAGCACGTAGGGCCAGTTGAGCGAGAAGGCGGAGCGGCCGGCCTGCAGGTCGGCGAACACCTCGGGCTCCTGGGCGTTGGACAGCGACGCGCTGGTGACACCGGAGGTCGCGAGCTTGTGCAGCAGGGTCAGCGCCTGCACGGTCTTGTCGTCGATGGTGGGCGCCGAGCTGTCCTTGTTGACCAGCGTGCCGCCGTACGCGGTGATCAGGTTGTTGACGTTGACCACGTAGCCCTCGTACTGGGCCGCGGTGAGACCGATCTCGTAGGGCTTGCCCTGGGCCTTGAGCTGCTGGGCCATCGAGATCATCTCGTCGAACGTCTTGGGCGGGGTGGGCACCAGCGACTTGCGGTACCACAGCAGCTGGACATTGGTCGTGCGCGGTACGCCGTAGAGCTTGTCCTTCCAGGTGGCCGTGTCGATCGGTGGCTGCAGCGTGTCCTTGGTGGCCTGGGTCTTCTTGTCCCCGGTCAGCTCCCGGATCCACTTGGCCTCGGCGAACTCGGCGGTCCAGGTCACGTCCATGCCGAGCAGGTCCATGCCGTCGTCGTGGGCGGCGAGCCGGCGCACGAGCTGGTCGCGCTGGCCGTCGGCGTCGCTGGGCAGCAGGTTGCCGACGATGGTGTAGCGGCCGGCCGCCTGCCGGTTGCAGTCGTCAATGATCTTGGAGAAGCCGACCCCGCTCGTCCCGCCGTAGAGGTTGACCACCGTGCCTTCGGGGCCGCTGGAGCAGGCCGTTACCGAGGTCAGCAGGGTCAGGACGCCGATCGTGGAGGCCCACCGGGACGGCCGCCGGAGCGCCGTCGGTCGTTGAATCATCATCGATCCTCCGTTCGGGCAAACCGCTGGCGATTGTGGCCCAGCTCACAGCCCTGACGTCGACATTGCCAGATATCCCTGACCTGCGCGAGTCGTGGCAGAACTGATTTTCCGGCGATCGATTTCACCTCTCGGTGACGAGGTGGTCATGAAACGTGACAGTGTGGACACTCACCGGACCGACCAGGCCCGCTTCGCCGACGCCCTGAGCTGTGTCGATTTAGCGGTCCGCGCGCCGGTCGGACGAGAGGAGGCACCGATGATCTTCATTACCGCGAAGTTTCTGATCAAGGCGACCGACGCCGACCGCTGGCCGCAGATCGCGGCGACGTTCACCGCCGCGACCCGTGCCGAGCCGGGTTGCCTGTGGTTCGACTGGTCTCGCAGCGTCGACAACCCGGACGAGTATGTCCTGGTGGAGGCGTTCCGCGACGGCGAGGCGGGCGCGGCGCACGTCGGCTCGGCCCACTTCAAGCAGGCTCAGCAGGACCTGCCGGCGCACCTGGTCGCCACGCCGAAGATCATCAGCCAGGCGGTCGACCAGGACGACTGGTCCGAGCTCGGCGAGCTGGCCGTGCCCGGTCAGTGACCACGACGCGGCCCCGGACCTCCGCCCGGTCCGGGGCCGCCGCTGTGGGTCGGCGCTGTGGTTTCAGCGCAGGGCAGGGGTCAGGGCAGCGCCGCCGTCAGGGCCGGGTACCAGCGGTCGGCGATCTTCCGGTTGCCGGCGTCGTTCGGGTGCACGCCGTCCGAGGTGTCGGTCGCGGTGGCGAAGCCGGTCCACTGGTCGACCACGGTGACCGGGGAGGCCGCCGTGCCGGTCGACGCCGCCCAGGCCGGGATCGCCGCGTTGAGGGCGGTGACCCGCTGGGCGCAGTCGGCGCAGTTGCTCGGGTTCATCGGCAGGATCTGCGCCACCAGGATCTTCATCGCCGGGTTCGAGGCGCGCATCTGGCCGACCAGCTTGGTGAACGCCGCGAGGATCGTCGCGGGGGAGCGGTTGTTCCAAACGTCGTTCGTGCCGAAGTGCATCATGACCACGTCCGGGTCGGTCGCCGAGAGCCAGCCCGGCAGCTGGTTCTGGTCCGCGACGTTGGTGGCCAGGAAGCCGCCGTGCCCCTCGTTCTCGCCGTCGTAGGCGAAGCCGCAGCCCTGCGCCGGCAGCGTGCCGACGAAGTCCACCGCGGCGGCCTGCCCGGCCTGTTGCAGCTTCTGCCACAGCAGCGCCCGCCAGCAGCCCGGCGATCCGGTGATCGAGTCGCCCAGTGCCATCACCTTGACGACGCCACCGGTGGGCGGCGGCGTGGGGGAGGGTGGTGGCGTCGTGGGTGGCGGCGTGGTCGGGGTGACTCCGCCGGTGCAGGCGACGCCGTTGAGGGCGAAGGCGGCCGGGACCGCGTTGCTGCCGGTCCAGGCGCCGTTGAAGCCGAACGACGTCGATGCGCCGGTGGCGATGGCGGCGTTGTAGCCGGCGTCGCGGACCGTGACGGCGGCGCCGGACTGGCTGACCACGCCGTTCCACAGTTGGGTGACGGTCTGCCCGGACGGGAAGCTCCATCCCAGCGTCCAGTTCGGGACCGGGTCGCCGAGGTTGGTGATCGCCACGGAGGCGCCGAAGCCGCCCTGCCATTGGCTGGTGATCGTGTAGGTCACCCGGCAGCCGGCGGCCGCGGCCGCCGCTCCCACCCCGGTGGCGAGGCCGACGGGAAGCAGGGCGGCCGCGGCTAGCGCTACCGCCAGTTTTTTGGGGGACATCACCGCATCATGACATGGGAGCGCTCCCAAAAACAGGCTTGACGTGGGCGCCTCGCGGCGGCACCCTGGGAGCGCTTCCATTGACGAGCGTCACTGCAAGGGGATCCGCATGCGCACCATCACGAAGATCGCCGGACTGGGCGTCGTGGCGCTCGGTGCCGCGCTGCTGACGACCGTGCACGCGTCCGCCGAGACCGCGCCGGCGCCGTTGGCCGCCGCCGCGCGCCAGATGGAGCGCCTGGACCGTGGCCTGATCAGCGTTCGCTCCGGCAGTGCCAACCTGGTGAGCTGGCGCTGGCTCGCCGCCGACCCGGCCGACGTGGGCTTCAACGTCTACCGCGGCGCCACCAAGGTCAACGCCACCCCGATCACCGCCTCGACCAACTACCTGGACGCGGGCGCCGCGGCCGGCGCGGCGTACACCGTGCGGGCCGTCGTCGGCGGCGTCGAGCAGGCCGCCTCGGGCGCCGCGCTGAACTTCGCGAACGGCTACCTCGACGTGCCGATCCAGAATCCGAGCAGCTCCGCGTACGCGGCCAACGACGCCAGCGTGGGCGACCTCGACGGCGACGGGCAGCTTGAGATCGTGCTCAAGTGGGAGCCGCTGAACGCCAAGGACAACTCGCAGTCCGGGGTCACCGACCCGGTCTACGTCGACGCGTACGAGCTCAACGGCACCCGGCTGTGGCGGATCAACCTGGGCCGCAACATCCGGGCCGGCGCGCACTACACCCAGTTCCAGGTCTACGACTACGACGGTGACGGCGACGCCGAGGTGGCGATGAAGACCGCCGACGCCACCGTCTCGGGCACCGGGCAGGTGATCGGCAGTGCCACCGCGGACTACCGCAACTCCAGCGGATACATCCTGACCGGGCCGGAGTTCCTGACCATGTTCGACGGCCGCACCGGCGCCGCCCTGTCGACGGTGAACTACGAGCCGCCGCGCGGCACGGTCTCCTCCTGGGGCGACTCGTACGGCAACCGTGTCGACCGGTTCCTGGCCGGCACCGCCTACCTCGACGGCCTGCGCCCCAGCCTGATCATGGCCCGCGGCTACTACACCCGGACCGTGGTCGTGGCCTGGGACTTCCGCAACGGCGCGCTGACCCGGCGCTGGACCTTCGACAGCAACAGCTCCACCAACCCCGGCACCGCCGGCCAGGGCAACCACCAGTTGTCGATCGCTGACGTGGACGCCGACGGCCGGGACGAGATCATCTACGGTTCGCTGGCCATCGACGACAACAGCGCGAAGCTCTGGAACACCGGCCTCGGCCACGGCGACACGCTGCACGTCGGCGACCTGGACCCGGCGCGGTCGGGCCTGGAGGTGTTCAAGGTCGACGAGGACTCCAGCAAGCCGTCGTCGTGGTTCGCCGACGCCCGTACCGGTCAGATCCTCTGGTCGACGCCGGCCAACGGCGACAACGGGCGGGGCGTCGCCGGCGACATCTGGTCCGGCAGCGCGGGCGCCGAGTCCTGGTCCAGCGCCGCCGACGGGGTGCGCGGACCGTCCGGCGCCGTGGTCGCCAGCCGCAAGCCCGGCTCGACGAACTTCCTGGCCTGGTGGGACGGCGACCCGGTCCGGGAGCTGCTGGACGGCACGCACATCGACAAGTACGGCACCGCGGGCGACACCCGGCTGCTGACCGCGGCGAGCGTGCACTCCAACAACAGCACCAAGGCGACACCGTCACTCTCCGGTGACCTGTTCGGCGACTGGCGGGAGGAGGTGATCTGGCCGACCACCGACAACACCGCGCTGCGGATCTACGCGACGCCGACCGCGACGGACCGCCGGATCACCACCCTGCTCCAGGACGCGCAGTACCGGCTGGCGCTGGCCTGGCAGAACACCGCCTACAACCAGCCGCCGCACCCGAGCTTCTTCATCGGGGCGAACATGGCCACCCCGCCCCGGCCCAGCATCACCCAGCCGTAGGGCTCAGGATCGGCGAGCACGGCGACGGCGACGGCATCGGCCAACGGATGCCGGAGCCACTGCCGAGGCTCGCGGGCGGCGTGGGCCCGCCCGGTACGCGGTGGGCGTACCGGTGCGGGTCCACCCGCGAACCGCTGGTCGACGCCTACCCGGACGAGCCGGCCGCCGGCTGCAGCAGCGCCGCCACCGGCAGCCCGCGGATCGACGCGTCCAGGACCCGGGCCGTGTGCGCCAGCGCGATCTCGCCGCCGAGCCGCCGCACCGCGGCCGCCACCTGCATCAGGCAGCCGGGATTCGCGGTGACCAGCAGCTGCGCCCCGGTGGCCAGCACGTCGGCGGCCTTGCGGTCACCCAGCTCAGCGGCCGGGCCCGGGTTCAGCACGTTCCAGACGCCGGCCGAGCCGCAGCAGATCTCCGGATCGGCGATCTCGCGGACCTCGAGGCCGGGGATGCCGGCCAGCAGCGCGCGGGGCTGCACCCGTACGCCCTGGGCGTGCGCCAGGTGGCAGGCGTCGTGGTAGGCCACCGTGACCGGCAGCGGGTGCCGCGGGGCCACCGGACCCAGCTCGACCAGGATCTCGGACAGGTCGCGGACCTGCGCCGCGAACGCCGCCGCCCGCCCGGCGTACCGCGGGTCGTCGCGCAGCAGGTCCGCGTACTCCTTCATCGTGGAGCCGCAGCCCGCCGCGTTCACCACCACGTGCTCGACCCCGGCGCGGGCGAAGGTGTCGATGAGCCGGCGCGCGAAGCCCTGCGCCTGCGCCTCGCGGCCGTTGTGCGCGCTTAGCGCGCCGCAGCAGCCCTGCGCCGGCGGCACGACCACGTCGCAGCCCTCGGCCGCCAGCACCCGGATCGTCGCCGCGTTCACGTCCGGGAAGAACGCGCTCTGCACGCAGCCGGTCAGCACCCCCACCACCGCGCGCCGGGTGCCCCGCGCCGGCATCCGGCGCGGCGGCCGCGGCACCCGGGTCAGCCGCGGCGCCAGCGATTCCAGGGTGGCCAGCGCCGGCGCCAGGCGGGGCAGCAGGCCGCTGCGGCCGACCAGCCGCTGCATCCCGGTCGACTGGTACGCGCGCAGCGGGCCCCGCAGCAGACGCAACCTCCGGGGGTACGGGAACAGCGCGAAGATCGCCGCCCGCAGCGCCCGCTGTCCCGCCGGCCGGGGATGCCGGCGCTCGACCTGCGCGCGGGTGTCCTCGATCAGCCGGTCGTACCGCACCCCGGACGGGCACGCCGTCACGCAGGCCATGCAGCCGAGGCAGGCGTCCACGTGCCGCACCATGGTCTCGCTCATCGGCTCGCCGTCCAGCCCCTGCTTCATCAGGTGGATCCGCCCGCGCGGCGAGTCCATCTCCTCGCCCCACAGCACGTAAGTCGGGCAGGTGGTCAGGCAGAAGCCGCAGTGCACGCAGTCGTCCACGAGCTCGCGCCGGGGCGGCCGGTGCCCGTCGAAGGCCGGCTCGCCGGCGACCGGCCCGAGCACGTCGCGCGGTGCCGGACCGCTGCCCCCGCTCGCGTCGACCATCAGCTGCCTCCCTGGGTCGCGTCGACCATCAGATGCCTCCCACGAAGCGGCCCGGCGCGAACCGGTGTCCCGGGTCGAACCGGTCCTTGACCCGGCGCATCAACGCCAGCCCGGCCACCGGTCCCCACATGTCCACGATCTCCCGCACCGCCCGCGGCGCGGTGAGCACCACCGCGTGCCCGCCGGCGCGGACGGCGGTGGCCCGCAGCCGTTCCACCACGGCCGGCGCGTCGGCCACCGGGACGTCGGCGTAGAGCACGCCGGTGCCGGCCGAGCCGCGCACCGCCGCCCCGAGCCCGAGCAGATCCGGTACGCGGGACAGCGGCACGGTCAGCTTCATGCCCACCCGGTCCCACGGGTAGCGGCCCCACCACGCCGGTACGTCCTCGGTCACCTGGCCACCCAGCACCTTCTCCAGCCGCGCGGCGCGGTCGCGGACCCCGGCGACGGTGCCCTCCACCAGCACGGCGAGCGTCACCGGGCCCTCGGCGGGAGCGTCGATCTCCACCGCCGACGGCACCACCTGCTCGGCCCGCACAGCGGCCAGCAGCGCGCCGATCTCCGCCGCCGGGGCGGTGCGCTGCACGGTCGCGGCGACGGGTGGGCACGGGTGCAGGCGGAACGCGCATTCGGTGATCAGCCCCAGGGTCCCGTACGCGCCGGTGTAGAGCTTGCCCAGGTCGTACCCGGCGACGTTTTTCACGACCTTGCCGCCCGCGTGGGTGACCCGGCCGTCGGGAAGGACCACCGTGATGCCGATCAGCAGGTCGCGGGCGGTGCCGTAGAGCATCCGCCGCGGCCCGCTGGTGCCGGCGGCGACCGTGCCGCCGATGGTGGCGCCGGGCAGCGAGCTGTCCAGCGCGAGCTGCTGGGCGCCCAGCTCCAGGGCGTCCAGGGCGGTGCCGGCCCGCGCCACCATGATCAGGTCGCCGGCCGCGTGCTCGACCACGCCGGTCAGCCGGTACGTGTCCACGATCAGGTCCAGCCGGCGCGGCGGCAGGCCCCAGTCCAGCTTCGTGCCGCCGCCGCGCACGACCACGGCCAGGTCGTCGCGGGCGGCCGCCGTCAGCACCGCGGCGGCCTCGTCGGTGGTCCGTGGGGCGGCGACGAAACGGGCCGGCACACCAGCGACCGTGTCCTCCTCCGTCGCGTCGGCCCAGAGCTCCATCAGAACAGCTCGGCGGGAGTCGGTTCGCCGGCCTTGTGCCGGCGGGGCACCTCGCCGCAGAGCCGCGGCGTCGGGAAGATCTTGCCAGGATTGGCCAGCCCGGCCGGGTCGAACGCGCAGCGCAGCAGCTGCATCGTCTCGAGGTCGTCGTCGGTGAACATCCGCGGCATGTACTTCGCCTTGTCCATGCCCACCCCGTGCTCGCCGGTGATCGAGCCGCCGTGCGCGATGCACAGGTCGATGATCGCGCCGGAGACCTCCTCGGCGCGCTCGGCCTCGCCCGGCACCCCGTCGTCGAAGAGCACCAGCGGGTGCAGGTTGCCGTCGCCGGCGTGGAACACGTTGGCGACCCGGACGCCGTGCGCCCGGGCCACCTCGCCGATGCTGTGCAACACCTCGGGCAGGGCGGTCCGCGGGATCACGCCGTCCTGCACGATGTAGTCCGGGCTGATCCGGCCGACCGCGGCGAACGCCGACTTGCGGCCCTTCCAGAACAGCGCCCGCTCGGCCGGGTCGGCCGCGACCCGCAGCTCGAACGCGCCGTCGGCCGCGCACAGCGCGGTGACCTGGTCGAACTGCGCCTCCACCTCGGTGGCCGGCCCATCCAGCTCGACGATCAGCACCGCGCCGGCGCCGGCCGGGTAACCGCAGGCCACGGCCGCCTCGGCGGCCTCGATGGCGAGCGCGTCCATCATCTCGACCGCCGCCGGGACGACCCCGGCGGCGATGATCGCCGAGGTGGCGGCGCCGGCCTGGTCGGTGGTCGGGAAGGCGGCGAGCAGGGTACGCACGGACTCGGGCAGCCGGGTCAGCCGGACGGTGACCCGGGTCGCGATGCCCAGGGTCCCCTCCGACCCGACGAACGCGCCGAGCAGGTCGTAGCCGGGGGTGTCCGGTGCGCGCCCGCCCAGTTCGACCAGTTCGCCGTCGGGCGTGACCACCTGGGCGCCGGTCACGTGGTTGGTGGTGAAGCCGTACTTGAGGCAGTGCGCGCCGCCGGAATTCTCCGCCACGTTGCCGCCGATCGAGCAGATCTGCTGGCTCGACGGGTCCGGGGCGTAGTAGTAGCCGTGCGGCGTGGCCGCCTTCGTCACGTGCAGGTTGATGACGCCGGGCTCGACGACCGCGCGCTCGTCGGCCGGCGCGACCTCGACGACCGCGCGCATCTTCGAGGTCACGATCAGCACACCCTCGGCGTGCGGCAGGGCGCCGCCGGACAGCCCGGTGCCGGAGCCGCGGGCCACGAAGGGCACCCCGGCCTCGACGCAGGCGCGGACCGTGCTTGCGCACTCCGCGGCGTCCCGCGGCAGCACCACCAGCCCCGGGATGACCTTGTAGTGGGCCAGCCCGTCGCACTCGTAGGTGCGCAGCTGCTGCCGGTCGTTCACGATCCGGTCGGCGCCCAGCTCGGCGCGCAGCCGGGCGGCGACTACGTCAAGCGTGGTCATCGGCGACCCCCTGCCGACAACGTAACCTTCCCGCGGCGTGGCAGTCGAGAGTCGCCGTCATGGTTGAAACATTTCGTTCATCTATGAACGTCAATGCGGGCGTAGTGTCTCGATCGGCTGGAGAGATCCTCCAGGCCGATCCCAGGAGGCATGCGTGCGTTTACGCAGACGGTCCGCCATTGCCGGAATCCTCGCAGCTACCACGATCATCGCCGCCGCCGCGCCCCCCGGCGCCGCCGCGGCACCCGCCGACCCGGAGCCGGCCGCGGCCACGCCGCTGACCGGCGAGCCCCTCGACGACGAGTACGACTTCGTCGACAACCGCGACGGCAGCGCCGCACCCACCGCCGGCCAGCGCTCCCTGGTCCGCGACGACAACCTGGTCACCCGCTGGAACAAGCTCGGCACCCCGGCCTCGGTCACCCCGGCCAAGGGCGCGCTGGCCACCGGGCTCAAAGGCGACCCCGAGGCCGTGGCGCGCGGCTACCTCGCCGACAGCGTGGGGCTGTTCGCCCTGCAGGCCGCCGCCGTCGACGACCTGGAGACGATCGCCCAGACCAAGGTCGGCAACGGCACCGTCGTGCTGCTGCGCCAGCGCTACGGCGGCCTGCCCGCCGCCCACGACGGCCTGGTCGCCGTGGCGGTCAAGGGCGGCGACGTCCTGCGGGTCACCTCGTCGCTGAGCCCGCGCACCACCGCGCCGGAGCCCGCCACGCTCACGCCCGACGCCGCGCTCACCGCGGCGCTGACGGACGCCGGCATCGCCCGCGACCAGCTCGCCGACTCCCGGGTCCGCCGGGTCGCCGTGCCGATGCCCGACGCCGCCCCGCGCGCGGCCTTCGAGGTCGTCGTGCTGTCCAAGGACGCCGAGCACCCGCTCGGCTACACCACCTTCGTCGACGCCCGCGACGGCGAGATCCTGATCCGGGAAAACCTGGTCAACTTCGCCGAGGACAACCCGCACTGGAAGGTCTTCCCGGGCACGCCGTCCGCGGCCGGCACCGACACCCGCCAGAGCTGGTGCGTGATCCAGGCGCCGACCTGCACCCGGCAGGTCCTGGACCCGGCCACCGGCAAGGCCTGGGACATCGACCCCGCCACCGGCGTGCCCACCTTCACCACCAGCGGCAACTCCGCGGAGTCGGTGCGCCTGTGGGGCAACGGGACGCCCGCGGTGCCCGCCGCAAGCCGGCCCGACCGCGAATACGCCTACCCGTTCACCAACCAGTGGAACGCCAGCAAGTGCGACCCGAACTCGCTGACCTCGCCCGCGCAGGCCGACGTCGACGCGGCCACCACGAACCTGTTCGCCATGCACAACCGCATGCACGACTGGTCGTACCAGCTGGGCTTCACCGAGGCGACCTGGAACCTGCAGAAGACCAACACCGAGCCGTACGGCCTGGGCGCGGACGCCGAGCGGGGCAACGCCCAGCAGGGCGCGGCGACCGCGACCACGCGCAACAACGCCAACCAGTCGACCCCGCCGGACGGCATGCTGCCGGTCTCGAACATGTACATGTGGCAACCGTTCGCCGGCAGCGCGTACCCGCCCTGCGTCGACGGCGACTACGACATGACGGTCATCGGGCACGAGTACACCCACGCGATCAGCAACCGGATGGTCGCCGGCCCGGACAACGGCATCAGCTCCAGCCAGGGCGGCGCGATGGGGGAGAGCTGGTCCGACCTCATGGCGATGGAATACCTGTACGAGAGCGGCTACACCCCGCGCGGCGCCACGCCGTACGTCACCGGCGCCTACGTCACCGGCGACCTGAGCACGGGCATCCGCAACTACGACATGAGCAACAGCCCGCTCAACTACTCGAACTACGGCTACGACCGGGGCGCGGCCGTGCACCCCGACGGTGAGATCTGGAGCGCCACGAACTTCGACGTCCGGCGCGCCTTCCTCGCCCGCTACGGCTCGGGCACCCGGGCCCTGCAGGAGAGCTGCGCGGCCGGCACCACGCCGGCGACCGCCTGCCCGGGCAACCGGCGCTGGGCGCAGCTGGTGTTCGACTCGTTCCTGCTCACCGCGACCGGCGCGATCAGCATGCTGGACATGCGCGACAACATGATCACCGCCGACGCGCTGCGCTTCGACGGGGCCAACGCCGACCTGCTGTGGAACACGTTCGCCGCCCGCGGCATGGGCGCCGGCGCGTTCAGCGGCCCCTCGGACACCGACCCGGTGCCGAGCTTCGCGTCGCCGTACGTGGAGAACGTCGAGGTCACCTTCAAGGCGCTGGGCGAGGCGTCGGGCAAGCCGGTCCGGCTCTACGTCGGCGACTACGACTACGGCACGGTCCCGGTGGCCGACACCGACCCGGCCACCGACCTGCCGGCCACCGTCACGCTGGCGCCGGGCACGTACAAGTTCCTGGCGATCGGCGCGGGCTACGGCCACAAGCGGTTCACCCAGACCATCTACCCGGGTGTCACCGCGGCGGTCGGCGTGGTCATGCCGGCCAACCTGGCCTCGGCCGCGTCCGGCGCCACGATCACCGGTGACGGCACCAACCTGGGCCGGCTCACCGACGACGCGGAGGCCACCGTCTGGACCGCCGGCGGCGGGGCGGCGGGCCGCCAGGTCACCGTCGACCTGCCGGCCGACGCCGCGAAGCTGGTCTCCCGGGTCCAGCTCAGCGCGTTCCCGGGCGCGGGCGGCACGACCGCGTCGATGTACAGCACGGTGCGCCGGTTCGAGATCCTCACCTGCAACGCGACCGCGGGTGCGGACTGCGCGACCGACGCCGGCTACCGGGTGACGTACGCCAGCCCGGTGAACGCCTTCGACACGGCGCAGTTCCGGCCGAAGGTGCCGAACCTGCTGATGAAGTCGTTCCCGGTGCGCCCGACCCTGGCGACGCACGTGAAACTGCGGGTGCTGACCAACCAGTGCACCGGCAACCCGCTGTACGCGGGCGAGCAGGAGAACGACCCGCGGGCGGCCACCGACTGCGCAACCGTGGCACCGGCCGCGGCCAACGTGGTGGCGGCGGAGTTCGAGGTCTTCAGCAGCTGACCGACGCCGCCCTCGGGCAACTGACGGCGGGGACGTGCGCGGTGGCGGCCGCGCACCTCCCCGCCCAGCCGGGGCGTTCGGGTCAGCGCGTCACGCGGATCGAGAACTCGTTGTTCGCGTCGTAGTGCGGCTGCATCGTGACGCCGCCGGTGACGATCGGCGGCAGCACGTAGGCGACGTCCTTGCGGGCCACGTCGTCCAGGAACCGGCCGAGCCGGACCGCGGGTCGCCCCGGCGCGTAGCGCAGCCACAGCTGCCACATACCCGCCGGCAGCGCGCCGATCCGTACCGTGAAGCCTGAAGCGGTGACCGACCCCGGCAGCTCCCGGGTCGTGGTGCTCCGCAGTTCCAGTACCGGGTCGGCGGGCTCGGCGCCGACCAGGCGTCCCTCGATCCGCAGGCCGTCCGCGTCGATCAGCACGGTGCCGATCTCGGCGTACACCGACCGGTCCCAGACCCGCAGGCCGAGGCAGCCGTCGCTGAGCCGGTGGGGCAGCTGGACCCGGGTGGCCGTACCGGGAATCAGGGCCCGGGTGTCCAGCCGGCCGGCCCGGACCGCCGCACCGTCCTGGGTGCGGAGCTGCCAGCTCCCCTCCGCCAGGTCGCCGCCCACCGGGACCTTGTCGTCCTCGCCCCACCAGATCAGGTCCGCGCCGTCCGACAGCACCAGCTCGCCGTCCGCGGTGACCAGCGCGTCGACGGTCGGGACGGCGGACGTCGGCGCCGGGCCGAGCGCCGGCTGCGGCGCGGCCGGCCGCTCCCGGCGGGGCCACCAGCGCCGGCGGGCGGCCTTGCGGGCCGCGAGACGTTCGAACAACTGCTCGTACTGCTCGGCGATCAGTGCCGGGTCGTAGCGTTGCGAGTTCTTCAGCGCGGCGGCGGCCATCGCCTCCCGTTGCCCGTCGTCGTTGATCAGCCGCAGCAGCGTGGCGGCCAGGGCGGCCTCGTCACCGACCGGGGTGAGCAGGCCGTCCGTCCCGTCCTGCAAGATCTCGGCCGGACCGTACGGCGCGTCCGTGCTGACCACCGGCACCCCGCACCGCATCGCCTCGACCAGGGTCATGCCGAACGGTTCCTGGTCGGACGGCACGGCCGCGATCGCGCCCTTCGCCCACTCCGTCTCGATCGGCGCGTACGGGCCCATCATCAGCACGTTGTCGTGCAGCCCCAGCTCGGCGACCAGAGCGCGCAGGTCGCTTCTGAGCTTGCCCTGGCCGTAGACCCGAAGCTGCCAGTCCGGACGTTCGGCCGCCACCGCGGCGAAGGCCCGGATCAGCAGGTCGTACCGCTTGCCCTGGACCAGCCGGCCGGCCGCCACCACGATCTTGTCCCGGCCGTGCGACGGCGGCACGGCCGGCGCCGGCACGCTGTTCGGGATGAACGTCAGCTCGGTGTTCGGGAGCCGCACGTGCGCCCGGTAGTCCTCGGCGTCGCGCGCGGTGATGGTCACGAACGCGTCCAGCTTGCGCAGGTGGCGCGGCAACTCCGTGCGCATCGCCTTGCGCTGCTGCAGCCGGGTCAGGTGCTCCTGACCGATCCTGATCATACGATCCGGTGCGAACCGGCCGGCATAGGCGATCAGGCCGGGCCGGGTGGCGATCACCACGTCGGCGTCGCTGCCCCCCAGGTAGCGCGCGTACCGCTCCTCGACCATCCGGTCGTAGTCGCTGGACCGGTAGTCGGCCTTCGGATAGAACCGCGCCGGCCGACCGCGTTGCGGATCGTCGTCGACGTAGTCGGGATGCCCGGTTCGTGCCTCGACGAGCGCCATCAGCCGCACCGCCGGGTGCAGCGACATGTGGGGCATATCGCGCCGGCGCGCGGTGCTGAGCACTTCGACCTGATGTCCCCGCTCGGCGAGGGCGCTGCCGAGATTGAAGGTCGTGGTGATCGTGCCGCCGATACCGAAGCCGTCGTTGAGCAGGAAAAGGACCTTCACGGGTCGGCACTTTAGACTGATCATGGGCCGGCCGTCCATCCGGACATCGATGCCCGGCCGGTAAGGTCGTCCGCGTGGATCTCGACGACACCGCCGCCCGGCTCGGGGTAGCCGTCGAGGACATCGACCGCGTGCACCGACTCGCCGGCGACCGGCCGTCGGCTCCGCTGCCCGCCAAGGCCGCCGCGCCCGCGATCCTCGACCGGCTCGCGGTGCGGCCGGACGACGCCGCCGAGATCATGGCGGGCTGGCCCGACCCCGGCTCCCCACTGTGGAGTCCGGAGCTGCGCTGGCTGCTCGACCGCTCGATCGCCCTGGTCCGTGCCGACCTCGGGGGCAGCGGCTGGCTGTCGCCCGGTCCGGAACTACCGCGCGACCGGGGCCCCGCCTGGCGACATCTCTACGCGTACGCGTACCTGGCCCTGGTCGACGTCGCCACCCGATACCACCGCGACCACGGCATCGCCGATGCCGTGTCATGGGCGACCCTCGCGGACCTGGGCCGCAACCTCGCGGTCGACCGGCGAATGCACGGCGAGGGCTGGCCGGTCATGCAGAGCTGGCTGACCCTGCACGCCCGCGGCGGCGTCTACGAGCTGGGCCGGCTGCAGCACCAGCGCGGCGACACCGCCATCGGCCTGCACATCCCCGAGTCGGGGCCGATGACCCCGGAGGCGGTCGCGGCGTCGCTCGACGAGGCCCGCGCGTTCTTCCCGCGCCACTTTCCCGACGAGCGCTACACGGCGTTCTCCTGCGGCTCGTGGCTGCTCGACCCGCAGCTGCTGGAGTATCTGCCCGGGGACTCCAACATCGCCCGGTTCCAGCGCAGGTTCGAGCTGGAACCCTACGAGGAGCCGGAAGGACTGGACGCCGACGTCGAGGTGCTGCGGTTCGTGTTCCGCACGCTGACCACGCCGCTCGACCAGCTGCCGCGTCGCACCGCGCTCCAACGCGCGGCCGTCGACCACCTGAAGGCCGGCCGCCACTGGCAATGGCGCCGCGGCCGCTTCCCGATCTAGGTCGCCCACCCGGGACAACCCGGGCTCTCAGCCAATACGGCAGCCGTACTTCGTGATCATGGCCGGGAGCAGGACGGCCGCCGCGTGGTCTTCAGGCTGTGGTGGCGCGGGTCTTCGCCCCGAAGCCGGTCGCGGGCGAGGCGCGGAGGCGGATAGGTCGCTGGAACCACAACCAGCACGCACACATCCCGTGGCACGGAAGTGATCAGGCCGTTGCGGCAACTGCTGACAGCCAAGCAACATACTCATTTGCCGATGATGGTGCGGCCTCCGGGGCAGAGCGGGGTATTCGGCGAGCCGCTGCGGATATCACGGTGGGATACGGTCACGACAGTATTTCGGCAGCGATGATGTCGGCCGGCCGCGGCGTGTTGAGAGCGGTGTTCCTCGCCGCCGGTATGCATCCTTTACACCGGCCACGCCCACACGTCTTCGCACCTGATTCTCCGGAGATTCCGTGCCTGTTCCTGCACGGATACGCCGAGCCAATTCCGGTCGGCGTGTTCCTTTCCTCGCCGTCCCGAGTTTTCCCGGCCGTTCCGGGCGACGCTTTCCCGGCCGGCCCGAGCAGGAACGGCGATCCGGGCACCGGCCGGCGTTTCCCGACACGCTCGGGTCGCTCGGGTGGCTTGCACTCGCCGCGTCCTCCACACACTCCGACTCGACCGGCTCCGACTCGACCGGCTCGGGCTTGACCGGCTCGGATCCGATGGCCTGGGGCCCGGCCGGTTCGGGCAGGACGGGTGCAGACGCGGACGGCTCAGGCCCGACCGACTCACACAAGGTCGACGCGGCAGCCCCGGCCGGAGCGGACGGGGACCGCAGTTCGTCGGCACGACGCTGGAACACCGCCGCGGCGTTGGCCGTGCTGCCATACAGCCGGATCAGCTTCCGGGCATGCCGCTGCGCCAGTCCCCACTCCCGATGCCTTTCGTGTTCACGACGGAACTGTTCGGCCTCGGCCGAGTAATTACGGCGCTTGGTAGTGTCACGCATAGTCGCGAGTTCAGCCCTCGAGAACAATCCGATCTGCCCCATCCCCAGATTATTCCGCACCACCGACCCACCCCGCCACTATTCGATCTCCCGAACACCCCGATCCAGAAACAAAAAATCCCCGCCCCGCACGGTCACCCGCACCACCGGAAAACACCCGGGAAGCAATTCAGAACGCTCCGTCATATCGCCGTTCGGGCGACCGGCCCGGCATCCGCTTCTGCCGCGTCCAGAGTGTCGGAGGCGATAGACCTGGTGATGCTGCGTAGTGCAGAAGGTCGGCGGACGGTTATAGGCACAACGCGCCCGACACGATCAACGGCTACGGCTACAGTTCTGCGTCTCCTCCTGAGATTCAGGGCTCGTCATCCAACGTGTCGAGCCGCCTTCACGCCGTGGCCCAATGCCTCCGAGGATCGAACCAACCTCGATCAGGGAACCAAGCGATGCACCTGCCGAACGGCTGCGCCCAAACCCAGACATGGGTGACCTCGGGCGGCAACACAGGAGGTTGATCCGGCAACCCGCCGTACTGATCATGCAGGCTGTGAAAGGCGGACCATTCCTTCCCCAGCGGGAGCCCGACGAAGGCGTGGCGCTCGACGGCTCCCGTCTCCTCAAGCTTCTTGCGCACGTCGGCTCGGCCAGGTGCACTCAGATACTCGGCCAACCAGGTGATGAGCGCCAGCCAGTCCTGCTTTGCTGGGCCGCCTACGCCTTGAGGATAGAGAAGGATCTTCGGCTCCTCGTCCGGTTGTGGCGGGCGAGAGCAGAGCTGCACGACGCCGAGGTCATCGAGTTGGCGTAGCTCTTCCACCGAGGAGCGGGCAAGGCTGCCGTCGGGCTGCACGATCTCCAGAAACACGTCCGCGTCCTCCAGTCGTCGGAGGAATGGCTCCAGGGCAGGCTTGAGTGACTTGAGTCTGGCCGACTTCGAGACCGTGACGTACCAAATCCGGCCAAGCGAAGGAGTGGCCATCTGCTGGTCCCGAAAGACCAACTGATTCAGCTGGGCATAGTCGGGGTCGACGTCAGACACGATCTCCACAAACGCGGTTGGACGGTCGGCATATTCGATACGAACGTCTGCCATGCCCTGAACGCTATTGTCGTCCTGGATCACCACGCGTTCACCGGTCAGCCGAGCAACGACACGCGCGGCCATGTACTCGAAGTCGCCTTCATAGCTGCGAGCGTCGCGCATTCGCATGTCATCCGAGCGCAAGTCGATTGGGTAGCCAGGCTGGAAATCGTCCATCGCCCTACGGTGCTCCTTCGCTGGTGTTCAGCGAAGAGTCTCCCATGGCACCTACGTTGGCCAGAACTGAGTTTCGTCCGCCTCCGGAAGCCGCCGCCCGGTTCTTCGCAGGATACGAGGCGCCCTCCGAATCCTTGGACGCGTGTAACTGGATAGGTGCCTGATTCTGGGTGTGGATACGGCGGATCCGTGCTGGCCGGTGGTGGCAGATCAGGCGGGGGTGGGAATCCAGGGGTTGCCGGTGGCGGCCTGGATGAGGGCGTCGAGGCTGTCGATGCCTTGTCTGGTGGCGGTGGCGATGTAGCTGCGGATCGCGGCGAAGTGTTCGGCGCCGGTCGTGGTGCGCATGCTCCCGGAGACCTTGATCCGTAGTTTCGGCATCCGGATCGTGCGCTCGCTACCGTTGTTGTCGAATGGCACGGCCGGGTCGGTGACGAAGCGCAGGTAGTCGTCGCGGCGATCGCGGAGCCGGACGAACAACGCGTGATACTTGCGTTCCAGTTTGCTGCCGCGTGTGGCGGTGGCCGCGACGCCGAGCACGACCGCGCTACGCAGGACGTGCTCGTAGAAGGCGACCTTCTCCGCATCGGGGGTCTGCTCGGCGGTCCGGGCGTCGGCGATCAGCCGGTTCAGCCGGCGTAGCGCGGTGGCCGCCTGGTGGGCGTGGTCGGCGACCGGACCGGTGGCGGTGTCGGTCACGTAGATCAGCTCACGCAGGGCGTGGGCATTACACAGAGCGTGGATCATGCTCGTGTAGGTGTCGTACGGCGCCCACGCGTCATGCACGCCGACCCCGGTGAACGCCGGCAGGACCCCGATCGCGTCCATCGCCTTCGTGCCCCGCTTCGCGTGCACCGCCAGGAGCACATCCGTGGCCGTGGACGCCGAATGCAACCACGCCAGGCGCCCGGCGACCCGCATCCCGGTCTCGTCGAACCCGGCGACCGGCGCACCCGCGATCCGCCCGGCGATCACCGGCAACACCTTGTCGATGATGCCCAG
>Ga0307515_10000882_pt1 | contig 69035 bp, 96 predicted proteins | sample 17_EM_MG_FD_194513 | JGI IMG/M metagenome (GOLD analysis project Ga0307515, IMG submission 194513) | Populus trichocarpa ectomycorrhiza microbial communities from riparian zone in the Pacific Northwest, United States - 17_EM | ecosystem: Host-associated > Plants > Roots > Unclassified | place... | reverse complement strand
GGCTAGGAATGGTGCCACCTTCTGCTGCGGGTTGAACAATCGCTACCGAACCGCGTTGCTGCTGATGAGCGGCCCATGACTTTGGCACCATCGGGACTCGTTCCACCACCTTCAGCCCCTCCTTCTCGAGTGCGTCCATCTTGTCCGGATTGTTGGTTAACAGTCTGATTGCCTCTCCGTTAACCCCCCCTCCAAAGCCAAGATCTCGGAGGATGGCACCTGCAATGTCGTATTTGCGTTCGTCGGCACCGTGTCCAAGCAGGATGTTGGCAGTTACGGTATCGTGACCGAGATCTTGAAGGTTATATGCGCGGATCTTGGAGAGTAGGCCAATACCGCGGCCTTCCTGGCGGAGGTAGACGACAACGCCGCGACCGAGGATGGTGCTCGGTCGGGATGTGGTCGAGCTTGATGGTGGTCGGATGATCGGTTGGGAGATCTGGCGGATGGCTTCGTCTAACTGTTCTCCGCAGTCACAGCGCATGCTTCCGATGGTCTCTCCGGTGAAACATTCAGAGTGTATGCGTACCAGTGCGGGAGGGACGTCTTTGAGGGTCTGGGTAGGGGCCAAATTGGCAAAAGGTGGGACGGCAGACGCGAAGTGCTGGTTCAGGGACAGATTTCCGACGTAGGCTCCCCGGGTTATCCGTTCGATGGTGGTTTCATTTGGGCTCCATTCGGCATCCAAAGACCTGCTTCGGATGGGAGGGACATTCGAAGTTTGAGAGGGCTCTTGGAGCTGAGCTGGATCGACGACAATAGCGAGATGTTCCTTGTTATCTTTGTTGTTGTGATACAGGTGAAGGAATGCAGGTCCGTGAGGGGTGGGTATGCGGGTACGAGCCATGCATTTCACCTGGACGTCGTCCGAAGGGGGTAACCCGAGCCCTAAACATTAGCAGGAGGTCGTTGAGAGCTAGCACCCCACTTAATAGTGTACACAGAACACGCACGCTCGTTCGTAGTGATCCCATTGTTGGTGCTTGACCTGGGAGATCTACTTTGGGCCTGGAGGGATGGGGGCCTTGGTTCGGTGGGAGAAGTTACGATCTCGAGCTGAGGTTCTGGGTCGACGGGAAGACCCAGGGCTTTCAGGCGCTGTCTATGAGGAGCTTGTTGGCTGTTGTAAGACCTTCGTTTGGGGTCGTGCTTCACGGAAGATGCGCCTTCACCCGTCCACTTTGTCCAATCCCAGGCACCCTCGGCCCGAGGATCACCGACTGCGGGAAAGAAGTCGTGCGAGTAGTGGTGTCTTGTGACATGGGGTCCAGAGGCGAAGGCAGCAGCGAGGATGAGGGGGTCGAGTTCGGCATCCCTCCTCTTGATCTTCTTCGGTTGCTGTGGTTCTTTGGGGACCGGAGAGTCCTGGGTGAGGAGAGTGAGAACGCTGAGTTCTGCCTCAATGTCCAGACCGGGCATGACGAAGATTCAGAAGATGAGAGGAAGGAAACGAAGGGGAGAGAGAGTGGTGGGGGAGAGTATCGGCGGATGAGGGAAAAAAAGGTGACTGCTGATATAATGAACGGTCGCAGCCGATCCGGGCTGATCGCGCTTTACCCGCGGGATGACTGAGGATGACCGGATGACCAACAATGTCCCCAAGGGAAATACAGGCCAGGAATAGCAGAAAGGATCACGTGCAGTCAAAGATGTCGTTGCTCTTCGCCGCCGAGAGACAAGTCGCGATAAGTGCGGTGAGGCGAGCGTGCGGACTGACATCTGCTGTGTTCAACAAGCTCATAAAGAATGAAACCCTGACCAAGGGAGACAGATCTCCGGTCACTGGCAAGCCCCCTCTCTCCGGATCTTTCTCACATCGCTGATCAGCGGTGGTCCAGTGGGAGATTTCTCCGCGCAGGCCGTCGTGAACACGATTCTCAGTCGTGCGTTTCCCGATGACCCCATAGTTGGAGAAGAAGACACAAAGGACCTACGAGGAAACTCTCCCGAGGTCACCACCTTACGGAACCGGATAGTCGATCTTGCGGTGGAGAACCTGGCAGGGGAGCTGGGCATCGGGGAGATGGAAGAATGGGGTTTAGGACCCAAACACGCTCACACACCGGATCAGCTTTTGGAAGCCATTGACCGTGGGATGCACTCCGGTGGTTCCGCCGGGCGTACGTGTTTTTTTTTTTTTTTTGGCTTTCTTCTCTTAGTTTATCGTGACTGATTGGATTTTGTCATGTCAGGGATGTGGACCCTTGACCCGATCGACGGAACGAAAGGGTTCCTTCGAGGAGGACAATACGCCGTCTGTCTCGCCTTGATCGTCGACGCCAAGGTGCAGCTCGGGGTTATCGGTTGCCCAAACCTCTCTCAAGACGTGTCCAAACCTGACGGACCGAAGGGTTGTATGTTTGTGGCCGTTCGAGGGCAGGGGGCAGAACAAATGACCCTGTCCGGGGCGAACCCCGCCCCGCTGAAAATACCCGTTGTTGCCGACGGAGACCTCAACATGTTAGAGTCGGTGGAGGCTGCACATTCATCCCATTCGTTCAACGACAGAGTATCCCAGCTGCTCAACATCACGAGGTCGCCAACGCGCATGGATAGCCAAGCGAAATATTGTGCATTATCCAGAGGAGATGGGGGAATCTACCTCAGACTTCCTGGGACTTCTGGCTATGTAGAGAAGATCTGGGATCACGCACCGGGATCGCTACTCGTGGAAGAAGCGGGCGGTGTCATCACAGACGCTCATGGATTGTCACTCAATTTCGGGTTAGGGAGAGAGCTCCAGGAGAATCACGGCGTGGTGGCAGCGGGGAAGACCGTTCACGGAAAGGTGCTCGCGGCGGTGAAGCAGGCATTGGGAGAGGAAAAGTCCAAAGTATAATTTACTATTGATAATCGCGCTACTTACTATGAAGATGCAATGCATATACATGTACATTGTCCTTTGTGTCAGCCCGAGTTGTATGCAGAGTGTGAAGGAGATAGGGATGTGGAGTGGTGAACGTTCTTGACCCCTTCACGCGCTGTGGTTTGAGTGCCTGCTTGTGCTTTTACGTATGCTAAATAAGCTAGACTTCTTCTTGGCGCTACCGACGCTCCGATTGCTTCCAGTGGTACTGGGGCTCCGCTCGATCGGGGGCGAATGATGCTGGCTCCGGTTCTCCTGGGTGTACATACCGCCCGGATCTGCAGCGGACGTAGTGCTTGTACGGATCGCCGTGACGACATTTCTGGAGATGGCGCATGGGTCAGAGGATGAGAATGGGTAGAGATTTGTTCCCAAGAACTCACCGCTGGGTAGCATCCAGGTAATCTTCCCTCGTCAGGTGTTTGTTCGTCTTGACAGAGACTCCTGAAGAACTGACGTTCACCCCCTTCTCGTTGAGTCTGAGGTGTCGTGAGTGAGCAGAGGTGGCGCAAAGGGCGAAGCACGCACGATTTCTTTGTTTCGTCGATGGTGTTTGAGATCGCCTTTGCGGCGTAAATCGCACCGGTGACTACGCCGACGAATAGAACGAGAATCTAGGAGGAGGTGAGGGGCCGCGGTCGTTAGCTATGCGTGTGTTAGCGTACAGCGACGAATGAGACGATGTCTAGCCTGGGGGTCTGGGTGAGCATGGGATGGCTGGAGAGAGAGGGGAAGAAAACCGACCAGTCGGACATAATAATATTAGGGGGGATGAGAGTGGAGAGCAAGTTGGATATAAATACGACATTCCGTCGAGTGGAGTCCGGACAGAGCGTACTGCTTCCAGTCACTGCGGTCTGCAAAGGTCACGGTCACACCCCTCATCGTCCGACTGAGTATCGTCCGCACCGCCACTTGCACCGCCGCCAGTTCGCTGTGGCTGCGGACTTGCGGATGTCCCTCTTCGCTTCTGTCCGCGCTGGCCATCCGATAATCATCTGCATCCAAACCGTCCGCCTCCTCGCTTTCACACCACGGGCCTCCCATCTACGACCATGCCTGGGACGTGTGGTCACGTGACCGTTTGACCCTTTCAAACAGTCTGGTGGCCCACAAAGGGTCCCGACGCGTTTATAGCCACTCCCGTGTGGACATGGCGTACAAATCTCCTCTCCCTTCTCCCACATACTCTCTCCCTCAGTTTCCGTCATGTCTGCAACGGCCGATTCCCCGCAGGACTGTGTTTGGACGGTGGAAACCCATCATTTCAACAACATCGCCGTTAAGGTAAGCTTGATCGGCCGGCGCCACGCCCTCCCGCCATACTGATAGACTTTCCCTCGCAGTGCGTCTTCAAATGCAAGAATCAAGGATACAAGACCTACTCCGGGTTACACAAGCATTACCTAAACAAGCATGGAATTTGTCTACACAGGCAGGTTGCTCACAGTCGTCGGTTCCTCCACAATCTTATCGTAGGAACAACCAGGGAGGCTCGCCTCGATCCCAACAACGAGGACGAGTTTCGTAGACAGATAAATTCCCGCCTCGCCCCCCCGGCAGGCGGATCTCGGAGGTGCGTGTCATCTAACCACCCCTACCGCCTCGCTTGTATCTCTAATCAAAATCCCAGTGGCCATGCAACAGCACCATACGCATACAACCCCCCAGCTGCCGGACCGTCACCACAATCCGCTCGTCCAAGTCATCTTAGGGGCCACCGAACGCCTAGAACGACTTCCCATCCGACTCCCGCAAGTTTGGGACAAGAAAGTCCGGAGAATTCCCCAAGTCGGTATGCAGGGCCTACCCCCATCGAAAACTCATGTCAGAACCACAACCCTGGCTCAAAACTCCCAGTATTGGGTGAGGCTGGTCCATCCCGCTCCCCTCCCATCTACCCGACCACCCGCCACCAACCATACCCACAATCCCGGCCTCAGCAACAGGGGATGTACACAAACCATTCCCTAGCACGCGGTCAGGCTAAAGGAAAGGGCCGTGAAATTCCCTCAACACTCATGAATTGTGGCCTCCCAACACCAAACACACCATCGCAAGGTAACCGCCTGGAGGTATGTTCAAATGTGCCCAGATATTGTTCCTCGAGTAACATAGTCTAGAAATCTACTCCTTCGACCACCGGACCCGATAACGGAGTGTTTATAGGATCGCATCAGCACCCAAGCGTTGACGCGGGATATCCGACGACGGCTGGAACGTCAACACTCCCCGAACCGTCCCCACCATCACGATACCCCGTCGATACGATAGTGCCGGGCAACTTCCATCGACCCTCAAATGCTCAAGAGCATATATCCCCCATCGACTCTCCACGAGGACCCGAGGGTCCAATACCAGCTGGTCATGCCCGGCACAGACAGACACGCCATCAACAATTCCACCCCACTGTTGCCGGATTTTTCAATCCTACAGAATGCCTTCCTACTCCTCCGGCGGGTACTAGTTCATTGCCGGATGGTTCCCCTCGCCGCCCCCCGCAGGAGCAACCCAGGGGTTTACCACGGAGGATAAGCCAAAGGCGACGATCCGAATCGCTGTCCCCACCTGCAACCGGATCCTCTTCACCCCGGCATGCCGCGAAGCAACTGGCATCGCACCCATACCCACGTCCAGCGAAGGTGAGATATCGAGCTTCCTGAGCGATCGACAACTCATGATCTCTTAGGGTTCCACCACATCTCGACTGGCCCGGCAGGCGCATGAGAATCGCCGACGGGAGTTATCGTTATCAACGGAAGCGGATGTGACGAGGGAAACATTCAGGGATATTACTCCACCCCTTGAGGGAGGACAGTCCCGGGCGGTGGATGTCCGATATCTGCAGGCTGCCGCTCTGTCGACTGATCGACAGAACCACCCAGCTAACCCCCAGGTACCACCTACCCCACCCCACATCCACCCCCCGGGCAGGCACGCCCCCTTACAATCAGAGGAGCCGACGCCTCCTGCTTGTTCCACGAGCCGCTCAAATTCAGTGACTGCATCACAGGGCCAGCCACGGCTGCGTGGGACCCAGCAGGTCAACGACGTCCAAAGTTTGGGTGAACCATCCACAACATGGAGAAGACCAGATGTACCAGAGTCGTGCGGGAGTGCTCAGGCACAGGAACCATCCAGCCCCGCTGTTTCCGGTCCTGTTGAGCGACTCGAAACAGCTGACGAATCCACCCCGCCAACATTAGTGGTTCAAGAACCGAATCAGGAGTCACCACCGGTCAAACGACACGCCTCGGATAGATGTAATTCGACAGAGGGGGCGAATAAGGTGGACGAGGGTTTACGTAGGGAAGAACCTGCGCAGAATGTCTTTCCGGAGATTTCATGGGAAGGCTGGGGACTTATCAAAACTCCCGACGGTTTCTACCTCCCAGAAACCTTCAACCCGTTCCCACACGTGCTCGAAGACCTCACTGACCAGTGGTAGATGGTTGGGGAGCACGAGGAGACCTCAACCGGCCCCAGGCTCGGTTGGATTTCCCGACTAGCCTGAGGAGCTGGATCTTGAGCACCGACTCCTGGACTACATGGGACCGCCGAATTCACCGAACCCCTACCCCAAGTTTGTACTACACTTCTGGGTCCCTGCGCCAAACCTTTGTGTGCCGACAAAACGAATTACATACTCCTTTGGAGTCCATCCTCCCTCCCGTTTCCCTTTTTCACATAACAAAGTACGTGGTTCCGAAGGTCCCCCGTGAGAAGGGAATTAACGAGTTAGCCGGTTCCCACAGGCGCATGTCCTCCTTGACACGTCCATCTGGCACTGCGCCCTACTAGCATCCCCCCCTGGGCCTTGGTCACGTTCCCAGGTATATATGCATCCAATCTCAGCCATTTGCACATCTGCATCTAACTTGGGCAGATCCACCTTAACTTCTCCTGATAACCCCATGACTTGTGAATTGTTATTTCACCCACATTCGCGTATGCCGTCCAAAGTGCGTGAAAATAAATTTCATCGCACGTCGCACACGCCTCCCGCCCATCACACGGACATCCAAACTTCCCCTGAGCGGGACCTTGAGGTGACATTGCCGTTCTCCTGGAGGTTGGGGGGGCCGCTGGATTATCTGGGGTCGCGATCCGATCACATCGGAGGCGCGGTGGCGACAACTCGAAGGACAAGACCATCGTCCTGGCGTCCTACACCTAATGAATACCTGGCAAAATTTGATTGCCCGGTGTGAAATCCTATGTGTTCGGTAACCGTATGGTACCGCCTAGCTAGGATTCAATCGAGGCGCATTTTGCCCTCTGGATTGCGTTATTGCTTGTAGCCATTTATTGTAGATTTCGTGGTTGGAGTCGAGCTTGGAAGGGTCGTTGCTCCATTTACTTGAGTATTTTTAGTTCACATCTCGTTTTCCATGTCATGTACATAGATTCGGATACGGAAGTTCTGAATGGCCTGACCTTGGTGTCTGTGCGATGAGATTTATTTTGAACGGCATATGATAGGTGACTCGCCTGTGGACCTTGCCTCATCGCAATGTATCAACTCACCTCACCTCATCATTGTATTCTCATCGGATGGCCCGTGTACGGTGTGTCCATTATCTATTCAATCGCAGTTCCCCCACGTATTCAATATTCAATCCCCATTCCTCATCTCCATCTCACATTTTACGGCCAGGGACGCTGCCGTTATTGAATATTGATCTGCTTTCGACACCTCGTTATCTCGCCCTTGCCCCTCTAGGAACATTTTCAGGTCGAATGATGGTGCGCTAAGAATATCCAGATAGAAGAGCGTGAATTGACTCCATAGGATGCCCTCGGTCGTGGCAACTGACAGCTGGGTTGCCATAATGCCTGTCGCTACTTCTCGCGACTCTATATGGCGGAAGCCCTGGCGCTCAGCTGGCCAAAAATTAGGTCACGACAGTGTGATAATCAGTGGTGGCGACAAGCGTCTATGCCCCACGACCGGCGGAAGGCCAAACAATCCATCGACGTTCGGCCCTTCTTGTGACCACATTCGATTGCTGAACTCGATTCCCACTCAAGTAGCGAAAACCTGATCGAACAAACTTGGTAAAAACGAAACTCCCTCCATCACATCGGCCGTGAGATAAAACCAAATAATGTCCATTCGGGCGAAGTATATGGAGCAAACAAGAAATATAACGAGGGTTAGGAATTGATGCTGTAAGTTTCTGGGTGGTGTTAAAGAGCGACTTTGTCGGACAGTACATCAAACGGGACCAGCGCGACGTCACACTACATGATAGTTACCGACGATCGACCCGTTTCGAGGAAGCGGAGGCATCAGACGTCAATCGATCACCCCTGGTAAGTAGTACTCTGCTCAGCGAACGCCCGTGATAAATAAATCGACCTCGATAGAAAAAAAAAGCGAATTCTTAAGTGCCTAACACCTCTGCCACATCCTTACGGAATCGCTACACACGGGTTGCCCTTGTCAAATCAACTTCGGGGAGGAGATAGGACGACAACTTACAATATGAACGCTCTCTCATCAACATTCTGTGGCCAGGTCGAGTACCATTCATCCTGTTTCTTGGCAAAGTCGGACATGGGAGCTAGGCATGGACAGGATGAGCGTATTATCCAGAGGGGGGGGGCATTTCGACACTTACTGAGCGAGCCATCTAACCACGGTTTCTCTCCGAAGCCATCTGGGAACCACCCGCTCGTTCCGCCGACGGCGAGGTTGAGGATCAAATAGAAGGCTATCTCAGCGTTGTGTTAGGCATTAGTTCATCCAATGTGGCCAAGTACGGATACGTACGTTTATCAAACGGCGCGGCCGGGCTTCCATTGGCCCAGGGGTTCTTCAATGCAATGTAGTCGGAACCATTGCTGACGACCTGGGGGAAATCCCCACGCTCCCAAAAGGACTTGTTAATGTTAAGGGCCATCGTGTGATGAAGTCGGTTGTCGACGTAAATCCGACTTCGAAACACCATGCTGTTAGTACACACATCGCCCCGTCATTACCAACGATACTCACATGAAATCTTGATCCCATTCTAAGGCGTATGTGTGGAAATCCTGATCGAAGGAGCCCCTGCGCATCGCCCGCCATCCGTATGTCTTCCATACCCGGTTTAATTCGGTCATTGGACCCCAGTTGAGAGAGCCTCGAACTACATTCGTGCCCTGTTTGGGGTACAGTGGCCCATTCCCTCGCGCCTCCATGATGTCAATCTCTCTATCGGATGCTCATCAGATGTCTTGGTCGAATAAGACCCGCATAGCTCACCCGCTCATCGGCCAGGTACCATAGGCACTGTCTACCGGAAGCATCCAGATCGCGGGCCAGAGCCAATCACTTTCAGGGGTGTTAATAAAGATTGCGAAATGGGGTACGGAAGGAACTCGTCCGTACCCGCGGGGAATCTTGGCTTTGACCTCTACCTTCCCGAACTGGATGTTGTGGCTTTTGCGTGTCGTCAGCCGAGCACTCTGGACTGGGTTGATGACAACGCCGGTGGTAGAATTGCTGACGACACCACAGGCCTTCCAGTCAATATTTGTGCACCCGGTGAGGTTATATGTATAGCCGTTGAAAACAGCGTCTCGACCAATGATATCAGAGGTCAGGGTGGGGAGAATGTATAACTTTCCGTCTTTGACGAAAGAATTGGTCGGGGAATCAGTTGTCATCTCAAATTCGTTGTTCCTGAAGACCAAGGGTGATCAATTCGATGAACGGATGATGCGCTGAATAGAAGGCGGTCACACACCCGAATCCGCCGAGATCGATATCATGAGACCATATATCCGTGTTGAGCGTCTCAAACTCTTCTTCCATAACTTGACAAAGGTTTCCGAGTCTAGGGATGCTCCGCCAGCCAAAAAAGCACCGTAGGATGCCTGCGATGATGCCCAAGGCGGCGGTGGCATAGGTGATCCAATAGGCAATCCGCATCCGAGAATTATTCTTCGATTTCCAGGGTTTTTCGATTTCTCCGATTAACATGGTGGAGGGCTTAACGGACTTCGGAGGTGGTTTGGTGGCGTGGAAAGACTGGTAGCCGGTCGTCGGGCGGACCGGGGGAGACATGAAGGAATCGCGAGTAAAGACAGAAAGAGAATTGGAGCTGACACCGGTGCCTGGTCTATTGACCTCTGCAATGCTGCTCTGCTCAGAGACATCGCCAGTGAAGTAGCCGCTCTGAACTGCAGAGCGATTGCCAGGGTTAAAGTTCGTGACAACGTTTGGGAGATGGAAACGTTGGGAAGAGGAAGGAGTGGCAGTAGAGACGGCTACTTCCTGGACGGAATCGTCGCTGAGGTTGCGGACGATGGTAGCAGGAAGCAGTTCTTGCTCAGAAGAAGCCATGGGGACGAGGATGGGTAGAAGCACAAGTCATTGAGGGCCAAAAAGACACCGCCTTTAAGGATGTAATAAGCACCTTAACACCCACAGAAAAAAAAAAAAAAAGGAAATGGCTCAGTTCGGTCCATTCGCCCTAAGGGATCGACCACCCGAGACCCAATCGGCGGACAGTTGTGGCATGGAGTCAAGTCGGTCCGCACAAGTGATCGGGCAGTGATCGGGAATTTTTCTCGCCAACCTCCATCATCATCTTTTCTATGCACACAATGACTGCTCAAATCTATCTCACCCGCTCTGGGCCCCAATACACACCGAGCGTGCATCACGCCATATCTTCGGACCTGTTACATATTCAGCCTGCCATCCCGAGCGGACGCTCATCTTGAGCAGTAAGCTAATGGAACCTAAACGGTTTTCCCATGAGGGGGATCACCTCAACATATCTTTTTTCCCCATCCCTCCCGGTTCTCCATTCAACCGGAACAGTCCACGCGTGGTGTATCAACTCGCTCCCACCTCGCCGGCGTCGCCTTTTGCCATCTCAAGATTCCGTCGAAAATCATCCGTCGTCTGTCGTGATCTGCCATATCGTAAGCACGTGCGGAGACGATGGGATCCAGCATCGTCCGTTCAACTCCCACTTTTTGCATTCTCTATCGACTGCCGGCCTTACGCCGATCAAATGAGCTTTCTGTGGAAGATGATCCTGATGGAACCTCTCAGGGACTTTACAATCTCCCCTGCATATTCGCGAGCTAGTGTATCGGCCTCGAATTTCACGCTCATTCTTCTCATGCCTGTATCCTAACCTCTTTAAAGGCTCGGTGTCAATCTTCCTTCACCTTCAGTGTTCCCCTGACCTCAATTCCTACCCGTACCTCCCCATTTAATATCCAGGGACATGGACTACGACGGCTACGACGCTCTCCTTCATTATATCTTCAAGCAGGTATGCATTTCCGCCTCCTCCCACGCCGAAAGCTCGTGCTTATTGCTTCAATCACAGACTTCCAGTGATGCTTGGTTCAAGCCCACAGAAGAGAACATTCATTCTGGTGTTTGTCTTCGCGTCGACCAAGGCAGATTCCGGGTGTTCCCTTACGAGAACCCCTATCTCCAACCGTTTGAGCGTGCTATCAGGATCCTGAACCCCGTCGCTGCCGTAAAAATCCGCAGCGCTGCTATTCACGCTGCCCTCGCCCACGCGTGCGTTCGTACCTCAATACCTAGTCTAAAACTTGCTGATATTCCCCTCTACTCAGCCCAGAAGATACCCAATCAATCGCTGTTGATCAAAATACGAAGATTCAGATTGTTGACACGATGAGCATGCTACCCAGTGCAGATAAGGAACAGTGTGGTGCATTCATCGTAGGTGTCTCGACGTTTGCCCGGCTTTGATTGATCTGAATGTCATGTAGCGCGATGAACGTGTGATGGTCGTCTGGACCGATGACTTTGACACGATCATCCCACTCGCTCGCGAGTTTGAGGAAAAGCTTATCAAGCTTGTGTGGAAGAACAGACTCGCGTTCTCCGCTCCCAGCTCGGCTCAACAATCCATCGCACCCACTTCCTCCGACGTTGGGCTCAACGAGAAGACCGGTTCCGACACACTTGAGCCCACCGCTCGTGACAAGGCTCCGAAAAGGTCCAAATGGAGTTTTGGCTGGAAGCTTTCTTCCAAAAAACCGGTTGCCCCGAAGGATGGAGACCCAGAAAAGAGTGTTCCAGAATCTGTTCCCCGTCGCATGAGGTTCTTCGCGCCTTTTTACAACGGATTGGGATGCGCCTTGTCCCTCTGTACGTTATTCACGCAGTCCAGCCTGTACCATCCCCTCATTGTTTTTCAGTCTTCATTGGCAGTGGTATTAACGTCGTGCTCCAAGAGTTTGCCCTAGATCCTACCTATAACCGGTTCGGTTTGTTGATCACTGCACCCTTCCTTGTCTGCGTCTCCATTGTGAGTGGTCTACTCCACGCCTTCATCTTTCTCTTATCATTTCAATCAGTTCTTCTGCCTCCAAGTCGTCGCCAACCTCTCGTATTGGTGAGTTGAGTCCGAGTGTTCCTTACTGAAGCGCGCTGATTTTTTTTCTTAATAGTATCGGTCCAGTTGCCCAGTTCCACGAGAACTCGACCTACTACTCCGCGGTGAAGCCGTTGCCCAATAAAGAGGTCGACTCTAACTTGCCTCATGTGACCATTGAGATGCCCGTCTACAAGGAAAGCCTGAAGGAGACCATGCACGTCCATTAACAAACAATCCGTTCAATCAAAGTTTTACTGATCATACTCACAGCGCCCCATCGGTTTACTCCATCAAAAAGGCTATGCAGACCTACGCCCGTCAAGGTGGCACTTCCACAATCTTTGTCCACGATGACGGTTTGCAATTGATCAGTGCCGAGGACCATGAGGAACGAATAGCCTTCTACGCTGACCACAACATCGGATGGGTCGCTAGACCTCCTCATGACGGTGCTCCGGATGGCTTCAAACGTGCCGGTCATTTCAAGAAGGCTTCCAACATGAACTATGGTCTTAGGTTATCTTTGATGCTGGAAAAACACCTCGCCAAGCTCCAAGCCAACGGTGCCAGTGACGAATTTGAGAGCCTTGAAGACCAGGCTATGAAGCTTTCTGTTGAGGAGATGTACGAGGAGAGCGGGCGGAGGTTCAAACCCTGGGCCGCGAACGGGAGATCTTTGCGTATGGGCGAAGTTATCCTTATTGTCGACTCCGATACTATCGTTCCCGAGGATTGTTTTCGTGATGCTGCCCGCGAACTCGCCGAATCACCCGAGGTCGCCATCATTCAGCACGAGTCTGGTGGGTGGACACCACCTCAGAATTGACACAATCTGATCTTTTTCTCTCTCAGACGTCATGCAGGTCGCGCACCACTACTTTGAGAATGGTATCGCCCACTTCACTCGTCGCATCAACAAGGCTATTTCGATTGGTACCGCTAACGGAGAGGTTGCCCCATTTGTCGGACATAACGCATTTTTGCGCTGGTCTGCCCTCCAGGACGCATCCTTCGTTGATGAGGCCGATGGAATCAGGAAGATCTGGTCAGAGTCTCACGTATCTGAGGACTTCGACATGGCTCTCCGTCTTCAGCTCAATAATTACGTCATCCGATGGGCGACTTACTCCCACGGAGGCTTCAAGGAGGGTGTCAGCTTGACCTGTGACGATGAGTTGAATAGATGGCAGAAGTATGCATACGGTTTGTGACGTTCCAGACTACTGGCTGCTTCGTTCGCTGACACTTTGTAGGTTGCAACGAATTGATTTTCAACCCGGTGGTCAGCTGGTGGAGATTGGGCCCCATCTCAAAGCAATTGCGCGTTTTCCTGTGGTCAGCGGCCCCAGTGCACTACAAAGTCAACATGATGGCTTGTGAGTCGTGATTTCTTTGCCCGTTCCGGTCCTGTATCTGAAGATCTACTTAGATATGTTCTCTTACTGTGTGTCTCACGGTGTGATACTCACCCCCATTTTTTACTGACCATCTTGGCAGACGGTATTGCTGCTGGTGCAACACTCTCCTTGCTCAACTACTTCTTGCTTGGATTCGCCGTCGACGTTGATGGCTGGTATTTCCACAGTTTCGAGATCTGGCTCGCTTGTATATTTGTGTTCCCTATCTCCGGTAACGTTGCGTTCTCCCTTCTGGAGTACCGCCTCGGACATCGCAGCCTATTGGGCGCTCTCCTTGAGAACTTTACTTGGGCTCTTTTCTTGTGCGTTCCCACCCGACTCCTTGTTTGCCGAGACTCAATACTGATTCATCGCACTGCAGCTTTGTCTTCTTCGGTGGTTTATCCATTCACATCTCCCAGGCTATTCTTGCCCACCTTCTCTCGTGCAATATCACCTGGGGTGCGACCAAGAAGGAAGTCGAGCGTTCCAACTTCTGGATGGAAGTCCCAAAGATCCTCAAGCGCTTCTGGCTTTCGCTCGTGATCTCGACTCTGTGCATCATCACCGTTGTCGTCTTCTCCACCAAATTTATACCTCCAGAATGGAGAATTGAGAAGAGTTCCTGGTCCCTCATCCTCCCTCTCGTGTATGTATTGACCGATCGTTTCTATGACGCTTAGATAGAAGCTGACCTTCCCCATAGCATCAGCGCAGGGAGCCATATTCTCTATCCCGTAAGCGATCAGCTATTACATTCGATATGGTTCCTCCCTCTAACACGTTTTCTCCCATTAGATCGTACTGAACCCGTGGCTGATGATTTTCTCTTACTAATCTTCCTCTTCTGCCGCGTTAGACGCGGTCATTCGTTTTGTGATCACGGTGCGGACGATCTGTTACGGTTTGCATTGGGTCAGGTTCTCTGTACATCACTTTGGCGGACCATCTGTAGTCATTCTTCCAGAGTTGTCGTCATGGACATTGAATATGCTTCTCTCTTTCATCCTCACGCTCCTTTGTGAACCCCCGCTCCCTTTCGGATATATAAGTATCATTCTTCACATTCGTTTTCTTGACATGTGTTTTCATCACATTTATATAGTTGTAATTGAACACAGTTATCTTAATACACGCACGAAAGGCATGGATGGGCATATGCTCATATGACGTTGCCGAACGTTCCCAGGGTCGACCCGCGAGGTCGCAACGTGGCCATCTGTCTGATGCGGAGCGCATGAAAAAGTTCATCCTGATCGTGTACTTGCTGCACGACCTAAGTTGTGAAACAGATGGCGAATTGAAGGCCGAAGGGGGCGGGTAGTGTCCAATCCGCCCTAGTCGACGCCTCATCGACTGATGAACCGCTGACACAAAACAACGTACATTCAGCTGGCTCTGGGTTTTCAATGCAACGATCCGCTTGACCAAAAAGTCTCGAGAGGAGAATATAAAAAGATATCGGTGAAAATGCAATACCGTATCTTCGGGTATCACGAGGTATACAACGTCCAACGAGCATGAGAAACTTATCAGCGAGACAAGAGAGAGGATGTGTTTGAGAGAAAAAAACGGGGGGGACAACGGGAAGATAAATGAGCGGATGAAACTCACTACATGAGCAATTAAAGATTATATAAAACGGCTGGTTCAACCCGCGACTGTAAATAGGAAGGAGCACCTTGTGTGTATGCGTGACCAGAAACCGAGAATGGGGGAAAGTCAAGATCAGGAGGATAACATCCAAATGCCAGGCTGATGGGATGATCTGAACGAATAAAGATAGAAAAAAAACGCTACATCACCGACGCCGCTCATTCCTCTTCTTCTTCCAATACGTTATGGAGCGGGGCGCCATGAATGTATCTTCCGAACCCAGTCGGGCTTTGATCATACTTTCCGGGAGTATCTTCGGGAGGATCCGGGGATGGGGTTCTCGGTTGCGGAGGTGGAGTGTTAGAAGGTCCTGGCTTCGAGACAGGTGATAGAGGGGGTTGAACAGGCTGCTGAGGTGCGGGTTGGGGAGGCACGGGGGGCTGAGGAGACAATCGAGCTGGCTGAGGAGATAACCGAGCGGGCTGAGGAACGGGCTGACCGGCGACTCTCTCTTTCTCTCGATACATCTCAATCAAAGACGATGTTTTGCTTTTCGACTGTTCTGGCTGAGGTTGTGTAATCGTGGGTGATGGTAATAAACCTTCGTCGTTGGTGATATCGGGCGACAACAACTCTGCGTCAGGTTTTTGGGGTAACACTCTTGGGGGAGTGACAGTCTGGGCAGGAATGGGGGTACGTGGCTCTGGCTCGTTGTCGCCGGACTGTCGACCCCAATCTAGTGACTCCTTCCGAGGGTAGTCAATTTCGCTGTCACTGTCATCGTAGGCCAGACGTGAGCGAGGGTCGTCTTCGGCAGTGGAGACAATCCCCCGCCTTCGTTCTGGGTGTAAGTCGAAGTAACCTAGTCTCCGGGAAGGTGGAGCAGGAGAAGGCTCTTCCTCTTCTTCGGTCGTACTCGCTCTGAATGGCCCATGATCGCTGCTGCTAGGTGGGTTTTCGACTGAAGATCGCATTGGTTCGTCAACGGGTTCCATAACGACTTCGTCCTGTTCGTCATCCGAAGGGGGATGTCCCTTGACAGCAGCCAACACTTGCGCAACCTCTTGTCCCACCAGATCTGGGTCAGACCTTCCGGCCCTCAGGACCGCATCCTGAGTCCCGAGCCTCCTGCTGCTTCCTGAGACCAAGATGTCCACCCATGCATCATCCTTTGATTGTCTTTTCTCTTGCTTAGTCATCGGCCGTCCAAGCCCGTTGTTCAACTCGTCATCGCTGTAACTTGCCAGTCTCGTCTCGAAGTCAATCGTATCATACTCGGCCGGAGGCAGTCCGGACCTCCGACGCGTCGAGGCGGGCCCGCCAACCGGTAAACCACCAGGGATCCGGAACCTCGACCTCTGTTTTGTCGGAGTCCCTTCGCCTGGCTCGATGGGGAAGCTGAAAGAAATTGTCGGTGTTTGAACAGGGGTGGGGGTTTGATTGGGCTCGGGTTGATTGTGAAAGGGAGAGTCACTCTTGGTGGCGAGCAGCGGGCCAGAGATCGGGCCGACCTTGCGGAGCGGGTCGGGGCTTGAAACGGATTTGCTCAGAGGGGAGGCGACTGGCTTGGTGTTCTTGGAATCCACTTTGATAACCCGAGTGGTATTTCCTGCGCGCAAGATGCCTTCAAATTCGACTTCACGATATGAGGGGCTGGCTGGGACAGACCCTAGGGTATATGGTTTCCCGTTAAGTGTTGCGGCTGGTTTCCATTGCTTCGACTTGGAGAAGAGAGAGGGGAGCTTCTTCCTACCGTTCCCGAACGCAGCCAATTGTTGCCGATATTCCAGTGGGACGAACTCTTCGTATAGGATCAGGGTTGTGGATGTGCGGGGATCTCCAGTTCCGGAAACCGTGTTAGATCGGGTGATGGGTAGGGATTTGTACTCGACCTAGATATGCCCGTGGTGTGAATATTCGATAGCAAAGGGGGCGCGCGGACCGCTATACGTACAAGAGCCCAGTTACACTCCCGATCAACCTCCTCCCCTCGCTCGATATCCATCCAGCCTCCACCATACACAAGATCACAGAACACGTCGACGAACGCTTCCTCGACGACCTCTTCCGCGGCCATTACAGGTTCGGTGTCCCAACCGAAGGGAGGCAGGGACTTCTGCGTCTTCTTCAATTTTTTCGAGATTTCGGCATTTTGGGCGGGCCATTGGTTGATCGTCGTGCTCAACGGTGCGCTGAATTGCAGGGTGGTATGGAGAGGATCATCCATCCGACTGAAACCCGCCTGGGAGAAGTCGTTCCAAGTCAAAGTCTGGCGCTTTGCACGACGCGCCGCCCGCGCACCCTCCGTTAGATCGAATTGAAGCTTCTTATCGTCCGCAGGACCCCCGAATCCACTGGCCTCGAACTCTCCCCACTTGAGATCCGTCAAGCTTCTGAAACGGTCTTCTCCAGGTTTCATTAGCAGTGGGCCGTTTTCGGTGGAGGCGGTTGATGAGGTACTCGAAAACGAGGATTGGAGGGATGAAGCCCCGGGACCGGTATCGGGATGGAAGGAGGGAGAGAGGTTCATTCTCTTCCCGTAAGCATCCGAATATCTTGGGGATAATTTCAGGGTTGGGGAGGCAATCCTCTCCCACTCCTTAGAATTCGCCAAGGAATTGACCTCACTTAGACCCTTGGGCCTGTTCGCCCAGCTGGCTGCAGTCTTGACCAAATCCGGGGAATACATCCTCACGTTCCTTCGAACTGTGGCGATACGGATGGTTTTTGCACCCTTCCTGGGCAACGGTCGTTCTTGCTTCTGGGTGAGTAGGGATGGGAGCATAGATGGGTAGCCGCGAATCCAATCCTTTAATCGAGCGGGGACACCAAGGCCACTGGAGCTGGTTGCATCCTGCCATCGTATGAAGGCGAGAATGAGATGTTCGGTGGCATTGGTGGCTCTGAGATATCGGTGATACACGTGGTGGAACGAGAGAGAGGAAGCACCAAGACCGAAGAGAAGTGGGCCGAACAAGGGGGATAGGGTGGGTGGCGTGTGTCCCGAAGATGCTGAATGGGCACTGAGACGGCTGAGAAGAGTGAGAAGGGTAATCAAGAGGGATTGGAGGATTGGGTCGAGCGAGTCCAGAAAGCTGGAGAAAAACGGTGGAGGGTAATTCATCACTAGGGAAGGAACGTGTCAGTGATCGACGGATCAGCGTACTCAGGGTCGAGGTAGGAAAAAAAAAAAAAAGGACCGTACCAGGTTCGCAGTCCCTCCATTCGATGTAGGACTCGTAGTTGAGCAAACCACGAACTTCCAGCCCGCCGACGATTCTGACTGCGCGGGCGAGGCCCCAGCGCAGGCACATACCGAGTTCGTGAGGGCCGGCGAACTGGGCTTCTTGCCGCCATTTCTGGTCGACGGAAGGGTGTCTCGAGTTGCATGTCTGAAGAAAACTCTCGATGAGTCTTACTGTTGCGGAAGCGGAGACGTCGAGAGCGAGTGCAGAGAAGATAAACGGGGTTGTGAGGCCGCGAGCACCTATCTCTTGGGAGGTAACTTCGACGAGACGAGTGATGTCCTCGAGACCGAGCACGACGTGACGCTTGTAAGAGAGGTAGCCATAATCCTGAGTGATTTCGCGTTCCGGGGAGTCGAAGCGAAGTGGGCTTAGGCTGAGAGGGAGAAAAGTGCCGTCAGGGATCTCGGGGAAGTATTCTTGGGCGTCGGGGTCTGGGGTACTGATTGTTCGGGATCTTGCAGACTTGTCCTTCTTGTTTTTCTTTGTGGGAGTGGTGAAGGAAGATTTGCCACGGAGGGGGGTAGGAACTCTTCCGAACTCGTCTGTGCCGCCGAGGGTCTGGGACGGCTTGGAGGTCGAGGTTGTCCTCGCCCTGGAGAAAAGCGAGGGCATTGGAAGAAGGCGGGGAAGAAGGAAGAAAAGAAGAAAGGATTGGTCGAGATTCGAGGGGAGACGGAAGAGACCGCACAGCGAGTCTGGTCGTAGCAGGAACTACAGCATGCGCCGACCCACACTGGGGAAACCGTCGGTAATCGCCGTCAATCGTGCGAAACCGTAATAAGGTGGCATTATATTGCAGCGGGAAACCCGTTCATCATACACAGCCGTATATCTAGCTACCGAAATAAAACAAGCACAAGTCCAAACGACACGGCCAGCCAGAGAGGTGTTGCGCTCCTGGTGCCGGCGTTGACACCGTGGTAACCGTTTTGAGCCCAATCTCGGTAACCGGCCTGCATCATAAGCACGAATGCCTGGGCTTCGGGACTTTTTGATCCTGATTCCCCAAACGACAACGGGTTCGCGACCGGTGATAGCCACCCATCAGCATCGAAATGCACCATCGATACAAAGGTGCCATTGCTCGGGCCGCCTCCCAGGTTGGAACGGGCGGTGAGTGCTATCCGTGTTCTCTCGGCCGAAGGAATATGTTTGTGTTTCCCAGCCAAGGTGGACAGACGGTAGACGGTGGCGGCGAGAAGTGTGGCAGAAGCAGCGTCGTCAAATGAACTGTCGTCATCGGCATAGTTGCCAAAACAACTGGTTGATCGCTAGATGGGGAAAAAGGGCGGTCGTCAGGGATGAGAATGACGAGATGAATGACGCAACTCTAGAGTCGTCAAGGAACGCACCAGGTATGTGTACATGCCATCCTGAATCTCGATGATCCAGTCGATGAGATCATTCTGTTCACTCTTGAAGTCGGCAGCGTACTCGGAGTTCTTGATGGTGCCATAAACACGAAGCATGCCTGCAGCTGCCCAGCCATTACCTGGACGGGTGGAAAACGTGATTAGAACCAAACGTCCGATAACGGGGAAGGGTCGAGGCAGACCTATAGACCAGTGACCCGTATCCTGGCTGTCGCCCAAGGCCATGTGCCTCCAGAGGTTAACGGCGCTTTGGTCGCGCAAATAATTGCGGTGAAGGGCGATCTGATTGAGACTCTCGGCGACTGCGGACCTATTTCTGGTCATGACACCGTAGTAAGCGAGGAAAGGGGGGACCGTGTAGACAAAGTCGGACCTTGAGAATTTATTAGCAGATGGGACGAGCGGAGTGGAACGTTACTTTACCAGAGCTGGACCTCGTCAGTACGTTGGGAAATGGCACCGTCGCTAGTCCTTGGAACGGTATAAAGATAGTTGAACTGGTTCAGGATGGCTTGAGGATAGTTCTGACCATCGGAGGACTGTTGATTCGTCCAGTTTGCGAGAATGACAGCAACTCCGACGCTTGGTGGATCTCCAGCAGAACTGTCGTTGATAAACGGCTCTGGGGCGTTTCCGGAGGGACTCATTTCGGAAACTACGTTCCGCGCAATTGCGAAAACATCGTTGAGCGAAGACGGTATATTGGAACTGCTGGGCGGAAGCCTCGCCCCGGGTGTCGTGACTGAGTATTGAGGACTGTCAAGTTCCAGAAGCGCCTGCGCTCTTGTGCCGAGCTCCCAGCTGTAGCACTGGATGAGATTGGGGGTATTTTGGAGGCAAATGCAGGATATAAGTACCTCCTCTGTGAACTTTCTGCAAGACGCTGTTTGACGACTGCGACCTGGGCATCGGTGAGGTCGGCGAGGACGGAGACTGATCGAAAGAGAAGGAGCAAGAAGAAGATAGTCATGGCGAACCCCTTGTGGGCTTTTAGAGATATCCAAGGATGTGGGAAGAGATGAGAAGGAGTTTGGCGGTGGTAAGATCCACCATCTTGTGGTGGGATAGGAATGGTTCGACGGTGGGGGCGTGGGGCGAGCCTGTGTGTCTATATCATATTTTCCGGTACAACTTGTAGGCTATACGACGCGTGGATACACGGCTATGAAGACTGAAGGGCGGCGCTCTCTCTCCTCAACTCTTGGATCACAGCCTGGAATCGCGTTATTTAATACGAGGGGAACGCACACAGAAGATTGGTTCGGTACCGCAAGCGCTTGCGGGTTCACGCCGCTCTCTATCATCTGAACACAGGTAGCGAGTGTCTCTTTATCCAGCTTGGTGTTCAAGAGCTGTGAGATATCGTGTAGGGCTTTGGGTGCTCAGCCTGGATCCAGCAAGACGTCTGCACGGAATGCACTTACTGTCCAAGGTCTCCCTTGCAGAGATGATATGCTCTGACTCCCGAGCTGACGACATAGATGCAGGTTATGCGCTAAAGATCGGTCCCAGAAGAGGATGGTGAGATCACCCAAGTCACTATCTCTCTCATCCCACTCACCATGTCAAAAAAGTGGCCATCTCCCCTCCAGGATTACCAGGGGCCCCGCGATGCTCTCCCTACCGAGTTTAACCCGGATGGGAGATCGTTGAAAAACACTCCTGGTCCCAGATCTTCCGTCTGGGATCAGGCCCCGAAACCATTTGTCCCTAACCACGCCAACTTTGACTTTCACAGCAAGTACCGTCGTGACTCTATCTCAAGTTCCCGCTTATCTATTCGTATAGTCTACTACAACCGAAGCGACGAGAACGAAACCAAGTTTGCACGAGAGCTCCATGAGACACTTCGAAGGGAATTCCCAGAGGTATCTCCGACCACTCCACCCCTACAGAGTTCTGCCATAAATGGTGTCTCACCTCATTGCGACTCACACGCAGCTTATGATTTGTCGCTTCCGTGAGGAACCGGTTGGCCCTCATCCTGTGGCCATGTTCGAAGTCGATACCTTCACGCCACACGAGACTGGCACCCTGTTTACCTGGCTGGCTGTGAACCGGGGCCCCCTATCGTGAGCATGAACGTCGGTCACCAGATAGTACGTCGATCGACTGAAACCCTCCAGCGTCCTCGTCCACCCAAACACTGGCAACAACCTCAGAGACCATTCGATTCTGGCAAGTTGGATGGGGACGCCCTGGCCGTTGAAGCTGCATCTGTTTGAAAAGAACGTTTGATTTTGTCGCACGAATAAACGCTGTTTTTTGATCTTATCGTCGTACACGTAAGAAGGGTGATGACTCTGATCCAAGTACAGTATAACACGCGCGGAGGAGGAAGCGCATCTCGCCATCCTCAGAACCAAATATCCCCACTGTTCTCCTATGGGCAGCCTGAGCACCTCCCAAACCCTCAGCGATGACCTGGCCGATTACGACGTCATCTCAGAGGGAGGCAGCAGATCATTGGAATCCAGCATAGCCGATCTCAACACCTACGACCCCTCCGAAGAGCTCGAGTTCCCTTCCGACCCTCATACCCCCAACTCCATCAACGGCGGATCCCACATCGTCCCACTCACTGCCCAAAACACCCTCCGGTGCAAGGACAGAGACCCAGGCTCAATCCCTCCCAACCTCGGCCTTTCACCTAGGCGCAACAACTGGGAACCCGAACCTTTACAGCCCGCCAAGGACAGGTTCGAAACCGCAAGGCTCACTGCGGACCAGATACAAGACTATGTCAGAAAGTCCCTTGAAGAGTCCCATTCCCTTCCCCACGTCTACGGACATGGTCAAGTTCTCGTCGAAAAGATGGGTACCGTTCGGGTCTATGTAGACGGGCTATTCGACGGTCTCAACGTCGCGTAAGCGCTTGCCTTCTCGCCGGCGACGTCTCGAATCTAATCCTATATTCCACACACAGTCAAAGTCTTCAGCTCAGGCAGGCCAAGCTCTCGTTCCCGCAAACTCATCTTATCGTTGGCGTGTTCTCGGACGCCGAACGCGGCCAACACAATCTCCCCCCTCTCCGCCCGCATGTGGAGCGCTGCGAAATCGTTCGCCACTGTCGGTGGGTAGACGAGGTCGTTTCAGATGCACCTTGGGCACTGGACGAAGAGTGCCTCAAACGTTTCAGGATCGACTATGTGGCAGTCGAAGAAGGTTCAACAGGCACGTCCATCCAACTCTGGATATCTATCCCCTCGACTTAACATCACGATACCCCCAGTTGACCCTGCTTGGGACAAAATACGACTGAAAGGGTATGATATTCTCAAAGGAGCAGGTTACGTCCCTCTCGTGCCGTTTTCCCGGACCCCTTGCTTACTTGAGGTTCAGGCAAGGTGATACCCACGCGGAGGACCCTCGGATTGGCTCCTATAATTTCCGTGCCGCCTCCGATTACCCAACAACATATTCCGACCTCAATTACCCCGGTGCAGACACCCAAAGTCCCGACCATGAATATACCCAAGCGCGAGTTGTTTCATGAACGAGCGGGAAGCGGAGAAGGAAAATCCGAAGGCGAGGCACCCCGCCGGAAATTCCTCGAGTCTCCATCTAGAGATACTCAAAGGCAGCCGTCCCCACCGACGGGGGCACCTGCCGAACCATGGATTCGACCTCCCAGCCCTCCAATTCACGAACCACTCATCGCCTTTGAAGATTGAATAATACGTTTTTCTAGTGCTCTCTGCTCATTTACCTACATACGTCCCCCCCTTCCTGTAAAATGTACACTCTTCATATGATAAACGCGTTGACCCAACGTTTCTGAGATCAAAAAAATGCATTGACCGGGAATCGAACCCGGGGCCATACCTTGGGAAGGTACGATGTTACCATTACACCATCAATGCTATACCTAACGCGGGGGAGAGTAATCTCGTGTCACAAAAGGTTTACAGCCATTCCCTCGTTTCCTGGAGTCCGCCATGACATTCAGGTCATTCCAGGACGCGTGTCTAAAGGGGGAGGGACCTGGGAAAAAGGCTCACCCAATCTTCCCAGTACCGCGTTTTTCGAGCGACCTGACACCATGTGGCGGGAAACTGAATTTCTATGGACTCCCACGACCGTTTTGGCAAGGTTTGATATCGGATATGTAGCTAGACTCGTGACCAGTCCGTCACGTGCTTGCTCTTTGACGATTTGGGTATCGCCGCGCAGTATACCCAAATCGTCAAAGAGCAAGCACGTGACGGACTGGTCACGAGTCTAATATGTAGCGCAAGGGGAACAAAGGGTAGAAAATACGAGAAGAAGGGGTTCCCACCACTTCCGCAATAAATCCAATGCTCAACGTCCAACGGCGAGGCGGTCATGTGAAGATCCTGGGAACCGTGCCCGGGGAAAGACTCAGGGCTCCATCAATCCACCATGCAAGGCACTTTTTTTGAATTCTGCCAGGCGGAGTCGATGATATCCCTGACCTGAAGAGTCCGATGGAAGCGTTCTTTCGCATCTGTGCGGTCACTGAGCGGTTGATAGATCGAGTACGGCAGCTCTCTGTGTCTAACTCACCCTGAGCTCACCCCTCGTTTCTTTCGACCCCGCGATGTGATCGTCAACCTTTATCCGGAACCTTTTCAGAGCCACAAACCCGCCGTCGATGTCGTACAACCACGGCGCTCCGGTTCGTGAAAACCCCCACCTGCCACCATTCCTCATTCGTAAGTTCGTGGGGGCAGATGAGCGCCCCATTGAGACGTCGTATACCTGACAAGCACCTCTCCTCGTTGACTTGCAGCTTTCGAGACAAGGGCCAGTAGTACCGGGTCCATACCCCTCCTGGTTAGACTCGGACTCGGGCTTAGCCGAGGATCGACATCCACCCCGATCACCGGACACGGCCCCCAACTTGCAATGGAACAAAATTCAGCCATTGACCAAGGCCGGGACCACGGGGGACGAAAAGCAACAAATAATATTTCTTGGGAGCAAATAGGGCGTTGGTACCGGACCTTTAAACTAATGTGTCGTGGCCGTGTAATAAAAATCAGCGACCCCGAGCGTCGGCCGTTTCACCGGATGAAACGATATACCGTACGAGGGAAAGATTAGCGGCGAGTGATTCAAAGTAAGATTAGTAGGAGGTAAAACGAAAAGATTGTATACGCGAGTCTGGAGTGCAAAAGTCAAATTTTACCCCACCAGAGCGCAAGTGAAACACGCACTCATAGAAAGCGGTCATCAATTAATTCTCTTTCATAACGGTGTCTTCAAGGCCATTCACTACGAGTTTGAACGGGAACCCGGTGGCTAACTCGTGAAGAACGGCGGGCGAGCTCGGGATTGTTTGATCAGAGTTCTCCACGGCCGACGGTCTTGACATGAGGGGATAGCGACGTGTGGTACCCGCTCCAAAATCGGAGCTGCTGAGGTGCGGTGCAGAGGAAGGGACGGTTGGCAACGGTGGCAGAGGCGTAGAGGGGGGCGGCCTGGCCCCTCGAATGATGCGACGAGATCTGTATATTGCAGGTTAGTACGCAGTACTAACGTCACCAAAAAAAAAAAAAACGAGCAAGGCGAACCTGAGGGAGTGACCGACGCTTCCGCTTCTCAGGCGGCCAATGATATTGTTCTCTTCGGTGACGAAGCCAACGGAACGGGGCTGGGAGAAATCATTCACGCTTCCACTCCTGCTACGGTTCTGGCGTTGAACGGCAGCAGCGGCACCGCGATAAGATCCCTTGAGCTGGACCAATGGGGAGGTATTCACGGTTAAACTGCTTCGCCTCTTGCGGAGTTTGGGTCTCTCAGCGCCAAATCCCTGGGAAGGATTTGCTGCAGTGGGAGTTGAGTCGTGGTCGGTGATGTCCGTTACTTCGCGTGTGGGAGTCAAGGGGACAATGGGCGAGTCGGGTCGAACGGGCTGAGTCGGAGAAGGAGGGGGCGTGAAGTTTTGAATGGCGGAGAGACCGGAAGAAAAGAAAGAGGAGTAGGACATGGGCAGGGAGACTGTAAGGAGCGTGGATGCAAAAAGAGAGGTGGTGGTGGTGACGGTGGAAGAGCGGTTACCAGTGGACAGAAACGTTATCATCCGAGCCTGTCACTGAATTCCAAAACAGGTTTCTCGAGCTCTGGTTGGTCTCCGTTCTTATGGCGGGTCTTCGCGGCTGCAGGGCTCGGGGTTGGCAACGGGTCAATATATGTAAAACACTTGTCGTCATCTATCTGCCTGTAAACGCGGGTGGTGGTACAAAGGGAAGGGAGTTAAGAATGCCACAGCGAACGAAAGAAAGAGAGGCATATCACGAACGAAATCTACGACTGCTATGATACACCGTGAGTCGACATCCGCACTCAAAATACAAAAAAAAGCACTGCGAAAACGCAAAGGGAAGAAAGGCTCATGTCGGGATGGTCGTCGGATCTGTACCCTCCTCGGAGCTGCCTCCAGGAGGTTGGCCAGAACTGTTGTTGATTCCATCCGGGGGAGATGTATTCGGAGCAGGTCCGCTCCCATTTTGATATCCTCCCGGATAGTGCCATCCGCCATAGCCGTTCCATGCGGGGTAGTAATACATCGGCGGTTGGGAGGAATCAGGAACATAATGGGGGTACGAGAGTTGCGATTGTGTGGGAGCTGGCGTGGATGGCGTTTGGGTCGCCACTGGTGAGTCAGCCGTTGGTTGTGGCGGACCGATTGCAGGATACGGGTGAGTACCAGGGTACGTTGCAACGTGGTAGCCATGCACAACTGGGTACGAAGGTGGAATCCCCATCGACGGATACTGGACCGGCGACATCACCGTACTCGGAGCACCCTGATGATATCCTGGCGAGCTGGAGGTAAACGAAGTTGGGAGTTGAGGCGACTGCACATGGGAAGGAGGGAAAGTTGGAGGAGATTGGAACCGTTGGGGTGATTGTTGAGAAGGGGATCCGCCCGAGTGTGGGACGGATACGGTGAGCGTCGGTTTCGAGTGGGATTCTGGAAGAGGCTGATGTTCTGTAATCGTTGAATTGCTCCGTTTCGTTTTTCTCCCTCGTTTTCCGGGGCTACCATACGGGTCGTAACGCTTTCCACGTTTTCGGGGGTCTGAATCAGAGCCATTACGACCATCTGTGATGAGGGGAACGCCGGTGGACAAAGGGGAACTCAATATCCCGTCGACTGAATGATCAATCTCGTCCGCCTCCCCCCGGTATCTGGGCTTGCCATCAAAACATATTTCGATTTTTGGCGCTATGCGAAAGTGTTGCTTGTCGAGATATTCCGGGCTGATATCGAGAGAGGCGATCTCCGGGAGAGACGATGGTGACCTGAGACGGCCCTCTTCAACGTCTTCAACTTTATAGTACGAGATCAGATGTTGCGTTACACCCTCAATGGTGAGAGAAAACGTCTGGGAGAGGACGGGTCGAAAAAGATTGATTGACCGAGCAAGGAAAACCAGCACCTTTTTAACCATCCCGCCTAGTTTGAACTTGTACGAGTTGGTCAAGCTACCGACGAGACATCTTTCCCTTGCCCTGTCGATCCCCACGCTTTCTCCTTTGGGACGACTTAGGGAGGTAGATTCGTTTCGACCGGGCTCTTGGTGGTTATCTCCGGTATTTGTTTCGACCGAGCGGTCACCAGATTTAGAGCGGAGGGCGGCACCACGTTTCTCTGTTTCTCTGTAGAGAAGAAAGTTGCCCAGAATCCTGCTAGGGCTCCAGAAAAAGCCGTCGGTCCATCGTTTGATGCCACTCTCAGCCTCATCGAAGACAAAGACAGAGCCGGATGTGATCATTTTCCGTTCCGACTCCACGAGCCGGCGAGTAACGCGGGGGATGAGCCCCCGCCGAGCGGCTTCGAAGATGAGGAGGGCGTCGCCTGTAGTTTCGATCCAGCCCTGCCAAGGGGGCTGGGTCCAAGTTGGGGAAGTATCATCGGATTGAGAGGTCGAATTCGAGTCGGACATGAGGAAGGAGGGCTGGACATCGCGAAGGAGGTGATTGAAACAAGACGTAAGGCGGTCAAGGACGGGGCAGGGCGAATGAATCAGTACACTTTAACGCGGCAGGGGGGGAAAAAGAAAAAAAAGATAAAGTTCAAAGGTAAATTCTAATCACCGGTAAGTTGGGATCGACAGCGAGTTATGGTTCAGGCTGAACCCGGTCCCGCCCCTGTCTCTTGCAGAAACGACCAAGGCCGTATCAGAGTTGCTTTGTCGGCCAACGCGCCTTCGCGATACTCACTCAGGCGGCAAGGGGAGACGCAAAAGACTCAACCAGGCAGAAGGACAATAAACAGCACCCGCGCTCACCCCTCCGTCTGCTAAGCGGCCGGGCGGAGTTTCAAATCCGGATCAAATCCATTCATTTTTTCCCACGACCGCTCGCGTCTTCTTTTTGGCACGGTCGCTCATCCTATGGAGAAACAGGCTCGACACCCCCCGCCTATCTCCCTCGCATGCACTAACCCCAGGAACTTGTGCACCTCTGGATTCTTGGTCTCTTTGTTCTTCCCAAGCTTTGATAAGTCTAGTCATAAAACATCCTCTGTCTATCAGAACGGCTCCCTCGGGTTCCGCTCACCTCGGTACCTCTCTCTTTCAATCTATCAATCACCCTACCCTCGTGATACCTCCCCCACGCCCTTCCAACAATTCTTTGCGGCTTTACCCCGGTGATCTGTCGCCCTTTCTTCCGCATAATTTCCTACCTGTTGTCCCGATTTCACACCCTCTTCTGTCCATTTACGTATCTCTCGTTCCTGATGGTTTCTTCATTTCATTACCCGGCTGCGCAGGCCCCGTCAACTCCCTGTCCCCGATGTTGACCATTCCAAACTTTTCGAGGCCTGTCCGAGTCAAGTATAAAAACAATTCATCTTTCGAAGTCCATCCTTAGAGGTCTTCTCGTCCCCGTTCTTCTTTTCCAGGATGAGCTTCAGTGGGCGCAGTTTCCTCGTGTCTCTCGTTTTTATCACAGTCTGTGTTCCTCGCTCGATCCTCCTGCGGTACCTGATCGTTCCCCCAATTCTATAGGCCACCTATGGCTCCCACTCTCCTTTTGCTCATGGCGCGAAACGGATGGATCGTATCCGTCGCCAATCAGGTCTCTCTCTTCCAGGTAACTGGTCGAGTATCGGATGCTATTTGTACGATTTGCCCATCCACCGGAGAATTTTCTGCTCATCGTTTGTCTGCAGGGATAATGTTCAAGGCCGGGCTCTCACGGGTGCCACTTATGCCAGCACAACGGACATGGCCGTCGAAAGTTGCGTTGAATTCTGTGACAGTCACGACTACAACTACGCCGGTCTAGAGTGGTATCAAGAGTGCTGGTGCGGTAATTTTATCATCAATGGTGGCGCAGAAACCACGCCCTCCGACTGCAGTTTCCCTTGCACCGGTGACCCCACTCAAGTATGTGGTGCTGGCAATCGCCTCAGCATGTACTACTCCGGTCAATCACTTCCCCCTGCCCCGGAGATTGTTCCGAGTGTAGGACTATGGCAATCTCTCGGATGTTACAGGTCAGTCGTTTTCTCGTGCTAGTCGATCGCTCCTTCCCAGTCTTATTCTCCTCGATCAGCGACAACGCCGGCGGTAGGACGCTTCCCATTCCGATTGGGGTCTCTACCAACACGATCGAGAGCTGTACTTCAGCCTGCTATAACGCCGGCTATACCTTGGCTGGCACGGAATACTCTGCGGAATGTTGGTGCGGCACGTCCGTTCAAGCCGGGGGCGCTCCCGCCTCTGCTTCTGAATGCAACATGGTGTGCTCCGGCAACAGCACGCAGTATTGCGGTGGCCCGAATCGTCTCAATCTCTACAACTACACTGGTACTCCCCCGACTTCACCTCCACCTCCCCCACCCCCTCCCGGCACAAGTTCTGTTTACTTAGTCACCGGTATGCCTGGAAACTGGACGTACGATGGATGCTGGACGTAAGTCACGACAATCTCCTGTGTTTCCTTGCTCTCATTCCAGCACAGCGACAACGTGAATGGTCGTGTGTTCCCCAAGATATTCGATGACAATCCCACCCTGACGACCGCCGGTTGTATCGAGGCTTGTTCGGCTCTCAATTATACTGTTGCCGGTTTGGAGTGGAGTGTTCAGTGTATGGTACGTTTTACCTGCTTCCTACGCGAAATCACCCGGCGTTTAACACATATCTAGTGCGGCAATTACTTGATCGCCGGCGCCGTCAAGAACTCCGACGATTCCACTTGCAACATGGGTTGCGGTGGTAATCAGACAGAAGCATGTGGCGGGCCCAACCGTCTCTCTGTCTATTCTTCCACCGGAAGCGTGACTGCCCTCCCGGTCGCCGTCCCCCTTGCCGATAGCCTTCCCGGCCAATGGCAATACATCGGGTGCCTGGCGTGAGTCGTCCAGCTCTGTTATCCTTTGGTCGAAACTGATCGGTTTACTCAGTGAACCTGGGGCCCCTCGTGTTTTCCCCAACAAGATTGTCAACACTGTCAACAATACCGTCCAAGCCTGTCTCAAGAAGTGTTCCGATTACGGATTCCCTGCTGGCGGTCTCGAGTACTCTGAAGAATGCTACTGCGGTGATGTCGAGGACATCGCAGCTAATGGGGGTGTCATGAGGCCGGAGAGTGAATGCAACATGCTTTGCAATGGGGACCCCTACCACCTATGTGGTGGTCAACAGAGGCTGCAACTCTACCAGTGGAACGGCGGCTTGAACGTTTGGCACGAACCTCAGAATACTGGCCACTACGAGTTCTTGATCAGCAGCCCTATTGTCCCTCTAATCTCTACCCTCGGTATCAACGACAAGGTCACCTTTGTCGAGAAGTGGGGTACCAGCGTTTACCCGAATAGCACCGGTGCCTACGAACTGGATTTAACTTTGGTTAACGATTACACCAAAACGTGGCGAGAGATGCACGTCCAGAGCGATGTCTTTTGTGCTGCAAGCCTGGTCTTGCCCGACAAAGCTGGGCGCCAGATCACCGTTGGCGGGTGGAGTGTCGACTCACTCTATGGCGTCCGTTTCTACGCCCCGGATGGCTCTGCCGGTGTTAACGGAACCAATGACTGGGAGGAAGATGTGCACGCCTTGGCTCTCCAACGCGGGCGGTGGTATCCTACTGCTTTGGTGTTGGCCAACGGTTCTGTCTTGGTCATCGGTGGTGAACATGGGTCCAACGGAGTTGCTGAACCCACACTTGAGATACTTCCCAAGCCTGAGGGTGGAGACACCGTCATGTATCTCGATTGGTTACAGAGGACCGACCCGAATAACTTATACCCTTTCCTGTACGTTCTCCCGACTAACGGTAATATCTTCGTCAGTGAGTATCCCTGGGATTCCGACTGTAGTATTTTTTCTAACCCCGTCCGACAGGTTATTGGAACGAGGCCCGTATCCTGGACAAGGTTACCTTCGAAACGGTCAAGGTTTTACCCAACCTCCCTGGGTCCGTGATCAGTGGAGTCGCTGGCCGCACGTATCCCCTTGCTGGCGCATCAACACTCTTCCCTCAGTACTACCCTTACACCGATCCATTGGAGGTCCTCTTCTGTGGTGGTTCGGACGTCCTCGAGTTCCAGAAGGCGCTCGACAATTGTGTTAGCGTCAAGCCAGAGGTCCCTGAACCTACATGGACCATTGAACGTATGGTGAGTACAGGAGTAACCTCCTCCCCGAGTCCCAAGTGATGATTGATTCTCTAGCCTTCCCGCCGTGTGATGGCTTGCATGGTTACCCTCCCCGATGGTACTTTCCTCATATTGAACGGTGCTCATTCAGGCGTTGCTGGTTTCGGCCTGGCGGACGACCCAAATCTGGACGCTCTCCTCTACAACCCAACCCTTCCCGCTGGCCAGCGTATCTCCAAGCTCAGCTCAACTATCGTTGCTCGCTTATATCACTCCGAGGCGATCCTCCTCCACGATGGCCGCGTCCTTGTCTCGGGCTCCGATCCCCAAACCTACCTGCCGGATGGCAGCGAGAAATACCCTGAGGAATTCCGGGTTGAAGTCTATATTCCGCCCTATTTGACCGATGGAAGAACCCAGCCCACATACACCATCGTTGACAAGGATTGGGAGTACGGTCAGACCTACCACATTAACGTCAACCTCTCCCAAGGTTCCACGGCAGACATGAGAGTCTCACTTGTCGCCGCCACCTCCAGCACCCATGGCAACTTGATGGGAGCTCGTACCATCTTCCCCAAGGTGACGTGTAGCGGCAACGACTGTGCAATCGAAGCGCCTCCCGACGCCAACGTCTCCCCTCCCGGTTGGCACATGTTGTTCGTCCTTGACGGCCCCACGCCCTCTCACTCCCAATGGGTCCGCATCGGAGGCGACCCCGCAGAGCTTGGCAACTGGCCACAAGGAGCTCCGTTCCACCCTCCCGGAATTTAAGATATTCTTTCCGTAGCGTTCTGTATTTGAATACCCACTTTGGATATCGATTTTCAGCTTGGATGCCGTTGGAAGTTCAACTGGTTTTCTTTGGACACTCTTCACTCCTTTTATTACCTAGTAAAATAGTCTACGCATGGCGTATGTAATCCATGTAATACACTGATACATATACGTTCGTCGCGACAACATGTTCAGGTGAGGAAGCATTGTATGAATGTTCGTCGATCGGCAACGGTCAAAAATCGGAAAGAGCTGGGGTGATCGACGTCGATAGGCGAGGCATTGACGCGCATCACTTGACGACTGCGTCCACAGCTTGAAGATTCCTGGGACAGGTCAGGACACAACTGTGCCCCGACTCTCTGTGGCTATCCACTACTCTGCCCTGCAGTACGAATGGCTTTCAGTTCTGCGGCCCCGAATATACCCCAAGATCTAGGTACTTCGACTCGCCAGCTTCACGACGTCAATAACGGTCGCGCTCACCAGTTTTTCTCCCAGTCTCCATCTTCCATTGCTCGTTCCATCCCACGAAGGGAAATATCGTAGATTGGGTGCTCAAGACTGACCCAGGTTCGCATTCCTTCCCAATATACCACCGACGTAAAAACTAACCAGTTACCAGACCTTGACTTGACGAACGTCGAGTTTAGCTCACTACCAAGCGGTCTCCATCTCGTCGAGGAAGACGTCGTGTACGCACACATCTTCCCTCTGCAAGCCCAACTCCTGATGTTATTCCAATACCGTTCCCCAGTTACTTCAGCAAAGGCGATCATCAAGGCGTATCAATATTCCGCCGTAGAGAAACCTCGGAACATGGTCACCGTGGTTTCCGACTGTCCTCGTTAGGTGTCCTTCTGGCCAAGTCGTCTCGCCCTCGGCCATGGCGGCATGTTTCATCCTTGAAGTCCCTTATTCGTTCCATGTATTCGCGATTCAAGGAAGAGGGGATTTATGATCCCGGAGAATTCGACTGGTCATCCGCAGAAGGCTTCTTTGAACAAAGGAAGTATCCTCAGACTGATTCCCCCGATTCAAGCAGTTGGAGAGGCTGGAGTGATGAACTGGATTCGGTAAGTGCTGATCTCATTATTTTCGTTCCTACTGGACGCGTTAAACATCCCTGGCCTGACGTTCCGACCTAGGCTGATCCAGATTTCTACAACCCCACGACGCACTTGCCCCACCTTCTTCGCATTCTCGGATTATCGACTATCACGCTGTACAAACATATCCTCGGTCGGAGGCGAATCCTGATCTATACCCTTCCCCCCGTAGAAGCGTCGGGGATACTCTGTCAGGTCGCCGCAGATATGTGCTACGAGGACCAAGTCGATTACGACCCAAGTTTGGACCGACGCAGCCCCCCTGTTGGTTTGGACACAGGCGGTAGCCGGGTCGATGGCTCTTCCCTGAGGCTGAAAGGACGAACTCGTGAGAGTATCAGGGTGCTTGGGATGGTCACCCTGAGCGATTTGGATGTGTTACAGTCCGACGATAATTGTCGGAGAGGTTGGGTAGCTTGTACAACCGACGCCATTTATCTGGAGAAACCCTCGCTTTATGACCTAGTGATCGACCTCACGACCTCTACACCATCAAAAACTAGCCGCCCCACATTATACCTCTCACGACCCACTGAGTGGACAGAAGATGGAAAAGGTCGAAAGCACAAGTTGACGCCGGTCCGATTTACCTGGAGCGACGTGAAAGTTGTGAGTACATCTGTACTAACGGATTGACCTCTGTACTCATGTTGATGCAGTGGGCCGAGCTGGAGCGACTACTGGCGCGGCATGTGACGGATGACCACAACTGTTGTGAGCCCCATCCCAAAGCGACGATGGAGTTGTCCTCGAGCTGGATCGGCTTTTGGCGTGTGTATGAAGATGTATGCATCATCTGTGCAGGGCTCTGGATGGGAACGTGGAGAGATAATTCAGTGGTATCATACTCTACCGTCGATGGCAACATGGCAAACTGGGGTCAGGTCCGACTGGAAGGGGACGATGACCTGTCGGTTTGCGGATCTTATGTCCGCAACCTAGGAATGGGAATCGAGGGTCGCCCGGCTGCCCCTTCGGACCTGGACAGGGAAGGTCCAGGAAGTTCAGGGACCTTGAGGGCCATCAAGCGGACGAGCGGAACGTCAGTCTGGTCCAAGTTTACAAACAAGGATGGGAACGATGGGCCAATCCGGCCCGGGAGCGACGAGGAGGATGGAAGACTGCGGAAACGCGAACAACAAATACTTCTAACGCTCGCTCTGCTACAAACATTCCATGCACACACGACGAACCTTCTTTCCAAACTGTCGTACCATCTGCCCAGCACTCCGGCGCCATCCTCTAGCAGCAACCTTTCCACGATCTACCTGAGTTTGAGAGACCTGTGGGGTTTCGAACTCGGCCCGCTGAGTGGCCTGGACGCAGAGTTCATAGAGTGGTTGGGAGAGGAGTATGGATCGAGAGTGGGGGTGAGGATCGTTGTACGGAGAGGGTGGAAGGATCTGGCTAGACTGGTGTTAGGTGTTTGAACGTTGGCCTTGCGGTCTTCCCCATCCTCTTTATTTTGTTCATGGTTGTGGTTATACTGGCCAGTGCGATATATCGTGTATGTTTAGAGGACGCCTCGGGTTCACCCCGTTTGAGACTGATCAAAAGATTGGTATATATATATCAAGCGTCGCAAGGTCATTAGAAACAATCCGAGTAAGAACAAGGGATAGCGACCAAAAACCGAAAATTATGGAGGAAAAGTATGGTGGGGGAAGTAAGTCGGTCAAACCTGGCCTGATTGACTCTTTTCCGAGGGGGTGTCGCCGGGAGTCGTGGTGCGACGATTGGCAAATATTTTGTTCCTGAGCTTGGAGATGCCCCATGCGATTGAGAAGATGATGCATTCTCCGACGAGAACACCGAACACATAAGCCGCAACCTGCCCACCATACTGACTCGGGTCGAGGAATTTGTAAGCTATATGTAGAGCAGCAGAGTCAGCGTGGATAATACCAAGGGGAGGATATAAATTGAGAGACGGACGGTAAAAGTGTTGGCTGGCGTGAGTGACATACGCCAATGCGATGTATAAGCCAATGGTGAAAATGCAGAGAGGAAGGTAGAGCCAGGGAATTGGACCTATGAATGTCAACAAAATTTCGAATAGGGCGAAAACAACATTGAAGATGTGGACAGAGACATTATCCCAAGCTAGAGGTGGCGGTGGTGTGAGTAGCCGGGCACAAACTAGTGGTAATTTGATGATACCATCGTAGGGGGTCGCGAAGGACGCGGACGAAGCGAGCAGGGCCCAGTAGGCGATGGTGACAATGAAGGCTGAAGAGGTCTTTTTAGCGAGGCTACGGCACACGGTTACCGAGAGTGAACGCACGAAAAGTGGTAACAGTTGCGCATAGCCATAGATGGAGGAACTGGAAGAACTTGGGCCAACTCCGCAAGGGGTATTTATTCCAGTATGCGTACGCGAAGGTTTGGACACCAGCGGCCCAGAGGTAGGCGCAGAGGCCTATCGCGGACAAGTGGGTGAAATAGGAGAAGAACCTGGAGGATGGGTGGAGGAGTCAGAGATGGATGCGTGGTGCTTGTACACGAACTGACTCCTCGAGATCCTGGGGGAAATGGATTGAATCCCAGCAGAACTTGAAGATAAAATAAACGAGGTAGTAGAAGCCAAAGAGAAGCCTAAGAAAAGCGAGAAGGAGTGGCGAGCATATTGGGGAGGTTACGAGAGAGTACTCGGGGTCGAAGGGAACGTCGACGCCAAACTTTGAGTACACGCTGCGCATGGAGGAAAGAGGTGGAAGATGGAGGAGGCCGCCTGTAGAGATTGGATGAACCCGAAGGCGTCACGTGGGGCCGCTCATGATCCGAACACTGTGAGTAGACGATTTCGATGACAGGGGGTCACGAGGCGTCTGAGCGCGCGCGAACGGCACGTCCGTTATCCAGGTGGGGCGTCCAGCCATGCGAGACGGGGAGAAAGAGAGAGAGCGGTGTGACTTTTCACTTGCCAGTACGGAGGTCGGCGGAGAGAGATTGACCGGTCCTACTGGGCTGAGGACGCTGGGAGGGATCGGCCCGACACGTGACTTTAACAGGCTAGGGCCGAAGCGGTGCCTCGCATTGACTGGGATCCTCCGTCTGACTGCCGCCACCGCCTACGCACGGTCTCCCCCTCACTCCTGGTCCCCCCGGCCCACTCAAACCTCACCCGGTTATCCCTCGATTCTCCCTCATTCACCTCTCACCTCATGTTCCCACCTCCACCGGCCAGTTTGGCCCCTTATTCCCATCCCCAAGTCACCGGTAATCTTATCGCTCCATCGCATCCTCCACCCTCCTCACAGTGCCCCCGTTTTTCTTTCATAGGTCTCACTCTCACAGTCACCGCCGGCGAAGACGTCTCCAGGGTCCTTCGCTTTGACAAGTCGGAGACCCCAGTCGTCAACATTGGACGCATGCCCTCGTCCAGGGCCAACGAACTCGAGCTTGATCCCGACCTCGACCTCGCTTGGTTCAGGTGTGCCGTCGTCAGCAGGAAGCATGCCAAGATTTGTTTCACAGACGGTGGTCATGTAAGTGCCCCGATCTTCACATCCCCCCCTTCGTTGTGGCTGTAACCATCCACATCTCCTACAGGTCTATCTCATCGATCTATCCTCCCATCATGGCACCCACTTACTCAAGCTCGGACACCCAGCTCCAGTAGCTCTCGCTCCCGAAGTCCCCACCCCGCTCGCAGACGGCGATGTCGTCACCTTTGGCAAGTCCGTTGGCAAGGATGCCGATCTCGTTCGCCCGGTTTCAGTCAGAGTCAACTTCTTGCTTCAACCGGCAGACCACTCCGAAATATCTCAACCCATTCATATCCAAAGGTCCAGTTCTGGTCGTTTTGGTGTCCTGACCGATATCGACTCCTCTTCATCCTCTTCCGACTCCGAGGTCGAAGAAGTCGATCCTCCGGAGGTTCTCCTATCCAATCCCTACCGTGCGCAGATCCCCAGTCACAGTCTATCTCATGGCTTTGGGTTTATCGAACAGTGGTTCCGCCCAGACCCCTGCCACCCCCATACCCAACCTCAATCTCAATCACCTTCCTCTCTCCCCCCTTTTCACTTGCAGCCTCAGCCTCAATCCAAACACGAGGATGCTTCTTCCAGCGCCTCTTCCATGGAAAAGGAAGTGATCAACGTGGACGACTACGATGACTCGGAACTCGTCATTCCTTATAGGCCCACACAAATCTTCACTCACCTCACTGACATGAGCATCCCTTCTTCCTCCGCTGCCCCAGTCGTGACCCCTATCCCCATCGATTTGGAGGACAATATCGACAGTATCGTCGTGGAACCCAGCCTCGTTGGTACTTGGCCCCCTTCCCCCCGTTCTCCAATCAACCACGACGAGTTCGTAGTCAGCCTGATGGATATGGACGGTGGTGAAGTCGACATGAACCTCGAGTCCGACGCAGAGGACCCCCAGGACCGCGATCCTTCCAAGGCACCCGAGACCAATCCAGATCCCTCTGCGGTTCTCACGGAGCAAGTAGTGGATGCCCCCCATACCCCGCAGTTTAACCCCATCGACGTCGTCGACCTCAATCCGAGTGCAAACCCCGTCTCCGAACCAAGCACTCCTATCACCCTCAAGGTTCTCGAGGATATCAAGGAGGACTTGGACAGCATTAAAGAGAACGTCCGCCAGGTCTCGGTAAGCCGCAACCCCATCCACGAAACTCCCATGGCTCATAGCTCCCATCAAACGCAGAGCGACGTCTGGGAACTACAGAAATCCCAGCAGAACACTTCCACCAGCGTTTGGGATATCAACAGACGGGTAGACAGTCTTGATCTCCGAATCAAAGCCATGGAATCTGCACATGAAACAAACTATGAGAAGCTCGGTGCAATGCTCGAGAAGGAGGCTGTGCGAGTGGACGAGGTCTTGCGCAAATGCCAGGAGGAGAAAGATGAAACAAAGAAGACGTGCAAAACCTTGATGGACGGTATGTTTGCCAATACCCTCAGCTGACCTTGCCTGACGATGAACAATCATTTGTGGCATGCAGAAATACAATCGCTCCGAGAACAGACGGACAAGCAAGTATCCACAGAGGTTCAAGCCCTCAAGGCTGCTCAGAGGGAGGCTCTTGACGCAGTCAGGGCCATGACCCAAGAGACCCAAATTGTAAGCTCCCCACCTACATCCTATACCTTCATGCGTCCGACCAAACCGTTCCGCCAGGCATGCACTAGCCACCTTAACAACCTCAAACGAAAGAGGGATGAACTGGAAGAGGAAGAGGAAGCCGAACGTGCAGTCAAGTTCGCCAAGTTCTCCGACAGTCAGGCTGCTGGAAATATCTTCAAAGTTGCTTCTATCTTTACCGCCGGTGTCGTCGCCACCTGGTCCGCGCTTGCGTTCTCTTGACCTTCTGCACTTTACAGCCGTTGTATCATTAGAAGGTATCTTTTGTCTGCTTTAGTTCTCGTCCGCCTTTACATGGTTTCCACTCGTAAGTGTGTACAAATGCTGGGTTTTGAACGCCCATTTTAGTCAGACCTGTTTTCGAATGTTGTAGTTTCTCCTTGTCATATTTTATTTTTCCCCCTGTCATGATCCGAATGCAATACCACTTTCATCACATCCATGCAACTCTGCCTTGGTGATTTGAGGTTTCGGAGCGAAGTGCCACCACATCATACGATCTCGTGTCTACGGACACAAATAGAAATAAAAGTAACGAGAGGTTTATAAGAGGTAGGTTCGGTATGGTTATCGGTATGGCTCACAGTGATTAAGATAGACAAGGGATGAGAGGACTGGTCGTAAGGTGGGCGTAACGTAGGCTACTTTGGGCGTCCGGTGCGGGTTGTTGAAAACGATATCAAATGAGAGACATTGCAAGGACAGGATGTGGGAATACGACGAGAGAAATCAGCGGTTGAGCAAAAAAAAAAAAAGAGAGAACCAGCGGACAACACAACGGATGGGGAATCGAGGGGGAACGGGGGATCCGCGTGTTAGAAGCGGGAGACAATCACGGTTTGCTGAAGTAGGGGTGAACGAGTGCTCGTTTCGCTACGGGCGAAGATGTCAGGGATAATACGAGAGAATGGATCAGGAGTCGAGATTTGTACCTGAAATGCGCTTCGAGGTGTCATACGTAAGCAATTGCTTGATCAACTCCACACCCTGTGAATCCAGTGATGGAAGCTGTGAGGCGAGATCTGCCCCCGGCCACTGAGGAAAGGTTGGTTTGTAATCCGGCAGCTGGCTCACACCCGGCCATTTCTCTTCATTCGGTGTCCCCATGATTCTGGATGGGTGTGAGCGAAGTGATTACAGTGGGTGATGCGGGATGGGAGGTACTGACCTGAAAATCCTGAAGATTTGGTCGATCTCCGAATCCCCTGGAAAGAGCGGACCGCCCTTGTTGACCATCTCCGCGAAGATGCATCCAACAGACCACATGTCTATTGCCGTCCCATAGTGCCGAGAGCCAAGGAGCACTTCGGGTGCCCGGTACCAAAGCGTTACGACCTACGACGTTTAAACAGGTGAGTTGAGTTGTGGTACCGAGAGCGCCGACGTACTTCGTGAGTATACGTTCGCATGGGAATGCCAAACGCCCGTGCGAGTCCGAAATCGGCCAACTTGAGGTTGTCATTTTTGTCGATGAGAAGGTTCTGAGGTTTGAGGTCTCGGTGTAGGATTCGGTGGGAATGACAATATAAGAGACCGGCGGTAAGTTGCTTTGTGAATTTCTGCAAGAAAGCGTGTGAGTCGTGAACGGTGGCACGTGACTACTGAATGAACAGAGTGTTGTCCTCGTGTAGAACACGCGTTGACGCGACAGCGAAGAAGGAAATTGATCAAGGACGCGCAATGTCTGCCCGTGAACGGAGAACGGGCGGAGTGGGCAAGAGGAGGGTTCCAGCCAGCTGACCTTTGTGATCGCGAGCGAAATTGGTTTTCCAGTGTGGTTCCCATGCTCGATGTAGCGCTTCAAGTCGATGTCAATGAATTCAAAGACCAGATATAACTTGTTGTCTGCGTGAACGATGTCAAGTAGCCTGTAACGATCCGGAGGGTCAAGGGTTGTTGCAGATGCGGTGGGGATGGCAGCCAAGGTCGCACCTCACGACGTTTTCGTCCTTGAGCTCTTTGAGCAGACTAATCTCTCGAATGGCAGTACTCGGGACGCCTTCATCTTCCGCCTCCAACCTAATCTTCTTGAGGGCGACGATTTCGTTCGAGGTCACATCGCGAGCTTTGTACACGACGCCATAAGTTCCTGGGAAAATGATGGGGGTCATTGGATGTCGGGTGGCCGGGATTATGGGCTCAAGATACCTTCGCCTGTGGGCAGAATATGGGTCAAGGCCGACAAAGACGAGTTCGATTAGACACTGACCGACTTTCTCAATCTTTGCGTATCTACAGGGGATGTAGATGTCATGTTTGTTTGATGGAGAGCGAGAGGGGTCCGACATACCGGTCCATATGAGTTTATTGGTGGCCTTGGAGGCTCTGGCTGGTTACGGGCGAGCGTGTCTGGTGGTTGGGGAGAGAGAGAGACAGACGGCCGCTGGTGGCGTTTTAAAGTCGACAAGCCAATTTGCTTTTGGCCCAAATATCTGCTTATGTAATCACCAGCCTCTGCCCAGGCTGGTGGACAAAAAAAAAATCAAATCTCCAACTCTTCTCATCGTGGTTACCATCAGCCTAACTAATGCCTCGCTCTGCAACCTTCGCCGGTCCCCATTATTGCGGATGGAACCCGTGCCTTGTGCCACAGTGGATCGTGAGCGGCGATCAGTGTTCCAACATCACTACCGGCTCCCCCAAGACCCATTGATCACCGGATACCACCCTAATATTCCAGTCCGACTCGAATCTATGCAGCGACACACCATGGCACACCATAACCGTTCCGGAGCGAGTCAGCGAAAGTCATCCTATCAGCCAATCAATTAGGCTGGTCGAGGCCAGTTTGCGTCGTCCCGATGCCCCTTTTGTCTAGTGAGGTCGATGTATTCTCCCGGAAAATGGTCCTCGGCTACACCAAAGTCCCGTAAACCAGTGCAGCCGGCTTTGAGATCCGCGATTGCGACTCACATCTGTCAATGATGTTATCTTCCCCGTCTTCATCTTCCTCCTCCCATGTCTCGTTCAGGGCGGGATTCCGCTGCTTGTCTGCCGCGAGGTCCTTCGTCAAGCGATCCATTGATTCATCCCTTATGTCCCGTAGGGATTTGTCCCTGGCCGCCCGTGCACGCTCAAGTTCTGGAAGGTATTCTCTGCTGCACATGAGAACACGTTGTAACAGCACCCCGTGTCCACGTACCTTTCGTATTCCTCCCTCGAGGCATCAACGGCCTCGAAAAATTCTTTGATTCCGTTGCCGGTCACACTTGATACCCCAACCGCCTGTTGCCCTCAGACCCCCAGATTATCGCAGGAGAATGTAAAAGCATACCTTGAGGTTCTTGTAGAACTCGTCAAGTACCAGACTCATGCTATTCATAAGGCTGTTCATGTACGTCGGTTCGCCCTCTTCATCGCTCGTATCACGGTGGGCAGCCAGCGCTGCCTGGAACGCTTCGAAATCCTGCATCCACTCGACCGCAAAATCATGGGGTTGCACATCTGTCTTGTTGAAGACGAGGATGAACGGGAGCTTGGTTTTGTACAGGATACTGGATGCACCAATGTTCCATCGGAGCCCTTCCTACGCGGAAGCGAATAAACTCCTACCTGCAAGCGTAGAGCATATTGGACATGAAAGTTGCAGGAGCCATCGTTCGGGGGGTATCAATGACATAGGCTACAACAGCGGGAAAGCTGGAAGCCATGGCATCGGTTATGATGGCTCCCGATGCCGACCAGGTAAAAATCTCGATCTGCCCAGGAGTGTCCAAAATCACGTAACTGGGGGAAGTCGGTTAGCGGTTATGAGGGAGATGCTGCAAGTAGGGTCGAAGTACTCCACAGTGTCAGCTCTTTTCTCGACAAGGTCAAGCACCTGGTCAAACTTGGTCGTGAATAGGTTGAGCGCGGTGAGAATGCCACCGTTCGGTCCCAGATTGTACCTGTTCCAACGGTGTTTTGAAGCGAGATGGAAGAATAAGGGCGGGACTTACTGTCTCATGACCTCGTGGTAGTTTATCGTATCTCGTATGTCGATATTAGGCTCGAACGCTGTCGCAGCCACAGCGGGATCGAGATTTAAAATATAGGGAGGCTTGTTGCCAGAGCTGAGGTGCGAGTTTATCCTGTTGACAAACGTGGATTTTCCCGCACCGGCCATGCCGATGGTGATTATCACCATCGGTTTTTTTTTGTCTTCCGCCGCCATCGTCGTCTGAGACAAGATGTGGTTTAAGTATTATCCAATCGACCACACAAGCACGCATCTTCCAAATTCGGACTTTGGGCGTCTACCACCAACCGCCAAGGGCGCCTGGTCAAATCCCTTCCACCACCCTCGTCCTCCTCCACATCAGCAGATCAGGATGGCCGAGGTCGCTTCACCCTTCGCAAGGGGTGCAAACAGAGGCTTCGGTGCAAACACAAGAGGAACCCCTCCTGCGAGAGGTCGAGGACGCGGATCCAAGAATAAGCATTGGCCTCCTACAAGTGGCTCGGACAACGAACGATGGGAACGCGGTGGACACAGAGGGGGAGGACGTGGACGTGGGGGGGGCCGCGGGGACCCGGCTGCAACTTTCGTACAGGGTAAGCCGCACCAGGCAGTCGATCTCACCGTCGATGAGGATCTCGAGGATGAGGCCGAAGAAGAGGAGCAAGAGGCCGACGACGAACTGGGACTGGATGCCACTCAGGAAGAACGGGACGAGTTCTGGAGAGAGGTATGTCCCCGGAAAGCCAACGAGCCTCGCGTTGTCCTCAGCAGTCATTCATCCAATAGCTTGTCAAAGCTCGCGAAGCAGAACGGAAGAAGGCGATTGCAGAAGGTGCCATGGATGACCCTCTCGTTCCAAAGCGACTGGAAGATGCTATCACAATGGTCGGGACGTGTGTGGACATGTGTCCCCGTTTTGAAAGGTACAGGCGTGAACGAGAGAACAACCTGACCGAATTCGAAGTTGTGCGTGAAGGTCCATTTTGTTCTCCTCTAGGAGGTCTTTAGAGTCTTCTATGTAGATTCCGGGCACCAAACGCGTTGATCACCACAAGGCGGTAAAGATGTACGAACGCGCCGCTGGTGATAAGACCATCCCATCCGACCTCCGTCCACCACTAGTCCTCACAGTACGTACCATCCTCGGATATTCGTCAATCGTTGTCACTGTCGCTTCCCTAGAAAACCCTCGACTACCTTTTCCACGTCTTGCTGGAAGCTAAAGGGTTCCCCGCCGCGCACAACTTCATTCGTGACCGTTCACGAGCTGTTCGGACCGATTTCACCATGCAACATGAGACAGGGCCACTCGCCATTGAGTGTCACGACCGTTGTGCCCGGTACCATATCCTCGCAATCCATTTTCTTGGCGGAGAACCATCATTTTTGGCTCAAGAGGACCGACTTCTGATGAATAGTAAGTACGGGCGGATCTCTTCGCCTCTGGGGATTTAACCGTTTTTCCACAGCTCTCCAAAGCCTAAAGGAGTTCTACGAGGATCAGCGTGGGAAGTTCGAATCTCCTACGGAGCTCGAGATGCGAGTTTACCACCGCTTGATTCATATTCGAGATCAGAAGGAGCGACACGACGACATCCCTCGTCACATCTTGGACGATCCCGTCTTCACACTGATCACAAGGTTCCGGCAGCATGTCCAAGAGAAGAGCGCTCCGATCACAAAGGTTTCGCAATTGACTGTGGGGGACGATGGGATGGCCATATTTGCCCAGCTCGCACAGGTTTTGCGAGAGCAGAACAATACCGTGATGGTGTATCTCATTGCTTGCATCCTTGAGCGCTTATTTGGTAAGGGTGCCATTCAGGACGATTTGGAACTTATTCGCGGGGATTTGTCTATCTCCGATATCATTGACGGAGTCTCACTCCCACGTGAGAACGTTCAAGAGGAACGGGAGGAATTGCTTGAAGAAGTCGATCTCGATGAAGACTCGCAGTCCTCCGCTGAACAAACAGATCAGGGCGAGCTTTCAGCCCCCAGCGCCTCCGACCCCATCCCTCCACAAATTTCTTCGGTTTTTGGAGGGTCGACTCCCTCATCGTTTGGGATGAATCCCATGCAAGACCTGGGCTTTGTACCCCCCAAGAATGCATTCTCCGCCCTCGTATCCACACCAAGCCCTTTCACCACCAGTTCCGTCTTTGGAGGAATTTCGTCCACGTCTGTCTTCGGCGGCGGTCAACATTCTTCAACGTTTGGACAACCTACATCCAGCTCAATCCCTTCCCTCTCGGGGAAGCCACAAGGATCTGTGCCACAATCCCACCACCCGAACGGATCGACGCCCTCGCAGATTTTGCCTTCATTTTTACCACCCGCAACAACTGTTCAATCCACCCTTTCGGCGACGAAACTGGAACACTCGTTCACGCTCTCACCTCCCAAGACAGTTTTGGAGCTGCCCCAGTCCCAGCCACCCCTTTCAGAGACGATTCCTTCACCCTTCAAGGCCTCGTTGAACCCAAACGCACTGGCGTTTTTCCCGCCGAAATCCTCATCTCCTGCCCCACAAACACCATCGAGCTCACCCCCGAAAGCTACACAACCCGTTCCCGCACACACCTCCGCTGCGCCCAGATTTTCCCCCTCGTCCTCATCGCAGTTGACAGAATCATCTTTCCCCCTCCCCACCCCTCGTCGAGAAGAACCACAGACTACCTCTGTTGCTCGACTTGTTGAAAGGAGACAGACGTTGTGGGACCTTCCAGGGATATCTGGACCACGGCGACCACCAAGAATCAACACCGACCTCACGTCCGATGGGTTCACATCAAGTCCTAAAGTACCGCCGTTATTGAGGAAAGCCGAGCCCATCTCTCTTCCGCCTACCACCCCCCACACACCGCTCACCACTCACCTGTCTTTCAAGGGGAACAAATCCTTGAAGGGTTTCCCCTCGATCCAGAACATTCAGACCCCAGCAGATATTCTTAGTCCGCTGAATCTGACACCCTCCATCAATGCCGAGGGATTTTCGTTTACGATCCCAGTCCCCCAGCAACCAGACCTCTCGGCAACTACAGAGAAACTCAACGGTATCGCCACTACGGAGGAAGCAAAGGCGCAGGGGAGCAAGGCCGAGGGGGAAAGGGGATCTCGGTGGACCGCTGAGGCCAAGGAGAGGGCCATTCGCTTTAAATGCCGCGGCGTCCTCGTCAAGAACTGTTTCTCTCGTTGGAAGCGGAGGCTCATGGATCGAGTGGAGTACCTGGAAGCTGTAAAAAAGAGCGAGGAGTATAGCAAGAAGGTGCAGATGGGGCGAGAGTTATCTGCAAGCATCTCCGTTTCTTCGTGTAGCGGAGGTGACAGGAAGCGCAGGATCTCGGGGATGTCCTCCGATTCAGCCCAGAGAAAGCGTGCGCGGAAACGGATGTCTGTGAAGTACATCCCTCCTAGAACCCAGGATGACCTGGTTAGGAGACTACAAGAGGTACGCGCTGGTTGAAACACTTCTACACCGCTACTAGCCCGCTCACTTCCGGGAATCACAGAATCACGAAGGGAACGAGCGGAGGTGGGCTATAGGGACGTTCGCGAGATCTCTACACGAGCGACTTGAAAGAGAGCGCCTCCCTTCGAACTGGCTCGTCTGGCTGTCAATCAATCAGGACAACGATGGGACAGCAATTTGGCTGCAACGCAAGTTCGACATTCCGTCCTCCGGGACTTGGTTGTCCGATATTGTCTTCCAGATTGGCCCTGCCGCTTCGACCACTGACGCAGAAGACGGTGCCCCTGGCTTGATCATTTTCGAATGCACACCGTTCGAAGATTTGGATGACGAGCTCGAGAAAAAGTATAGAATCCTGGACGATTGTGCCCGTCTGAGGGAGATCTTGGTAGCGCTACCGGAAGGACGTCACTTCTTACCTTCACTTTTGTTGATTCTTTGGAGCGAACGAGAGTCTTCAGTTCACGGATCCGATTTTCAGGAAATGGTTGGTATCAGGTTGTCGTAGCGTCGGACGGTTGACCCACATCCGTGTATAGGTATCCGATCTCGTCGCTGAGGGGATTCTCAAATCCTTCTCAACCCTTACGATGACTGCGTCCATGAAAGACGCAGATTTCAGGTTTTCAGAGGCGGTTTCTTCCGTACAGTTGGATATTGAAGGCGAACTCGCCGTCAAGTGTACTGGGAGCTGTGAGTACTTGTCCTCGTGAAAACTCCACCCCCTGATTTGTACTGCTCAGCACTCGTGCGTTCCCTATCCACGGAATGGATGGAGAACTTATCAGAGTGGACGGAGAGCTGTTTGGTAGATGGCCGTGGTGCGTCCCATCCAAGTCCTGGGATCGGTGATTTAACTGTTGCGCAGTGGACTGGACATCGTATGGCGAGGTGCTCCAAGCCTCCAGCAGGATCATGGATAACATCGCCTACCATGTTACCACCCTTTCAAAAACCAAGGTAATACATTTGCCTATCCTCGTGGCCGAAAACGTCGAAGACTCCAAGTACGTTCCATGGGATTACGTTCCGATACGACACTTGACCTCTCGCAACTTCAGATCTGCGTCAAGGGCCATCGCATCGTGGTTGGAAGACCCCGCATGGCTGCGAGTATCTAGCAATGTGCTAGTATATATCCAGTCGTATGAGGCCTCTGGAGTCGGTGTGTATAATTATCATCATGGGCGCGTGGTAAGGTTGTTGAAGAGAAGGCAGATCCCTCCATCACGGACTTCAGTTCTCGATTACCACAACTTCTCTCGGCGACACTGGGTATTGCATGCGGCAGAGCCTTCCACACCAATGTTTACGTCGTCAAGGGAGAATACGAGGGCCTACTCAAGAAATTCAGGGACCAGCTGAGAAGTGAGAACGATGCCCTCGTCGAATCTCGTGCCATGAGGAACTCGAGGCTGCTGTTCAAACGACCTCTACCTCCTTCGAATGGCTCGGAAGGTCAGAGGTACGGAACCTTGGTTTCTCTGTGTTGTTGTCGTTTAATGAGAACGTTACTGGTTTACAGCAGCTACAAACGAGCACGGACAGTCCAGACTCCGAGTCCAAGCTTGAGTTCCGTAGAAGAACCGCCCAGTCCCTCTTCGCGATCTCCGAGCGTCACGCCTTCCATTATATCGAAGAAACCCGTGGTAACGTTGGATATGCTCCGGGACCTTACGAAGAATGTGATGAAAAGTTATCAGACATGACTGCTGCTATCAATCTAGTTGCCATTTTGCATCTGTAATCTGCTATCCGCCTACAGTGTTTCCTAATGCTATGATCATATATCCTGTAATGAGCTGCTGAGACCATGAAAGTTAGCTTGGGTTTCAATGATGGCGATGGACGGCAGAGTATCCGACCTCTGATCGTTGCATCATAACGTCTTGAGTGTCAGGGAGATATAATAGACGGCAGTGAGCAGGGAGATGAGGGCGAGGATATAGATGAAGGTGTCGAACTTGACGCCTGACAACGGCGGATTTTCGAGTCTGCGAGTGGGATCCTTCTGGTCTTTGTCGGCCTTTGGGAAGTGTTTGCTCGACATTGTAAATTCGTTTGTTTCTCGTTCGTTCGACATTGTGGTGGTTGGGTCTAGGGTTGTGGATCTGGCTCCGTGACATCATATTTGGACATCGCAAACATCAAGTGTCTTTTCCCACCGCTCTCCCCCAGACTCCCCCCCCCTATATCCACACTACGCCTCCCCTATGTAACCCTGGATTCGCGAGAGATGGCCGGGTGTCCCTCCTGTGGTCCGTTCTTCGCCTCCGCTTACCTTTCCCCTTATGGTACTCACCTCCAAAAATGCCAACCGCTAAACCCCAGCCGCCCACAGAATCGCCATCAACACTATCGTACACGTAAGTATCTCAAGCATGCTGGTGCAGACATGGCAGATACGCACCCCCATCATTAAACTTCCAACTGCCACCCTCAGGCTGCCCCCAGTTCACGCCAAAGACGAGAGATCCCAACATGCTGCTTCTGACCTCACAAGACCGACTGCATGAGGACCGTCGTTCCACTTCTCTTCCCCCCCTTCCCCGACCTCTTCACCTTCCATCACAGGTGACAGTGCCATTGATGCCAGATCCCAGACTGCGGGCCCCGAGCGAGCCAACCCCGGTCTGCGAGAGCCGGTTGGAGCTGCTCCATCCGCGTGATCATCATCAACGATGACAGAAACCCGCCGCCTCGCTCCAACAGATTTCCTCCGGTTCAAGATCTCCTCTCGCATTACAGATGGAAATCTGGGTCCAGGATAGAGCGTGGCTTGACCCTCGGGTGTCACCACAGGAGATGGGTCATCTTCCCAGTCCAACGGTTCGAAGAAGTAAGGCTTCCTCGAACGTCGGTGTAGATTTCCGCCGTTGATTGAAGCCTCAGATACAGTAGAAGACGAACTGGTTGGTGGAGTAGGTGGACGTGGCCTAGACTTGGCCTTGATGGTCCCATCAACAAACCGACCTAGCCGTGCCCCAAAGCGCGTGAACAAGTGCGGGCGCGCAGGCTTCAAGGCATCGTCGACAAAGTAGGTTCTAACGGCGCAAGGGTCGTTGGAATGCCCGATAGGGGGAGGTTGAAGTACCAAATGTACGTTGCCTGAACCTCGGCTCCTGGGTGGGAATGGTCGTCCTGACTTGCGTCTAGGGAAGGTGTCAAAGTTGATGTCCGCAAAATAGATATGAGCCTTCATCTCCTCCAAAGTCATCCGATCCTTCGCGTCCTTCTTGAGCACACGGTCCATGAAGTCGAACGTAATCTTATCGATCTTGTCCGAGTCCTCGACAGCCAATGGCGAGAAGTTGATGGCGTCACCCATCCCCCATCCCGCCGCCTCGCATTCCGCAAGACCGAAAGGTAGCCTGTGAGTCAACATCTGGTACATGATCACCCCCACAGCCCACAAGTCGGCCTCGAAGGAATAGGATTGGCCCCAGGCCACCTCCGGAGAATTGTACGCGGGGGTCCCGCACTCCGCCGAGGTGACATAGGGGTCGGGGCCATTCTGCGCATGGGAACCGGTTGGTTTCTCGCCAAAGGATCGGGATACACCGAAGTCGGCAAGGACGATGTGTCCTTCCTTATCGGCCAAGATATTAGTGGGATTTACGTCGCGATGAACGATCCTCTTGGAGTGTATGTACTCCAGGGCGATAATCAGCTCGGCAATGAAGTACCGCACTTGACTCGATGCCATCTTGCCCGTACGAGCGACTTGAGCGTAAATGTCCCCGGAGGGGAAGTAATCTGTGAGGAGATAGTAATTGACGTCATCAACGAAGAATCCGCGTAGGGTGATGGTGAAGGGTGCCCCTGATACTTCCCGGAGTGTGAAGTATTCTCGCAACGCCAGCTCTGCGTTTTCGGATCCAGTCGGGATTATCTTCATCGCAAAATCCCGAGAAGTAACCTTGTCTACGACGTGATAGACCGAACCAGACGACCCAGCCCCTATGAGCGAGACCACTTGGAAGTCGAGGAAGGAGAGTTGTCGACCAGCGACGAACGGAGACAGAGAATCTTCAAACTGCGGTAGGCAAGACATGCTGAGCACAGAAAGCTGATGTAAGGTGGATGAAAGCGACAAGTGATGTTACGGAGAGGTGTAAAGGGGGTCGACGGGCTGGTGAAGGTGTTTTATAGGTGGTTTGAAATATCTTTGACCGACGAATCCAGGGCCAGATCCTCGGGCCTCTAGCCTCAGGGGCCGACACAGTCTAACAATCATGCTGAGTGGGCCGGAGATGCAACGACCGCGGATATACCCGCACGTAAAGGAGGAGTTTACAAGTTAGCGAAATTGCTTTGGAAAGGAACTCTGATAGCATTCCGCAAAGTACAGAGGGAAAGAAAGTAATCTAAGAGTTCTTATCTCAAACCTCCACCTTGCTGCGGTCTGCGGGGGTCCCTAGTTGGGGTGGGCGGAGGAAGCTGGGATTGTCTAATATACCCTGGGTGTGGTGAGCGTTGATTAGGGTTTTGAACGTGGGCTGGAAGGGGTGGTTGGGTGGGATTGTGGCCGTGGGGTGGAGGGGGTGGTTGGTAGGGTGGACGGGTGGGGGGCGGGGGCGGAGGAACGGGTCCGGAGATGGATAGATTCCGGGTCAGATTAAGACCAGGCCGCGTATTGGCTGACGAAGGTAAGATTCCTGAGATTGTCATAGGTAAAATCGATGAGGTCGAAACAAACCCCAGGGAATAGGGCTCACCAGATCTACTGTATTGGCCGGCTTGAAGCTTCGCTGCCTCCACGACCGCTAACGGGTCAAAATGAGTGGGCCTATTTGGTGCGGTGCTAGCCGATGGAGGTCCAGAGGTTGGTGATTTTTGAGACAAGGTGGTTGGTTGCGGGACCATAGACCCACGGGATGAGGTATTGGGTGTCGAAGTTGTTGCAGGAGTGGCGACTTCGGTCTGCGAGGTGGTAATCCTTGGTATCTTTGGGCCCAGGGGAATCGGAACCAAGGTAGCACGAGTCTCAGTGGATTTTCGCTGGCTCGAAGTCGACACCGACGAGGACACCGGGTTTGTCCGACGTGCTAACTGAGAGGTGCCGACGTGTGGCGTGGGTTTTCGACCAGGCGCAACATCTTCAGCGCTATCCCGTTTGCGTTTTGCCCGCTGACCAGTGGTGGTCTTACCGACGAGGCTGTTCCGGAAGTTATTGACGAAGGTAAACATGGTTTTAAAAACCTTGTTATTCGTTCGGATGTCATCATGCTTTCGGCGTACGTCGTCACGGAGGTCGCCAACCGCTTTAGAAATCTCTTCGTCGGTACAGCTCTTCCTGATGAGCGACATGAAGTAGCAGATCATAATGAATTCCGCTGGGGAGAGTCTGCCACGTTTAACCGGCTCGGAAAGTTTGGGGTTTAGCACGAGAGATATGAACTTGGTAAAAGACTCCAAGATGTCTTCTTTGATATTATCGTCGACAGCGGCCTCCGTGTTCAGCCACTTTTCCAAACTGGCAATAGTGGGCATGACTTGAGACGGAGCCTTGGCGACCAGAAATGCGACGGAAGCAATGCTTTGAAAATCTCGAGCTCTTGCTGTTTCAATCCTAAAGGCTTTGGAGAACTGCTCGTTGTCGACCATGAGCCTACGAGCCTCTCGAATTATATCAGGGAAGGGACCATTTATAGCTTGGAGGCGTTCTGAAAACAAAAGTCACGATCATCCTTGATGAAATAGAAATAAACATACCTGCGGGGGTTAGCGCCATTCCCATCTGCACCCTCTGGGAGATATACGTGAGGAAGTTGAGGTGTGAGTATCGAGAAGTGAAAAATACCTGGAACATTTCACGTTCTTGATCGTCATTGAGCCCTTCGTACTCAATGCATACGATCATTTTGTTTTCGAACATAGATCTATACTTCTCGGGAAGTAGCTTACGCGCTGTCTTCCCCTTCATTTGCTTATACCAGAGTTTTTGATTCGTGAACCTGAGGGGGTCAGGATGAACAACGGGAAACGGGAAGTTGAATATGACTTACGAGTCTTTGACTGACGAAGGAGATGAAGCATTAAAGTCGTGGTACGTGCAGTGGGATTAACGAGACTTACAACATATCTATCACGAACATAAGTGAAGCAGGAGTTAGAAAGTGAGCCCCAGACGTACCAATCCTAGAAAGAATCTATCATTATTCGTTAGCAATCACTGCCCATCATCAAAATCGGCAGGCTGTCACCTGTGAATGGAGGTAAGACGTTGTTTCCCATCGATACAGGTCCGTTTTTCGGTCCCATCTTCCTCAGACCTGACGCCTACCATGCTTAAGCACCTGAGTGATCGGCGGGAACAGACGGGGTTCTACTCACAGAAAATGATTGGAGGGATGTAGAAGTTGTGGAAGACGGAGTCGATTAGGCCCGTTTGTTTCGTCTCCGGCCAAACAACGTCGCGCTGAAGAACAATCATAAGGAAAGCGCCCGCTGGTTTGCGGATAGGCTACCTGATATTCTGGGTCGAGGTCAATATGCTGTAATGTCAATTGGTCTGGAGGAGAGATTGCATTGAGTGACATCCTGGAGACCGATGGTTGGCCGCACCATGCAACCATTTGGTTGTGTACGAGACGGATCTGGGCGGCCGAAGTGTGTTCTTGAGGACGAAGGAGTCCTTTGCGGGTTGTTTTCCCTTAGAACCCCTTGTGATCGAAGACGCTGTTTCGTCACCAGAGCTGAGTTCTGTAAGGTCTGAGAGATCCGTGAATTCGAGGTCTGCTGGTGTCGACATGACGGGCGAGAACGAAAACAACGGAGGATGTGCTTGGGATCAAGAGAAGGGGCGTGACCGTGGGGAAATAGACGCGACGCGTCGGTGGCGGCTAGGTCAACCTCATATCAACCCCTCCTCGTTATCCCTCCTTCCCCTCCTGCTCTAGACCTCTTGAAGTCATGCGTATCGAAGAGCTCGTTCTAGAGGGCTTTAAATCTTATCCCGTACGCACCTCAATCACCGGTTGGGATGCCTCCTTCAACGCAATTACCGGCCTCAACGGCTCTGGTAAATCAAACATCTTGGACGCAATATGCTTTGTCCTTGGGATAACGAATATGTCTCAGGTAGGTGGAAACGCCTTCGCGAGCCTATCTACCTCCTAACATTGCCGTCCAGATGCGCGCCCAGAACCAGCAGGATCTCATCTACAAGCGTGGTCAGGCCGGTATCACGAAAGCCAGCGTGACTATCGTTTTCGACAACTCCGACCGTGAAAAGAGTCCGGTTGGACTAGAGAACTGCAAACAGATCACCGTCACCCGTCAGGCGTGTACCCTTCGCTGTTCACTTCTGAATCACTTGACTAGACGTATTGTATCCAGATCGCACTTCCCAACATATCCAAATACCTACTTAATGGCCACAAGTCGACCCAACAGAACGTTCAGACGCTCTTTCAAAGTGTTCAACTCAATATCAACAACCCCAACTTTCTCATCATGCAGGGTCGCATCACCAAGGTTCTCAACATGCGCCCCCAGGAGATTCTTGGTATGGTTGAAGAAGCCTCCGGTACCCGCATGTTCGAAGAGCGCAAAGACAAGGCTAAGAAGACCATGGGTAAGAAGGAAAAACGCGTCGAACAGATCACTGCCCTCCTCAATGAGGAAATCACCCCCAAACTCGATAGCTTGCGAGCCAAGAAAAAATCATACCTCCAATACCAAAAGTCATGTTCCGAACTGGAGAAGATGGTACGCATCATCAGCGCTTGGGACTGGGTAGAGTCCACCAAGCTTGCCGAGCGGAAGGCCGGAGAGATCACTACCAAGACGAACGAGAAGTCCAAGGTCGAGAAGGCGAAAGAGAGGCACATTCAGGAACGGGACGCCGCTGAAGAGGAGCTTGAGGCTGTCGGCGCACAACGGGAAAGGGAGCTGAAGAAGGGGGGGAAAGCCAAGCAGCTGGAGGAGAATGTCACCAAGATCGACATGGAACTCGTGAAGCTCAAGACGCAGATTGAACTCAAGGAGAGTTCTGCTGCTGGGGAGGCCAAGCGAGTTTCTGAACATGAAAAGGAAGTAAACAACGTGAGTATCTGTGCTTTTCCTCCATCAACAGCAGTGTAAAAGTACCCGCATTCCCCTAGCTTCACAGAGATCTCGACAAAAAACGCGAAGAGGTTCAACGCAAAGAGAAGAAGTTCAACTTGGTCAAAAACGAACACGACGAACTTCAGCAGACATTGACCAAGTCCGAGGAGCTTCTTCAGACACTGCTGACAGGGGTCACTTCGTCGTCTTCCGGAAATACCGGCGGTGGATACCTTGGCCAAATAGCTGACGCTCGAGCGCGGCTGACACAGGCGACGACCGAGGAAGAACAGTCCAGAATGAAGCTCGGGATGAGCCAAAATGAGCTCAAGACGCTGGAAGCGAAATGGAGAGATGTCGAGAGGGACGCTCAAGACGGGCGGAAGAGGCTGGATGTAATTTCCGCAGAGGTCGAAAAGTTGAAGAAGCAGGTCTTAGATTCTGGGTGGAGTGAGGAGGCTGAACAGCGGAGCCAACAACAACTGAATGACGCCCGGCGCGATTACCGAAACCTAACAGAGGTGCGCCAAACTGTCTCACGGCTTCCCTATCGCTGACCACTATCTTAGGAGCGGGAGGGTAAGAAACAGAGGGTCCCATCCCTGAGTTTCGACTACGATTCTCCCTACCCCGGCTTTGATCGGTCAAAAGTCAAGGGACTCGTCGCCTCCCTAATCTCCCTGAAACCCTCTGATTACGATAAGGCGACTGCCCTTGAGATTACCGCGGGTGGGCGCCTGTATAATGTCATCGTCCAGGACCCGAAAGTTGGCCAGGATCTCATTGACAAGGGACGTCTTCGGAAACGCATCACCATCATCCCATTGAACGGTATCGGGGGCCGGCGGCTGAGCCCCCAGGTGAGCCTCCAGCTGTCCAAGAATCAAATCCGTTGTTGACAAACCTAAAGCAAGTCAATGCTGCCTCCCGCATCGCCCCGGGGAAGGTTGACCTTGCGCTATCGCTAGTCGGGTACCCTGACGAAGTGGAAAAGGCCATGGGGTTTGTATTTGGCAGCACTTTTATCTGCAAGGACTCAGAGACAGCCAAACACGTCACTTTCTCGAAAGAGATCGGTGGTGCTAGGTCTGTGACCCTCGAGGGAGATGTTTACGAACCTTCCGGGACATTGAGTGGTGGTGCCGCCCCGACCAGCAGTGGTATCCTCGTCAAAGTGCAAGACCTTCTTGATGCCGAGAGACGACTTGATGAATCGAAGGGAAGGCTTGATGCTCTCGAGAAGCAGAACGAAAGAGACCGGGATAGGAGGGAACGGTGGAACACTGCATCACGCAACCTTCAAATAAAGGAACACGAGAAGAAGCTCTTCGAAGAGCAGCTCGGTGGCAGCAACGCTTCGAGGGTAAATCTATTCGTATCTTTCCACCAATTTCCTCAACCCATGACATACAGGTTGGAAACGATATCGAAGCGGCCAAAAAGGTCATCGAAGATCTCAAGGAAGCCGTAAAGGTGGCAAAGGACAAACAGATCGCCGCGCAGGCCGAGATAAAGAAACTGGAGAAGGACATGAACGAGTTTAAGAATAACAAGGAGGGCAAGACCGAGGAGCTGAGGGTACGTGAATGGCTTTCTGAAACTTCCTCGCCGTCAACTTGTCTTCAGACAAACATCTCGAAGCAAAAGTCTGCGATTCAGAAACACAACGTCGTCATGAAGACCCAGCAAAAAGAGATGCAGACCGTTACGTTGGAACTTGGTAAGCTCCTTATTCTCTGTACCAGGGTTTTTCTGATATGGAAATAGAACAACTTGAAACCGATCTCGCGGTCACCGAGCAGGCTGTTGTTGATATCAAGGCGATGGCGGAAACGATGCGTCAGGAGCTCCAGAACCAATACAAACAGCGAGACGCAACCACGGTACGGATTCCACCACGCTGCTGGGAGAGTCCGCGTACTGAGTCGCTTACCCTCTAGGCGGAGCTGGAAGAAGCGAAGGCATTGCATGTGGAGGAACTCGCTCATCTGACCCGTTTCGACGAACAGCTGAAGGATCTCGACAAGGCGATCTCCAAGAAGAAAGACGCTATTGCCGATTGCGATGTGCAGCTAACCAAGATTGACGGGGAATTGAAGGGCCTCGAGGCACAGAAGCAAGAAGCATTGGGACACGTGAAGAACCTGGAGAAGGAGCCATGGGTTAAGGAGCAGTGTCAGTGAGTTGCTCTCGCTTCTCGAGCCCCGGTTTGCGCTCACAGCGAGGTTTACCCGCAGCACCTTTGGAAAAAAGGGGACAGAATTCGAATTCACGACCGACATGCTCGGGATGAAGGAGAAGGCGAAAGAACTCGAGCAGCGCGTGAAAAGCATGAGTGGAAAGGTCGACCGGAATGCGATCAGCAAGCTCGAGAAGGACGAAAAACAAGAAGCTTCAGCGAAAAGCATGCTGGCTCAAGTCCTCAAAGACAAGGAAAAGATTGAAGAGACGATTAAGGAGTTGGATCGATGCAAACGGGAAGCATTGGAGAAGACTTGGGAGAAGGTCAACGGGTGTGTCTATCTCACCTGCCGGCTTTTTTTTTTTAGTGTTTAATCCATGCGACGTTGACAGTGACTTTGGTGCTATATTTGCTGAGCTGCTGCCTGGGAACTTTGCGAAGCTGCAGCCACCGGAAGGCCAAGACCTGACTCAGGGCCTGGAGGTCAAAGTGCGCCTGGGCAACGTGTGGAAGCAGAGTTTGACCGAACTTAGCGGTGGTCAGAGGTGAGCTCGTCATGAGAGCAATGGAAATCGTCGGGCTGAAGCAGCGTCTTTGAGGTCTCTCATCGCCTTGTCATTGATCATGTCTCTACTCCAGTTCAAACCTGCGCCGATGTACATCTTGGACGAGATCGACGCAGCCCTGGATTTGTCACACACCCAGCACATCGGCCACCTGTTCAGGACTCGGTTCAAGGGTTCCCAGTTCATCGTCGTCTCTCTCAAGGAGGGTTTGTTCACGAATGCCAATGTTCTGTTCCGGACGCGGTTTAGAGATGGGACTTCGATAGTGGAACGGACGGCCCAACGGTCCACATCGTCACTGTACAACAAAGAGTGATCGGTAGAAGAGATGAGCGCATGTGCACGCCTTGGATCCGTTTGGTGTATTATATGTACTCGTTGCTGTGTTCTATTTTAGTATACTCGGTTGTGATAATACTGTATGATTTTGGTCGCGGGGAATCGACACTGGTCGGTCGCCTTTATGGGGCTGGGACGTGCGGTGGTGTGCTTTGTTCCTTGTTGAGCCATGTGGGCCATGGGAGAGCTGAGAGCTGCAAGTACGGGGAATTCAGGGTGTATAAAAGGGCAGTACCCAAGGTTTGGTTCACAAACACACGCTAGCCACCCACGTTCCTCCTCCTGTCTTCCTGACGTCGATCGACCCAAACAACCTTTTAAACCCACGATCGGTTTCTATATCACTCTGAAATGTCGCCGGCGGTATACTCATTCACCGTCTCGGACGAGTTCGAGGTGCCACCGACAGTCAATGAAGTAGAGGGGGGCGAAAGGAGGGAGTTGGTGTTGTCGGACCGCAAGGCTTCCAAAGTCCTCGGAGTCACCGTCCTAAGAGCCCCAAGGCTGACTATCGACCAGAAGGCGTCGAAAATCCTGGGGACCGACGTCGTGAGGTCGGGAGTAGACTGGGAAGCGCGGTTGAGTGGAGGGTTCGACGGTCCGAGGAGGAATCGACTGAGAGAGAAGTTTCTTACGGCGAAAGTCGCACCATTGATCTTTGGGGGACCGACGGAAAGGGATGGAGGATTCGGGGAGGAGGGTCAGAGGGTGGTGCTGAGTCCAAGGTGGAAGTCATCTCAGAGGCCCAGGAGGCACACGATCTCGTGTGAGTCCGGATTGAACCTGCCACTGCCTTCAACGGCACAGTCATCGCCAACGTCGATGACGGTGGCACTTAGCCCAACCGCGTCGGCATTTTCAGAGCTGCTGCCAGAAGACCGGGGAGATTCGTGCCTGGATTTGGACGTAGCGTCGGAGGCGGTCGCTCTGGTGGACCCAGGCATCGTCCGCCCACCGGTGCCGACATCTTGGGTGCCGGTATCGCCGACGGTGAGGAGGAATCCGGTGTTACAACGACGGAGAGAGATGGTTCGGTCTGCGAACAAGTCAGTACAGATCTTGGGGATTGAGGCCAGACGTGCAATCCTGGAGAAGATGGAGAGGGAGAATGCGGGGAGGATTGGATGGTCTGGCGTTTAACGTTTAGGTGTTGTGGCCGGTAGTTGATCACCGTTGCGGAACACGTATAGCTTACCATTCTCCCCCACCACCGTCTCGATCGGTACAGGATGGTGAGCCAGAGTTCATAACCACTGGATTGTTTCTCTCTTTAAGACTCTGCCAGTCCGCGTTGTTCAACTTTCAATCGCTCTTGCTGGTCATCATCCTCGTGATTTGCACATGTACATACATCCGAGCTGTCGCACCAGGAATTGTGGACAGAAATAAGGAAGGGTGGGTTTGCGCATACTTGGTTTCCTCACGCATTTTCTTAACTATGTCCTTTGCAGTTTCTTTGGTTTGTTCTGGATGTCGGCTCGAATAGGTGAGGGCGTTGCGTTCGACCTGCGACCGCCTCGTGCGCTGAGACGTTTCCGCAGGGGAGAGGTTATCACCATACGTTGCAATGGCATGTATAGCCATGGCAGTCAAGATCCTCATCCAATGATTTTACCAGCACGTTACTTTATTGCTCATCGCAAGCAGAGCCAATTAGGTTGTTGTGGTCGTCGTGAATTCCGAAGCGTGAGGCATGTGACAGTGGTACTATTACAAGGAGAATTATAGTACGGAGCGGTGCATTGGACCAGCTCTCTATATGCGATAGGGGTTGCCTTGGTGTTGGGGGGGAGGACCAGGCGGAGGCGAGTAACTGGGGTACGGGGGCGCCTACAAGACAAGGATGAAAAGGATGAAAAGTCTGAGATGGGGACCGTACTCACCGGCTGGCTCGGGTTGCCCTGGTCGTAAGCGGTGGGTGGATACTGAGGGGGGTCGTACTGCGGGCTGTGTTGGCCATTGTACTGCGGGTTGTGTTGGCCGTCGTACCCATGTTGCTCTTTCTGCCCGTTGCCCCCAAAGAAGCCTCCCTGGGGTGGCGGAGGGGGTTGGTTAGCGTAACCATGCTGCTGGTTATTCGGGATGAAGGCCATGTTCGCCCGCGCGATCTTCCGTCTCCGGTACATGCCAAAACCAATGAGGATCGCGAATACGACCGCGAAACTGGCGACTGCGATGGCAATACGTGCAGCAGTGCTCAACCTTTCCCTGCAAACGACATCACCGAAACTAATGGGGGGGGTCAGGTGTGGTCAGGCCGAGGGTGCTGGGAGGGCGAGTGGGCTGACGAGTTGTAAAAACAGTAAGTCTCGGCCATTGCGGCGGAAGATAACAAGGATAGGGTGAACAAGATCGTTACTGCGATGAAAATCAGCTGGAGTGACTCGAAACACGCTCGAAGCACTTACAGATAGTCATGCTGGTCAGGTCGTCGGGGGAGGCGGAGCGACTTACATACGCAGCACCATCCTTTTGTACGGATAACGTGGGACGCACAGCCGCTAGCACGTGGACTGACCGGTGACCCTGCCACGGCGCCCGGTGGAGAAGCTGCTGCTGAGCTAGGCTGAGAGAGGCGATGGATTACCATGGTACCTACTTATTATTATAAATGTGTCTGACGTCGTCTGTACAAGTCGTTAAATGTAATCTACTTTTTCGCCTGCGGTATTGTCTTCTTGTAAGCATCCTCCAACTCCTTCTGGACATTGGGCAAAACCGGCATGTGCGTCTGTACCCAGCAGCAGTCAGAAGCGTCCCGAAAAACAGGGCAGAAACCAGCTCACCTTGTATTCCATCGAGAATTCGCCCTTGCCCTGGGTAGCCCCTCGCAGTTGGTTGGAATACCCAAACATGTCGTTGAGCGCCACTTCAGCAAGGCACGTGAACTCGTCTTCCCTCACTTCGGTGTCGACGATCGTTCCCCGTCGCGAGTTAAGCCCTCCAATGACCGCACTCTGGAATTCGAGCGGTGCGACAACCTCGACATTCATGATTGGTTCCAGGATCACAGATTTCGTCCTGCTGTACACCTCTCTGAATGCCCCGATCGCTGCAAGTCTGAAAGCCAGTTCGCTTGAATCGACTGCGTGAAACGCTCCGTCCTGAAGAACCATTCGACACCCCGTAATTGGGTTTCCGCTCAGCGTTCCTTTCTCAAGCGCCTCGTAGAATCCCTGCAAAAAAATCAGACGGATATTCCAGCAGACGGCGCGGACACTTACACGCTCGACGGCAGGAATATAGTTAGTAGGGATGTTACCACCCATAACCAGGTTTTCAAATCCGATGTCTTTGCCGCTCTCTTCGTCCTTCTCCATCGGTTCAACGTATCCGATCACTCGAGCGTATTGTCCGGCACCACCGGTCTGTTTCTTGTGCGTGTACTGGAATTCTGCACGCTGGGTGACCGTTTCACGGAACGCCACCTTGGGTTTTCCGGTCGTACACTCCACGTTATACTCCCGCCGCATGCGCTCGACGTAAATTTCCAAGTGAAGTTCTCCCATGCCGGAGATGATCGTCTACGGGACGTCAGGTTGGTAGAAGATACGCAAGCAGAAACCTTACTTCTTTACTCTCGTGATCGATGTGTACGCGGAATGTGGGATCTTCCTTCTGGAATCGGTTCAGGGCGCGAGAAAAGTTGGGGCTCTCCTTCCCGACCGGCTTCAACGCGAGTGAAATAACTGGATCCGGAACGAACATGGAAGTCTGATAGAAAGCTGTCCTCAGCAACACGTCTCCCACATTCAGCCAGAAAATACAAACCATCGAGTAGCTTGTCGTCCCATCGGTGAAAGTGTCACCGCTGGCACAATCCACACCAAAGATGGCGCAGATTTCGCCAGGTCCGATTTCGTCGATCTCCTCCATTTCGTCGCTGTGCATCCGCACCAATCGAGGAATCTTGACCTTTTTCCCCGTGCGAGCGTGGAAGATGAATTGACCCTTCCTCATCGATCCCTGATACACGCGCATATACGTCAGTTGTCCGAAACGGCCCTCCTCAAGTTTAAAGGCAAGCGCGATCAACGGAGCAGCGGCAGCAGGTGTCAACGGGATCTGAGGTGCAGAAACGGGGAGGGAGGTATCGTGTGCCGTAACCTCGGACTCGGATGGGGTAGGAAGGTAGTTGCAGACACCATCCAGGAGAGCTTGCACACCGGTGTTCTTGATAGCCGAGCCAAGGAAAACGGGAGTAAACTTGAGACCGACCGTAGCACGACGGATCGCCTCGGCAACCTGGGCCACGGATGGTTCCTCGTCCATGATCAACATTTCTCCAATTTCGTCGTCGACGTCGGCGAGTTGTTCCAGGAGTTCCTGCCGTTTCTGCTTTGCAAGAGTAATAACCGATCCTGGAATTTTGTCTGACTCGACCACGTCGATGCTAATGTTTGATGTGTGAGGATTCATGCGAAATGAGCTCGAAAGTTTGTGCATACCCTTTTTGACCCTGGTTGTAGATAGCTTTCCATCGGACCAAATCGATGACTCCCTTGAGTTCATCCTCAACACCGATGGGAATCTGAACCGCGGCGGCTGGCATCCTCAACTTTGTTCTGATCTGGTTGACCACACGCCAAGGGTTCGCACCGGCTCGATCCATTTTATTGATGAACGAGACTCGGGGGACATTGTACCTCCTCATTTGCCGGTCAACGGTGATTGTTTGGCTCTGGGTTGACTGTCAGAGCAGAATGAAGGATAAGGTAGAGGCGGACGGTACCTGGACGCCAGCAACGGCACACAAAACCAAAACCGCACCGTCCAGAACGCGTAGGGCGCGTTCGACCTCTATCGTGAAATCCACGTGTCCTATATATTATATGATGAGTGTTGGGCGTGTTGGACGGGGCGTCGGGGCTTGTTACCTGGGGTGTCGATAATATTGACCGCATACTTTTGCTTGTCACCGGTGGCGGGATGCTTGGCGAGCCAGTCACAGAATGTTGCGGCACTCTGGATTGTGATACCCTTTTCGCGTTCCAGGTCCATGCTATCCATCTTGGCCCCCACGTTGTCGCGGCCACGGACCTCATGAATGTCCTTGATTCTGCCGGTGTAGTAGAGGATTCGTTCTGTCAACGTGGTCTTACCCGAGTCTATGTGGGCAGAGACTCCGATATTCCGCTGAAACTTGAGTCGCGCATTGTCCTTTTCCGTGAGTTCGTAAACTGGCGGAGGGGGGTATGTGGGTGCTTCCGGAGCGACCGGTAGGGGGGCAGTCGCTGTGGAAGCGAGGCGCCGAGAAAAAGAGAGCCTGCTAAGCGCAGTGACGGTAGAGGACCTGCACACGGAGGAGAAGACCCATCCGGACGTGAGCATGGTCGTCGTTGACGGATGAGGTGGAAGTCGCGGAACGGAGTTGGCTCGATCGGAGTTGGACGGGTGGAAAAAAAAATTAGGTTATAACCGGGGTCTCTCTGGCTCCCACGGAATTGACCACCAACCCCGCTGCTGCATAACAGTGCGGCCAAACATTCACCGGACAAGCAGATTCCTCGCCCTGGGACGCGGGCTTGGCGAAGGGCCGGAGCATGGGGATATATGATATATCGTCCCACTCATGGGTGATGCCAGAGGTTTGCGAACGTTGATCACCCCTTCTTTCGTGCAATTCGGACTGTGTTCGGTCTTAATGGGGCAGGTGTAGACTGGAGCAACAACATGCGCTGACTGGATCTGAGTGGTAGTAACAAAAATGCTCTGCCCCGAGGGTGTGGCACGTAGGGAGAATAAACGATATATACTAGGAGGTTTCGTTGCAGTGAGCGGATGGTCACTGTCGATCGCGACTTCCGATCAGCCGATCACGTGCTGTGTGGCCATCCATCCTCCCTGACCCTCCTCATATGAACGGAACAAGACAAAATGCTGCATCAACGACGGCGAACCCCTCCACATCCCGTCCCCCAAGGTCTGCAGCCGTGAAACGAGATTCCCTCACCGCCGAGCTCGAACGTGGTTTGTACAGCACGATACCTTCACACATCGTGGTGTTGACACCCTCATCCCAGATCCGCAGTTCTCGGCTGCAAAGCGTCAACAACGTACGAACGTTTTCACCTCGAGCATGGCCCATGCTTCTCTTGAGCGACAGCTCCTCCAATCCCGGAGCGAGAAAGTGGAGCTGGAAGCGAAACTGCGCGAGCGTGATTCAACTATCGAAAGGTTGGAGGGTGACAGGAGGTTGCTGGCTTTGAGGGAACAATCCGAGAGGGAGGAGAAAGAACAGGAGCAAACAGCAAGGGAGAAAGACAAGGTACGCCAACCCGCAACCACCTGACTTGTGATCTGATCTCCTGCCCTCTTGCCACAGTTATCCTTACATGCAGAAATTCAGAGATTGCGCACCTCTCTGCTCAGGCTCGAGGAAGACAAGTCAAACCTGGACGAAGTCCACTCACAGCTCTCGCGCTCAACAACACAAACGATCACCGGCCAAAAGTCACAACTGGCAGAGTTGACGCGTCAAGCGAAATTCTTCGAAGACGAATCTATCACATGGAAACGCAATGCAGAGGAAACAAATCAGAGACTTCGAGAACTGGAGGAAGAGGTCGATGCTCTCAAGTCCCGTAAGGCTTCTGAAACCCCACCCACCACGGATCCATCTACGGATAATGACTGGAAGGTCGTGAGGGACGAGCTCACCAGGCAGGCTTCGTACCTACGGAACCTCGAGTCCTCCAACGCTCGGATGTCAGGAGAACTCGTTCAGCTGCGGCAGAAGAACGAGAGCATCGAGGTCCTGAAAGAGCAGAAGCGTGATCTGGAGCGAAAGCTAGCAAACACCGATTCACTACGGCAGTCCGTGGTCAGACTCGAAGCGGAGGTCGAGGCCGCTCGAAAAGAAAGGGAGGAATGGTGAGCTCTTTCGGCGCTGCTCACTCGATCATCGCTGACCCCCATTCCCCAGGGCATCAAAGACACACGCCTCTGAGCTTCCTGCACGCACTCCCGCATCTGTAACCCGCAGCCTCACCAGCCTACGACTTGAACATGGGCGTGTGCTGGAGGAGTTTGGAGCCCTTAAAGCTGTTTTGCGGCAGAAGGAGCGGGAGGTACTTGATCTGACCGCTCAAGATGACCGGTCAAAGCAAACCGCCGCGTGCCTCGAGAAACAGCTCAAGGCACTGGAGGACAAGGCTGGGCGGAACGAGCGACGAGCTATCCTTGCAGAGAGAGAGGTTTCGTTCTTACAGGCCATGCTCGTGAGCCTCAACTCTCTCCCCCTCATGCACCTCACTGAACCACCTCATCACAGACCAGCTATAGTGCCGAAGACTCTGGCAAAAGCTCCCCACCAGTTGACCAGGCGAAAGAGCAACGCTTGTCCGATCTTGAAAGCCTCCTCTCTGAATATAAATCTACCATAAAGGCGCTGGAAGCTGAACTTGACGCCATTGGTGGGAGTTCTACTTCTCTCGGGTCCGGAAAAACTCGAGAGCAGCTGCAGTCTGAAATCGAAGAGTCCAGTTCTAAGATCGAGGTTCTAGAAACTGGCACGTCCTGCTTTGCTCGTTGAACCAACCGTGTTGCTCACTCAGCTTATCAGACTTGAAAGAAGCGGAAGAAGCGGTCGAGGAGGGACTCGAAAAGATCGAGGAGCTTGAACAAAAGCTATTTGATCTTGGCGGAGAAATTGGCGCAGGAAGACAAATCCCTCCCGGGGTGCGGGTCCTAACGTTCAAGGACAACCCTGCACAACAGGAGGTCGATCTGCGCCAAGCAACTTTGAACCGACTCAAGAGCGAGAACCAAGCGCTATTGGAAAAGTTGACAGCGTTAGAATCTGGTGGGCATGATGCCAATGCATCCTCAGCAGATTTCGTCCCAAAGGAGAGCTGGGAAGTAATGAAGACGGAGAAGGCTGAGTTGGTCTCGGCATTGGGGCATAAAGAGAAGCGAATCAAACGACTGCAAGAGGTTGTGTTACCGAACCTCGCTCTCCGTATATGCCGACTGATCGCCCCCATAGATCTATGCAAAAAAGAGCGGTGAATTCCGCGAAGTAGTCTCCTCAATCCTCGGGTTCAAGCTCGCCTTCAATCCGAACGGCACTGTGCGGATGACATCAGTATACGACTTGAACGCCGTATTCGTGTTCAAACCGGCAATGAACGGGGATGCGACCTCGATACAACTAGTGGGACAGGGTGAAGGCGGACCAGACGACCTTCCGCAACTGATGCGACACTGGTTGGAGGAGGTGCAGTGCATGCCAGGATTTATGGCGAGTGTGACGCTGGGTTGCATCGAAAACGCAGGGGGGCAGGCCCAGGGTCAGACAGATTAAGGATACTTGTATGTTAGTCACTGTTACATCGATGGTTTATGTAGCCTCAGTCGATAAAAAAACACCTTTCATCTCAGCTTGTACGTCCAGTTTGGGCCAGCGGGGTCGTATGCTTCGTGTGCAGGGCTTGTCCAGCACCCTACCCAGCCTGCAGCACTTTGCACACCACCGATTTGGACTCCCTCCGTGTGCCACCTCATCTCTCCGCCCACAATACTACCCACACTCCATCTAATCACCTCACCTCCCTCATCGTGCACCGTGCCTCGTACCCTGGCCTCGTTCGTACCTCCACCGAGGGTATTCCCCTCGAAATGAATGGTCGGCCTTCTCTCTGGGTGATTCCTGGACGGTGGATCGATCGATGTGACACGCATGGTGACTTGAAGGAATGCGTGTGCCTCGATAAACCACGGGTTGCGGAAAACGCTCGAGTCTAGTTCATCCTCACTACCCGGCAGCTCACCGTCCGGCCACTGCAGTGTGAAAACTGGATAAGGCTTTGGGCACGGAAAGTTGGACATATCTTACGTTGTATTCTTCAAGTTCCTCATATCCTACCCATGACACGAAGCGCAGCCAGTCACCTTGAACGCCGGCCCAATCGCCGTCCAGAGGACTCGGAGGGGCGGTCATCGGCCGAGTGTTCTCGAACCCACGCTTCATCCACACATGAGCGTCATCGTCATGGCTATCGCGAAGATTGTTTAGGAGGACGTTCATGAGGTATCTGAGGTGGACGTAGTTGATTTGGAGGGGTTCATTCAAAACCCGTGGCATGAATGGGCCGTAGAGATTAGAGTGGCGGTAGTTGCGCATGTCATACACAAAGGTGCGAGCCTTGAACCTGTCTCCTGGTCGACCGATTTTATCGCATTCGAGAACTTGGAGCTCAGCATGTGATTGTGAATGTTGGCCAAGTCGGGGATGGGTGGAGGTCAACGGGGAGTGTGAGGGCCACAAAGCGGGATTTGTGAGGATACGGTCGAGCCATATTATGTTGTTGGACCATCCCGGCCCTGGATGTGCAGATCGAGCTATTTGAACTAAGATCTTGAAAGCATTCTCGATTTCTTCGCCCGATACGTGCGCAGAGAAGAATGCGAGGATGGTATGTTTAGCTTGGATGCGAGACTGGACTTGGAATTTCCAACTTATGTGTTCTTCGGGTAGGTCGAAGTACTTTGCAAAGAGGGTCTTCCATAGGAAGACGTTGTCTCGGATGTAGGTGTGGAGAGCACGGGATGTCTGGGAGACACTCGAGACGGTCTCTGGATTGGTCAGGCTGAGGATGTGATCAATGACCTCGAACGGAACTGACTGAAAGAGGCTGGTCATGGGGGTATAAGCACCTGATCAAGCGATCACCGCCCGGCCACCCAGTGAGAGGCTGAGGGAGAAATGGAGCCGGGGAACCCGCCGATCATCTGAAAGCGGGCCGCCGCTGCAGGCCCCCTTCGTCATCAGGACGGGCCTACCCCACCGCGAGTGGCCACCATGTAGCCACCCATATATTATCCAGGCGGATCTCGAGCTTTATAAACAGCTCGACCGCCACAGTTCCGCCTCCGCATCACCTTTGCTATTACCACACTACAAATGGCTCTCTTCCATGTGTGAGTTGCTTCTCCTCGCTCGTTATCTTGTATGTTTATACTCCAAAGTCGCGGAGGCAAGTCTTCCGGTAGTTTTTCGCCGAATTCTCAGAACTTCAATCCCCGCGGGTAGCTCCAATCGGATGTGGCCGTTATGCTGGCCATGGTTGCTTCCATGGGAGGCGTACGCATTTTGGTTCTCAGGCTCGGAGAATTTCTGACCAGCTAGATCCAGTTCATTTTTGGCGTGAGACCAAGTGGTTCATCCCGTCCCCTTTCCCTCTGACCAGAGTCATCGCGATACGCAGTATGATACCGGCCAAGTTTGTCTCCCATCCATCGAATTATCCGATTGGTTGACGTGCCTCCAGATTTCAGATGTAGTTTTGATGAACGACTTCAAACTTCGTTTCGCTCAGTGTAGTACTGCTGGGGATGTGTCCTGCGAGTTTTCTCGCGTTCGTGAAGGCCTCATCGTGGCTCTGTTGAGTGTCGGCTCTTTGATCGGTGCCCTCTCTGGTGCTCCGTATGTCCTTTATCCGCACAAATAAATACACATCCCAGTCACAACCACAAAACAGCACCGCAGATTTCTTTGGTCGTCGGAATGCGATGTCGCTGGAGTGTGGTGTCTTCACCATTGGTGTAATTATCCAGGTCACCGCTCTCACTTCCTGGGTTCAGGTTGCTCTTGGTCGGCTTGTCAGCGGCATCGGTGTTGGTGGACTCAGTATTATGGTCCCTATTGTTTGTTTCCGGACCTCGGCATTGCTCAATTCCGTTTCTGATCCGGCCAACTTACAGTACCAAGCCGAAACCGCCTCGCCTCAGATTCGGGGAGTCATGGCGTGAGTGAATTCAACCCCTTTGGGCCTTGGACCCCATGTGAATCATTGAGCAGTGCAACATACCAGCTATTCATAACCTTCGGGATTCTGGTCGCCTGTGAGCCCAACGCCCTGGATCCGCAGAGTCACTTTCCTGATCTTTCAAAGATCTTATTTGTCTGGGGACCCGTGGGATCGACGGTTCTGGGTCGTGGAGGACAGTTGTAGCGATAGGCATTATCTGGGCTTTGATCCTTGGCTCTGGAATCCAGTTTATGCCTGAAAGCCCCAGGTATACACTTTCAACAGTAGTGCCGGCGCAGCTAACCGTGCATTTGAAGGTGGCTCGCTGGTCGTAATCGCATGGAGGAAGCGAAGTCTGCATTGGCACATACACGACAAGTGCGAGCTGACAACACGCACACGAGCAACCTGCTCGAGCGTGAGATAGAGGGTGTCCGAGAAACTGCCGAACACGAAAGGAAAATTCGAGCCGGGTGGCTTGCTTGTTTCAACCCCCGGCAGAAGATCCTGTATAGGACATTATTAGGTGAGGCAATTATGACTCTCCATTTGATGAATGTTCAACACCCCTCTCAGGAATGAGTTTACAGTGTTTGCAGCAACTGACTGGAGCAAATTACTTTTTCTACTACGGTGCCACGATTTTCCAGTCGGTAGGAATTGGGGACTCTTATGTCACCCAAATTATCTTGGGCTCTGTCAATTTTGGATGTACCTTCGGAGGATTTTATGTGATGGAAAAGGTAAGGATGCTAGTTTGCTAACATATCAGTAAGATGCTCTGCATTGGCGTACTACAGTTCGGCCGCAGGAAGCCACTTATCATTGGTGGTCTCTGGCAGGCATCAGGAAAAGTGTCGCCAGCTTATTTACTTATCACACTTATTTGATCTTATTTGTGACAGCTCTCTGCCATTTCAACCGCTCAAAATTATATAATTTTAGACCTGGGTTATATAATGACAATATAATGACAAATAATTGACATAAGGTTCAAATAAGTGAAGAAAAAAGTGTTTTTCACGTTTACTGATACTCAGTCAGCATGGCTTTTTGTCTTTGTGGCTGCCGGGACTGCAGGGGACCCTGAAAATGATAAAAGGATTGGACAATGTGAGCAACTTGTAAGTTGCTTGCGGGTTTTCAAGGTCTCATCACCGACTATAGTGATGATCGTCTCTGCATGCTTATTTATCCTGGGGTTCGCGACTACATGGGCTCCGTGAGTTCACCCTCGAGATAACGGTATCCTAAAAGAGTAGCTAATTGCTGTAGTGGCATCTGGATCCTCGTCGGGGAGACG
>Ga0307515_10000881_pt1 | contig 69103 bp, 59 predicted proteins | sample 17_EM_MG_FD_194513 | JGI IMG/M metagenome (GOLD analysis project Ga0307515, IMG submission 194513) | Populus trichocarpa ectomycorrhiza microbial communities from riparian zone in the Pacific Northwest, United States - 17_EM | ecosystem: Host-associated > Plants > Roots > Unclassified | place... | reverse complement strand
CACGTTTTGGTTATTAAAGCGGCCAATACATTCTAAATGGACTGTAACGTACCAATGGCGCTATTTTACAATCAACAGTAGCATATCTGAATGCGACCATAAATGTGAAACCCGAAACGCGCAACCGGAGATTGGAACCGACGGGTCTAGCCAAACCCGTCGAAACCCGCGGGTTGATGGGTACGGGTCCGGGTTTGGCCCGCCAAGAGTCAGCGGGTCGGGTTCTTGGACGGGTCTGGAACCGAACGGACCCGTTTTTGCGGTCCAAACCCGGACCGCTGGCGGGTTACCCGGACCCGTTGCTAACACTAGATCTGTGTGTGTGAGATTTGAGTTTTCTGCCTGCAACAAGTTCACCTGTTCGAAATCGGTCCCATATATCATCTTGTCGATGACCCTCATGAATGACTCTCCCACTCCAGCATTCGCGACCACCAGGAGTGGTTCAAGTGCTGAAGTAAACTCAGAATGCCCCGGTGGTGGAGTTGTCTGCATTTCTAAATGGTAGCGGGGTACTACATTCAGTCGCTGCAATGGTTGCCACTCCCATGGTTCACCGATAATACCAGGATAGTTGTTCTGCACTATATTGACCCAATATTCAATGGTATTACCCCACACAATTGAAAGCAGCAACCTCATAACAACCTTCTCAGTGCGCAATTTGCATATCATAGCCACTGCCACAGAGGTGAAACTCTTGTCAAGACCCATTTCATCTGCCACCTGCGCTCCTGCCATATCTGAATCTTAAACCCATCTCCTCACTATGAGCCATATTGCCTAAATTTGGTGTGCTAGAAACTTGGTTCCGGGCAGGCCTCGTATGTAATACTTACAACCAAGGAGTCAGTCCCCTTTTGGTTCGCAAATTCGATGGGCATCGAGCAGCCCAAATGCCTGAACAAGACATTCGCGTTCAAAGTTGCTGTTGATTGCATTCAGAACACAATTCACTACAGAACTGCTATCATCTGAATAGAGGACTTTCTCAACATCCTCCACTTGCTCTTGAACCTCCCTTGCACCTTTTTCTGTGTTCTTTTCATTCCCAATGATCTCTTTCAGTTGCTCCTATGTGAGCTGGGCAGATGGGCTCATACTCCAGCGCACCGAAATTAATCTCAATGTTTGGTATTGCGCAGACATGTACCCATCGGAATGACTATATATAGATGGAATGCAATCAATTCTATTCTTGCAATCAGAACATACATCAATCCAAGTATCATTCTTTTGCCCCCTATCCTCCTCTCCCGCCTCTCTTTCACCCTCTTCAGAACCTTTGAAAGTCTATGTAAAAGGATTAGCAGTTGTGCACGGGCAGGCTGAACATGGCGAGTGGGGATTACGTTCACTGGTTGAATTAAGTGCCCGGCAATCTCCTTCCCTGTAGCTCTCTTCAATTCAACTAACAATATTTTGGAATTGTGTCCAAGTTTCAACTTGAAATGATTTGAAAGGCAACAGATAATCAAAATCTGCCGCTATATGGGGTCATTCATCATTTGCCCGTGTGTATTTAATCCCATATACTCTTTGTGAAATTCATGCTGCTCCAGGGTGCACTTGAACAGCGATGTCATAATGGATGGCTCTTTTGGGCCTCCGTGTTTGTCGATGAAATCAGTCAATGCCTCACAGGGTCTCAAATCTATATTGGAGGCTGGGAGTTGTTTCTGGGATAGAACAATATTATTGCCATTTGACCCTAGGAGAATCACAACCATGAAAGTTGTATTTTGTGACTCTCATCTGCAAAATGTATTTTAGTCACTTGGCACCTCAAGGAGTATCTGAGCGGACGTGGAGTGTAAACTTTGAAGTGTCGATTTCAGGAGAGAGTCAGTCCATAGGCGGGCATTCCGGCCAGGCTGCAGAGTAACCGGGATATCTGATGATTGGTAGAGGGGTATCATGGAAGTGATTGTGTTATGTTTTGGAACACATCAGGGTGCCGGAGAGCGCATTGGGTGCACCTGGCAGTGTTGCTGAACGACGGTGTGGATCACAAAAAATCCCTCAGACATTCCTGGATTATAATGGACATTCACCCGGCAGACTGCAGGTGTAATCTGAGACTCTCCAGATATATACGAGCAATCGATTTCTCTCAAAAATGAATATCATGTATGGATTATTGTTCATTATTACTTCTGAATCATACTAGCTATCATAATCTTCAACATTGTATTATTTACCTCACCACATTGATGAACCAAAGAATAGAGCAAGTGATTCAAACATAAATGCAGGTACACCAAAACAATGACCCGACTAAGCTATTGAATGATCTCATTAAAACATGGTGTCAGAGGTCAAAGTCATCCACTAATTCACTCATTTCATAAGGGCCAATGCAAGCAGGAACACACAATGCATTAATGGTGCAAAGAATGTGGGGGTGCTCCGTGTATTCGCTGATTATCCGAGTGGCTGAAATTGAATTCCAATGTCATTTGGCTCAATTTGTGATATCTAACAAAAGTGTAACCAGGTGTTGGGTAGCTGGGAATCTAAATAGGGGTTCAAAAGGCAATATTATATAATTGGATGAGAAGAGGGAACAATCACCAACAAAAGAGGAGCGCCGGATGGGGAGTGCTGTGTGGAAAGTGGAGTACCCAGACAGTGTTTGAGGAGCATGGAATGAAAATAAAGAGTGGCAAATCTATGCAGCAGAGACCCAACAGAGATTGAGGAGCGCCAATACTGGCAGGGGAGCATAAGATTGGGGGGTCAGGAGTGCGGAATCAAATAGAGAAGTGCCAATCCAGCCAGAGGAGCACTAATACGGATTGAGCAGTGCATTCCGAGTCGAGGAGCTCCGAAAAGGGGTGGGGGTAAGCAGTGTGGGATGCACTATAGAAGTGACAATTTAGAACGAGGAGAGCTGGTGGGAATTGAGGAGCTCTCATCACGGGCGGAGGAATGCGGAGGTGAGTGTACAGAGTGCGGACTGAAATCAAGATCTGCCAATCCAGACAGAGCGGATGATGCAGTACCAATCCCAGCAGAGGAGTGCTGAAAGAGGAGGAATAGACTTCAGAATGAAATAGACGTGAGTCAATCTAGGCTGAGTAGTGCCAATGTGGATTGAGGAGAGCGTATTGTGGCGGAGTTGCATTGCAGGGTGGGGTGCGGGGGTATGCTGCGGCCTACTAATGTGTGATTGTTGAGTGCAGTGGCTTCCAGAGTGCAATTTAGCACAGGGGATAGGCAAAGTGTACCTCGATATTAATCTTGAGAAAACATCACTGTAGGCATCTTTCCACTAGGAGATCCAGACAGCACACATTGCATAGCTGGGGCTGCCAGCAGTAAAGACTTCAGAGCGAGAGGTTGGAAATACTGCGATGTAGTCGTCGGGTGCCCCAAGCTATTGGCGGTGACAAAAAATTGTTCGTAAATCAGGTTAACCACTTCCATTCAGGTGAACCATCATTTCGTATCATCGACAACCTGGGAGTGGCATGCATTGTCAGACAGGAGCTCTTTAACTTGGATCTAAAGGTTAGTCTCGGAGTGCAAATCCAACTTGTAAATCTAGACTCCAGTTTGATGTACCCCATCTGCCAACCATCCTCAAATGGTAATAATCGTTAGTCTCAACTATGAATATTTTGGGGCATAGTTGATGTCGCAAATCTGATAGAGGAGCATTGAAGCAAATCCAACACTTACAGCTTCTGGTGTTTGCGAATCAATTTTGAGCGATGGACCACAGGGCAATTGACACACAGATGGTGTACCTACAGTAGCACCTGGTAATGCCCGCTGATGATCATAAGCTGCAATGGCTAGTTTCGAAGCGTCTTCAACCATCGAGTACTTCTAATCGGATAATATTACCCAACTACTCTTTGTCAACACAATTGCCAGCATGGTCCATGTCCCTACCTCTCAAGTCGCCTTTCGGAGTTGGGGAACATTCTGATCTCCACTGGCACTGGGTTGTGGAGAATGGCAGTCTCTAATAGATGTGGGTATCGGCAGCGCCTGGGTGGATGGTGCATGGTCAGACTCAGATAATTTCTTGAGGAGGGTGGACTTTTGGCATTTCAGCAGTGGTGGCGCCATTACCCCAGGAGGTATTCGAGAATTGGGAAGAGGAGGGAGTGCAATGACAGTATCGGCACGGCTCCGATAGTTTGGCAGTGGAACCTGTGTAGTTGGTACTGACTTGTCCTGCCGCACCTGTCTTGAAAATAGGATCTCCTATTAGTGATCCAAATCATCAGCTTCGATGCTGTATGATAAGGTGGACTCTCTGGTGTACTCTCCTTTGTCATCCCTGATCTCGTGATCGGCATTGTCTTCCTGTCTTAATCATGATATCTGGGACATTAATCATCTGCAATATGATTCATGAATGAAGATAATTGGATGCCAAACATGCGATGGACTGTGACAGTTGACTGGTTTCTTGAATGCGAGTGCTTGCTCAACGTGTGCTTTTTGATTCTTCTCTGAATAGTGATTTCTCACCTGGCTGGGCATAGGTTCCATTTGCTGTTATAAAGATAGTCAATTGGGGCATGTGGGAGGGAATGTCTAAGAGGTGAATATAACATAAAGTCAGATAGAATAACGTTAATGATGAAGCAACAAGTTGCGCAGAGTTGAGGATAATGCAATGTGAGGTGAGCCATGATGGGTTCCGGAGAGATAACTTCAATGGTGTATATTGCTATTCAGGGCAGCAGTGCAGTGTTTCGATTAGGCATGTTCTCAGGTGCACCGGAATGGATGGATTCCTAATGCTGAATGTTGGCCTCTCCTGTCAACCCCATGCTGTATGGATGCAAGAACTGGAGGTTGGCTAAAGCCAACACTCGTAGAATAGAACCAGACGCACCTGAACCGGACGCACCTGAACCGGACGCACCTGAACCGGACGCACCTGAACCGGACGCACCTGAACTGGACCCACCTGAACCGGCCGCACCTGAACCAGATGCACTGGATGCACACTCGAAGCATTAACTAACCCTTCGTGCTGGCCAAATGGAGCACTGAGGACATGAATGGAAATATTTGCCCTAGTATATGACTTCTCTAAACTTAGCAAATATGCATGAGAGCTCCAGCATTTGAAGTGACCACATGGCATAGAATTGGTGCGGCATTGAGAATCTGCAGAACTCAATGAGTGACAGCTGAGTTGCAAGAGTTCATACTAGGTTTATTATCCATTGAGGAAGAATCTGAATCTCCATATGTGGTATAGCTGCCAGAAGATCACCTGTATTTGCATGATATTCTTTTGTATCAGGATGCTGAAGCAAAGGTAGTGGTCAATAATGCAATATTATAAGCATAACATCCCTTTCAGGTGTTCATCTGGGCCGTGTCTGCAGAATATCCTTCACAACAATGTTGCAGACAATTGAGAATGTAGAGAATTCGGTACACAAAGATGAGATTCAGCTGTACAGATACAGGCATAGAGATAAAGGTGTAGAGATACAGGCAGAGCGACAGATTGGTAAAATACAATGGATACCTGAGGGGAAATTTTATCGATTCAAGCACTTGTCGATTCCAAGATTGCAAACAAGTGGGGTATAAATACTCACTCAGATTGTAATATTGTGCTAAACGTCTACTAAACTGAAAACCATTAAATCACATATTTAATAAGAGTCCCATGTTATGGGTTTTCCCTTGGCAGTAATAATGGGACTTGTAATAGCATAATAAATGCATGTTACGGAGTTACTCTAGGTCTGGTTACATAACATGCATAACCCCCATGCACGGCGTTACAAGCAAACCAGTCATGTGGTTCTCAGTGAGATGACACATGAGTTCCATGTCGATTGAATAAGCACCTCAGCTATGTGGATTGCCTTGTAATAATGCAGCTATGTTGCCATTACCGGGAAGACAATGTTTCACTTAGCTTCAGTGGTGCCGACCGTTTTCAACCACATTCAGTATCTCTGAAACTAGTGGGACATGTCTGAATGGACTGGAGATTACTCCAATACACAGACACAGCAGTCAATAGTCAATATGGGGGTACGGGGGACTTCTGACCTATGGCCTTAGGCAATCGGGGCAATCAGCATACTCCCCAGTCAAAGAGAGTGGTCTCGACCTGATCATGACGTGACTGAGGGAATTATGACGTCGGCTGATGATAGAAGGCACGAAGCAACCCTGCTCATTGGTTTGAGTTAATATGCATTCCAACGTCACACCCAGTTGTAAATATGAGCTGACGCGTCATGGTCTATGTTGGCACGGTATTGGTTGGTTGCCGATTATATCTATGACACGAGCCAAATAGCCATGAGGGTGACGCATTGATATGCGATAATGCATCAATGACTATGTTCCGGTGATGTTTCAGCTACTTAGGCAAATGGATTGTCAGATGTCTAGGGTCAAGTTCGATCTGTCACACTTTCGGACATGATATCGTACAACTGATGGCCTGATTGTTATCAGGAGCATAATGCTTCAAAACCACATTGCATGAACATGATAACCTACTGGGATGCATCATAGCCAGGTTGTCCTGTATTCAGTAACCATGTGAGGGGTACTCTGTTTTGCCCCAGCTGGAGAACACCTGCAACTGCTGGCCGCTGCTGATGCAATACCCAGGACTTCCAAGTTCTTCCCGCATGGTATGTATCAGTTGGACATAACCTGGTCCCGCCCAATTTGGGCATTGTGACAAAGACAGACGGATTTCATGAATCCTGGAATTCATCAGGAAAATGTATTTCAGTCCCTGCGGGCCTCCGGAAGGGTCTGAGAGGATGTGGAGTGTAATCTTCGATGTGTCAATTTCAGGAGAGAATAAAACCCTAGGAGGGCATTCCGGCCGGCCTTTGGAGTAACAAGGATCTTTGATGACTGGTACAGGAGTACCATGGTAGTGATTGCCATAAGTTTGGGAACACCTCAGAGTGCCGGAAACAACTTTGGGTGCACCTGGGAGTGCACGGGAGCACCGGCAACACACACGGGAGTTCAGATGACAAGGCTGGGAGCATCTGGGAGAGCCGACGACAAGCCTGGGAGCGCCGCCGACAAGCCTGGGAGCATCTCGAATCGCAGTAGAGCAGTCTGGGAGAAACTCTATCTTCTTTGAGAACGCTGCTGGTGCTCCTGGAAATCATAGCTACTACTTAGTGTTCAACAATATTTAAAACTCATGTAATCAGTTAATATTCTCATCTACGTATCTATGTATCTATGTATCTATGTATCTATGTATCAATGTATCTATATAGCTACCCATCCACACAAGGTATATCTGGACTGGCTTCAGGCAGTTTTTGAGAGAAATTCGAAGCTCACCTGAAAATGACGACCAAGTGAACACAGATATACACTCCGGGGCCATGATCGAGCACATCTGGAGATACACGTCATGGCCATGATCGGGTGGACTTAGAGATGCACTCTGAGATCGTGATGGTGCGAGATTGGCGATACATTTCAAGGCCGTAACCCAGAAAATTTGGAGATGCGCCCGGCGGCCATGACCATGCCAACCTGGAGGCTCTAATGGAGCGAGTATGCAGATTCAAATGGAGGCCATGATCAGGTGCGATAGGTCAACTACTTGTTGGCGGTCCATGAATGGTGCACTGGGCACTGAGACTCTATTCATCAGTTAGTTAACTCGCAACCGTGGGAATGTGGCAAGGTGATATTAACTTCGAGCTCTCTTGGAGAGCTGGCTGATGACAGTCAGTCATTGAGGAAGGCACGCCGGAAGCTGAAGCTACATTCTGGGGTCAACTCGTAATCATGGGAATGAAGGGAAAACTACCAATCCCGGGTGGATGCTGTACTTGGTGTATGCTGTACTTGGTGTATGCTGTACTTGGTGTATGCTGTACTTGGTGTATGCTGTAATTGGTGTATGCTGTACTTGGTGTATGCTGTTCTTGGCTTATGCGGTACGTCGATTATTCTGTACTCCGTGTATGCTGTACTCGATGTATGCTGTACTCGGTGTATGCTGTACTTGGTGTATACTGTAGTTGGTGTCAACTCATGATCATGGCATAGAGAGATAGAGAGGGATGACTTAACTTTGTGTTCTTGCGATGATGGTAGAGTTGTGAATGAGAAAGAGAGAGGGAGGATGAGGATGGGAACGATGTGGAGGTTATATGCAGATTTGAGAAATCAGGGGTACGAGAAGCCTCATTGGATTTGGAACACCTCATATCGGGGTTTTTACCCACCGGATCGGGTCTCATTCCTGCCCCATCAGGAATTGAAAATTGAATTCCACCTAACATTCTCTGAAGTCCCTGTATCTCATGATGATTTCCCATCTGCTCTCATATCCCTATTTCCCATCCTCGACTCTATCATCACCTAAGAACACAAGGTTAATGTATCCCTCTCTATCTCTCCATGCCACGATCGTGACTTAGCACTGAGTACAGTGTACACCAAGTACAGCGTACACCAAGTACAGTGTACACCAGGTACAGTGTACACCAAGTACAGCGTACTCCAAGTACAGCGTACTCGAAGTACAGCATACATCAAGTACAGCGTACACCAAGTACAGCGTACACCCAGTACTGCATACACCCAGTACTGCATACACCTCATATTGCATCATCCAAAGATCAACTGTCTCCCGCTCCCAGCCAGTCTGTCATATCTCGGCATACCATGTTGTGCTCGATCCTCTACATTCCCACAATTACAAGTTACCCAACGCAGAGAGTCCCAGCTCCTGTCGCGCCTCCCTCCCGAAGTACCACCTGCAGATTGACAGCCTCCAAGTACTCCTTCAATCTCGCTCGATCATGGCCTCCAAGTGCATCTCGACACACCCTCGATCATGGCATCCGATTGAATCTCCAATGTCGCTCGATTACAGGCTCCAAGTGTGCACAATCATGGCCTCCAAGTGAACATCTCGAATCTCGCTCGAAGACAGGCTCCAAGTGGGACTCCAAACTTGCTCTATCACGGCCTCGAATGGTATCACCAATCTCGCTCGATTACGGCATCCAAGTTCGCACAATCATTGTTTCCAAGTGCATCTCCAACCTCGGTTGATTACAGCCTCCGAGTTCGAATGATCATGGCCTGTAAGTCCATCTCCACACTCACTCAATTACACCCTCCAAGTTCGCACGAGCATCACCTCCAGGTGCATACTTCCAGACCCACTCAATCAGGGCCTCCCAGTGCATCTCGAATCTCGCTCGATCATGGCCTCCAACTGTATCTCCAAACAGGTTCGATTCTGCCTTCCAGGTGCATCTCCACACTTGCTCGATAATCGCATCTGAGTGTAACTCTGAGTTCACTCAATTACTGTGTGGTGAAATAGTGCAGCTTGAAGGCAGACAGCCCATCATCAACACTCCACCACACCTCGTGAGGCATCCGAAGGGAATTCTTTAGAACGAGCTGCTTTGGCTCAACGAGTGAAGGAAGAGGGTGAGAGGATTTGAAGGGATACCTGGCCATGATGAACCACACCAATCGCGTGGGTCTATGAATGCTTCCCAACAGTGCATGACCAACCAAACACATTGCATGTATCGGTGAAAGCTCGGCAATAGTGCGTGAGACCAAGAGCTGGGAAAGCTAGAGTGTGTATTTCGTATAATGAGATGATGTCTCTCTACCCCGGGGTCTACCAAATATATACTCCCTGCATCAGCAAAATGTATTTTAGTCTCTGGAAGACTCCATGAGTGTCAGAGAGGATGTGGAGTGTACACTTAAAAGCGTCAAGTTCAGGAGAGTATCAGACCCTAGGAGGGCATTCCGGCCGGTCTTCAGAGTAACTGGGATCTCTGATCACTCGTACAGGAGTAACTGGGAGTGATTGTGATGAGTTTGGGAACACGTCGGAGCGCCGGAGGGAGCGTTGGGTGCACCAGGAAGTGTCGCAGAAGCAATGCGGAAATCACAAACAACCTCTGAGAGATGCCTGGGTTCGTATAGATATCTATTGGGAGGACTGCAGGCGTCATCTGAGACTCTCCGGATGGCCACAAGCAATTGATTTCCCTCAACGGTGAATATGATGCATGGATTATTGTTCATTATCAATTCTGAATCATACTAGCTACCATCTTCTTCAACACTGTATTTATTGCCTTGCTACATTATGGTACTGAAGGAAAAGGAAAGTGGTTCAAATATAAACGCAGGTACACCGAAAGAATAACCCAACTAAACAGTCAAATGATATCAATCAAACAGGGTGTCGATGTCACGCACCACTTCCCCCATCTCATCAGGGCAAACAAAAGCAGGAACAAATAATTCATCAACGGCGCGAAGAAGCTGGAGGCACTCCTTGTATTTGCTGAGTATTCGTACCTGGCGAGTGGCTGAAATTGAATTCCAATGTTGTGTGGCTCGATTTGTGATATGAAACCAAGGTGTAATGAGATGTTAGTTAGCTGCGAATCTAAATTGGGGTTTGAAAGGCAATTTGATATAGTCGGATGAAAAAGGGGACCAGCTACCAGGGACAAGAGGAGCGCCAGATGGGAGGTGCTGTGTTGCAGGAGTCCGGAATGATGAAGAAGAGTGCCAAATCTATGCTGCGGTGCGCTGATGGGGATTGAGGAGCATCCAAACTAGCGGAGGAGCACCGAAAAGCAGGGGGGGTCAGGATTGAGTAATGCAATACAGGAGCACCAATCCAGGCAGAGGAGCGCCGATGGGGATTGCGGAGAGCTCTCCCAGTGGAGGAGCACCGAAAATGGGGAGGGTGGGTACTGAGTGCGCAATCGAATATAGGAGCGGCAACTCAAGCCGAGGAGCGCCGGTGGGATTCGAGGAGCCCGGTGGTAATCGAGGAGCGCCGGTGGGAATTGGGGAGCTCCCATCCCTAGATGAGGAGCGCAGAATTGGGGGTATGGAGCGTAGAATGAAATTGAGCAGCGCTAAATCAAGACAGAGGGGATTATGGAGTGCCTATCCCAGCGGAGGAGCACCAGCTGAAGAGGAATTGACTGCGGAAGGATATAGAAGAGAGTGAATCTATGCTGAGGAGCGCCGATGCGGATTGAGGAGCGCCTATTCTAGCGGAGTCGCGCAGCATGGTGGTGGGAGGGCGGTGGTTTGAAGCGGCCCACTAATGTGTGATTGATGAGTGCAGTGGCTTTCGCAGTGAAATTTATCATAGGGGATGGACAAAATGTACCTCGATATTCATCTTGAGAAATCATAACTGTGGCATTCTTTCCACAAGCATATTCAGACAGCGCACAATGGATAGCTGCGGCTACCAGCACTAAAGTCTGCGGAGCGAGAGGTTGGAAATACTGGGATGACGTTGGCTGGCACCCCGAGCTATTGGCCGTAAAGAAAACTTGATGGTAAATGTGATCGAGCACTTCCATCCGCGTGAACCATGACTTCTTATCATCAACAACCTTGGAGAGATATGCATCGTCGAACAGGACCTCCTTAACCTGAATCTGAAGCTCAGTCTCAGAGTGCTAATCCCACTGGCAAATATGGACAGCAGTTCGCCGTGCCATATCTACCAACCATCCTCGAATGATACTTATCTTCAGTTTCAACTATATGTAATTTGAAGCGTAGTCAATATCGTAAATCTGATAGAGGAGCATTAAACAGAATCTAAGACTTACAGATTCTAGTGTTTGCGGATCGATTTTGAGCGATGGACCGCTGGGCAATTGACACAGAGATGGTGTAGCTGCAGGAGCACCTGCTAATGCCCGCTGACGATCCTGAGCTCTAATGGCAAGTTTCCAAGCTTCTTCAACCATCCAGTACTTGTCATCGGATAATATTGGCCAAGGAGTTTTCGTGAATACAATTGCTTCAATGAACCTTTTCGCTACCTCAAGAGTAGCCTTTTGGTGTTGGGGAACGTTCTAATCTGCACTGGCTTTGGGTTGTTGAGCATTCTGCTGTCCCCTAGACTTGGGTTGCGGCAGCGCCTGGGCAGATGGTGCATGGTCAGACTCGGATGACTTGTTGAGGAGGGCTTACTTTTGGCATTTGAGCAGTGGTGGTGCCATTGACTCAGGTGGTTTTCGGGAATTTGCAAGCAGAGAACATGCAATAACAGTATCAGCACGGCTACGTTTCTTTCGCAATGGAACCTCTGTAGTTCGTAAACATTTGTCCCGGCGCGCCTGCCGTAGAAGTAGAACCTCCTGCTGGTGTTACAAATCGTCTTCTTCAATGTCGGATGAAAACGTGGACACTCTGGTTTCCTCACTTTAACCCTTACTTTCGCGATCACCAATGTCCTGATTGGAATCTTCATCCTGCTTCATCAATGAAATCGGGGATATTAGTCATCCGCAATATGATGCATGAAGGCAGATCATTGGAAGGCAAACATTTGATGGGAAATGATGATCCGCTGGTTTCTTGAATGCGAGTGCTCTCTCTCGGTGTGCTTCTTCATTCTCCTGTGAATAGTGATTTCTCACCTGGCTGGGCGTAGGTTCCATTTGCTGCAATGAACGTAGACAGTTGGGGAATGTGGGAGAGAGTGTATAAGCAGAAAATACAAGATTGAGTGCAATAGAATAATGGGATAAATGGAGCAAAAAGTTGCACATAGTCGAGGAGGATGCAATTCGAGGTGCGCGTTGAAAGTTACAGGAGAAATGACTTCAATGGTTCATATTTATATCAAGGAGGGCAGTCTGCTGTTGCGATATAGGATGTTATCAGGTCCACTGGAATGGATACATTCGTTGTCAGGTGCGCCGGAATGGATGGATTCCTAATGCCAAATGTCAGCAACTCTCCTATTAACAACACTCTGTATGAATGCAAGAATTGGAGGTAAGCTAAAACCAATGCACATAGAATACAACCAGACTCACCTGAACGAGACACTCCGGAAGAAAACTTGCAACATTACCTAACCCTTGGTGCTGGCCAAATGGAGTACAGAGAACCTGAATGAAAACGTGTGCCCCTGCATATAACTCCTCGATATGAAGTCATTATGCGTGAATGCTCGAGCATTTGACGTCACCTCATGGCATAGAATTGGTGCAGGATTCAGAATCTGCAGAACTCAATGAGTGACGGCTGAGTTGGAAGGGGTCATACTGAGTTGTTATCACTCGAGGAGAATTATGAATTTCGGTGGGTGGTATATCCACCGGAATGACGCACATATATTCACGATACTCTATTGTATCAGGATGCTGCAGCTAAGTTAGCGGTCGATAAGGCAATATCGTAAGCATAACTTCCCTTCTATGTGTTCATCTGGGCTGTGTCTGCAGACTATCCTTCACAACAATGTTGCAGTCAATGGAGGAGGGAGAGAATTTTGTATATGAAGGAGAGATACACGCGTAGATACAGGCGTAGAGAATATATGGTAGGGTACAATGGATGATTCAGGGGAAATCTTATGGATTCAAGCACTTGTCGGTGCCAAGATTGCCAACAAATGAGTCATACGTACTCACTCACATTCTGATTTTGCGTGTAATATCTAGTAAGTTGCACACCGTTAAACCACATATTCATTATGAGTCTCTCCCACAATATAGGCTTAAATACATGTTGAGGTTGAAAGCTCTATATGCTACGACAAGTATGAATGCATAGTGAGACGTCATCTCAGAGCGGGCGGAGGAATAATGATGGCATGCATGCATGCGGTTCCGGTGAATTGAGGTGCACCGAAGATTAAATGGCTACGATAAGATTCATTCCCTGGGGTTTGCAGGCTTGGCTTACTCTGAAAGTTAATTGCAATCTTCCAAAATTGTCTTTTCATCACTCAAGTTTTCAAGAGTCGCTCTCTTAGAACTTCTCTCATGATGGAAAACGGTTCACATAATCTATTTTCAGATACGCATTTTGGCAGCACAAACAGAAATTTAGTCAGAATCGAGTTAACTCTGCATTCCAAGAATTCAAAACTTAGGCCTCTTTGAGAAAGTGCGGTACATGGGTGAGCGGGAGTTACCGGCCATCTTGTAGAGTCGCTGGGCAGAATCTCTCCTTGGAGATTCTCGCTCCTGAGCTGCAGCTCTTTTGACAGAGCTCGAAGATGCAGAAGCTATGTTAGGATTTGAAAGCAGAGGTCCAAACATACTGCTAGGCAATATCGAGTTAAGTGAGGTTGATAATTGGCGAGATCTATGCATTCATGGTTTAGTTGTGCAGGGCTACCTTCCTCCAATGGACAGTAGACCCTGAGCTAACAGTTTAACGCATTTTAGCGGCGGCCTTCACATACCAATCAGGCATAGATCGATATATTAGCAGAGGGCGAGCGGGATGAGCCGCCTGCACCTGAATGTGCAGTGTCTTGAGAGATGACAATCTATGTGCACAGTGTCCACTGATTCAAAGCCGAAGAAAACATGATGAGAATGAAGCAAACTGAAATAAAAAGTGCAATATGAAGTGGGGAACATGCGCTTCAGAGGCTTACTGTCGCATTTGAGCCGTGCCTGACCGGGAATGAGACATTCATAATTTGTCGCAGCTTGCCAAAGTTGACCTCATAGAAATCCAAGAACGCCATTCTGGACTGGATTGTAGATCTCAGTTGTGCCTGAACTTGAATCAATGGCGAGGACATACCCGGCAGCAAAAGGTGCAGCTTCGCCATGAATACCCGAGCCATGTCTCAGTCTCCAACACTCTGGGATGCCGATCTGAGGTGTGCCCGAACAACTATGATATTCTTCCATAAGCTGCAGCTTTGCCACAAATAAGTGAGCCCATGTCTCATATTCTGACACAGGAACTCGATTATCGTGTGGACTGTGTTGATTGCGGAATGGGTTGGCAATTATGCAGTGATAGTCAAGAAAATATGTGCCCAGGACTCTCCTGTGCACCTGAACTTTGAGCATATCCCAGCAATAGATGCGGGATTGCCAAGAATAAGCGAGCCGTGTCTCAAATTCAAACACAGGAACTCTCAATATCGCCTATACAGTCTCCTTGCCAAATTGGATTGGCAAATAGGCGGTGCTGGATCTGTCATGACGCGCCTCAATATATATGCCGATAATTCTCCGGTGCACCTGAGCTTGAAACAAATGGCAGCAAACGCTGTGGCTTTGCCCGGAATCAGCCAGTCAGTGTCTCAGATATTGACCCAGCTATTCAATATCGCCATGAATTACTTGATTGCCAAATCCGATTGCCAAATCTGCAGTGCGCCATCTATCTAAACGAGACTCATGAGGTATGACCAGGATTCTCCGGTGCGCCCGAAACTCGCTGTATCAGGCATTGTTCACTCTTTTGCCTTCGAAATGTGTACGTGGCAATAGGATTCCAGTGCATGCCAAAATCGCTACTGACAAATGATTCAAAGCCCTTCAGTGCATCGTTCTCAACATTCGACTCAGGCAGTTCATCATGAGATAGGCCAGCCCGGGAACTTTTAATTTAGCTTATCAATTGACTTCATCCCTTATTAGTCATTAATAATAACAATCAAGAACACCAATGAAATCCCACTCCAGCAATTTCTGATTGAAGACACCACAACTCCAACATCGGAACATTGATTCGCCTTGAAATGACAGAGAAACGGGATTCATCTATGCAGTATAGTGTGCCTTACAAATGACCTGTTGACTATTTGTATTTGTTAAGAAGATTACGTTGGTTGAGTGTGTAAAGAGGCATACCTTGATGAAGCGTTCGTACAATCCAAGATGATAGCTCATCTGATTGAGAAGTGTCTTCATTCGCTTTCAGCCGCTGTGTATGGTCTTCACGAGACTCCAGAAACCGGTAAATCATCAACGTCGTGATGTTTGGTCGACTCATCAAGCCGTGCAGGACTCTCATTTGGGCCACTCCAGTGAGTTGATGGAGATCACTCGCACGGTTATTATAGCCACCAGGATCCGTATTCAGTGAGCATGTATGTGGTACTCCATTGGGCCCTGACCAGACAACTTGTGCAAATGCCTGCCGCTGCTCGTTCAGTACCCAGAACTTCTGATTTATTACCGCATGGTTTGCTGGAGTAAGATTTAGCCCGGTCCAGCCCACTTTGGGTGTCATTACGAATAGAGATGGATTGGGTGAATCTTGGAATCTGAGCTGCATTTCTGTGCGTTTATCATTGCCCATTTCTGCATACATGTGGAAAATATCCACATGATCCGCAAAATACTTGGTTAGCCACCACTTTAAATGATGAACTTGGACAGGAAGAGGACAAAACAGCACTGCTGTTTGTGGAGGAGGTGCACTGGGGAGAGCAAATTCTTGTCTCTCTGGTTCTGGAAGAAGCGCCTCTCTTAATGGGTCGTCTTCGTCAGGTTCAGGATACTCCGCATGTTCTTTGACAAGCATTGGCAGAAATGTCTCTCTCAGCCATCGTGATATAGGCGAATCAACCCAAGTATCGAGTGCCGATTCAGTGTACCATTGTCCAGAAACAATGTTTCGATCCTCTGTGTCTCCCAACACTAACAAAAAACATGCTTGCCGCCATCGTTGAACTCTCCATGCTCCTGAAGCACCATGTGAAGTGTATCTCTCCACCAGGGCCTTCAGTTTTGCTTGCTCATCCTCATTCCACTTGAGATCAATGAGGTGTGGATTCTCCTTCGGTATCCGCAGTGGTGGTTTTCTGTTAGCAAGTTTCGATTCCGACCACGTCCTCATCGTCCAAGGCTTTGCAATCTGAATTATCTGGTGAGCCGCATCCGGTTGAGCTTCTTCGTCTTCAGTCCGGATAGCATGCATCAAACTCTTCACAGCGGAATACAGTGCATCTGCAGCACGCTTGTCCTTCACAATCTCAGCCTCTGGATCATCAGATGCACCTGAAAACAGCCACATCACATGATAGCACCAGTCATAGAGTGAATGGATTCCCGGTGTAGCTGTGACTTGAAGTTTGAATCCAATTTTTGCATTCATCGCAATGTGCCAGCCCACAATGTTTTTAGTCTTGTACCGATGGGACTCATCAAAAATGCCAAAACTCCATGCACAGTAGGAGAGTTGGCCGTGACTTGATGGTTTCCATCTGGATGTTAAGGTATCATACGACACAAGGTAGATATTCCATCAGCTTTCCAGCTTGTCAATACTGCTGTTCAGATACTCATGGGTGAGATTCGCATTTTTGGCATGGAACAAGTGGACCAGTTTGGATTCGGTTCCACATGTCATCTCCTCGATGACAGTCTTAATGGTCTCTGCAACTCCAGGCATGGTATCCATCAAGATTGGTTCAAGGGCTGATACAAGTGCAGGATGCCCGTGAGGTGTTGTTGTCTGGATCTCCAACAGCAGGAAGAGCACAGAATTCAATCTCTCCAGCGGATACCACACTCGTTCTTCACTGACAATGCCAAGAAAGTTGTTGTGCGCCAAAATCACCCACTATTCAAGGGTATTCCCCCATGAAATGGACAGTGGCAACCAAATTACAACTTTCTCAGTTACCGATTTGCAAAGCATTGCCGCTGCAACCGAGGTGAAAGTCTTTCCATGACCCAGTTCATCCGCCACCAGTGCTCCTGGCATATCAGTATCCCAAACCCACCTCCTCACGATGAACCAGATGGCCCAGACCTGATGCGCCAGAAACTTTTTCCGGGCAGGCCTGGAATCAAATACTTGTAGCCTGGAACCCGGTCATCTGTTGATTGAAGAATAGGATGAGCATTGAGCTGCCTGACTGCCTCATCAAGACACTCGTTTTGAAATTCGTTGTTGATTGTACTGAGAACCGTATTCAACACTGAGCTCATATTCGCTGGATCGAGGACGACCTCACCATCCTCCACTTGCTCCTGAACCTCCATTGCACCTTGGTCCGTGTTCTCTTCATCCTCAATAATCTCTTTCAGTTGCTCGGATGTAAGCAGGGCAGATGGGCTCATATTCCGGTGCTCCTGAAACTCATCACGATGTTAGGTATTTCACAGACAAGCAACCATTGTAATGAATATATACCAATGCAATACAATCAATTCTATTTTTTCAATCAGATTTTACATCAATACAAGTATCATTCTCTTGCCCACAATCCTCCTCTCCCTCCTCTCTTCCACCCTCTTCAGAACCTTTCAATGTCTATGTATAATGATTAGCAGTTGCTCACATCTAGCCTTAACACGGCTAGCAGGGATTACCTTCGCTGGTCTAATTATGATCTTGGCAATCTCCTTCCCTGCTGCTTGCTTCATTTCGACGAAAAATGTTTTCAGATCATGTCCAAGTTTCAACTTGAGAGCATTAGACAGGCAACAGTTGTACCAAATCTGGCCATATATGGGGTCCGTTATCATTTGCTCATTTGTATATAATCCGATATACTTTTCGTCCAATTCGGCCTGCTGTAACGTTCACTTGAACTTCGATATTAGCATGTATGGCTATGTCAGGCGTGCATTTGTGTTGATGAAATCCATCAGCTCCTCCCAGTGGCTCACATCGGTATACGCGGCATGGAGTTGGTTCCGGAATAGAATGATATTGTTACCATTCGACACCCAGCATATCACAACCATGATCATTCTATTTGGCAACTCTGGGAGGTTACTTCTCGCTGTTTTGCTCGCACGCTCTCCCAAATCCGTCGCCAGTCACATGTTGTCTCGCCTTCGCTTTTTCCTCGCCGCCCAAATTTTTCTTGCACATTTCTTCCACAACATCCCCACCCATTGCTGATGAATCCATTCGGCATTATCGAAATTATACTATGGCAGCCAGGTCTAGAATTTCTCCAATCAATCTGCGACCTCCGTCTCCCAGTGCAGGGGTCCAGTCCTCAGCTGTTTCAATCAGTTCTGCCCCCGGATTATGGACCGATGCTTTTTCTTGAGGCACCCAGCCACCCATACTTTCTTCCACTTGTTGAAAACACTATAGTTGGCCTGCCCCATCCTTTTGGCAAATTGCTTCAAGGAGAATTCTGTTTGCTTCAGGCTGACTGGGGGTTTACCCGCTGCACTGCACAAGTCCGGCAAATTGTCGTTCTCATCATCTGCATCAAAATCGTCATAGGGAATCTCGGGCAACGGGGGCAAGTCCACTATCCTTGCGACAGCTGTTTTTTGCGGTTCCGCAGGCGCCAGGAATGGTTTCACTGGGAGGCTGATGGGAGGTCTCGCATGTGCGCCAGAAGGAGGTGCAGGTGGAGGAGTAGAGCTGGAAGATGTTGGCCGATGAACTGGATTGTTTCCCGGCGGTCCTGGAGGCACTCTTGGTGCACCTGGAGATGACGGCCCTTGCCCTGAGAACTGCTGCTGGAGAATCATTCGAGACTTGCCATAACCGCCTTGGTGGAGGTCATATCCTTGCCACAGTGGCCCATAACTTGGATATTGTTGGCTTACGCTGGTGGTTGGTCGGGAAATGTGTGTCATGTTAAATGGAGAATGGTGATAAAACTGCGGAGCGCCTGGAAATGGCTGCTGTGAAGGAGGGTAACCATACCCATGTGGCAGTTGATATTGATTTGCGTCTTTCCTACATCGACTGTCTTTGCCAGTGGTAGGTCATTCACCATTGTCCGAGCATCCTGAATTGTCGTCACGGCGCTCTTGCGAGCCAAATACGCCACTCGGTGGAGCCATATTCGCTGTCCTCGGTTTAGATCCCTTCATCGACATGTTCTGTGAACCAAGATCGTGGTAAACTACTATAGATGTACGATGTGATATAGAATGAATTGGAGTATGGTTGAGTATATTGCAAATAGCAGTGACCTTTGGCGGAATGATGGGCTTCATATATCCTATTCTGTTGTCACGAACTGTGGTGTTTCACTACACCTTTGATCCATGCAACCAACCTGGGCCTTGAGAAAAAGATACCTTAATCACACACATCCCGCCTTTCTTTGTTATATGCTCGAATTCATACACTAGGATATTGGATAGATGCTAACCTTCATGTGCTCCCATGACTGTAACGGTCGTAGAAGGGATATGATATGATATCTCCAGAACCCAACAAGGACTATATCCTGTATGAAGGTTAGCACGACTAGGGATATTACACATAAGTTGTGCATGTACGACCTTGCAATCTCATTCAATAGGAGGCCTGTGAGTTGAGCAGCAACAGTGATGTTTCCTATTGAGCTCCTTGTCTAAACATGTTGTTTTCCTCATGATTCATGCTCCGGTCAAGGATCGTTACTGAAGCAACCATTCTATCAGTTCATGATGACCATTGCGCGGGCATACAGCTAGCTAGGATACTCACCTATTCATTGTATTAAGACAATCTACGTTCATTAACAGCTGTTTGGAGGCTCAAGCGCAGGTATCACTCACAATGCCGAAATGACATAGTATATGGCCCATGGTGGTGAATGCAGTGATGACAAAGGAAACCTTCTCTTCTGTTCTAACAATGTGCAGCAGACGATGTGCACCATTTTTGTGCGTGATATGATATATATATCCTGGTTTATGAAGAAAACTGATAGCAAGGTGATTAAATTTTACCCCTCCCCGGCATTTAGCGGGGTACGATGCAGCTGTGACTGTCATACGATAACCTAATATCCTTGAGGCTCTAAATTACCCCCTGACGAAGCATTGTTGAGATGCATCAGAATACGTGTTCACTGACCATTTCTCGAATATGGTCAACTCTCCGCGGAATCATGTTAAGAGCATACTCTGCAAAAAAACATCATTTGATGAGAACCGACTCGAAGCTCACTATTAACAATATCACTCAATCTCGATCTATGAAGGGCCATTACCTGACAGGTTTTCAACACCTGCAGGATGGGACCGACCAGAGCCATCATGGTTCCACATCAGTCGGTCCACCTGAATGGCCATCTATGTGCTAGTCAACTAATAATCCACCCATGGACAATGTACCTGGTGCACCACCACCTGAAGATACTCCCGACAAAGAAACAATAGACCCCCAGAAGCCTGATCTGACATGTACCCCGGATCGAACAAAGACGAGGGCTCATAGGCAGGTAGTTGGAGTGGAAAATGCGGGGGGGACAGCATATGGCAAAGCAACTGGATTGTACACCAAGCATCGCGAGTACTCAGAACAATGGAATCCATGGCATCCATGTCAGTCAGCACACGACTTCCAACAGGCGCAATCATTCTTCCAGCAAACGAAAACGTGGATCGATCAGCATCTGAGGCATGGACTGGACACCTTCATAATCGAATCATTTCAATCTGCAGATGCTCTGTAAAAGCTCCTCTCAGAACTCGATCTTGGGCTCGGCAATGATTTTTGGATTGAAGCTCATTCGCCTATCTTCGGAACATTATACTACAGGGATATTTGCAACTGTATCCAGTTCCGTTTGGCACATCTCCCATTTCAGGCGCACCTGGATTTTGAACCGGTGCACCTCTCCGACTCGGAGAGTCACCGAATATACAGTGAGATCAACACCGGCGACTGGTGGTGGGATACGCAAGATCAGCTTCCTGCCGCAGAGACTATTGTGCCAGTCATTTGTACATCCAACAAGACGTACTGGACCAATTTTTCAGGCGATCGGCATGCCTGGCCGCTGACTATCACGATCAGTAATGTTCGAAAAGATATCCGCCGTACACCTACTAAGTGTGCCTGGATTCTTTTTGGGCTGGTCCCCTGTCCCCTGAAAGGTGCCGAAGATACAGATGATGCATGGCTTTCCGCGGTTGGAACAGTGCTGTCCCAACTCCGGAATCTTGACATCACCGGCCCTGGCTTGGAATGGAATCTTGCCGATGTATTCCAGAGATGATGTTATCCTCGTTTGGCGGCCTCCATCAGGGATTATCCAGAGCAAGTCAAGATTGCTCAAGTCTCATATGGCTCATGCCAGATGTGTGAAATTCCTAAAGGTGCGCCGATGGGGCATTCAACTTGTTGAGCACTCGATAACTCACTAGATCAGCATGTTTACTCAGATGTTCAAGATGAAACTAATATCGATGTTCTGGATACTCGTCATGTTCATCCAATCCGCAACCAGTTCTGGCAATTCCCTCTCTGCAATGTCTATCGCCTTTGGCAGCCACATGAATTGCATCAGCTGCTCCTGGGTTTTGTTGAAGACTTATTGCACTGGCTGCTCAAATACCTGAAAGCTAGAGATTTCAAGGATCAATTTGACAATCGATTCACATCAGTTCCACGATATCCAGCTCTCCAGCGCTTCTCTAAACCATTCGATTCCATGAAAGGCAGCTCCTGTCAGGGCAAAGAGATCCGGGGCATGATCGGAACACTGTCAGTGAATTGCGCTCCCAATCTTGACTGCTTCAAGGACGACAGGGAAACTGCGGCTGAAAAAGCCTCGGATGAAATTGTTATGGGAGCAGTGTGGACATGATGTGAATTCTCTCTACTTGTCAGCCAACAAAATCACTCGGACCTATCGCTCACAGCACTAGACGATGCACTGAAGCGATTTACAACAAGAACGCTGGCTTTCGAGAACAGAAAATGACGAAGTCTGTGAAGGCCAAAGTGGATGAACAGTTGGCAACGGAGTCTCATCAGTTATGAGAGCAAGAGATTCATATAATCCGTGCTGCAATGGAAGTTCAGGTGTACGGGGCTGAAAAGGTTACTACATCAAAATGAAGGCAATTTCAGGTGTGGCTGAATAGGGCCCAACAAGCGGCAACTAAATGGTAAGAGGCTGATCGGCAGAAGGCAATCGAGTGATTGGAGCGCGAAATCCATCAGATGACACCAGTTCAACATAAGCTATTTGATGAATTATTCCAACATCACGAGCGACAACTATTGCAAGAAGTTGGGACTCAGGCAACTGGTCCCAGAAGCACATTCACCAATAAACTTGTTCAAATGAAGACTGCTGCCAAAGGAGAGGGTTCTGGGGAAGTAAACATAACTGCTGACAAGCCTGTGGAATTTTAGGTCCGTATATCCGATGCTGAGACTGAAGTCACTACCTGGAGTCTCACTGATGTTGACCAGATTGTAAGTCAGCTGGAGGGAGTGATCTACGGTATCACATCGAATGAGCAGATGCGGGTCAAGCAGGAATTGTCCTGCCGCTTGATCAAGTTCGAAGCTTGGTGGCAGGTAATCGGCATTCAGGAGCTCCAGAAAACAATTGAACAGCGTGTGATCCATTTCGGATATCCAAAGATGCATCTCGTGAGCCATATATCACAGTCAATTCGGGGCATGGGTTCTGGCGACAATTTCACCCCCGATAGTTCTGAATGGCTACATATCGGCAATGTGAATGAGGCATATTGATCTACCAACAAAGTCAATTACCTTCGACAGATGCTCCAGCACAATGACCGGTCTACTGCTCCTGAGTATATGGATGAGACACTCTCATATCTTGCCCTGCAAGGCTGGTACGATATTGACTCGGTAAAAGTTTTCAACCTACTATCCGCTGCCGATAAATGGCGAAATACTAGCAGAGCCCATCTTGTATGCCTCCAGCATTGTCAGGACGACCCATTTTTCCGCCTCGTGTCACCACAGGTACATCATTTGAAAGAAACTCATGTTTGCAGAGTGTGCCGAAGTATCAAATTAACCTAACTCAGAGATGCATCCAAAGATTTTGGAATTCCCAACTTTAGACAGCTATTCCATTCACACATTGAAGAGGACTGGGGACAGAAAGTTAGTGCACTGGCGCTCGGATATGATCAGAATGTACTCCTCGACAGCGTATTCATCAAACTTCAGAATGGACTGTTGTACTACTGTCAACCATTCCACTGTCCTCTGTCTGTTGAGTGTCTGCGACTTGATTGCAAGGTAGAATATACCAATGCCAACCAAGGGGTCATGCCTGAATCTCATAACATCTGAGTCCAATATACGGACAGTGACCTTGATAACACCTTCCAAGGCCGAGTTCCTTCTTTTTCTGTAATATACATCAGCGGGACTCCGCCAAATCAGATCCTCCAATTTCAAGAGCGCCTGCCTGCTGGAAAACCCATATCGACCTTTTCTACACTGTGCAAGAAGTCTCAACAATGGATATTATGTCCTCAAGTTCAAGATTATGCAGTGGTGATTCCGACACAGTACAAAGATCCACATGGTTGAGCTGATTGCGTTGACGGGTTCATCTGGGTTGTCAAACAGACTGACATGATGCATATTGTACCTGTCGGAGCATTTGTTGGACTGGCACACTTGGTGCAAGAGAACACTGCATCAGATATGATCGATAGCATATGGCTTGTAAATAATCATTTGGATTGAGATACCTACTGGACTGTATATTAAGTTACAATGCCTGAATCAAGGTGTGCAGGAGGAAGATAGTTAGTTAATTGAATTGTACTATTTGATATAAACATTATAATAATCACTCCTGGAGAAGACGGCTCCAGGTTCGAGATGCACTGGAATGGTCTTGGAGACGCGGCCAATACTCCCAATAGCTCCGAAATTTCCAAATTCTAATAGTTTGATTTTGTAGCACTTCGAAGACAACCGCACATTCCTCAGGATATTCTTGCATTCTGTTCCACAACTCCCAGAACATTGAGGAGCACCGGTGAAGTAGTCTCGGAGCACATCAGAGCTCATCGCTTTGCACTCAGCCTATCTGGGTGCATCTGGGAGCATCTGGGAGGATCAGTGTGGCTGTTCGGTGTTGCTGAGTTGTTCAGTTGTGACTTCCAAACCATTTTACATTTGGCTGATGTGTCCTTGAGTCCATCTCTGTTATCCCTGTATCTCCGTATGTATAAATATGGAGAGACTTTGATAATACATGCCATAGTATGATGTAGCAAATCCTGTGACAGTAACAAAGACAAATATGATACATGAACTTCCTCTTGGTTGCGCGACTCTAACATTCACGGCTGTGAGAATATGGCACCAAGTCCCCCACACAGCTTGCGCAGAGGTTTCAGCTGCTCTCGATGTCTCCTGCAGACCTTTGCAGAGGTCTCCGCTGCTCCTGACGTCTCCCGCAGACCTCTGCTGAGATCTCAGCAGCTCGAACATTTGACTATCCTAATAGCCAAATCTCGTAGCATTGTGAATGCTCCTCCATAACTGCTGGTGCTTTCAGGAGCACCTGACAACGCTCTTGCAGAGTCTGAGAGCACTGTGCAAAGGTTCAGTGGGGCCTTGGAGCGTCTGGATGTACTTACAAGCACTGGTGAGGGCTACCGGAGTGTCTGAGATATTTGTGTGCGGCTTCCGGCCTGATTTACATTTAGCTGATGTTTGAGCTGCATTTCTGAGCGTTCATTGTTGCCCATTTCCACATACATGTGAGATATATCCACATGAACTGCAAAATACTTTGTTAGCCACCACTTCAAATGATGACCCTGGCCAGGAAGAAAACAAAATGGTACCACTTTTTGTGGAGGAGGTACAGTAGGGACTGCATTTACATGTCGCTCTTGTTCTGGAAGGAGCGTGTCTCGTGATGTGTCTTCTTAGTCATTGTTGGGATTCACTGCTGATTGGTGATCAAGCATTTGCAGATATGTCTCTCACAGCCATCGGAAAATGCGAGAATCCACCCAACTAGTGACTGGCCATTCATCGTCCCATCGTCCTGAAACAGCGTTGCAATCCTCCGTGTCTCCCAACATGAACGCAAGACATGTTAGTATGGATCAACCGTTGAAGCTCCTGAAGCACCCAGTGAAGTGTATCTCTCCACACAGGTGTTCAGTTGAGCTTAGTCTGCCTCAATCCACTCAAGATCAATGCGGTGTGCATTCTCCTTTGGTATTCAAACCAGTGGTTATCAGTTGGCGAGTTTTGATTCCAACCACCTCCTTATCATCAATGGGTTTGCAATCTGTATCATCTGTTGTGCCGTATCCTGTGGTGTGACTTTGTCTTCTGTCCGGATAGCATGCATTACACTCTGTACAGTCGATCACAATGCCTCTGTGCGCTGCTGTTCCATCACTCTATCATCCTCTGCACCTTTGGGTACACCTGAAAACAGCCACATCATTTGATAATACGAGATATAGAGTCAATGCAATCCCAGTGTAGCCGTGACTCCAAGTGCGAATCCAATTCTCGCATTGATCGTAATTTGCGAGCCCTAACTGTTTTAAGTCATGTACCGATGGGAGTCATCAAAATTGCCAACACTTCCTTAACAGTATACCAGTTGGCCATTTCTTGATGGTATCGCTCAAGATGTTAAGGTATCGTAAGATACAAGATCGATATTCCATCTGTTTTCCAGCTCATCAATACTGCTGTTCAGATACTTGTAGGTGAGATTACAATATTCTGCGTACAAGAGTTTCACCAGTTTGAAATCGGTTCCATATGTCATCTGGTCAATGACACTCTTGAACGTCTCTGCCACTCCAGGCAATGTGACCACCACGATTGGTTCCAGGGTGGCAGAATGTGCTGGATGCCCTTGAGGTTGAGTTGTCTGGATCTCTGTAAGGCAGCAGCACAATCAATTCATTCTCTGCAGAGGTTACTACTCCTGTTCTTCACTGATAATCTCAGGATAGGTGTTCTGCACCATATTCACCCACTCTTCAAGGGTATTCCCCCACCAAAACCACAGTGGCAACTGGATTAATACCATCTCAGTCAGCAATTTGCATATCATTGCCGCTGCCACTGAGCTAAGCGTCTTGCCAAGACCCATTTCATCTGCCACCAGTGCTCCTGGCATATCTGACTCCCAACCCATCTCCTCACAATGAGTCATATTGCCCAAACTTGGTGCACCTGAACCATCATTCCTGGCAGCCCTGGAATTGAATGCATGTTGCCGGGGACTCGGTCAGCTATCGATTGGTTCATGGGATTGGCATTCGGCAGCCTATCTTCCTCATCAAGAGATTTGCGTTCACATTCATTGTGGATTGTAATCAGAACAGTATTGAATACCGATCTGCTATTATCTGGATCGAGAACCTTCTCAGCATCCTCCACTTGCTCCTGAACCTCCATTGCACCTGTGTCTGTTTTCTTTTTGTTATCAATAACCTCTTTCAGTTGCTCTGATGTCAGGTGGGCAGATGGGCTCATATTCCAGCACTCCAGAAAGTCATCATGATGATAGGAATTTCACAGTCAAGCAACCATTGGAATAATTATATATGGATGGAATACAATCAATCCTATTCTCCCAATAAGCGCTTACATTAATCCAAGTATCATTCTCTTGCCCACCATTCTCCTCTCCCTCCTCTCTTTCACCCTCTTCAGCACTTTCTAAAGTTGTTGTATATTTATTAGTAGTTGCCCACATCTAGCCTTATCATGGCTAGCGGGGATTACATTTGCTGCTCCAATGAGATGCCCCACTATCTGCTTCCCTGTAGAGCTCTTCCATTCTACCAAAAATGTTTTCAGATTGTGTCCAAGTTTGACCTTGAAAGCATTTGAAAGGAAACAGTTGTATGAAATCTGGCCATATATGGGGTCAATTATCATTTCCCCATGTGTATACCATCCCATATAGTCTTTGTCTAATTCGACCTGCTCCAAGTTGCAGTTGAACATTGATGTTCTGATTTGTGGCACTCTCAGGCCTTTGTTTCTGTTCATCAAATCAATCAGCTGCTCCCAGTGCCTCACATTGGTATATGAGGCTTGGAGTTGTTTGGGGGATAGAATCATATTGCAGGCATTTGACACTCGGTGAATCAAAACTATGCACACTGTATTTTGCAATGCTGGGTGGTAACCTCTAACCTTTTGCCCCACCCAAGCTCGCAAATCTGTTGCAGGCCACTTGTTGCCTCACATGCCCTTGTTCCTCGCCTCCAGACTGTCACGTGCACATTTCTTCCAAACCATCTCCACCCACTGCCAAACAATCCTTTCGGCATTTTCAAAAGTATCCAATGGCAGACAGTTCTCAAATGTCACTGAACCTTCTGTGACTGGTGTCTCCCTATGCATGGGTCCAACGCAATGCCGTCTCAAATGTTTCTGCCCCCGCATAATTGACAGATTCTCTTTCTCAAGATTCCCAGCCACCCATACCGTCTTCTAGTTGATAAACGGACTGTAGTTGGCCTGCCCCATCACTTTTGCAATTTTCTTCCGGGATTATTTTGTTTACTCCAGGCTGATCGGGGGTTGGCCCTCTGCACTGCCCGAATCGAACAAATCATCGCTCTCATCATCTCCATCATTAGCATCGTAGGAAATCCCCGGCAATGGGGCCAAGTCTGCGATTCTTCCAACCTCTGTTGTCCACGGTTTCCATCGCAGCTGGAATCTTTTCGTCAGGAGGTTAACGAGCTGTCTCACAGGTGCACTGGAAGGAGGTCTGGGTGGAGGAATAGAGCTGGAAGATGTTCGCTGACGAACTGGATTGTTTCTTGGCAGTACATGTGTCGCTCTCGGTGAACCTGGAGATGACGGCCATTGTCTTGGGAACTGCTGAGGGCGGAACATTTGATACTTGCCATAGCCACCTTGGTGGAGGTCATACTCTTCCCACGGTGTCCCATAACTTGATCATGCTGGGCTTGTGCCAGTGGCTGGTTGCGAACCGTTTTGTGTCATGTTGAATGAAGCATTAGCATAATACTACAGAGCATCTTGAAATGGCTGCTGGGAGAGAGGGTTACGATACTGATGTGGCGGATTATATTGATCGGTGTGTTTCCCAAATCCACTGCCATTGCCAGTGGCAGTTCATGAACTATGATCTGACATCCTTGAATTGTCATCACCCCATTCTTGGGAGCCAAATAGGCCACCCAGTATTGCCATTTACGCAGTCTTCAGTCAACTTCTGTTCATCGAGATCCTCTGCGAACAATGATGGTGGAAAGTTAATATAGATGCATGATGTGGTGTAGAATAAACTGGAGTATGGTTGAGTATAGTGCAGGCAGCAGTGACCTTCAGCGGGATGAAGGGTGTCATATATCCAATTCTGCTTTCACAAACTGTCGTGTTTCACTACATCTTTGATCCATGAGACCAACCCAGTTGAGAATAAGTAACCATCATCACACCCACATCCCGCAGATCTTTGTTTTATGCTTGATTTCACATACTAGAATATTCAATAGATGCTCACCTTCATACATTTCCATGACTTTACAGGTCATAGAAGAGTTATGATGTGATATCTCCAGGAACCCAACAAGAATGATATCCAGTACGATGGTTAGCACTACTAGGGATATTACTCATATGTTGTGCCTGTATGTCCTTGCAACCTCATTCAATAGGAGTCCTGTGAGTGGAGCAGCAACACTGATTGCTTCCAATTGAGCTTCTTGTCTAAGCATCTTTGTTCTCCTCAGAATCCACACTCCAGTGGATGATCATTACTGAAGCAACAATCCTGCCCGCCAAAGAGTTCTTGACGATCATTGCACCAGGATACAGCTAGCTAGGTTTCTCCCCAGTCCTTCGTGTTAATACAATCTACATTCATTATCGGCTGCTCAGAAGCTGGAGCGTTGGAATAACTGACTGTGCTGCAATTACATAGTCTAAGGCCCATGGTGGTGATTGCAGTGATGACAAATGAAACATCGTCTTCTCTGTTAACCATTTCCAGCAGATGAAGTGATTGATTATGGTGTGGGATATGCTATATATATACTGGTATATAAAGAACACTGATCCTATGGTGACTATATTTATACCCCTTCACCGTATTTCATGAGGTGCAATTTGGCTGTGAATGTGACATGCTGACCTGAGTTTCAGCTGGCACTCAAAACAATATCCCTGAAGTTCTAAATCACCCTGTGAAGCAACATGAAGATGGCTCTGAATCCATATTCACTGACCATTTCTCGAATATGGTCAACACAGGCCACAAATCTGTTAAATGCGTATCTGTAAAAACAAATATTCAACATGAACTGACTCGTGGCTCACTATCCACCATTTCACCCAATATGAACGAATGACAGGCAATTGCCTGGCAGTATGTTACCGCATGCAGGATGGGATCAACCAAAGCCATCATGGTTCGAATGCATTTGGTGCACTTGCATGGCCATCAATGTGCTAGTCAACTGATGATCTACTGATAATATACAATGTACGTTGTACACCACCGCCTGAGCATGCTCCCGTTGACCAAACACTAGACCCCCAGAAACCTGATCTGACATGTACCCATGATCCAACTAAGATGAAGGCTCATTGGCAGCAAGTTGGAGTGGACCAGAGAGGGGGAAGAGCATAGGGCAAAGCAACTGGATTGAACAACAAGCATCACAAGTACTCAGAACAATGGATTCCATAGCATCCTTTTTGGTCAGCACATGACTTTCAACAGGCTCAGTCATTGAGCCAACAAACCGATACATGGATACATCAACATCTCCGGTGTGGACTGGACAACTTCAAAATTGAATCATTTCAATTAGGAGAATCCCTCCAAAAGCTCCTCTCTGAACTCGATATTGTACTTGGCGATGATGGTTGGAGTGAAGATCATTCGTCTATCTTCAGAATATTATAATTCAGGGTAAGTTTCAAATGTGTTCTGGTCCTTGTGGTACATCTTCCATTCATGTGCACCTCAATGGCGAACCAGTGTGCCTTGCAGAATCCGACAGTCACTGAGTACACTGAAAAATGAACAACCGCAATTGGTGGTGCATTACGCATATTCAGATTCCTGCCGGAGTAATGTTTGTTCCAGTCATTTGTGCATCTGACGAGACTCAAGTGACCAAGTTTTCAAGCAATCGGCATGCCTGGCCGTGGTATTTCACAACTGGGTATATTGGAAAAGATATCTGACCAGTGTTTAAACGGTGCTCCTGGATCATCATTAGGCTGAGCTCATGTCCCCCGAAAGGTGTGAACAGAGATGATGATGCATGGCATTGTGCGGTTGAAACTGTGCTGTCCCCACTCCGGAATATTCCCACAACTTGTTCCGGCTGGAAAAGCAATTACACTCCTGGATTCCTGAGCCAATGTTGCCCTCTTTGGCTGCCTGGGTCAGAGATTATGCAGTACAAGTCATGGTTGGTCAAGCCTCATATGGCTCACGCCTGATGTGGGAAATTCCTAATATCACGCCCATGGGCCATTTAACTTGTCGATCACTCCATAACTCAAGAGATCAACATATTTACTTGGAGCTTCTGGATGAAACTAGTATGGATGTTCTGCACGCACTTCTTGTTCTTCCAATTTACAACCAGTTCTGCCAATACCCTCTCTGCAATGTGTATCAGCTTTGGCAGCTTGATGAATCGCATCAGCTGCTCTTAGGTTTAGTTCAAGCCTTATTGCACTGGCTGCTCAAATACCTGAAAGCTAGAAATGTCAAGGATGAATTTGACACTCGATTCACATCGGTACCATGATATTCACCCCTACAGTGATTCCCTAAATCATTTGATTCAATGACAAGCAGCTCCTGGCAGGGAGAAGAGATCCGGGGCATCATCAGAAGGCTGGATGTGAATTGAGCTCGAATTCTAGACTTCTCCAAAGATGACTGGAAATCTGCAGCGGAATCAGCCTCTGATGCAATCGTAATGGGAGCAATGCAGGCATAATGTATCTTCTCTCCACTTGTTAACCCACAAAATCACTCTGATCTATCCCTGACAGCACTCGGCCATACACAGAAGGGATTGTGGAAGGAAATGGGTGCTTTTCGAGAATAGAAAATGTCGAAGTCTCCAAAGTTCAAAGTCGATGAGCTGTTGGCCAGAGAACTCCATCAGTTACGAGAACAAATGATTCATCAAACCTGTGCTGCAATGCAGGGTCAGGTATATGGGGCTGAAAAGGTTACTATACCAGGACAAAGGAAATTTTGGGTGCACCTGAATAGAGTCCAACAAGCGGCAATGAAATGGTTAAATGCTGATCAGCTGATGGGAAATAATCGACTCGAGCATGAAATCGATCAAATGACACCAGTTAAACGCGAGCTTTTCAATCAATCATTCCAACATCATGAGCGGCAACTATTGCAAGAAGTCAGGACTAATCCAACCGGTCCCGCAAGCACATTCTCTAAAACACTGGCCGAAATGCATACTGCTGCACAAGAGGATGTTGACGGGGCGGAAAACAAAGAATTCCGAGTAGTGGGTTGAATTTCAGGTTTATCTATCCAATGTCGGGATTGAAGCCACCACCTGCAGTATCGCTGATATGGACTTTGTTGTGAGTCAGCTGGAGAGAGAAATGTATAGTGTCACATAGAATGAGCAGATGCGGCTCAAGTAGGCATTTTCCATCCACTTCACTGAATTGGAAGGTTGGTCGCAGGCAAGCAGAATTCAGAAGCTCAAGAAAACAATCAAATAGTGTGTAATCCATATCAGATGTGCAAAGATACTTCTTGTAAGCCATATATCAATGTGAATTCAGCAAATGGGTTCTGGCGACAATTTCACCACTGATAATATTTAATGGCTACATATTGGCAATGTGAACCTGGCATATCAATCTACCAACAAAGTCAATTACATTCAACTGATGCTCAAGCACAAGGGCCTGTGTACCGGTCATGACTATATGGAGGAGACGCATTCCTATCCTGCCTTTCAAGGTTGGTATGATATCTACTCTGGAAAGGTTTTCATAATACTATGCGCTGCCAATATACGGCGAAATACTCGCACAGCCCAACCTTCAGGCCTCCAGCATTTTCAGGATGAGCCATATTCATGAGCAAACTGTATTTTAGTCCCTGGAAGACTCCAGGAGTGTCTGAGAGGATGTGGATTGTTAACTTAGAAGCGTCAATTTCAGGAGAGTATTAGACCCTAGATGGGTATTCTAGCAGGCCTTCAGAGAAACTGGGATCTCTGACGACCAGTACAGGAGTTACCGGGATCTCTGATGACTGATACAGGAGTATGATTGTAGTGATTGTGATGAGTTTGGAAGCACGTCGGAGCGCCAGAGAGAACTTTGGGTGCACCTGGGAGTGTCACCGAACCAACGCGGGAATCACAAACGAACTCTGACAGATGCCAGGGTTCCTAAGGATATTCATTCGGAGGACTGCAGAAGTTATCTGAGACTCTTTGGATGTACATGAGCAATCGACTTTCCTCATCAGCGAATATGATGCATGGAGTATTGTTCATTATCACATCTGAATCATACTAGCTGTCATCTCCAGCAACATTTTATTTTGGGCCTCGCTACATTAATGAAACGAAAGAAACAGGAAAGAGATTCAAACATAAACTCACATACACCGAAACAATAACCCAACTAAGCGATTGAAAAATATCAATCAAACATTGTGTTGATGTCATCCACTCCATTTCCCATCCCATCAGGGCCAACGAAAGAAACAGCACTCAATTCATCAACGGCGCCCAGAAGCTGGAGGCACTCCTGGTATTGGCTGAATAATCGTTCCTGGCGAGTGGATACAATGGAATTCTAATGTCGTTTGGCTCGATTTGTGATATCTAACACAGGTGTAATGAGATGTCAGCTAGCTGAGAACCTAAATGGGTGTATGAGAGGCAATATGATACATTCGAATGAAAAATGGGAACACCTAGCAGGGGAAAGAGGAGCGCCAGATGAGGAGTGTTGTGTGGACAAGAGGAGTACCACAAAAGGAGTTGGAAAAGCGCGGAATGAAAAAGAAGATCATAAAGTTTAAGCTGAGGAGCGCCGAAAGAGGTGGGTGTAGGAGTGCGGAATGAAATTGAACAACGCCGGAAGAGGGTGGGTTAGGAAGTGCGGACAAATAGCCGAGAGCCAATCCAGGCAGAGCGGAGAACCGATGGGATTGAGGAGTGTTTATCCCAGAGGAGATGCGCTGAAAAGGGGTGGGGTAAGGAGTGTGGAATGAATCATAGGAGCGCCAGTGGGAATTGAAGAGCTCCCATCCCGGAGTGAGGAGCGTGGATAGGGGGGTCTAGAGTGCGGAATGCGATAGAGGAGCGCTGAACTCTGAGGAGCAAGAGGTTGTAAATTCTGGGATGTTGTTGGCTGGCGCCCCAAGCTATTGGTGGTGACGAAAATGTGGTGGTATATGAGATTGAGCACTTCCATCCATGTGAACCATGACTTCTTATCATCAACGACCTTGGAGAGGTAAGCATCATCAACCATGAGCACCTTAACCTTGATCGGAAGCTAAGGCTTTAGAGCCCACATTCAACTCTCAACTTCGGACAACAGTTCGAGATGCCCCATCTGCCAACCGTCCTCGAATGGTACCAATCTGCAGTTTCAACTATGTATATTTTCAGGGGTACTCAATATCCATAAGTCTGATAGAGGACGAGTGAACAGACATCAAGACTTACAGCTTCTCGTGTTTGCGGATCTATTTTGAGAGATGGACCACCGGGCAATTGACACACAGATAGTGTACCTACAGGTGCAGCTGCTGATGCCCGCTGACGATCCTGGGCTACAATCGCTAGTTTCCAAGCTTCTTCACCCATCGAGTACTTGTCATCGGATATCATTGGCCAAGGATTCTTTGTGAATACGATTGCCTCCATGAACCTTTTTGCTAGCTCAAAAGTGCACTTTTGGTGTTGGGGAACATTCTGATCACTACTGGCCTTGGGTTGTGGAATATTCTGGTCTCCACTAGACTTGTTGGGAAGCACCAGTGCCTGGGCGGATGGTGCATGGTCAGACTGGGATAATTTGTTGAGGAGGGATGACTTTTGGCGTTAGAGCAGTGGTGGTGCCATTGCCGCAAGTAGATTTCGGGAATTTGGAAGCTGAGGGCGTGCAATGACAGTATCGGCACGGCTCTGTTTCTTTGGCAGTGGAACTCTTTTAGTGCGTAATGACTGGTCCCGGCGTGCCTGACTTGGTTGAAGGACCTCCTGTTGATGATCCAAATTGTCTTCTTTGATGTCGGACGATAAGGTGGACTCTCCGGTGTCCTCACTGTCATCATCACCAATCTCCTGATCGGTCTCGTCATCCTGATACATTAATGAAATCGGGTATATTCATCATCCGCAATACGATGCACAAAGGCAGATAATTGGAAGCCAAACAGTTGATGGACAATGAAGATTGGTTGCTTTCTTGAATGCGAGCGCTCTCTCTAGGCGTGCTTCTTGATTCTTCTGCGAATAGTGATTCCTCACCTGGCCGGGCGTAGGTTCCATTTGCTGTATTGAAGATCTAAAGTTGGAGAATGTGGGAGAGAGTGTAAAAGCAGGAAATCTAAGATTAAGTGCAATACGATAACGGGATGAATGGTGCGAGAATTAGCACGTAGTCGCGGAGGATGCAATTCGAGGCGTGCCTTGAAAAGGGTTCTGGAGAGATGACTTCAACGGTTTATATCCATATCGAGGATGGCAGTCCGTATTGCTATCTTGGATAATGACAGGTGCGCCGGAATGGATGGATTGCTGATGCCGAATGTCAGCAACTCCTATGAACAACACTCTGTATGGATGCAAGAATTGGAGGTTGGCTAAAGCCAATGCACATAGAGAATAGAACCAGATGCACTGGAAGATAACTAGCGACATCAACTAACCCTTTGTGCTGGCCACGAACTGAGCACTGAGAGCCTGAATGAAAACATGAGCCCCTGCATATGACTCCTCTGAACGTAGTCATTATGCTTGAAAGTTCGAGCATTTGTGGTGACCGCATAACATAGATAATGGTGCACCATTGATAATCTGCTGAACTCGATAGATTTGTTTGGGACATTGTAACTGTGGGCAGAGATGCAGGGGTTCATACTGGAGTTTGTAATCGAGTGAGGAGAAATATGACACTCCATATCTGGTATATTTGCCGGAAGGACACATGTATTTTCACGATATGCTATTGTATTAGGATGCTGCAGCTAAGTTAGCTGTTAATATGGCATTATCGTAAGCATAACTTCCCTTTCATGCGTTCATCCGGGCCGTGTCTGCAGAATAGCCTTCACAACAATGTTGCAGTAGTTGATCGAAGAGGGAGAGAATTTGGTACACAAAGGAGAGATAAAGGCGTAGAGAAAGAATGGTAATGTACGATGGATGATTCAGGGGTAATCTTATTGATTCAAGCACTCATCAATGCCAAGATTGCTACCAAATGGGTCATAAATTCTCAGTCACATTCAGATTTTGCACTTATTATCTAGTAAATAGCACACCGTTAAATCACAAATTCATTATGAATCTCACAACTACAAAGTTGACTTAAAGTAAACATTGGGGTGGAAAGCGATATTCTACAATGTTATGAATGTATATTGAGACATCATGTCACGGCAGGCAGAGGAATGATGGTTGCATGCATGCAGTTCTGGAGAATTGAGGTGCACCGAAGTTGAAATGGTTATGCATGGATTCAATGGCTGAGGATTCCAGGCTCGCCTGACTCTGACAGTTAATTGCACTCTTCGTAGCTGTCTTCTCCTAGCTCGAGCTTTCAGGATCCTCTCTCTCAGAGCTTTTCTCGATGGAATTTGGTCCACATAATGTAGTTCCGGATACGAGTTTTGGTGGCCCAACCATACATTTAGCCAGAATACAGTTAAGTCTTGATTCAAAGATTTGACAACATAGGCCTCTTTGAGTAAGTGCGGTACATGGGTGAGCAGGAGTTGCCAGCCATCTTGCAGAGTCACTGAGCAGAATCAGTCTTTTGAGATTCTCGCTCTTAAGCTTCCACAGCTCTTTTGACAGAGCTTGAACTTGCAGAAGCTATTTTAGGATTTGGAAGCATTGGTCCAAACATACTACTTAGTCAATATCGAGTTGAATGGGGTTACTAATTGAGCGGGCTTATGCATTTATGGTTTACTTGCACAGTGGCACCTTCCTCCAACGTACAGTTGACACGGAGCTGACAGTTCAAGGCCTGATAGCGGCGGCCTTCAACATACTGATCAAGCATAGGTTAATATCTTAGCAGGCACGGAGCGGGATGAGCCACCTGCACCTAAAGGTGAAGTGTCATGGTCGATCTGTGTGCACTGGGTCCACTAATTCAAAGTCGAAGAAAACATGATGAGAATGAAGCAAACTAAAATGTACAAAGTGCACTACGTACTGCAAGGACATGCGCTTCGGTAGCTTATTTGTCGCTCTTGAGGCCTGCCTGAGCTGGAATGATAACATCGATAATCACTCGCAGCTTGTCAAAGTTGGCTTCATTCATATGCAAGAAGCTCATTCTGGACAGGATTGAAGATCTCAGTTGTGAATGATCTTCAATTATAGGCCAGGAAACCCCCGGCAGCGAAAGCGGCATTTGAGCCAAGAATACCTGAGCCATGTCTCAACTTCCAACTCTCTGGGATGCGGATCAGAGGTGTGCCAGAACTTCAATGATATGCCAGCAAAAGCTGCGGATTTGCCATGAATAAGTGAGCCTATGTCTCATATTTTGACTCAAGTACTCAATATTGCCTAGTCTGTTTTGATTGCCAAATGGGATTGGCGAATATGCAGTGCTGGATCTGTCACGAAGATATGCCCAGGATTCTCTGGTGCACTGGAACTTCAACGATACGCCAGCAAATGCTGCGGCTATGCCACGAAAATCATGACACTGGTACTCAATATCGCCTAGTCTGTTTTAAGTGAAAAATGAGATTGGCGAATAAGCAGTGCTTCATCACTGCATATTTGCCTATCCCATTTGGCATAAACAGAGTCTAAGCGAGATTGAATACCTGTGTCAGGATATTTATGGCATAGCCGCAGCATTTGCTGGCCTAAGGTTGAAGTTCCGGTGCACCTGAAAGTCGATCATATGGGTGCCAAAGCTCCCGCTTTGCCACAAATAAGCGAGCCGTGTCTCATACTCAGACATAAGTACTTGAATATCACCTAGACTGTCTTATCGCTAAAGGTGATTGGCTGATATGCAGTGCTCAATCTGTCATAACGAATCATGTGACATTTCCCGAAGAGACTCCGGCACACCAAAAGGTGGATGAATTTTGCTGTTTCATTAGAAATACGGACGTGGCTTCACGCTTCCGGTGCACCTCAAGTTTGCAACTGACGATTGATTGACGCCCTTTGCTGCATCATTCTCACAATTCGACTCATGCCATTTATCATTCAATGGGTCAGCCGGAGGAACTTCTTATTTTGTGTATCAATTCACTTCATCTTATATGGTCTTTAATTATACACAAGAACGCCAATGAAATCCCACTCTAGCCATTTCTAATTCAAGATACAACAATTCCAACATCAGAACTTTGATTCACTTCAACATTGAAGAGAGAAAGAATCATCTCTGCAGTATAGTGTTCCTTACAAACAACCTTTTTGACTATTTGTATCAGTTAAAAAAATTATGTTGCTTGAATGTCTAAGGAGGAATACCTTGATGAAGCGTCTAACACTCCAAGAGTGACAGTTCATCAGACTGCAACGTGTCTCCACTCTCTGTCAGCCGCTTTGTATGGTCCTCACGAGCCTCCAGAATCTGGTATATCATCGATTTCATAATGTTCGGTCGACGTATCAAGCCATGCTGTACTCTCATTTGCGCGACTCGGGAGTGTTGGTGGAGATCACTCGCGCACTGATCATAGCCACCTGGACCTGTAGTCAGTAACCATGTGTGTTGGACTCATTTTTGCCCTAGCCGTACAACTCGTGCAAATGCCTGCCGCTGCTCATTCAATACCCAAAATTTCTGAGTTATTACTGCATGATTTGCAGCTGTAAGATTTAGGCCTGTCCCGCCCACTATGGGTGTGGTTATGAATATAGAGGGATTTCGTGAATCCTGGAATTTGAGCTGCATTTCTGTGCGTTCATCATTGCTCATTTCGGCATACATGTGGAATATATCCACATCATCCGCAAAATACTTCGTTAGCCACCACTTCAAATGATGAACTAGGCCAGAATGAGGACAAAATAGGACTGACTTTTGTGGAGGAGGTGCACTGGGCGGTGCATTTTTGTTTCTCTCTTCTGGAAGCAGAGTCTTGCTTGATGCGTCGTCTTGGTCAGGTTCAGGATACTCTGCAGGTTCCTTGGCAAGCATTGGCCAAAATTTGACCCTCAGCCATCGGAAGATTGGAGATTCCACCCAAGTATCGAGTGGCCATTCATCATGCCATGGTCCAGGAACATTATTGCAATCCTCGGTGTCGCCCAACACTAACGTGATACATGCTTGCCGCCATCTGTGAACGCTCCATGCTGCAGAAGCACCCCGCAAAGTGTACTTTTCCACCTGGGTTGTAAGTTGTGCTTGCTCTTCCTCGGTCCACTCGTGATCAATGAGGTGTGCTTTCCTATTTTGGTATCTGGACGAGTGGTTTTCCATTGGCGAGTTTTGATTCTGACGACCACCTGATCGTCCATGGCTTTGCAATCTGAATCATCCGGTGAGCCGCATCCTGTTGAGCTTCTTCGTCTTTAGTCTGCATAGCATGCATCAAACTCTTCACAGTGGAATTCAATTCCACAGCACCATGCTTTTCCATCACAGTATCATCCTCTGGATCTTCAGGCGCACCTGAATACAGCCACATTGTCTGAAAACACCACTCATAGAGTGAATGAAATCCCGGTGTAGCTGTGACTTGAAGTTTGAATCCAATTTCTGCCTTCATCGCAATTTGCCAGCCCACACTGTTTCTAGTCTTATACCGATGGAACTCATTGAAAATCCCAAAACTCCATGAACAGTGGGAGAGTTGGCCGTTACTTGATGGTTTTGCTCTGGATGTTAATGTATCTTACGACACAAGGTGGATATTCCATCGGTTTTCTGGCTCGTCTATACTGGTGTTCAGATCCTCGTGGTTGAGATTCACATTTTCGGCCTGCAATATGTTGACGTGTTTGGAATCAGTTCCATGTGTGATCTTGTCGATAATACTTTTGAAGGTCTCAGCCACTCCGGGCATAGTTACCACCAGGAATGGTTCAAGGGCTGGGATCAGTGCTGCATCCCCGTGGAGTGGTGTTGACTGGATCTCCAACAGGCGGTGGGGCACAGAATTCAATCTCTGGAGTGGATACCACTCCTGCTCTTCGCTGACAATGCCGGGAACGTCATTGTGTGCCGATATCACCAACTCTTCAAGGGTATTCCCCCATGAAATGGAAAGTGGCAACCCCATTACGACTATCTGAGTCACCAATTTGCAAAGCATTGCCGCTGCAACCGAGGTGAAAGTCTTTCCAAATCCCATTTCATCCGCCACCAGTGCTCCTGGCATATCAGCATCCCAAAGCCATCTCCTCACGATGAACCAGATGGCCCAAACCTGGTGCGCCAGACACTTAGTTCCGGGCTGGCCTGTAATTGAATTCTTGCGGCCTGGAACACGGTCATCTGTTGATTGGCGAATAGGATGCGCATTCAGCAGCCTGACTGTTTCATCAAGACACACGTGTTCAAATTCGTTGTTGATTGTATTGAGAACCGTATTCAATACTGAGCTTGAATTTTCTGGACTGAGGACCTCCTCACTATCCTCCACTTGCTCTTGAACCTCCCTTGCACTTTTGTCTGTATTTTTTTCGTCCTCAATGATCTCCTTCTGTTGCTCAGATGTAAGCTGGGCAGATATGCTCATATTCTGGCGCTCCAGAAATTCATCTCAATATTAGGTATTTCAGCGAGAAGTAATCATTTGAACGAATACATGTTGATGGAATATAATCAATTCTATTCTTTTGATCAGCACTTACATTAATACAAGTATCATTCTCATGCCCACCATCCTCCTCTCCCTTCTCTTCTCCCTCCCTTCTACCCTCTTCAGAACCTTCCAAAGTCTATGTATAATGCTTAGCAGTTGCTCACGTCCAGCCATAACACGGCCAGCGCGGATTACCATTGTCAGCCTAAATACATGCTCGGCCATCTCCTTCCCTGTCGCTCTCATCATTTCTACCCCAAACATCTTCACATTATGTCCAAGTTTCAACTTGGAAGCATCTGAAAGGCAACAGTTGTATGAAATCTGGCCTTATATGGGGTCGTTGATCATAGGCCCATGTTTGTATATTCCCATATACTCCTCTTCCAATTCCTCCTTGTCCAAGGTGCACTTGAACATTGACGTGAGAATGTATGGCTCTTTCGGGCCGCCGTTTTTGTTGATGAAATCAACCAACACCTCCCAGTGCCTCACATCTGTATACGAGGCCTGGAGTTGTGTGGGGGCTTGAACTATATCGTTGCCATTCGACACCCAGTGAATCATAACTGTGAACGTCGTATTTGGCAACTCTGGGAGGTTACTTCTCACCGGTTTGCCCGCACGCTCTCCCAAATCAGTCGCCAGTCGCTTGTTGGCTCGCCATCCATTTTTCCTTGCCTTTCGAATTTCGGCTGCAATTTCATCTAGAAACATCGCCACCCACTGCCAGCGAATCCATTCAGCATTATCGAAATTACACAACGGCAGCCAGTTCTCAAATGTCGCAAAAAAATCTGTGACTGTTGTCTCCCAATGCTGGGGTCCATCTCGAACTTGTTTCCATCGGTTCTGCCCCCGGATAATGGGCTGATGCTTCTTTTTGAGTCACCCCGCCACCCATACTTTAATCCACTTGTTGAATGCACTGCCAGATTCTTTTGGCAAATTGCTTCAAGGAGAAGTCCGTTTGCTTCAGGCTAATTGGAGGTTTGCCTTCTGAACCGCCCGAGTCCAACTAATCGTCGCTCTCATCACCTGCATCATATTCATTGTAGGCCATCTGCAGCAATGGGGGTAAGTCTGGAATCCCTGTGACATCTGTTTTGCACGGTTCCGTTGGCGGCTGGAATCATTTCGTTGGTAGACTTCTGGGGTGTCTCCCAGGTGCGCCGGAAGGAGGTTGAGGTGGAGGAGTCGAGCTGGAAGATGTTGCCTGATTGAGTGGATGATATCCTGGCGGTCCTGGAGGCACTCTCGGTGCGCCTGGAGATGACAGACCTTGTCCTGGGAACTGCGGAGGGGGGAACATTTGAGACCCGTCATGACCACCTTGGTGCAGCTCATATGATTTCCATGGTGGCCCATAACTTGAATATCATTGGCCTGCGCTGCTGGTAGGTTGCGAACTGTGTGTCATGTTGAATGGAGACGGGAGATAGCACTGCGGAGCGCCTGGAAATGGTGGCTGTGAAGGAGGGTAAATGTACCCTTGCGGCAGATGATATTGATCGGTGTGTTTGCCAAATTGACTGTCTTTGCGAGTGGAATGTCATGAACTTTTATCCGGTGATTCTGAATTGCCGTCACCGCGCCCTTGTGAGCCAAATAGGCCACCAGGTGGAGCCATATTCACTGTCTTTGGTTGAGATCCTTTCATCGACATGCTCTGTTAAACATAGATAGTGGTAAAATACAATAGATGTGGGATGAGATATAGAATCAATCGGAGTATGGTTGAGTATATTGCAGGTAGCAGTGACCTTCAGCGGAATGAAGGGCTTCTTATATTCTACTCTGTTGTCACCATCTGTGGTGTTTCACTACACCTTTGATCCATGAAACAAACCCGGGCCTTGAGAAAAAGAATCCTTCATCGCACACATCCCGCCGTTCTTTGTTATATGCTCCAGTTCGTATACTAGGATATTGGATAGGTGCTCACCTTCGTACGCATCGATGTCTTTACAGGTCATAGAAGGGATATGATAAGATATCTCCAGGAACCCAACAAGAACTATATCCAGTATAAAGGTTAGCACGACCAGGGATATGACACTTAAGTTGTGCGTGTATGACCTTGCAACCTCATTCAATAGGCGGCCTGTGAGTCGAGCAGCAACAGTGATTGCTTCCTATTGAGCTCATTGCCTATACGTCTTAGTTCTGCTCATGATCCACACTCCCGTCAAGGATCGTTACTGAAGCAAACATCCTACCAGCCTTATCAGTTTTCAATGATCAATGCCCGGACATCCAGCTAGCTGGGAAACTCACCTGTTCATTGTATTATGACGATCTACCTTCATTATCAGCTGTTTGGAGGCTCGAGCGTAGGCCTCACTCACAATGACGTAGTATCAGGCCCCATTGTGGTGATTGCAGTGATGACAAAAGAAACCTCCCCCCTGCATTTGGCGGGGTGCGATGCGGCTGTGAATGTGTTACACTAACCTGAGTTAGCTCGCTTTCAAACCAATATCACTGAGGCGCAATATCACCCCCTGAAGCATCACCGAGATTCATCCAAATACATGTTCAGTGACCATTTTTCAACTATGGTCAACACTTGCCAGAAACATGTCCAGTGCTTTATCTGCAAAAGGAAATCATTCCACGACAACCGACTCAAGGCTCACTATCGACAATATCACCCAATATCAATGAATGAAGGGTTATTACCTGATGGGATTTTACCACCTGCAGGCTGGGATTGACCCAAGCCATCATGGTTCGACTCCAGTCAGTGCACCTGATTGGCCATCGATGAGCTTAGTCAACTGATTCATCTACCCATAGACAATGTACCTGCTGCACCACCACCTGAAGATACTCCCGACGAAGAAATGATAGACCTCCAAAAGCCTGATCTGACTTCTACCCTTGATCCAACAAAGACGAGCGCTCATAGGGAGGTAGTTGGAGTGGAGAATGCGGGGGGGAAAGTATATGGCAAAGCAACTGGATTGTACACCATCCATCGCAAGTACTCAGAACAATGGAATCCATGGCATCCTATTCAGTCAGCACACAACTTTCAACAGGCTCAATCATTTAGCCAGCAAACGAAAACGTGGATTGAACAACATCTGAGGCATGGACTGGACAACTTCAACATCGAATCATTTCAATCAGCAGATGCTCTACAAATGCTCCACTCTAGACTCGATTTTGGGCTCACCAATGATAGTTGGATTGATGATCATTTGCACATCTTCGGAACATTATACTACAGGGATATATTCAAATGTATACTGTTCCTTTTAGCACATCTCCCATCTCAGGAACACCTCGATTTTGAACTGGTGCGCCTTGCAGACTTGGAAAGTCGCAAGAATATACAGCGAGATGAGCACAGGCAATTGGGGGTGTGATACGCAAGATCAGCTTCCTGCTGGAGCGACTATTGTGCCAGTCATTTGTGCATCCGACAATACCCACTTGACCAATTCTTCGGGCAACCAGCATGCCGGGCCGCGGAATCTCACGATTGGTAATATTCGGAATCATATCCGCCATACCCCTAAACAGCGCACCTAGATCCTTGTTGGGCTGATCCCCGGTCCTCCAACAGGTGGCAAGGATACTGACGAGGCATGGCATTCCGTGGTTGGAACAGTGCTGTCCCCACTCCAGAATCTTGACATCACTGGCCCTGGTTTAAAAAGAGATTGTGCTGATGGATTCCAGAGACAATGGTATGCTCTTTTGGCTGCCTGGGTCAGGGTTTATCCGGAACGGATCATGGTTGCTCAACTCTCATATGGCTCATCGCTGATGTGGGAAATTCCTGAAGTTGCGCCAATGGGGCATTAGACCTTTCGCCCACTTGATAACCCACAAGATCAGCAGGTTTACTGGGAGCTTCTGGACGAAACTAATATCAATGTTCTGCACACTGTTGGTGTTCATCCAATCTGCAACCAGTTCTGGCAATACCCTCTCTGCAATGTCTATCGCCTTTGGCGGCCTGATGAATTGCATCAGCTGCTCCTGGGTTCAGTTAAAGACTTATTGCACTGGCTGCTCAAATACCTGAAAGCTAGAAATGTCAAGAATCAAATTGACACTCAATTCACATCAGTACCACGATATCCAGGCCTCCAGCGCTTCTCTAAACAATTTGATTCTTTGAAAAGCGGCTCCTGGCAGGGAAAAGAAATCCGGGGCATGATCAGAACACTGGCAGTGAATTCTGCTCCAATCTTTGACTGCTCCCAGGATGATGGGAAAACTGCAGCGGAAACAGCCTCTGATGAAATTGTGATGGGAGCAGTGTGGGCATTATGTGAATTCTCTCTACTTGTCAGCCAACAAAATGACTTTGATCTATCCCTCGCTGCACTAGACGATGCACAGCAGCGATTTTACAACAAGAAGGTTACCTTTTGAGATCACAAAATGTCGAAGTCTGCAAAGGCCAAAGTGGATGAACTATTGGCAAGAGAATTCCATCATTTAAGAGAACGAAAGATTCATAAAATCCCTGCTACAATGGAGGTTCAGCTGTATGGGGCTGAAAAGGTTACTACATCAAAACGAAATCAATTTCAGGTGCGCTTGAAGAGAGCCCGACAAGCGGCGACCATATGGTCAGATGCTGATCGGCCGATGACAATCGAGCGATTGGAGCGCGAAATGCATCAGTGGACACCTGTTAGACGCAAGCTTTTCGATAAAGTATTCCAACATCACGAGCGACAACTATTGCAGGAAGTCGGGACTAAGGCAACTGGTCCCAGACGCAGATTCGCAAAAAAACTTGCTCAAATGAAGACTGCTGCAGAAGAAGAGGCTTACAGGGCGGTAAACATGACCGCCGACAACGGTGTGCAATTTCAGGTCTTTCTATGCAATATTCAGATTGAAGCCACCACCTGGAGTATTGCTGATATGGACCGCATTGTGAATCAGCTCGGGAGAGACATTTATTGTATTACTTCAAAAGACCAGATGCAGGTCACGAAGGAATTCTCCTTCAGCTTGGTCGAGTTTGAAGCTTGGTGTCAGGCACTCAGCGTTCAGGAGCTCCAGAAAACCATCGAACAGGGTGTAATCCATTTCGGATATCCAAAGCTGCATCTTGGGAGCTATATATCATAGTCAATTCGGCAAATGGGTTCCGGCGACGATTTCACAACCGATATTTCTGAATGCCTACATATCAGCAATGTGAAAGAGGCATATCAATCTACCAACAAAGTCAATTACATTCAACAGATGCTCAAGCACAATGACCGGTGTACCGGTCCTGACCATATGGAGGCGACACTGTCATATCTTGCCCCTCATTGCTGGTATGATATTGACTCTGCAAAAGTTTTCAACCTACTATGAGGTGCCGATACACGGCGAAATACGCGCCGAGCCCATCTTTTACACCTCCAGAACTGTCACAAAGAGCCATTTTCCCGCCCCATATCACAACAGGTACATCATTTGAGAGAAACTCATGTCCACGGCATGTGCAGAAGTATCAAATCAACCTCACTCAGAGATGCATCAGTAGATTTCGGAATTCCCAACTTTGGACAGTTATTACGTACACAAATTGAAGACCACTGGGGACACAAAGTTAGTGGACTGGTGCTCGGATATGATCAGAATGTACTCATAGATAGTCTATTTATTAAACTTCAGAATGGGCTGTTGTACTACCGTCAACCATTTCACTGCCCTACATCTGTTGAGTGTCTGGGACTTGATTGCAAGGTAGAATATACAGATGCCAACCAAGGGATCATGCCTGAATTTCATAACATCTTGGTCCAATATACGGACAGTGACCTCGATAACACCTTCCAAGGCCGAGTGCCTTCTTTTCCTGTATTATACTTCAGCTGGAATCCACCGAATCAGATCCTCCAATTTCAGGAGAGCCTGCCCGCCGGAATATTGATATCCACCTTCTCTAGGAGGTGCAAGAAGACCCAACAATGGATATTACGTCCTCAAGTTCAAGAATATGCGGTGGAGATTCCAACAAAGTACAAAGATCCACATGGTTGGGCTGATTGTGTTGACGGGTTCATCCAAGTTGTCAAACAGACTGAGATGATGCATGTTGTACCTGTCGGAGCAATTGTTGGACCTGCACATTTGGTGCGAGAGAATAATGCTGCATCAGATCGAATTGATAGCATATGGCTTGTAAATAATCATGTGGATTGAGATACCTACTGGACTGTGTATTAAAGTTACAATGCCTGAATCAAGGTGTGCAGAAGATAGTTAATTGAATTGTACTATTTGATGTATCCAGTATAATACTCACTCCTGGAGAGTATGGCTCCAGGTTCGAGGTGCACCGGGATACTCTCAGAGACGCGGCCAATACTCCCAATAGCTCTGAAATTTGCACATCCTAATAGTTTGATTTGGAAGCATTTTGAAGACAACCATACACTCTTCAGAATATCCTTCGATTCTTTTCCACAACTTCCGGAGTATTCAGGAGCACCGGTCAAGTAGTCTCGGAGCACCTGGGAGCACATCGCTTTGCATTCAGCCTATCTGGGAGCATCTGGAAAGATCAGTGTGGCTGTTGAGAGTTGCTGAGTTGTTCAGTTGTTACTTCCAAATCATTCTACATTTTGCTGATGTAACTTCAATCAGAAGTATTCTTACTAGAGTCAACTGCACTCTATATACCTAAAGCCACTATATTAGTAAATATGATAAACTACAACATGTCACAGAATATATAATGCATCCTAGATAATACTGAGGTCTTAGCAAGGTAAGGGGTATTTGCAATGCCAGTAGCTGTCTTCTTATCAACAGTACTCTGTGTTGTCTAGGTGGTAGGTAGACTTCATATCACATCTGACATGAAACTGAACACCAACCACAATGATGCATCTGTAGATGTAGATAATCTCCATTTATGCTCATTTTGAATAAGATATGATAGAAGCTCATGTAAAATACATCTTCCAAAATATTGGTGATGTAAAGCACTTTCACTGTATGGCACTTAATATATAATTAATAGGGCAATATTGTTTATGATTTTGAAGCTGCTAAATTTTGAGTTGAAACATTGTACTTCACACTGCATATTGCAGAAGACCAGATTTGGAACATGCACTTCTATCGAAATGTTATTAAATAATATGTATCCACAGGAAAGTAGTCAATGAAACAGTAATCTAAGTTGTCATTACATGATTACTCATTGCTATATCTTCTGAACTTAAAGATAATATCAGGACAATTGGTTCCCTTTAAGAAAGTACATGGAGATGGATGTAAACTGCTAACAAAAAGGAGATACTGAAATCACACTGGGAAAAATATGTTGGAAAATAATAAACAGCTGGCTTTCCCAGATCTGGAATTGAAGTATATGATTAGCATATATACAAGAGCTGCAATTACATATGATATTCGGAATAGAAATTGAAATTGAAACATTAGCAATATCAGTGAAATGAATATACCTCCCAAGGTATGGGATATACTGATGAGGATAGTACTGCATTTTACTAGTTACTGTCTAGACTGTGAAAGTATATGACTCATGTGGAACAAGGTGAGGAATTTTAAAGTTACTGGGTATACAAAGGTGTATAAGATAGAACAGTACATTTAAAGCCATATAAGGCTGAGGTAGTCTCTGCAGGAACTTACCAAATCAAAGATATCAACCACCCCAATACATGTACACAAATAATATACTGCATCTTTTCAGGCTGGCCCTTACAATTGTCATCAAGTACATTACCAGAATCAATCCACTGAATCTGGGATGAAGGTATGGCTTATTTCAAAGGTATCTTGGAAGATGATATCGATATTCACCAGCAGGAGAGTGACATCTGCTATAATCAGAGCAAGTGAAGATGAACAAGGTTTTGTAAATATTGTTGCTCTTCTTGGAGACGTTCATATATGGTCTGATACAGACTTGGCTGATTGTATATAGCAATTTTAAGTACTTAATATAGTGTATTATGTTCAAAGCATCACTTGTTAATGATAGCCTATTCATGCTTTACAATATAGATACTATGTTTTATGTCATTTGTCCTCTCATTATTGTTTATCATAAGTCCTTGTGCAAATTAAGAATTTCAGAAACAAAAAAGTTTCAGATATGCTACATTGGAAATATCTTGATCTATTTTGACATTAGTACAATTGATAATATTCTGAATTTGAGGTAATTGACAGACATCATCATAGCTGAATTTGTATAATGATTGTCAAGTACAGTATGAATAAAATCTGAATTGTTTCGGTACAAATGTTTATAATGCTCTACAAGAAATATCCCAAGAAGGAGCAACTGTACCAATTAGACACAAATTACCAATTCGAATTCTAATATAGACAATATCCACTTGACAGCGCAGTAATATATATCTTAATGCAATTCTCCCCCAGTTGAATCATGATTGGAAAACACAGCACATGGTAGCATGCAAGCTGGTGTTGTAGATCTCCATAGCACAAAGAATTGGGTACAACTTGTCGGCATAGTATCTATGGTAAGTAGACAATACATATTTTGAGGAGATTGTATACCAAAGTACTATGTCAATTCAGACTACACTTGCTACCTGGATAACTAGAAATTAACAAGTGGACTGGTTATCACATTTGGAGAAGTGGTTGACTAAAGATTTGACAAACAGAGATCAAGTGCTCTACTCATAACTACTGCTAATTACCATTTCAGTGTTGGTTGTAACATTGACCTGGCATATATTGCTCTTCAGTTGAACATGTTCAGCATTCATACTGAACCATATTGGTACTCCAATTTACCGCTATTGATCTTCAGTAGAATTAATGGAATCTACAATGAAACTAAATTTGTACACATCTTTCCCAAATATGTTTTCGCTGTGGATATGGAATTCAACTGACAGGGCATCTTCAATTAGATACCAACCACGGAGCTAATCCTACACAACATTACAATGTAGCTAGTAAGGATCAAATTCTTTCAATCAGATTTCTACAATGGCAAAGCTTTGATACTATCTCAAAAATCAATGTAGAAATCATTTCAGAACTAATCTCAAACATTGAAATGGATATGGTTTCACAAATGTCATCATCAAGTAATTCATTACAAATGAACATTATGGCTATTCTGTTGGAGTATTCATTTGATTGGAAATTCAACCATCTTACTACCTAGAACAATTATGTAATTTCCCCCTTTGATATTTAGTACGATTCCATATAATTGAACCATATTCTCGTATTATGCATCACATTATATAATGAAAAAGACTTACCTCTTTATTCCAAGATATATGCTATTGTATTCATGTATCTATTACCATATACAGCACAGAACATTATAGTATTCAGTGATTGCGGTGAATGCTTTCTTTAATTGTGTCATGAGATTCTTGCGAGTACTTGGAGCTGAGTTTGGGAAAGGGTCTGCCTTGTCCACTTGCTTGCTATATATGACCATTATTCTTGTAGTTCACTTTTTTGCACTTCTTGATGTTTCTGAAACTTTCTTCTTAATACATGTGTGCATTTCATTACTTTTAGAGACTCTATATATCCTTGTTCTTTTCTCATCCACTATGGTATATCCCATCTGTATACTTACTCCAGCTGTGTTTCTCTTTCTTTCTCATCCCAATGTACATGTTTCACCTCCTCTATTTTATTTTTCTGCTCTTCTTCCCTACTATTCCTGCTCCACTCCCCTTCCTGCTTCTCTGTCTATTCACTCAGCTTTTGGATACAGTTATTTTTACTATCTTTGTTTCCTTCTTTGGTCAGATAATAACTGCATCAATACCTATCAGATTGTGACAGCTGAGATGCAATTCCCTCCAAAAAGCAACTTACATTGTGACTGATCCTCTGATACTGTTGAGATATCTCATAGTGCTTCTGTATTAACAGCTGTTGCGCAATAGTTCTAGCTATTCCCCATCCTTCTTTGCTATGTTATCCCACAGTCTAGGTATGTACTCACATTGATCAAATCCTGGCATCTGATGGATATTTACATATCTCCCCTCAAGATATCATCATTGTACTGCTATTTCTATTTGCCATTAACCAAGATACTCTGTACTCTGGGCAGGAATACACTGTGTTACTTCTGGATGGAATGTGGCGCTGTATTCTGGGTCCTTCTAACAGATATAGAAATCTAAATCATGTTATAGGTACCTCTATTGATTAGGTCTGCCAGTAGTAAGTATACTCATTGGGTGTATGAAAAAGTGGGTAGCTCATCAGTCCTTGTGTATATAGATGGTTTGTCTGAATGGCATGCATACTCACAGTCTGACGGTCCACACATCTGAGCTCATACGCCCTTTTCATTATGAAACTTTATCTCCCAACAATCTGTATTATATTTTCTCTCTTTGCATTATGTGTATTTTTCACCTCAGTTGTAGGAATTGGATCTGTGGCTAGTACAGGTGCAGGGGCTTCATCAAAAGGAATATTTGCAAGTATTACTATTTCTAGTATTTGGGGGAGTCAAACTCCAGCTGGGACCGAATAAGGAGGAACTCAAAGTACTATATATCCTCCGTGTCAGTTAACAGTGCTATGATCATTGGTGGATATACATTTGATAATGGTATACTTTTGAAGTTTGTTTTAAGGAATATTCACATGAGTAATAGACCTTATTCTAGATTCATTACTCCTTTGCACCCATATCTCTTTGGGGAGCTATCTGTATTATATCCCCTTGGAAGTAAATAGCTCAGGCTTGCTAGTAAATCGCAATTTGGCTGACATTGTCTTGGATAATAATATAGACACTGAGGCTGATATCTCTATGTTACAGCTGGTCATTGAATATATAATACAGTTGGTTGTTTACTCTCAACATTGCTGAGGCATTGGTGTGGTTGAATCGAACTCACACTTCCACTTTCCACTACTCCTGATCCAACTTCAACTATCTTTTCTGCATCTATATGGTTCAGTTGTGTGTTTCAGTGCATTACAAAAGGAAGATTTCAATATAATCTGTAACTGCAGTGTCAGTATGAGTCCAAAATGAGAGGCTTTTATACACTTCAAATGACTATGAAATCATCTACTCCTCAGTGAATCAGAATACCCATCATTCATGGCAGTTATATTTCACTCTGTCTACACTCTAACATCTGGGTGAGGAACTTGATAACCTGTTTTAGATACTATATATGGTTGGACTTGTCAGCAGAAAGTCCAGCATGGCTGTACTGTGTACCATAAGTGAATCCAGTAATGCTTGAGAATCTGGTGATGGTATGCAGACCAACATTGGTAGATATATATCAAAAGTATTCAGGCGATGTTTTAATTGGTATTACTCCAGCCCCTTGGAGATTGGAATGCTGTTCAGGTGCTTCATTGAAGATTATCAGTAATCTGTAGTTGATTGCCAGGGTGTGGGCAATTGCACTGAACTTTTATACTGACTTGTCATATTTTGAGGTGTGTCCTTTCTGTTCTTTCCTTCCTAGCCCCTCTTTACTACCTTTCACAGTCTATCCTCTCCACTTTTTATTACATGGTTTACCCCTTATATTTCATTCTCTGCAATCTTTCATTCCAAGTAGTATTCCCATTAGTATTTATCATAAGCTTATTCACCTCCAGTATTATTATATCTTCTTTTTGGTAGTACATCTGGTCAGTATCTAACATAGCACTTGACCAATGTTCTTGTTTGCTGGTAATTTCACACCCTGATTCTTGGTTAATACCTAGCCTTATTATTCATTCCATTTGAAATGTTTGTACTGGTAATACTGGTAATTGATTAGTACCTATTCTCAGTGTTGAGTGTATAGTGAAGATTGGTATATTGCTTTGTATATTTGTTCTGTTCATAAATTCTGTTGCTTCATCTTGGTATTTATCACAGTATAAGATAATTATTTCTCTAGGATGTACTCTATATTGATTGAAATCAACTATGCCTAGTTATTGAATCTGATATCATGAGTACAGAATCTGGGAAATTAGTTATTTACAATTGCATTTGTACTACTGACATGTAGTGTTAGCAACGGTTCCGTTTTTGAACTGTTTCTACTATAGCGGTTCCTAGCAAACCCGGAACCGGCCGGTTCAGTTCGGGTTTTTACCAAACGGTTCCATGAATTAAGTCCACGAATATTGATCAGAGAATTTAGTGTTTGGTATGTCAAATATGCCGTTTCACACAGTGCATCTTTTGGTAGTCTTCGATTTTGCATATCTCAAAAACTCAGCTAGAGTCTTTGAAAAAGGTGCCATTTTGAGCCCAAAAATGAGGTTTTTACCCAATTGCTTGCTGAATTTTCATGATATTGAAAACCGGAGAACACCAAAAGATGCACCATGCAAAGCTGCATATTTGATATACCAAATGCTAAATTTTCTGACCAATATTCATGGACTTAATTGGACAGTTCACTTAAAAAATCGTCGATTTTTGATGTGGTAAGGCCGTTGCCACCCAGACCTATAATACCCGCCGGGTCCAAATCTGGAACCGTTGCTAACACTACTGACATGGTAGGTATCTTTTGATTTGTTCTTCTTGCAATATATTCCGATAAGGTGTTATTGCCTACTGGTCCAGGGCCCTGTTCTCAACTTTCCGAAAGGGAATTTACCAGAATCTTTATCTTTTGATTTGAGCACTGTGCTGCCAGACTGGAAGATACTGACTATCATTCTGGCATATCTTATAGACTTCAAATGATTATCCATGAGTCAAGTGATGTACTAGTATGACAAATATTGAATACAATGTGTTAATAGAATAGATTACCCAGTGTTGGGAAACCAGATATATCGATTACATGTTTTACAATTCCCCAAAGGAAGATGATGTTAGAAGCTGAAGATTGTGCGAATATGATAGCTATCTACTCTTGTAGTTCACCAATTATACACTTCACATCACCTTGTTTATCTTCAATTTTTCTATATCCCTCTGAATTCTCCCCTTATTGTCAATCTAGGAGGTGGTAGGGAGATATAGAATTTCTTACCATACTGGTCACTGCTAATCAAATTAACATAGCAAGTGACAGTCTATATGTACAAGGGTTGTAGCTTTGGTTTCCAGCTTATCGATTGGTATATCTGTAATTTCTATTGCTATCTACAATCTCATGGTATGGAATATTCCACTATTGCAATTCACCATATATGCTTTATTTGGTTTCTGTTTGCTTATTTAATTTATCTCCATCTTACAATCCATACTATTCTGGAATATCTATCTCTACACTGTCCACTGTCCATTTGCCAATAGGAGTTTTTGCTATATACAATTGGAATTCAATTAATAAAGTTAATATAATATTATGACTGTCTAGGTATTTACATTACTAATCATACTGCAAGAAATATCAAAATTGCCAACTGTTGTATTGCTCCATACCACTTCAAGTATCCAATCCAAATTATCACTACAGTTTTAATATAAGCAAAGACTATGTTAAATGAGTATTTGTAACAACTAAAAATGAAAACCAATAATCGTACAATTTCTTCAGAGCGTAGAATAGATATTTAAAATGTATAGTATTTCCAATTTCTAATTACTGCAACATGAGCTGTAAATATGATTGTTCAATAACATTACTCTGAATCAGTGGTGAATATTTCAGCAGGACAAGATAGTGTGATTAGCTAGCTCACTTATTTAAATTCTATCTTACTGTCTCCAATAACGTATTTGCCAGATTAAATATATCACATTATCTAATAACTTTCAATTTAGTCGAATAATTTCTTATTTACTATGGGAGAATGTTATGCTGTACATGTTTGTCCAATGATCCTAAGTACCATTCATGATTAATCTCTCATTTCGATCATGGTTGATTCAGAAAGTTGGGCTACGTTTATATAACTAAATTGTGTGTATACAGTTTAATCTGTGTAGTACTTATAAATAGTCTTCCTGCAAACTATATGGTAGTAAATCAAACAATAATGTTTATAGCCGAAATTCAAATTTGTTAAACCAGCAGTGTAATAGTAATATTAATTTGGTAATACTGCGATGAAATATAGCAACTTGGATTGGAATCTGAAGTTATGTGAAAAAGCCAGAATATCTAAAACTAGAGACTGAAATATTTGGTTTGACACTCAAATTTAAGTTGTTGATATATATTAAATACAATTAGTAACAGCAGAGTGTTGCTGTAACCACTGATAATTTGGTACAGAGGAAATACTATATGATAACTTGAACTGCAGCAGACAAAACTTCAAATCACAAGCTGTGACTATAAGAATGTATTATATGGAGTATTTGGAGTTAAGGAGTACCAATAGACGAACATAGAGGTGAAAATTTAGTAACTACCCATTTGAGTAACATTCTACTATAAATAACGTTTTCAATAAATTTGTTCAGTGAACAAGATATTTTTAAGCTTATAGCCTTATATTTACACTGTATATATTGCAATTCCAGTATGCTAATTTCATCAACAGTTAAATCAGTGTTACATGAACAAATTCATTTTCCCTCTGAGTATTATATCACACATGGCTTAATTCAATGGTGGAAGCTGTGAGCATTGCACTTTTTTGTATAGAGTTGAGTTTCTGATTTCTCTACTATTGACTAAGTTGTAGTGACATATTCTAAAGTATACTTTAGGTAGTAGTCATGAACTGGAATATAGGAGATATGTATATTTGCAGATGCAAAAATGTAATCGGTTTACCATGATTAATCAGTGGTAGTACAATATCAAATATCAAGTTGGAAGAGTCTGGATATATTGAAAGTTTGAAAACTACTGTATATATATACAGTATAGATGTTTGCTATTTCAGTAGTCTCAAAATACTATAGAAGCTGTTTGAATGAAAGAAGCATACATCTTGTTATGAAGTGGAAATAATACACAAGCACTATTACTGCAGTAATATTAACATGGTGATAATACAGCTATATTGATATAACAAAGATTATATAACAAAAATAGAACATTAATTATATGGTGTAAATAACACTAAGAAAAAGACAAGGTGTTCATATAAAGTTAGCAATGCCACAGTACATATGATCATACTATAATAGCATGGGTAGTATCACACAAGACATAAGTGCAGTTGAAGTACAGTCCTTGTGATGTACACAATATACAGTCCAGTTGGTATCCAAATCCACTTGATTATTTACAAGCCATACATTATCGATTCTCTCTAATGTAGCGTTTTCTCACACCAATTGTGCTGGTTCAACAGTGGCTTCGATGGGTACAGTATGCATTGTGTCTGTCCGTTTGAGAATGTGGATGAATCCGTCAATACAATCAGCCCAAGCAGGTGGATCTGTATACTTAGTCAGAAATACCACCACATATTCTTGAGATTGAGGATGTAATATCTATCTTTGAGTATTCTTGCACCTTATGAAATAAGTCGATAGCATTTTGCCGGTACACAAGGGCTCTTGAATTTGGAGGATTTGATTCAGTGAAGTCCAGGTAGAGTATAATACTGGAAATGAAGGGAGTCAGTCTTGGAAGGGTTATCGAGGTCACTTTCCATATATTGGACCCAGATGTCATGAGATTCAGGCATGATCACTTGGTTGGCACTGGCATATTCTACCATGCTATCAAGTTCCAGAAACTCAACAGATTTAAGACAGTCAAATGGTTGATGGTAGTAAAACAGCCTATTGGGAAGTTGAATGACTATACTGTCTAAGAGTACTTGCTAATTATATCTGAGCACCAGTCCACTCTCTTGGTGTCCCCAGTCCTCTTCCCTTTATGCATGGAATAGCTGTCCAAAGTTGGGAATTCCGAAATCTCCTGATGCATTACTGAGTCAGGTTTATTCCAAAGATCAGCACACTCAACGGACAACAGTTTCTCTGAAACAATGTACCTGTTGTGAGACATGGTGGAGAAATGACTCTTCTTGACAATGATAGACGCATTAAGGATGGGGTCTCGCTGTATTTTGCAGTTTATCAGCACCAGATAGTAGCTTGAAAACATTGGCATAGTCAATATCATACCAGTTTTGAAGGACACAATACAACAGTGTCTCCTCTGTATGGTCCAAAGAGTAACACGAGTCATTGTGCTCCATCCACTGTCAAATGGTATCGACTTGGTTCGTGGATAGATATGCCTCTTTCACACTGACCATATGTAGCGGTAGAGAAATATGGGAGTCAATAATATAACCAAAATCTATTCGCCAAATTGACGTGAATACAGAGCTCATATGATGCAACTATGGATATCTGAGATGCATCAGACTCTGATTGATTCTTTTTCGGAGCTCCTGAACACCAATTGCCTAATGCCAAACTTCATACTCAATACAGCATATGGAGAATTCTTCCTGGTCTGTATCTGCTCAGTCAAAGTGACACCATAAATCGCGCACTCCAGCTAAGTAACAATGTGGTCAATATCAGCAATACTCCAGGTGGTGGTTTCCATCTCAGCATCCCTTAGATGGACCTGAAATTCCACACCCTTGTAGACAATCGTGTTTGCCACCCTGGAAACCCCTTCATCTGCAGCAGTCTTCCATTGAGTATATGTTTTGGCGAATGTGCTTCTGGGTCCTGTTGCCTTAGTCCCAATGTCCTGCAATGGTTGTTGCTCATCATGTTGAAATCATTCATTGAAATACCTGTTGTGAGCTGGTGTCACCTGATGGTGTTCGTGCTCCAATCTCTCATTTGCCATCTGCCAATCAGAATCTGACACTTAAATTACCACTTGTCAGGCTATATTCAGGCGCATCTGAAATTGCCTTTGGTTTGTTGTAGTATCCTTTTCAGCCTTGTACACCTAAATCACCATTGCAGCACAGATTGTATGAAACTTTTGATGTCATAACAGATGGGATTCTGTCGCCAGCAGTTCATGCACTGTGGTATTTGGAGCCTTCGACATGTTCAATTTTTGAAATGCACCCTTCTTCTCTTAAAATTGACACAGTGAATTGTCTACTGCTGTGAGTGATAGATTGAAGTGATTTTGTTGACTAACAATTAGAGACAATTCACATAATGCCCACACTGCTCTCATTACCATGTCATCAGCGGTTGTACCAGTGCAGATTTCGATTCATCCTGGGAGCAGTCGAGAATTGGAGTGCAATTTACTGCTAGTGTTCTGAATATGCCCTGGATCTCGTTTCCCTGCCAGGAGCCGCTTTTCACACAATCCAATGGTTTAGAGGAGCACTTGATGCCTTGATAACCTTGTACCGATGTGAATCGACTGTTAAATTGATCCTTGTCATTTCTAGCATTCATGTATTTGAGCAGCCAGTCAATAAGTCTTTAACTGAACCCAAGAGCAGCTGATGCAATTCTTCAGACTGCCAAAGCCGATAGACATTGCAGTGGGGGTATTGCCAGAACTGGTAGCAGATTGGATGATCACTAAGAGTGTGCAGAACATCAATAGTAGTTCATTCCAGGAGCTCTAAGTAAACATGCTCATATCTTGAGTTGTCAAGTGGTCGAAATGTCAAACGCCCAATTGGCGCATCATTAGGGATTTCACCCATCAGGCCTGATTCATATGGCACTTGAGCAACCATCACTTGTTCTCGATAATCACTGACCCAGACAGTCAACAGTGGATAACATTGGCGCTGGAAGCTATCTGCAAAATTACATTTTGAGCCGGGACCATTCTTGTTGAGAATTCGGTGTGGGGACAGCACTGTTCCAACTGCGGACTGAAATGCCTGGTCAATACGTTTGGCAGCATTTGGGGGACTGGGGATCAGCCCAATGAGAAGCTATGGGCGCATTTGAGGTGTGCAGCAGATTTCTGTTTGAATAGTACCAATTGTGAGATACAGCTGCCAGGTATGCTGCTGCACGAATAATTGGTCAAGTAAGTCTTGTTGTATATACAAATGACTGGCACAACTGTCTCCCTGGCAGGATGCCGATCCTGCATATCCTACCACGTATTGCTTATATTCATCCTGCTGAATATTGAATGACTTCCTGAGTGTGCGAGTAGTACCCGTTGACACTCGAGGTGAGCCTGAATTGGTCAATTTGCCAAAAGGAACTGTATATATCTGAATTTATCCCTGCCGTATCATGTACTGAAGATGTTTGAATGATCTTGAGTCCAACTATCATCACCAAGCACAATATCGAGGTTAGGGAGGAGCTTTTGAAACGCATCTGCTGATATCAATGATTAGAATTTGATGTCGTACAGTGCACACCACAGAGGTTAATCCATCGACAGGTTGGTTTGACGGCTAACTGATTGAGCACATTGAATGTCATGAGCTGATGCAAAGGGATGCCATGGATTCCATTGTTCTGAATACTGGCATTGCTTGTTGTACAATCCAGTTGCTTTGCCCTATGCTTTCCCCCCCACATTTTCCTCTCTAACTACCTGCCTATCAGCCTTTGTCTTAGTTGGATCAGGGGTATATATCAGATCAGGCTTCAGGAAGACTACTATTTTCTCGTTGCGTGTATCTTCAGGTAATGGTGCAACAGTTACTTTGTCTATCGGTAGATCATTAGTTCACAAGCGCATCGATCCCCATTCAGGCGCACCAACTACCATCGAACCATGATGACTTAAGTAGTTGGCAGTCTGTGGCTGGAAAAATTCGGTTGACAAATAGCCCATCATTCATCGATATTTGGTGACATTATCGATCGTGAGCCCCTAGTCAGTTCTGATCAAATAGTTTCGTTTGGCAGATAAAAAACACCACATGTTCCCGATGAGTGTTGACAATGTTCGAGAAAGTGTCAGCAAAGATGTATTTGGATAAATCCCGACGATTCTTTGAGGGGTGATTCACAGCCTCCAGGACATCTGTGTAAATGCTATGTAACTTAGGTCATTGTCGTACAATCACACCAGCATTGGGCCCTGCCAAGTCACGGGGAGGGGTAAAATAATGTCATCTTATGTTCTGGAATCTTCATATGCCAGGATATTTTGATCACATCCTCCACAATAATCATGCACATTGTTGGCTATAGATTGTGAGCAGAGCAGAAGACATGTCATTCGTCGTCACTGCAATCTACATTAGATTTGGATTTGTCAAGTGCTTGCTGCAATTATCACAATCAGCCATATGCTACATCATAGTGATGTGGTGTGTGAAACCTATGCTTGAGCCCGTGAGCAGCTAAGAATGAAGGTAGATTATCTTCATACAATGAATTGGTGAGTTTCATAGCTACACCTATGCCTGCACAATGATCATGCAGAACTGACAGGCTTGTAGGATATTGGCTTTAGCAATGATCGTTGACTGGAGAGTGGAACCTGAGGAGAACAATGATGTTTAGAGAAGGTGCTCAATAGAAAACAATCACTGTTGCTGCTCGAACAACAGACCACCTATTGAATGAGGTTGTCAGGTCATACACGCACAACTGATCTGAATTATCCCTTGTTGTGCAAGCCTTCATACTAGTTATATTTCTTGTTGAGTTCCTTGAGATATCCTATTATATCCCTTCTCTGACCTGCACAGTCTTGGAATCCGTATTAAGGTGAGCGTCTATCCAATATCCAAGTTCCTGAACTCGAGCACATAACAACAAAAGTGGGATGGGTGAACTTACTGTGTCTTTTTCACAGTGGGGTTGTTATAATGGATCGAAGGAGTAGTGCCACACCTCGATTTGTGACAACATGATGGGTACTACCAAGCATATCCTTTGGTCAAAGGTCACAACCATCTGAGATACTGTCAACCATACTCTGATTTATTCTACATCACATCTTGCATCTATAGTTGTTTACCACCATATGTGTTCACAGAGCACATCGACAAATGGATCTCCACTGAAGCCAGTGAATATGGCTTCACCAGGTGGCTTATTTGGCTTGCAACAACCCTGTGACAATAATTCAGGAACATTGGATGATAGTTCCTAAAATGCCACAGGCAAACATGGTTGATCAGGGAAATGCACCAATCCCGATCATCGACCGCATGGTTACAGCTACCCTCCTTCACAACATCAATTTCTAGGCCCTTCACAGCTTTATCTCCATTCTCCAGTCAACATGAATCACAGTTCACAACCAACCACCAGCGCAAGCCAAGGATGTCCAAGTTATGGGCCACTGTGGCAAGGATATGACCTCAACCAACACGGTTATGGCAGGTCTCATATGTACCCTCCTCGGCAGTGTTCATGTCAAGCGCCATCATCCTACGGGGTGTCGAGAGTGCCTCCAGGACCACCAGGAAACAATCCAGTCAATCAGCCAATATCTACCAGCTCTACTCCTCCACCTGAACATTGTTCTGGTGCACCTAGGAGACACTCCAGTAGCCTCACAATGAAAAGATTCTGGCCACCAGCGTAACTGCGGAAAACCTATGTTGCAGGGATTGGGTACTTGTCCCCATTGCCGGATATTTCCCACGATGAAGATGATGCAGACAATGCGAGCAATAGTTTGTTGGACTTGGGTGGTGCAGAAGGTATACCCCCAATCAGCCTGAAGCAAACCAAATTCTCCTTGAAACAATTTGCCAAAAGAATGGGGCAAAACAACTTCAGCGCATTCTAGGAGTGGAAGACAGTATGGGTGATTGGGGTTTAGGTGAAATATAATCAGTCTATTATCTGCGGCCAAAATCATTTCACACAGCTTTGAGATGTACCCATGGACTGGAAGACAGCTGTTACAGAATTGTTCGTGACATTCGAGTACTGCCTGACATTGGATAATGTTGATAATACTGAATTGATACTCAGACAGTTGATTGAGATGATGCTGCGGACATGAGCAGGTGAAATTCGGCAGTAGAGAAACAGGGGAAGGCGAGTTATTAATCAACCAGTGACAGATTTGGGAGAGTGTATGATCAAAGAGAGGAGAAGTAACTACCCAGAGTTATCAAATATGACATTCATGGTTGTGAGTCGCTGGGTGTCGAACTGCAACGATAGAGTTATATCCCCCAAATGACTCCAAGCCTCATGTAAAGGTGAGATGCACCGGGTGGAGCGGATTGATTTCATCGACAAGAATGGGGGCCCGGACGTGACACATGTTCTATTATTGATAATCAAGTGCACCTGGGAGTCGGACTAATTGGATGAAGAGTACATGAGATTGAATACACATGGGGAAATGATGTGTGACCCCATATATGAGCAGATTTCATACAACTTTTGTGACTCATATCCTTTCATGTTGAAACTCAGACACAGTCATAATGATATTTTGGTTGATATGAAGAGAGCTACAGGGAGGGAGATTGCCAAGCATGTAATAAGACCAGCAAACACAATCCCTGCTACCCATGTTACTGCTAGATGTGCACAACTGCTAGTCATTATAGATAACATTGGAAGGTTCTGAAGATGGTGGGAGACAGAAGGGAGAGGAGGATGGTGGTCAAAAGAATCATACTTGTACTAATAAATGTTCTGTTTCAAAGAATTGAATTGATTGTATTCCATCCATATATATTTGTTCCAATGGTTGCTTGTCTGTGAAATGTCTACCATTGCGTTGAGAATCAGGAGAGCCAGACTATGAGCCCATCTGCCATGCATACATTGGGGCAACTGAAGGAAATCATTGAGAACGAAAAGAAAACAAACAATGGTGCACGGGAGGATAATGAACAAATGCAGGATGGTGAGGAGCTCCTCAGTCCAGATAATTCCAGTTCATTATTGAATACTGTTCTCAATACAGTCAACAACAAATTTGAACATGAGTGTCTTAGTGAGGCAGTCAGGCTGCTGGATGTCTGACTGATTCGCCAATCCCAAGGTGACTGAGTCCCTGGCATTATCTATTCCATTCCAGGCCTGCCCAGGATGCAGTGTCTGACGCAGTCAGTCAGGGCAGTATGGTGCATGGTAAGGAGGTGGGTTTGGGATTCAGATATGCCCGGAGCACCGGTGGCAGATGACATGGGTCTTTGCCAAGCTTTCAGCTAAGTCGCAGCGGCTATGAGATGCAACTTGCTGACTATACAGGTTGTTATGGGTTGCCACTGGCACTTTTGTGAAGGAATACCCTTGAAGAGTTGGTGGATATGACGTAGAACAACTATCCTAGGAGTATCAGTGAAGAATCGTAGTGGGATCCATTTCACAGAGTGAATCCAGCATGCTGCCGGTTTTGGAAGATCCAGACAACTCCATCTGAGGGGAATCCGGAGCTTACTACAGCCATTGAACCGATCCTGGACACAATGCCTGGAGTGGCAGAGGTTTCAGGAGTGACATCAAGGAGATGACATATGGAACCTATTCCAATATAGTGAATGTATTGCATGCAAACAATGCACATCTCACCCATGAGCAACTTACAATCAATATTGACAAGCTAGAATACTGATGAAATATCCTTGGTATTTAATATAATACATCAACACCCAGAGTGAAACCATCAAGTAATGGCCAACTCTCATACTTTTCAAGGAGTGTAGGGATTTTTGATGGGTTCCATTGGAACAAGACTGTAAATAGTCTGGGCCAGCAAGTTGTGAGGAAAGCGAGAATTGGATCCAAACTTCTAGTGAATGCTACACTGCAATTTTATTCAATCTATGACTGGTGTTTTCAGACAATTCGGCTGTTTTCAGGTGGATCTGAAGATCAAGAGGATGATACTTTGATGGAAAAGAATGGTGCAGAGCGAATGTATTCCGCTGTGAACAGTGTGTTGCATGTTATCTGGACTGAAGACAACGAAGCTCAACAGGATGTGCTGCACCTGGTGATACCGATTCAAAAGCCTTGGATGATGAGGAGGTGGTCGGAATTGAAACTAGCCAATGCAATTTCTTGCTACCAGTTATTGATGGATAATGCAAACCTCTTCGATCTCGAGTGGACTGAGGGAGAGCAAGCAGAACTATTGACTCTAGAAGAGACATACACTTCACAGAGTGCTTCTGCAGCATGGAGGGTTCATAGATGGTGGCTAGCATGTCGTAGTGTGTGTTGAGAGACCTGAAGAATCACATCCATGTGTGTGGTAATTGGTATGATGCATGGCCACTCGAACCTGCAGTGGATATGCCGATTTTCAGCAGGCAGTGAGTGCTATTTCACCAAATGCTTGTCAATGAATCTGCCGAGTATCCTAAACCTGACAAAGAAAACTCATCAGGAGAGGAGCTCCTTCCGGAACAAGAGAAAATGGAAGATGTAATCACAAGTGCTGGCCCTCTACAAAAGATGGCGTGATTTTGTCCTCTTCGTAGCCAAGTTCATTCTTTTAAGTGGTTGTTAACCATGTATTTTTCAGATCATGTGGATATTTTCCACTTGTATGCAGAAATGGGCAATGATGAACACACAGAAATGCAGCTCAAATTCCAGCATTCACAAAATCTGTCTGTATTCATAACTACACCCAAAGTTGATGGGAAAAGCCTCAGACTAACAGCTGCAAACCATGCAGTAATAAGTCAGACTTTCTGGCTTTTGAATAGGCAGTGGAAAGTATTTGAATGAGTTGTACGGCTAGGGCAAAACAGAGTTCCGCACACATGGTAACTAAGAATGGCTCCTGGTGGCTATCAGAATCGTGCGAATGATTTCCATAAGCCCCCCAGATTGGCCGAAATGAGAGTCATGCGTGGCTTCATAGGTAGACTGAATGTTATGACACAGATTGTGTATCGGATTTGGGAGTCTTGTAGGGACCTTGGAAGGTAGCTGACAGAGAATGCAGACACGTTCCAGTCTGATGAACCATTGTTTCAGATGGTTTGGATCCTTCCCAAATAGATCATTCATAACCCACACTATACTGCATAAATACATACTTCTTCTCTGTCTTTTTGAAGTCAATCAAAGTTCTGATGTGGTAATTGTTAGAGTAGGATTACATTCATGTTCTTAATTGTTATTAATGACCAATATGAGATGCAGTCAATTGTTAAGCTACATCACATGTTCCCAGCTGGCCAAACTCATGATTAATGACATTAGGAGAATGTTGAGGTTAATGCCACGAAGAACTTCGAATCATTCGTCAGTTGGGGATTTGAGTTGCGCCAGAAACTTCAGGCTACATATTCATTGTGAAGGTAAAAGAAACAATAACCATAATACAACTGCTTTCAATTGCACTGTAGAATCCTCGGCTTATGTGATGAGTCGTGATCAGACAAATCAAGCACTGCAAGTTTGCTAATCCCATCAGGCAATGAAATAAACCGGGCAACATTGAGTACCTGGGTCGGAATAAGAGACCTAACTTGCAGATTCCTGGTGAAACTGCAGGGTTCAACGGCTTGTGATCAATGTCCTGCTACCCCCCACAGTGCTGGGCAAATGTCATTATGACTGATCTATCACAGTATATTTGCCAATCCCACTTGGCAATCAAGACAGTCTGGGTGATATTGAGTACCTGGGTCAGAATATTCATGCGAATGACACTACTTTTGCTGGCATATGATCGGTGTCCTGGTGTGCTTGTGAATCTTGGGAATATTGATATGACAGATCCAGTACAGACTATTTGCCAATCCCTTTTGGCAATAAAGACAGTCTCGGCAATATTGAGTACTGGTGTCAGAATGTGAGACATGGGCTCACTTTTTCGTGTCAAAGCCGTCGCTTTTGCAGGCATATCATAGATGTTTGGGCACACCTGAGATTCGCATTGCAGACTACTGGATGCTGAGAGATGGCTTAGGTATTCATGACTATGCTGTAGCTTCCACTCCCAGGTATTTCATAGCCTGTGATTGAAGTTCAGGCACAACTGAGATCTGTAATCCAGTCCACAATGATGTTCTTGGATTTGTATGAAGCAAACTTTGGCAAGCTGCGACTCATTATGGATGGATCATTCAAGCCCGAGCACATATCAAGATCGACAGACAAACCACAGAAGCACATGTACCCCAGGACATAGTGCAGTTTATACTTTTGTTTGCTTCATTCTCCTTATGTTTTCTTGGACTTCAAATCTGTGGAGGCAGTGCACCTGGATTGTCATCTATTATGACACTTCACATTCAGGTCCAGGCAGCGCATACTTGCCAGCCTATGCTAAATGATGAATCTGTGCTTGATTGGGATGTAAAGGCCCCTGCTGAAATGCCTTGAACTGTCAACTCCATATCAACCGTCTGTTGGAGGAAGGTAGCCCCTACACAACTGTACCAAGACTGCACAAACTTGGCCCATTAGTAACCTCACTTAACAGGATATTAACTAAGTAGTATGTTTGGACTTACACTTCCAAATCATCATATAGCTTCTGCAAGTTCGGGCTCTGTCAAAAGAGCTGGAGCTTTGGAGTGAGAATCTCAGAAGACTGATTCTGCTCAGCAATTCTGCAAGATGGCTGGCATCTCCCGCTCACCCATGTACCGCACTTACTGAAAGAGGCCAAAGTTCTCAACGCTTTGAATGCAGACTTAACTAGAATCTGATTAGATACATGTTTGGGCAGCCAAAATTCTGATCTAAAAATTGATTGCATGTGCAGAGTTCCAGCAAGAGAGATGTTCGAAGTGAGAGAATCCTGAAAGCTGCAGTTCAGGAAAGATAGCTTCGAAGAGTGCAATCAACTGTCAGAGTATGGTGAGCCTGATATCACCAGCCATTGAATCAATGCATAACCATTTAGACATCGCTGCAGCGCAATTCCCCTGGACTGCATGCGTGCAATCATTCCGCTGCGTGCTGTGAGATGACATCTCACTATGCATTTGCACCATTGTAGTATATAGCATGCAACCCTAATATTTATTTAAAGTCAACATTGTAGTTGTGAGCCTCATGATGAATGTGGGATGTAATGGTTTGCGATTGACTAAATATTAGGCACAAAATTGAGAAGTGAGTGAGTATTTAGCACCCATTTGTAAGCACTCTTGGCATTGACGAGTCGTGCTTGAATCAATTAGATTACCTCCGGATCATCCATCTAACCTTACCATTGTTTCTCTACACCTGTATCTCTCCTTTGTGTACCAAATTCTCTATCTCCTCCATTCACTACAAAGTGAAGGATAATCTGCAGACACGGCACAGATGAATGCACAAATAGAAAGTCATACTTATGATATTGCATTATTGACCTCTAACTTAGCTGCAGCATCATCGTACAATACAAGATTGTGAAAATATGTGTCTCCTTCTGGTGGATATACCACATACTGAGATTCATAATATTTCTCCTCGATTGATAACTAACTCGGTTTAAACATTTTCAACTCAGCCTTTACTCACAAGGTTCGAAATCAATCGAATTCTGAATATTCTCCGTACAACTCCAGAGCTACGCCATTCGTTTTCCTCAAATGTTCGAACATTCATGCACAATTGGTAAGTTTGAAGGAGTCATATGCTGGGGCACATATTTTCATTCAAGTTCCCACTCCTCCATTTGGCCATTACCAAGGGTTTTCTTCCGGTGCATCTGCCCCGGTTGTGTCTGGTACAGGGGTGTCAGGGTGATGTGCGTCTGGTTCAGTTGCAGCTGTTTCAGGTGTGTCAAGATCCGGTGTGTCTGATTCAGGTGCGTCTGGATCACGTGAGTGTGGTTCAGGTGCATCTGGTTCAGGTGCATCCGGTTCAGGTGCATCTAGTTCTATTCTATATGTATTGGCTTTAACCAACCTCCAATTCTGGCATCCATACAGAGTGTTGTTGATAGAAGTCACAAACATTCGGCCATAGGAATCCATCAAATCCAGTGCACTTGCTACGGTCTCAATCAATCCCAGAGAACCTCACGAAATCCCTCATAGTAGCCCCAGACCACTGTCATCAATATCAACATCGACCGTGAACATTGTCTCTGCTGAACTCTGTCAAGATGCACCTCGAATTGCATCCTCCTCAACATTATTTGACTTCTTGCCCCCTTTTGCCCGTTATTGTATTGCACTTAGTCTAATATCTACTCTTTATTCACTCTCTCCCACATTCCCCAAATTTCTGTCTTCATTACAGCAAATGGAACCTACGCCCAGCCAGTTGAGGGATCACTATTCACAGAAGAATGAAGAAGCTCACCTTAAGATAGCACTTGCATTCAAGAAAGGAGCCAATCATCATTGTCCATCACCTGGTTACCTTCCAATGATCTACATTCGAGGATCCTAGTGCTGATAACTACTACACTCGGTTTGACTAATGAAACAGGATGATGAGATCTATCAGGAGATCGGTGGTGTGAAAAGTAAGGACACTCGAGAGTCCACCTTATCATCTGATATTAAAGAAGACGTTCTGCCTCAACAGCAGGAGGTCCGTCATCAAGGCCAGGCAGATAGGCACAACTCATTACCAACAACAAGGGTTCTACTGACAAAGACACAGAGCCATGCCGATACTGTCATTGCATGCCCTCCACACCAAATTCCCGAGATCCAGCTGGGGCAATCGCATCACCACTCCTCAAAAACCGATAGTCAACACTTTTAAACAAAGTATCTGAGTCTGACCATACAGCAACCACCGATTTGCTGCCGCTTTACCAGTCTAGTGGAGTTCGGAATGTTTTGCAACCCAAGGCCAGTGGGGGTTAGAACGTGCCCAAACACCAAAAGCTATGTTTGATGTAGCGAAAAGGTCCTGGTGGCAATGATGTTCACAAAGACCGCTTCGATAATATTCGCTGATGACATGTACTCGCTGGTTGAAGATGATTGTAATTTACACATGGAAGTTTAGGATCTTCAGCGAGCATTAGCAGGTGCTCCTGTTGGTACACCATCTGTGTGTCAATTGCCCAGTGGTCCATCTCTTAAAATAGATCTGCTAGTATGAGAAGCTGTAAGTCTCAGATTCTGTTTAATACTCCTCTATCGGACTTATGATATTGACTATGCCCCAAAATATACTGAGTGAAAACTGAAGATAAGTACCATTCAAGGTTACCTGGCAGATGGGGCATGTCGAACTGTTGTCTGTAGTTACCTGTTGGATTGGGGCTCTGAGAATGAGCTTCACTTCCAGGTTAAGGAGCTTCAGTTTGACAATGGATATCTCTCAAAGGTCATGGATGATAAAAGATCATTGTTCACCTGAATAGAAGTGCTTGATCAAATTTGCCATCGCTGTTTCATCTCCACCAATCGCCTGGGGTGCCAGCCTACTTCATCACAGCATTTCCAACCTATCACTCCACAGTCCGTAGCACAGGCAGCTGCTAGGAATTATTGTGCGCTGTCTGAATATGCCAGTGGAAAGAAGGCAACAGCTATGTTTTCTCATGATGAATATCAAGGTACATTGTGCCCATCTTCAGTGATACATTGTACTCAGGATGGCACCGCACTCGTAAAATGCAAATAAGTGGGCCACTTCACGCACCCCCCCCTCCTATAGAGCAAATCCCCGAGGCTAGGCCCACCTCAATACCCATCGGGGCTCATCAGCCTAGATTGATGCTCTTCAATACCATTCTGCAGTCAGTTCCTTCTCTTTCAGCACTCCTATGCTGGGATACATACTCCTCAATCACCTCTGTCCAGCTTGGCACTTCTCTATTTCATTCTGTTCTCTGCACGCCTCTGCCCACACTCCTCAGCCTGGTTTGGGAGCTCATTAATTCCCACCTGTGTTCCTCTGGCTGGAATGTCGTTCAAATATTGGATTCGGCACTCTGGACCCCACCCCACTTTGGCGCTCCTCCGCCTGGATTGGCATTCATCAATCCTATTCAGCACTCCTTACCCCCCCCCCTT
>Ga0307515_10000880_pt1 | contig 69124 bp, 65 predicted proteins | sample 17_EM_MG_FD_194513 | JGI IMG/M metagenome (GOLD analysis project Ga0307515, IMG submission 194513) | Populus trichocarpa ectomycorrhiza microbial communities from riparian zone in the Pacific Northwest, United States - 17_EM | ecosystem: Host-associated > Plants > Roots > Unclassified | place... | reverse complement strand
CTCACAGCTCAGGTCCGTTTGATATGCAGTTGGTGTATGAAGATATGCCTCAGGAGAGCGGCTCGTATCAGTACAGAGCGGCTCATATCAGTGCAAACGGATGAGCAAACGGAGATAGATATGGAGATGAATATGGCTGAGAATATGGGAGACAAGTCTGTATATATATGGGCCTCCTGGCCTCGAGAGATCAATCAATCAAGTCAATAAAGCATCCAAAGTAACATTCGGCAAGAATAACCGCCCCAAATGCTAATAGACCGCAGACATGGTTCTGCGATAAAGGAAAGGTCGTATGTTGGTTATTCCTGTGCACCAAGAGGTCCTTCCTTCGCACCATCTGCCGCCTTACTGCAATTAAAATAGATGTTATTCATATATACGTTTCATAATAATCGCCACAACGACTCACCGTAATGATATCCGGATATGACTTGTCATTAACTAGCAATTAGTTTTAACCCCCTTCATCTTTGGTGTTTCGAGGCAAAATCTCTAGCCGAGCTGAGATCGAGGAATTTGCCAATGTTGATATAGCCTACCAGCGATGTGAGAGAAATGACTCGTCATCGACAATTAGAGCAATTGCATTTCAATGACGAGTTATTCACTCAACTCCCGTAATGACAATTGTAATTGCTAGGTCAATAACGAGAGTCAACTCCAGTCATTGCATGAAATTGCTAAGTCAATGACGAGCCATTTTTCACCATGATCACCATAACCAACACAAACAAACATTCCCGCAGGAAAACTTAATATACCAATCTTTTATGTCTATAAAAGTTAGACTTAGTATTTTTCAAACAAGAATGACGTTACGTCTTTCATAAGTTAGCATCCTTACATCATTTGACGTTCTTTTATAAGTTGACATCTTTTCTATCCGCTCTACGAATTACCAATAGATATGGACGTACTTTATTTTGGAATAATGTCAAGAGGACACTCGTTTTTGAAAAAGTTACCTAGCTATGCTTCTATGATATGGTGTGAGCTTTGACGTGGTATCGTGAACCCCAAAGGAATAAATAAAACAAAACCAGAAAAACTGGCAGCTTTCACTGCATCTCGCTCGGCGAAAGCTGCGATATAGTCAGCTACAAGATGATGAATTAGATGAGGGACATATCACAACTGAAAAGAATTTATGTCGGAATTAATCGAGATCCGTTATCTCGGGCGGAGGGGGGGGGACAATGTGTCTGGGATTCCGGCTGTTTCCTCGACAGTGTTCTTGAGCAACCGGCTTATTATCAGGAAGCTACAGACCGCTGTCAGGTCCGGTCACTACTAGAAAAGCTACCCTTGGCATAGGCTGGCCTATTCAAATACTCACAGAACCCTAGCCTAGATATCCATAGCCCTTTGCTTTGGTGCAAATATTCACAATACTAGGGAGTGGAGCAATGGGTTAGTTACAACACATCATATTATGTCACTCGGTAATACTATCTCTGAACTATAATATCTCCCAACTCCACGTAGCAGCTTTCCCACGCTTCCTTGTAGCCCAGTTCAAAATCTAAACTTTATCGTCACTACCCCTCTTCCCCACCTCACCTTCACCACCAGCCAACGCAAAACGCAATGGCAAAATCACCATGCTCCACTAATTCCTTGCTTCCTTCACACAAGACAAACTGCCGTCGCCGCCACCGGTCTGGAGATGTGCAGTTACCACCCCCATCTCACGCCTCCTCGAATAGGATGCACCAAAGGAAGGCTACCTTCAACAGCCTCACCGACCCTCCTCCCTTCCCCAAATCCCCCATCCCCATTATCGTATCATCAACCACAACAACGACAACCTACCATGTTGGTTCCTGGTTGCGTCTCCGCAATCATGACCATCCCCCAGGTCCGTCGTACACGCACATGGTGTCCTCACCTACTTTCTCGCCGCCACCGACAAGGCATGCAAAGGCTGGGAAACCAGTGCTCAAGGCCCGTCGTGCTGCGATTGAGGCTTCAACACAGTCATCAGCGCCGGAAACTACAGCCTCCCGCAAGAAGATTGCGAGGCTGCAGAGGATAGAGGCGGAGGTTGGGGCTTGCACGGCGCGGATTAAGGCGCTCAAGGTAGAGTCCGGGATTATTAGGAGCGAGATGTGTCCGAGGACAAGGGAGTTTTGTAGGAAGACCAGAGTTGGAGGGTGTTTGGAGGAGTTTGATAGGTTTAACTTTAGGTGAAGGCGAAGAAGGAGGGGACGTTTTCTGTTGTTACGGAATATGAAGTACATAACGAGGTCGAGGATACCGCGAAAGCTTTTTCGTGATCATCTCGCTCTTCCTGCTGTCCTCATTCTCTTATACGTGCTCTCCCATGCACCAGGACTCTGGACAGTCAATCCTTCACGTTAGTCAATTTTAACTGTCCCGACATTCCGAGTCGTATCAGCCACTGCGGCCCAAAATTTACCGGTAATAGTCTTCTTCTAAATAGATACCGAAATATCCATCTAGAGCTCGGCAAAAAAAGGGCAAAACTACAGTACCTCGGATTCCCGTATGGTCACCCACTACGGTACCAACCTGGCGATGCTATGCTTAGATATGGCTGAGCGGACAGGAAGCGTCATTTTCATATCTCTTTTACCGTAGCTGCCAGTTCTTTCCGTTTTACACTTATATTACGTACATGCTACATTACGAACCAGTAAAACCGAACGCTCAGAATTTACCAAAGGATACTAGGCCAGGTCATTGCTTCATATACAATACCATCGATCGTAGCGAATGCGCTCGATTGTGATTTAAAGAGCGTGCAGGCTAGAGTATAGGGTATACGTAGGTATGACGTATTACCTAGGAAAGAGCAGGAAGAATCTAGATGAAATGGGAGGAGAAAGCCGGGAGAAGTAATGCCCGTGGTGAGTTCTATGTAGTGGTCATATAGACGGCTTCAACCAACAAAAAAGGATAAGGGTCAAAGTTGACTGGTGCGAAGTGACGTTCAAAATCGAGCATCGGAAACCCGGCGGAAGCTGGAGTACGTACGTGGCCGACTGATAAGTCATCGCAGGAGTTTGTGTGAACTCTCCCGGTTGATTATCCCCTGCGGCAAACTTCCCTGGTTAACTATCTGGTGAAGCAGTAATATCGCCTTATATCACTGAAAAGTTTACACATGACCTGCTTAAACAACCCCAACCCTGGATGCTCAAGCTCTTCCTGCCAACACGCGTCAAGTAGATGGCTCCAGTACCGCCTCATTTAGATCCATGTTTCTTCATGCCCGAGTCCTCGGGCTGCTCAGATTAATGCAAATCATAGTTCATACCACAAACCAGGGTTCGGTCTGAGGAATACAAAACTCACCAGAGCCAAGTTCGTCAGCTACCCGCGAGGTAACAGACCAGCCGCGCGGTAAACTCCATTTAAGCGTCCTAAACCTTCCCGTCCGGATGTTTCATGCATGGGGTATGTATGTCTCGGAGAATATCAAACGGTAAAAGCTTTCGAAGTAGGTACTAACCCCATCCGTTTCATTCTCGTGCCACGGCTCATGCGGGCATATCCATGGATAGAAGAACTAATGCAGATGAGATGCGGCCCCGGTAGCGGCCTCATCTCATCCCCGCTCCGCCTCTTCCGAATAGTTTTCGTAGTGGCAAAACGTCCGTGTCCAGTAGCGACTCATCAGATGAACAAGCGAGGCTAGTCTAGCTCCCTCTAGCTGGCTATGTTGTTCCACATATATGCCGTTATTGCAAACGACCATCAACCCAGCCGCCTATGAAGTACACACCCGGGAGTTCTTTTACTTCTTTTCCCATGGGAGGTCGTTACCCCGCTAAGGGAAAACATGAGCCACATATAACATCCCAGCGACATTGAAATCCGTGGCGTGCATGCATGGCATGAAAGTTAGAGGTGCATACGACCAAACAGACGCGCGCGAGATCTGGTCTGACAAATAAATACCAAAAGCAGCCCAGACACTCATGAATTACATACCCAAAAGTTCTTTTGCGTCTTTCCTATACAGTCTGAGCGGTCGTAACCCCGCATCATCAACAGGGAAATCATGAGCCATACAAATTTGGCCGGCGCCGTAAGTAGATCCCATGCTATGCATCAAAGCTGCTGGATAGGTAGTGATCGATCGTATCTCTCACGTGTACTCTAGTCGCAAGATCTGGTCTCGACAGATAAATACCAGATGCACCTCCGGTTTTCTCCCAGACAAGATTCCGTTACTTGTGACTTTGGTAGAAAGTTAGGCTCGAGGTTCTCTTTCCATCTCTCCCCTCTCTCTCTTCTCCCACCACTACGGAACATAAGCACCTCCTCCAGGCATTATGCAACAGAACGCATTACCGAGTGTTAAGAAATGCATATCATCATCCTCCTCCCTTCTTCTCCGCAAAACACCAGTTGTACAAAATAAACTTCGGGGTTTCAGATCGAACTTTTTTTGTCCCTTCTCCTTTTACACACCGTTGCCTCTAATAAGACAATCGGCGCCGCCCACACCCCCGCCCAGTTTGACAACACCGCACCACCACCACGTCGTTATACGTTAGCCAGATCGGAAAAACGAGGCTTTGGTATGCGAGAGATCGAGAATACCACACCCCACAAGATCGACCCGCTGCTTCATGCTGCTGCTGTGTCATCGTGGGGAAACCGGTAGGGGTTTTTTCCTACGATATGGAGTTATGTAAGTTAGATGTTAAGGAACATTCCATGTGGGTGGGTGGTGTGGGTAGGAGGACAGCACATCAACTGCAGCTCCACCGTCGGGAGATTCAAGGCTGCTGTCGGTACACGAATGAGGAATCCGCTGCGATATAAGGCTGGATTAATATCTCCCTACGTGTTGTGAGTTTTCCGCATATTCCTCGGTACCGGGTACTGTTGGCAAAGCAGAAGGCACCTGTTTACAAAGTATGGAAATCTAATATTTGGCAAGATCTGAGCAGGTCAGGTATCTTCGTATTCGACAGCCCTAAACAGCATCGCCGTCCGCACAGTTTCCGGGGGTGCCTTACGTGCCCTATATTGCTCGGCCGGAACACATCCATCCTTCAAACAAATTAAACAGCCAGCCCCAGCAGCCGACATCGAATGGAATTCATGAATGGGCCGCATGAACATAGCAGTAAAGTAGAGTGAAGCCCCCCCACAAATCTCGCCAGAAAATTTAACCACAAAATCCAAGTTCGAAATCCACTTGTGTCGTGTGTTCGTCCCATTGAACGAATGAAACAGCGCCATGTGGGCTGCCGTCCATCCCCTGCAACAACCCTATCACTGGCTATCAGTTCTGTGGCGTGAGGCAGAGCTGTGGCAAAGTTATTTCAGTCTAAGAGCGGGTAATAGAGTGCGCAATCCCGGGTAAATGTGTTCGGCCGTGTCCTAGCCACACAAGTACTTTGCCTCCGAATAGCGGTAACCCATGAAACCCCGCTACCGCGATCGCCAGTGTTCTCCGCACTTCTGCCGTTGCTGGAGCAATCCCACATAGGCAAAAACAAACAAACAAACGGTTACAGGGAAATATCCTGCCCTACTCAGTTTCTAAATAGAGTGGGTGGAATGCTGTGGCTAATATGGGGCGTGGTGACTCGGCATCACTTCTTCAGCCGAATTCTACGCCGATAAGGCTTGTCAGATAAATTAATGCCCCCTCCCAACATTTTGACAGCTCGGGAGTTGTTGATGCTCGCTTGGCTCGAAATAGGTTGGCAGCATCCCCTACCTCACCTGAGACGGAGACATGTTTGGACATGTAAACTTAACTCAACTGAGATGCTCATCTGTAGCGCATACTGTCTCAGGTACTACACCTAGAGTTTTGGAACCTGGGAACTATACAACCAAGGTTAGGGGGTGGGGTTCGCGATATTTAGAACGTCAGGTGAACTCGAGATGAACCGCTACTACCGCGTCCTTGAGGGGAATGTGATGTGGGCGTGGAGTTTGTCTCCGGAGCTCTTTCTATATGGGAATGTTTATAGTCCACCGTTCGAGAAAATCCGGGGTTGATCCCTAACCCTAGGATTGTGGAGTATCGCGGCTTCAATATTTATTCCTCTGCAGTTTCAGTCAAACAGAGAGTCCGTTTGTATGTATGGTATGCAAGAAACGGATCGAATTCTCCGCATATGGTGATCAACCCACCCACACTCACATCCCTGTTCAGCTCGGCATGTGCGTGCTGCCGATGATGGAATCTTAACCCGTTGCTTTAAGCGGTTAGGCTGTCTCACGGGAAACGAGAGGCTGAAGATAACGTTTGTTCTTCCACCCTGGCCCACAGTTTCAAGTAGTGCCGTTTGGTATATGATCTGCGAACGCGTTGACCTTCTCGAAGCTCTCTGGTCGTAAACGTTGTTTGGCACGTCAAGCCGGCAGAAGGTGATGCATCCGAGGAGCAGTGCACTTTTCGAATACTTTTGTATCTTTCACGTAGAGCCACCAAGCGATTCTTGACCAGCATTGCTACCCCGAACAATAAATCTTCTTTATTTATTTTTCTGCGGGCCACGGGACAGAAGCTTTTCATCTGCTGTTATATGTGCGGGGGCCGGGCGGTAGTTACTGGCACTGTGGTTAATTCTTCGGGGTGTAGGCTGATTTCTCCCAAGCGCCCTAGTATCAGGCCACGGGGGTGATGGGGGGCTTCGAGAAAGGTTGGTTATCGACGATGCTGCAATCGTTTGCGAAGAGGGTGTGTGTGTGTTTCTCCTCTGTTCCTGGCAGCGTGATCAAAACATTTTTGGGGTAGGGAGCGAAAAAATCCAAGTGGTGGCTAAATACACCGCATTTGGACGCCTCATTCTGAAAAAGGCTGCTAAATGTCCGTACGGGGAAGGGCATGCAGCGATGCGTTGGAGAAGCAAGATCAAGACAAGACCGGCCGCTGTTGCTTGCTGCAGGAGAACACTTCTCTTTCAAGGGTTGTGGTGGGATCCCCTTTTTGGATTGTCGCTTTTTCCGCTGTGAATTATAGGTAGAAGCAAAGCAAGAAATTTTCGAGAATATAATAATAATTTAATGTGCCCCGCCGTCCGATCCACCGTCGTCATAGTCCATCAGAGAAAGAGCGAGATCAGCGGAATGACGGAGAAAATGAAGAAATGAGATCTCGAGACTCGGTTCTACCCTAGTGAATACTGTAGAGTGCTAGCTACTTAGCACTAGGGCGGAGGTGTGGCCGGTGGGAGACGTCGCGTTGATGGGTGGACTTGACAACTCATCGTTAGCGCATCGAGATTTTATGGCAGAGAGCGACTGAAGATAGAGAGGCTGGATGTCAGTTGCTCGCTCTCTTTGGATAGTCGGTGATCGTGTCGAACAGCCCGAGCCAATCCCTCAGTGCAGCATAAACATCGACACACATTTCATCAACCGGACCGTAGGGATGGTGGTAAGTGGTGGTGGTGGTGGTGGTGGTGGTGTAATTGTTAGGCGTAAAGTAGTCGTCGTACATAGCGCCTGTAGAGTGCTCTTCTTTCCATAGCTGTGGTAACACATACATACAGCACAGCAGGAGGGCAACCCTGCGTTCTCCACCACTTCATCCGTCCATTCCATTTCGTCCATTCCGTCCATCACCCGTCCATAGTACTCAACCTCCATCACAACATTTCCCAACATCTCAATCTCTGTCCTGTTCTTGTTCATATACTCTCCACACTTGTTTCCGGGACGTCGTCTGCTAGGATACATACGTACGTCCAGCTATCTAATTATCCAGGTTGTCCCCGACAACCCCTCTCGCAGAGAAGGACGCTAGACACTCCCTCCGCACACACAGACAGACGACGGGGAGACAGAAAGACATAGATTGTCGACGACGAACGAACGAACGAACAAAAGCGATTGCATTAGCTTGCAATCGTATAACCTACAATCCGTCTGAGGAGTAATTCCGACGACAACAACGGTACATACTCGATCGTTCCTATTCCCTGTCTCGCTTCAACTATCGATCGGGAGGACTCGGTATTCACTCGGACTCTTCTAAACTTTTGTTTTCTATACATCGTGTTTTTGGTCTCGATATTTTTGCGTACAGCTTTCTCGCTTTCATTCCAGTCTCTCTTTCTTGGTTCTGCGAGCCACTGTCACTCACCAGCCACCTGTTGCGGTCCACAATCCCCCTCTCTCCCGGAGAAACGAGCTTGTCTAGCAATCAATCAGCAGTCATCGACAACCAGTCATCGCCCGACCAACCAACGAATTGAATTAATCGATTGTTCGCCGACAGAAACAGCGTTTTATTACTGGCTGCAAACTTGTTTGCGTTACCGCCTTTTTGATAATATAAGCAGTGCACCTTCTTTCTCACGTATTCTTATTCTGTCAGCAATTTGAGGCTGCGCCCCACAGAAGGAACGACCACCACATCATTATCGATCGTAATTTCCTTGCCGCCTGAAGGCAAAGAAAACTTCCAACGCCCTTCTTCCCCTTTCCACGCCACGCTGGCCAACGATTTATATTCCTCCTCTTCGACTCGCGCCGTTTACAATCTCCAGATCCCCCCCGAATCTAGTACATCGCGAAACCACCCAACATGGCGGTCGGAAGCACCCTGTTAGATCCTTACGGAGCTCTCAATGTTCCGCACGACGCGTCGCCAGTCACCATCAGATCATCGTACAAAAAGCTTATGCTGCAATGCCATCCCGACAAAGTCCGCGACGAAGCGCAACGAGCGGAAAAAGCACAACAGTTCCAAAAAGTCCAGGAGGCGTACGAGCTACTTATCGACTCGCGAAGACGCCGGAAATACGATGAGGAACTGGCCAGAAATCCACATGGCGGAACTGCGGCAGCTTCCGCTGCTGCTCCTAGTCCTTCAGCGCCTGCCGACGAAACGAAGCGGGAGAAACATCGCGACACACATGAACGACGGAGGAGACGACAGCACCCAGATGAAGATTTGCGGCGGCCACAAGAGGAGACAACATTTAACGAGGCGGATAGGGAGGCCGCTGGCGGGACAGCCCGGCAGACGAGGTATAAAGCGGAGGAGATCAGGCGCCATGACCAACAGCGAGAACGAGAACGAGAACAGCGTGAACGGGAGCGGGAGCGGGAGCGGGAGCGGGAGCGGGAGCAACGAGAACGGGAACGGGAGCGGGAACGGGAACACCATCGGAGGGAGGAAGTGCCAAAGCATTCTAGGGAGAGACGCACTCATGGGAGTACTAGCGGTCGGTATGCCGAGCAAAGTCCACTGAAGCCAAGCAGTTACGAACAGCCATCGCATGTTCCGCATGTTCCGCACGTTCAGCACCCGCACGTCCAGCACCCGCACGTCCAGCACCCGCACGTCCCGCACGTCCCACGCACCCCGCACGCCCCACATAATCCGCACACCCCACACGCCTCGCACACCCCCCACACCCCGCACGCCCCGCAAGCCTCGCATCCAACTCCGGAATCTAGAGCTGCACCTCCACCGTCACAGGCGGAACCTGAACCAGCTACAGCTATAAGGCCCGGATATGCGGAGACTATAGCGGCAGAGGAAGCGAAGCTAGAAGCGGTGAGGAGGAGAACAAGAGAGGCCCAAGGACTCCCGACCGGATCCCCACGGACACAGCGAAGTAATAGCCACGACTCAGATGCGAATGGGAAAGCCCAAGCACACGCCGCCATGGCTGACCATGCCCGACTTGCTCAACAGCAGCAGGCAGAAGAGCAACAACGCCGAGAACGAGAGCGACGAGAGCGGAAGGCCCGTAAACAAGCCGACCAGGCTCAAGACTTTCTAGCCGAGAGGATGGGGCGTCCCACTGATATCCCTACCCCTCGAAGTCGAAAATTTTCAGTCTCGCCGTCTGGCGGCAGTCGGCGTCGTGGATCGTCGTCGGTTTGCAAGGACGACTTTCTTGGCGCCACTCCCCCACACTCGGCGAAACCTCCCCTCTTCAGCGGTTCTGTGCCCACTACAGCACCTTTCTATGGATCTCCGCCTCATGTCGGTGGTCCCGGATACCCGCACCTTCGACGACGCCACAGTGTCTCATCTCCGAGTCTAGAAAAACAAACGTCGCGCTCGCACCGACAATCCCAGCCGCCACCACCGCCCCAGCAACAGGATTCAGGGTATTCCAGCCCCTCCTCCCCTAACGACGCTTCTACTCCTATTACGTTCGAGAAGAAGAGCAACCTGAACCCCGGCGGGTGAGCAGTCTCGCTTTCTCTCATCCCTTCATCCACCCATTTGCCATTATTGCCCTGTCTATCTGTGACATAGCTGCTAACATACTTTTCCAGGTCAAGCGTACATCCACAACAAGCAACCCCCAATAACACCGCCTGGAAACGTTATATCGTCTACGTACAAGAAGACGGCACCACGTCCACTGCGCCTCCTCAGGGGATTCACCGCAAAACAAGCTCGGCAGGCAGTCCCGAGAGCTCACACGCCGAACCTGCTATTCTTTCTGATGACCAAACTGACCCTATAACACCGGACTTTATTGTAAAAGCCGGTATTGCAGGGGTGGGGAACACCTTCGTTGTGCACAAAGCTGGTTATACGAGCGTACCGGCAGGGTATGCAGCCAGTGCTTCAGGGTCACATTCGAGCCATTCTAGTCCGAGAGTACCAACGCAACGGCATCACAGCGTCCACCATAGCCCGAGGATGGGAGGAGGCTTCGAAACGGTTGGTGGCAGCACTATGCCATCGAGTCCAGGACTGTCACGAGCCAGCACGTATTCAACGCCAAGTACGAGACGCCCCACTATGCCGGATATATACCCCGGGTTTGTGGCGCCTACGAGAGGCGGTAGTTGGTGATTTTGCGATATAATGCGTTTTTTCTCCATTCATTTGTGATTTGTGGCTTTTCATTACGTTTTTTTTCCTTTGGGGATTTTGCTTCACGCTTTCGTTTTGTCGCCTTGGGTCTATTTGGAGTTATTGAGATTACTGCTTTCTCACGCTTTTTAAGGGGTTTTGAAGATCGATGGCATTTTCATTGTTGGTTTTTTATATCGTTATCCATCATCTATGGCGGGGCGGTGCGGTACGGGGCGGGGTTTCCTTTTAACATCCTTATAACTGAACTTGCACTTCTGCATATTGAAGATGTCGATGAACTGATGATTTATTTACCTATGATCACGATATGACGATTCGGTGGGCTTGTCGGATGGAGGTGCGGGTTGAGCTTTCACTTTCATTTACTCTCGTGTGCGGGAGTTTTTATGCAGCTTGAGCATTGAACTTGACTTGAACTTGCTACTACTATTTTCCACTGGCTACTGCTATCATGGGGGTTTTGCGCATGGGATGCTATTACAGCTGCTATTATCTACGAGCGAGCCCGATCATTAGGTTTTGCTTTGTGGGGTGTGCTTTTTGTATTCTATATCAACGAGACTGGGGAGTAAAGGCTGGGTCGGTGTTTTAATTTGAAAGATAAATTGGTCAATATTTTTTTTGTTTTTAAAGTCGTGAGGTTTTTTTAGTATGGGATTTGCTCGCTAACTCGATTTGATTCTCTTAGCTCATTGGAGTGAAAACCTTTGGAACTTTTAAAAATAAAGGAGGATATATTCGATCGAATACATACGCATACATGATAGGTTCCTGGATTATATTTCAGGCACACGCACGGAGCATATCTGATATGTACTTGGGTACAAGGGTAAGTCGGGCGCGGTGACACAGGGCAAAAGAGCGCCCGACTTTTTTCCCCCATACAATGAGAAATGCCAAGATCCTCATCATTCACTACACAGCAAATATTTTTCTAAGAAAACTTCATAGAAGCATCTCAGGTGGCCTACTATCACTCCCTTCACTTTCAGAATTTCTCTCAATTGTTACTGTGGAGGTGTAGAATTTCCGCATTTTATGGGGCGCGCCCGACTTTTGGTATCTTCCCAGTACATGTACATACTTGTACGCTCCACCGATTTTCACCGAACAGCGTGTCTAAAAGTTCAACGAGCGTTGCGTACACAACGTACCGGCTGTTGATAACTGTCTCGACATTCATGTCTCTAGTGGTTGGTGTGTTTCCGAGGGGTTTTGGCCTGACTTGATCTGATAGCTACGTGTTGGTGTAAACGTTCAAGGCAGCGGGGCCTTCAGGAGGGTTCCAGCAGGCAGACTAGAAGCTGCCAAGACTTTTTGTACCATCACGACTGCTCTTTCTCTACTTCACCACTACCCGCTCTTTTACTATTCTCGCTCTATGGCCTAGATACTTCCGGGAATTGCTGCAGAATTGTGGCCATCCTCAATCTATCTAAAGTAGAAAAAGAACAGTCATTCAACTAGCCTACGCCCTCTCTAATGTAAATGCTTCCAACGCTTACATCGCACATTTATAGTGAAGTAACCTTGTGACTACATGTTGAGCCACGCAGAGTTCACCAAAGTTGCTGCACGTGTAGATAGACTACGACGGCTGTGGAAGCGACAAATAACCTGAGGAAACTTGCATATCTACTGTGGTCGCCGCATCGATGTGTTGGTCGCAGTCCGTTGGTCGCCGAGTCATACGGTATTGTGATGACGACTTGTTTGAGTGAAGATTAGAAAGTAAAGCTTTTCTAGCAGGCCGGTCCGAATCGGTAGCTGTTATACCGAAAGCTTGATGTTTTCACTACCACTAACGATAACGTCTATGATACTAACGTGTTAACCTCCACCATCAAAACGATAAACTCGTTCTAATTACACATCTGAGTAGCCTGGCGGTGAAGTCCTCAGCACGAATCCGAAGAGGAAAAGTTTCAATGCATAAGCCATGCGAAATCATGAATACACTGTTGGTTCTCAAGAAATTATCAGGTATACGACTAGGTCATCGGTTTGCAGTGCCATGAAGCTCACTTCATGGTACTTAACCAGAGCAGGAACGGATCAACGGCCGCTTCAATTACTCAACTTCCAGCGGTACAACACCTAAAATATTTTCTATATCCAAATCTAGAATCCCGAGACCATAGACCTCTCGCATCAACAATCGACATGGATTCATCCCGTTACAACTTTGCTTCGTCATGTCCCAGCAATTCATTCTTCAGTCGAGACTCGGCCTTTATGGAACGCCCGGAAGCTAATACCCAGGCCGACCTAGTCAAATATCTCTCAGTTGTCCAGAAATGCAATATCGATTTCTTGCCTATGAGGTGGCTGCCCGCTCTCGGAGCTCTTGGTGAGGGTGGCACTGGGGTAGTAAACCAATCGGACGCGAGGTTGGTCATGGCATTTGCATTCAAGCGGCTCCATGGCTACAGAGACTTGGAGGACTTCTTTTTACCACTACTCACCGAGATATTAATTTTGAGTCAGCCCCTAATTAAAGAACACCCTAATGTACTAAACCTCGAAGGGGTTTACTAGGAGATTAACGAGGCCGAGGAGGTTCTTCCTGTCTTGATCTTCGAGAGCAATGCGGGACCGACAACAATTCATGCAAGTGGACGATGGTATGCATATATCAACTGAAAAGCGGCTCGAACTCTGCGCCGACATAGGAGCAACTATTATGGCTTTGCATGATTACGGTGGGCGTTTAAACCGATTTTTACAATTTGAAATAGTTCTAACGTAGACGTAGGCGTGATTCATGGCGATATCAAGCCACAAAATGTGCTAGTTTTCCAAAACGCTGCTGGGACCACAGTAAAGCTCGCCGACTTTGGATATTCCACTCTTACTGCAGGAGAGATGCAAACAATTCGTTTACCAAAGTCAACGCCATGGAATGCACCGGAACACCAGCATGGAAAAAATTCCAACATCTCTGAAGCCAAGAAAGCTGATGTGTACTCTTTCGGCCTGTTGTGTCTTTGGGCGAACAGATCTGCAGGCGCCTCGCTGACGTCGACGACGATTGGAAGCGATGCAGATTTGGGTTCGTTCTGCGGATCATCTGCATTGCACACCATTGAGCAGTTGAAAAATGGCGGTGGACTAGAAAATGCTGCTCAGAAACTCATCTAGACAACTTCTGGCTTAAGTGGCGAAGATGAAACCCGCCTAAAAGAGTTTTTCCGTTTGGCCATTGCTCGAGACACTCAAAGCAGAGCATTGGACCTCGGAAAGCTGGTGAATCTTCTGAGCCCACAACGGTCAGTTTGCGGATGCTGCAATTCAAAGAACTTTGCTAAAAAATCTAGGACGAGGGTGCAATCCTCTACCATTGAAGCGCACGAGACACTAGCCTGGGCTCATTTATCGAACTGCATTCATGAAGATTTCCAAGTAAATATCTATCTTACCTCACTACCTATTAAGAGTTTTTCTAACCAGCAAGGTCCTAAGCTGGCTGAAAGCTTTACCTAATTCATGGCTACTGACTACTGCGTACGAATATATATTCACAAGCGCCTTGAAGAGAGCTATATGGGGAACCAGATTCCAAATATTGCATTCCAGATCGCTTTTTGCTATCAAATCGGAATTGGAGCCAAGTCGGATGACGACCTGCACGATAAATGGCTAAAGAAAAGCAACAGATAACTAGGCGACCTTAAGGCTGAGAAGAAACTCCTATGGACGACGCGTTTAATGAACAACACGGAGGTGCAAAGGTTTCTAAGCAATGGAATGATCTATCAGATCGAACTTATTAAGGAATATCAAAAAAGGGGCTTGACGGGCCTAGAGAACCCTCTCGAGGCGTACAAACAGGAGTTTGACGACATGAAGCGCGAGCTTAGAATACCATTCGTCATATCAACAGGAATATACAGCATCATAGGAGATTTACAAGATGAGCTAGGGGACCTTAAAGGGTCAAAGGAACTACGAATACATATCAAAGATCAGATACAAAATCTCGTTGGTGTTAATCATCCATATTATCTTGCATCGGTTCAAGACGTTGTCAAATCGTACTGGAAATTGAGAGTTGAAAGAAGCAGAAGCATTGCTACAAGAAAATTTGCCACGCCTGAGAGAAGTGTGTGGAGTGCAACACCCAAATACAATTGTGGGAGCAGGTAATCTCGTACGAATATTTACTCTCCAGGGAAAGTGGAAAGAGGCCGAGGAACTGGGGTTGCAAACCATGGAGTCAAGTGCGTCAGTGTTCGGTCGAGAGCATAAAGAAACCCTACATATTGCTACTAGCCTTGCAACGGCCTACTTGTTCCGCGAGCGGTGGGCTGAGGCTGAGGAATTGAATAAACAAATCGTGGATACGAGTAACAAGGTGTTTGGCCAAGAGCATCCAGTCTCTCTGTTCGCAATTGGAAACCTCGCATCAACATATTCAAGACAGGAATTGTGGGAGCAGCAGGCGCAGGAAAAGGGTAGTCAGGCCGTGGAGATGAGTAAAACGGTGCTTGGAAAACAACATCTAGAAACATTGACGGCGATGGGTAACCTTGCACGGACGTTTTCAGAGAACGGGCGATTGGAGGAGGCAGAAATGCTAGAGAAAAGTGTCTTAGAAGCAAGGAAAGAAGTATTAGGCGTCGACAACCCAACCACCTTGGTCACCATATCAAATCTTACGTTGACGTATTTGAGGCGGGGAAAATATACGGAGGCTCGGGAGCTAGGAGTGCAGGCCATGGAGATAAGCAAAAGAATACTCAGTCAGGGAAGTCCGCAGATCGTGTTTGTAATGAGCAACCTTGCGCAAGTCTATTTCATGGATCCGGTGGCGCGGTGGCGCGAAGGCGAGAAGCTAGGTGTGCAGGCATTGGATATAAGTTTGAGATTTCTTGGCCCGGAACATCCAGATACCCTAACCATTATGTGTTCCCTCGTGTGGGAATATGCAATCCGGGGACGGGCGGAGGCCCAGAGGCTAGGGGTACAGGCCATGGAGACATGTTCCAAAGTGTTGAGTGAAGAGCATCCACGCACCTTGATGATGATGGCTACCGTCGCCGTGGCATTTTCAAATCGGATGCAGCGGAACCTGTGTGATCTCGGGGCAAACCGTTTTCTGGAGAGGCGGTGGCTTGATGCCGGGGAACTGGGGGCATGGGCAGTGGAAATAAGTTTGAAGTGCTTAGCCGAGACCATCCAGATACATTGACTAGTATGGGGTGTCTTGCACTGGTATATGCCAAACAAGCCAGGTGGAAGGAGTCTGAAGAGTTGCTGGTGCAGGTTGCAGAAGGAAGAAAGAATGTGCTCGGTTTAAGTCATCCAATGACTTTGGATGGGTATTTTCTCCCTCGCTTTGGCATATGGTATTAAGCAATGGAGATGGAAGGAGGCCGAGGTGTTGATGGTGCAAGTCATAGAAGGAAGAGAGAGTTTATTTGGTCCAGAGAATGCAACGACCTTGCTCGCTAAGGCCAACATTGCAAAAATTATTGTGGGCCAGGGACGTTGGGCGGAGGCTGAACAGTTGTTGGTGAAGGTTACGGAAGCGAAAAAGAGAGTACTTGGCCAAGGGCATCTACATACGCTCTCTAGTATGGGCTGGCTTGGGGCTACATATGTGATGCGAGGTCGGATTGTAAAGCTACTTTCACGATCGCTCAAGCTGTCATCTTACTTTTTTTCGTCACCCTTTTGGGCTGGCATCATGGGTTCAATAGATGCTTAAAGCACTTAGTCAAGGCAGAATGAAGTTGGGCCATAGAGAATACGGTTGGTTGCTGGCTGATTGAAGTGGAGGCTTAGAGACCTACAGATAAGATCGGTGGAATAAGTGGCCGAGAGAGAGATACATGTGGTTGAAGGCAGTGAGTTATGGTTTTGTTGCTTGGATGGGCTGGTCTGTGCAATGTCTTTGCAATAATAAGCAAGTTCTACGACATGCGTTCGTGGCTTTATAAAGTAGACGTCACATACTTGCACAGCAAAGCACTCGCCATCGATTTCTCTAATATTTGTGCTGCGTTCCACAATGCTCTTGATGCTAGCGGTCGCCTACGCCTTGCACTTGAAGAGGCGGTGGGTACAGTCAGATAGTCTATCTCACAGAGTCGAAAGCTAAAAGCACTGACCCGGATTCACAGAAGCGTTATCCAGAAGTCATGTCACTGACGATCATTGAACTTTGGCACCAATCATAACATGAACACGAGATATTATGCCCACCACGGTGCTCAAATTAAAGACCAAATGCTTTTCTGATTTGAGATTGGGCCGGCGAAGTTATGGATAGCGTGGCTCTAACTACTGATTAACGAGCTATCTGAGTTCCGTACACGCGCGCTGGAAGGATCCTAAACATAATTGTAGTCGTGATAAGAGCCACACGTTTGTTGAACACTTCTGGGAGGGTAGGAAGTAGATACAGAACACATTTGGCCGGTCTTAGCAAGCTCCAGGGCGTGACCACCGCTCGTATGTGTGTCCCATTCTCGGATGTGAGCGGGGGTACAAGCTCCCGCCCGAAGATATTTGGCTAGCCCGAGTCCTTACATTAGCTGGCTGGTTTTATTTCTACTTGACCCTGAGCATCCTGTCCTAACGGAATCATTGATGGGGAGAGGACATGTAGTAAAGTATGTAGTTGAATTAGGTCCCAATGAGAGGATTGTTACGGGTAGAGGATGCCGGATGGTCCGCTGACTGCTGTGAGAAGCCTCAATCTATTATCATGAGGCGCGAAAGTCGGTTCTTACTTCCTATGGAAGCAATATTGCAGTGAATACGAGGATGGTGTTGGTGGGATCAATTTGCGGCTCCGTTGCGTGGGGCGGCGGCTCAAAAGTGCTGTCACCATTTCAGGGACGCCGAGATGCGAGGGTCGCTGCGAGAAATTAGCTCTCCGGCATTTAGAATCCAAACACGAGCGAGCATTTCGGATTAAATATCGCTCAGAAGCCCTGTCTACTTAAGCTTCAGCTTTAAAGTCGCTGTGTCGGTCTGTCTGTCAAGCCTTTGGCTGTCCCCCCCCACTTCAATTTGACATACCATGAGAAATTTGCGTCATCCCGTCATCCCGCGGATCCAGGGAAATGGCGACCTTCAAGAAACCCACGCGCGCCGCATCACCGGCCGAGTCCTACTTGACTAGTGACCACCAACCATCAACCTCTCCCCCCGCGCGTTTCCGCGACAGCATATGTGAGGTAGTTCCACCGAGCTCTCCTTCCGATCCCCGCAGTTTCTAATTACATGAACAGATCCGCAAACGGCAAGGATGCTCTCGTCGTGCGTCTTCCGCACAATCGGTCGGCCGCGGCCAACTACCATCACCACCCCGAATTCACCGCTCCTACGCTTCCCTATCCGCCGACCGCCAGCGCGCCTCTTTGTTGCCTCCTCCCCGCACCGCTTTCGCTATTTACAAGAGAGACCTTACGATGAAAAAGCCACCATGCTAGGGACCAAGACGGCGAACGAGCCTCAGCGGGACCTTCTAGCGGAAGCAAACCTCTCGGCCAAGGGCCAGCGCAAAGCAGACTGGGGGATAATAAAGGAGATGTCGCGGTACCTGTGGCCAAAGGTATTGCGCGACGGGTGTGCGAGAGGAAGGGGCGAGTGCTAAGTGGTGTCTAGGACAGCCCTGGGATAAAGTTCCGCGTCGGATTATCGATAGGACTCCTCCTTGGAGCAAAGGTGTGGTTTCCCCTCTCATTGTGCGGGATAGTGATTTACATATTACTGCTACTAGATCCTCAATGTCCAAGTTCCCTTCTTCTTCAAGACAATCGTAGACTCTATGAATGTGGACTTCCTCGCCATGGGCGGCACAGTATGGACTGCCGCCGGCTCTGTGATTATCGCTTGTAAGTCCCAGCCCATCAACACTCTCCGTCTCCGGCCTTATACAATTTCTGATTTCAGAGAAAGATGGCCTAGCACGGATTGGAGCAACTGCGTTTCAGGAAGTCCGCAATGCGGTGTTTGCAACGGTCGCGCAAACGGCAATTCGTAAAGTCGCTTGCAATGTCTTTGATCACTTGCTGCGACTGGACTTGAACTTTCATCTGTCGAGGCAGACTGGAGGGTTGACGAGGGCTATTGATAGAGGTACAAAGGGTATTAGTTTCTTGTTGACGAGTATGCTTTTTCATATTGTGCCGATATTTTTGGAGGTGACGATGGTCTGCGGTATATTGGTGAGCTCTTTCGCCTTTGCAGGTGTGGTGATGGGGCAGGATGTGCGGTTGACGGTTGCAGACATACAACTACGGGGCCAACTTTGCAGCTGTTACGGCGGTGACAATGGCAGCTTATGCGGCATTTACAATTGTTACGACGTCTTGGAGAACAAAGTTCAGGAAACAGATGAATGCGGCGGATAATAAGGGTGCAACAGTAGCGGTTGACTCTCTGATCAACTATGAGGCTGTCAAGGTTGGTCTGTTTAGTTGCCAGAAAGGACGACACCTTTCTAACTCCTTGAATAGTACTTCAATAACGAAAAGTTTGAAGTCGGGCGTTACGATGCTGCATTAAAAGGATACGAGCAAGCTTCTATCAAAGTCGCAACTTCGCTTGCTTTCCTTAACTCTGGTCAAAACATCATCTTCTCATCCGCGCTGACTGCAATGATGTATCTGGCATGCCAGGGTGTTGTTGCAGGCGACCTAACAGTAGGCGATTTGGTCATGGTCAATCAACTAGTCTTTCAGCTTTCCGTTCCATTAAACTTCCTTGGCTCCGTCTATCGCGAGCTGAGACAGTCTTTGTTGGATATGGAGACTCTGTTCAATCTTCAGAAGGTTAATGTTGCAGTTAAGGACTCGCCAAACGCGAAGCCGTTCAACTTTAAGGGCGGAGAAATCAAGTTCGAGAACGTCACATTTGGATACCATCCTGATAGGCCGATCTTGAAGAATGTCAGCTTTACGATCCCGGCGGGTAAAAAGACTGCTATTGTTGGTCCCAGTGGATGCGGGTGAGTTTGGATATTGTGTCAAGCGCGGCCGATGTCATGGCTAACGGACAAACAGTAAATCCACTATTCTTAGACTGCTTTTCCGTTTTTATGATGTTCAGTCCGGAAGAATCCTCATAGACGGCCAGGACATCAGGGATGTGACGTTGGAGTCTTTGCGAAAAGCTATTGGGGTTGTTCCTCAAGATACTCCGTTGTTCAACAATACTATTGAACACAATATCCGATATGGAAGAGTTGATGCTACTGAAGATGAAGTGCTCGCGGTAGCAAAAAGAGCCAAGATTCATGATACTATTACATCCTTCCCTGCCGGGTACCAGACGATGGTAGGTGAGCGAGGCATGATGATATCTGGTAGGTCTGATCAGACACATCCGAACAGGGCCTGTAAGCTGACAGTAGTGCGAAGGAGGCGAAAAGCAGCGACTGGCCATGTCCAGAGTGCTCTTAAAAGACCCTCCACTGCTCTTCTTTGACGAAGCTGTAAAGCTATCAGTTCTCTTCTCTGTAGCCTAAAAGCTAACTATAGCTAGACATCTGCCCTTGACACACACACTGAGCAAGCCCTCATGAGCAACATCTCGTCCATCCTCAAGGATAAACAGCGAACCAGCGTCTTTGTGGCGCACCGCCTACGCACCATCTTCGACAGTGGTGCGTATTAACTTATCTCCACCTTTTACCTCCGAGGCTTAACTGTCGCGCTACACAGATCAAATCATTGTGCTTGAGAACGGAACCGTAGCAGAACAGCCAGGAACGCACGAGCAGCTTATTAATTCTGGCGGCGTTTACTCCACGCTATGGGGTATGTGGCAGAAACCCCTGGGTGTTTGACGATGGATGTGCTAATGTTTTTCCGCCAACTTTTTAGCTGCGCAAGAAACTACGCCCACCCTGGAAGATACTGAGGGGGTTCTTCGGTGAATTGATGCCCTGCATTAGTTGCGTGGTGGATGGTGTAGTGGGTGGTGGGATGGGATGCGGTATGTATAGTACAGGCATGTTAAGTAGTGTCCGTGGTAGAAGCAGCATTCATCTTTTCGAGAAAGTCCAGTAAGCGCAAGTTCGCATGCAAGCAGGAAGGAAGACTTCTCCCATACGAGAAAAAAGCGCATGATTGGTGGGTTAGATCACTGGGGTCGGTTGATGAAAACGTGGAGAGACTTTCCTCTTGGGCCAGATAGGGGTTCCTGGGCGTGGTGTGGTGTAACCGCACTGAGGCTAGTCGACATCTAGATCTGCGGTTGCATCACTCCAAGCTCGGCAGAGCCACCACACCACACACACCAAACCCATCTCGATAGTACCCTGCAGTCCTGCCCTGCCATTCAGCAGTTGCCTTTCTTGCCTCCCTGACTTACTATCCTTACCGTCGTCCCATTTAATATCTGCTGCTCCCGCTCCCCCCCGCATCTTTCACTCGCTCCCTCTATCTATCGATTCAATTAATCGCGTCCGTTGCTTTTGGAGATCATCGCATCACCACTTTCTTCAGTAACCCTCGAATTCAGCAACAATCCCGAGTCGGCGCTCGCTCTCTCCCTAAACACACACGCCGCCAATTTCGGACATTGTGTATCTTTTTTCTCGCTAATTCGGTCGATAAGGGTTTTGCGTCCGCGGGGGAACTGAATTGAATTATCAATATGGGTTTCTTCGATAAGCTTCAGTCGAGTACGATCCCCCCCTCCCCCCACACTCTCCGCACGATTCGGGCGAAAGCTGACTGTTTGTGTTTGTATTTGTAGAGTTTGAACTGTACAAACTCGAGCAGCGATACACCAAGCGCAAGAGAAGGACTACCTTCATCTCGGACGCTATCTATGTCGAGTACGCCCTTCCCCCTCCTCCTCCTGCAATTGTGTTTGTGCTGGAGCTGACAAGTGGAACAGTGGCGAGTACGTCTACAATCAGGGACAGCAACCGCCTTCGCCCCAGAGATCCGGCTTTCGGGTATCTACGTTTGCTACAGGTGGTACGCGTACTTCACGATAATTTTCCACAGCCAGTGGTGGGGGGGAAGCGGGGGTTAACGATTCGCCGATTCGCCGATTTTCGATTTTTTTTTCCTTTCGCAGCCCGAGCGCGGAAACACAACATGATACCACGACAAATATTTCCTCTTCACCTCATTCACTCGCTCGCTATCGGACAATAAGAAAACCAGAAATGTACGGCGGTCGGCACGGTGGGCGATGTTTTGTTTGTTTGTTTTTGTTTCATAAACACGAGCATCTACCATATTTCCCTCTCTGGCTACCTACCAACCCACTTGATTTGTGGAGACTACCTAGCTTGGCTTATGTTCTTACGCTCTCTCTCGAATCTCCTTTTGTTTTGTTATTACCATCATATACGGCGGAACTGAATTATTGCATTTGCTTGGGCGGCTAGGGGGGTGTTCTTGATCTTGTTTTAATGGCAATTGGAGGGACGACGAAGGTTAATTCGAACGATAAACAAAAGGGACTTCTATTGTTTTCTCTGCAATGTTTATTTCAAATTTCTAATTGGCGGGAGGACGAACCTTGTATGTACATGTTTCTTTTTTCTTGTAGAAACTCGGGTTTTTCGAATCTGGAGATCTTGTGTTGGGATCTGGCATTGAAGGGGCGGCAAAGCGCGAAGGGTAGCCATACATACAGTGCCTAATCCTTACTCTTGGGAACGGAAAATTAAAAGGTTCCCAATAATGCGTTTCTACCTGCGGTGTGTCGTCTATATAGCAAAAATTTGGAAAAGGGGGATGGCTGGGATTTTAGGTAGCCGGGCGGCGGGTAATATATTTCCAAGCGAGAAAGACCCTTTGGACCTACCCTGTTCCTTGATAGGCATTATGCCAGGAGACAAGGCAGTATGGCGGAAGGGTTTCTTTGGGTGGATAAGCGATGTAGGGAAGGAAAACATCACCAGGGCAAACTTTTGATACGATGATGCAGATGGAAACACAAGGCAAGGGATAAAATAATTTACTACAAGATAAGATAGATAGACTACATGTACTCTACTTGGTACATAGCCAAAATCAAACAGTGAAGTCAAAAATATCATCCCAAATCAATCAATCAACCAATCCCTCTTGGAAAGCTCGGTGTCATACACTCCTGCAGTAAACGAAAACCAAGTAAAATAGCAGAGAAAAGCCAATACCAAACGCCCGCTCACATTCCCTCGGCTATGCATGCATCTTCAACATCAGAAGTGATAATAAACATAAAACAGTAGCAACAGTAGCAACATAATAAACCTTCTTCAGCATATCACTCCCCCTTCTCCTCCTTCTCCACCTCAAGAAACGGATACTGGAGACTTCGCAGGCTCTACCTCCGAACCCTCCTCCCACCAGCCAACCTCCCAATGCCCCCGAGCCCGCCGGCGGGTCTCCGCGTCCCAGACGTGGCCGTATTCCCCGCCGGTGCAGTCACCGCCCCAGGTGCATTCGGAGTTGGCGCCCTAGCCGGAGACATAACGCCTGTTGCAGTGGCAGTCGTCGACTGGACGTTGCTAAGACTAACATTATTGTTATTGGCCCCCTTGTTGCTATACTGCATTTGCTGTCTCTGCTGCACCAGCTTGAATTTATCCAACAACTCCATCCACTTGATATCATCCGCCCTCCCCTTCAGCCTAGTTGGTCTTTCGTAAGAGGTAGATGCGGTTGGAGCGCGCGGTGCAACGTGAAGATACCCGATTGCGCTAACGCTGTTTAGGCGGTTCTTCAACGTCCCAAAGGCCGAGGATTGCGGGAGCAGCATGAGGAGGCCATAGAGACATTTATAAAGGTATGGATACTTTTCCGGTTCTAGCAGTTGTAGACGAAGGTAGGTGAAGACAGGCGATTCGAGGAGCTGGACAAGTTTATCGACTTGGATAAGAAGATTGACAGTGATTTCGAGTTCGGCAAAGATGAGGAGGAGGTTCGAAGCCTGCTCGTACGCTTGTGCGAGGAGACACAGCGAAAATGTTGCAACGGCGTTATGGCACCACGAGCGGAAGAGCGTGACGAAAAATGTTTGTCCATCCTTCGTTTCCAGACTTCTCAATCGCTGTCGCAGCCCAGCCAACTCCGGTGCGGTAATGAGGTTATTGTTGAGATTCTGGACCATTATCGAGGCAAATTCTACATCTTCGTCTTTCTCGAGAATGTCCGCCAGCGTACGATATATGCGTTCTGGGTTTAGGTTGACACACAGATGACGGATGATCAGGTTGCCTCGAGTTTCAAGCAACCGGCGATCGGTGGAGAAAAGCGACAGCAAACTATGCATGAAAGATGCAAAGTAGTCATCCTCGCTGTTATGGGAGATCTGAGAGAGCAATTGCAGATCACGGGTGACGACCTGATCCGAAGGATCGGATAACGTTTTGAGAAGCGCTGGGAATGTCCCATCGTTGATAGCCAACATCTGACCGCACTGTTAGCCATTGCCCCAACTTGCTTTCATACAACGAGAAGATATACTTTACGGGGGGCCTTCCGATGGAGCATGAGCAGCCATTCCAAAGCAACTACTCTTGTTTGTTCATGCTCGTTGAGAAATTGCAATGTCAGCGCGTTTACAGTTGCGGAATAATCCAAATCTCCGGCCTTTGGAATCGGTGGCGTCGATGTTCCTGGCGTAGGTGTTGCAGTGGTAGGCGTTCGCCGGCCTACATCTGCGCCCCCCGGTAGAGACTGTCGAATCTGGGTGTCTCTTCGTGGTAGTGGCTGTTGTTCGTTCGAGCTTTCCTTAGTACCCAGTCTTGCCAGTTGTGGTGGAATAGCAGCAGGTGGTATTGGTACTGGATAGTCCTCCGCAAGGGACACAATCAAATTGAGCAACGAAGTGTTTACTTTGGTTGCGGCATGTCGTACCACCTCTGTTGGATGAGCGATAGCTGGAAGTATATGTGAAAGTAATCGAGGGACAAATGGTAGGAGATCCTCTTGACATATTTCAAAGAAATTGTCCACCCATCGTAATGCTGTCAATTGAATTTCTTCCTCTTGCGCATCCAAGAAGGGTATGAGAATCTCCAATATCTTCTGATGGTCGACTTCCACGTCCTGCCCTGGAATCCAGGAACCATCTGCACCTTCGTCTTTCTCGTCCAAAGGAGTCGTGTTATTGGAACGATCGTCTTCAAGACTCAATTTCTCAGCTTGCTTGATCGCTTCATCCGTGCCAGCGCTACCACTATCACTTAAAGTCCTGGAGTGTCCTTCTCGTACGACGCGGTTCTTCCTTGATGCTTCAACTCCGTGCTTCACCTTGGCTATCCTCTTTATCTCCGCCAGGAATTCTTCCAAAGCCTGTTGCGTTGCTACGTGTACATCCTGGTTGGAGTCGCTAAGGAATCTAAAAAGCCCGCCCAAAAAGGCAGGAAGGTGAGCTACGAGCTCCAAATCTGGTATAAAGTCTAGCAGCGTTATCCAAGATACGAGAAATATGCGAGTAAACGGATTTATGACATGGACCCGCTCTGTAAGGAGTGGAATAAACCGGGGAAGTGAAAATGCTGTGGGGAACGGCGTATCATCTGCGTATGTGGGAGAATTGTCGTCGGATGCGGTCTCCATAAGGCTTTCTTCCGGAGAAATCGATTGAAGAACCGAAACATAAGTAGCCGCAGACTCTGCCACAATATCTTTCACCAAACGGTCCAACAGCTCAGCTCCATTCTTCACCGAGAGCTCGGGGTCGGCGGCCAACTAAGGACATAGGAATTCGGTCAGAGCTCTACAAAGCTACCATGCTTCACTCAAACACACCTTCGATAACGCATCAAATACTTCGTTGAAGAATGGCAGGATTTCCCCTTTGGCAACTTTCGCAATGTTGTACATGCTCTCACAAGCATAGTAGCGAACTCGTGCATCTTGGTCGGCGAAGCATGCTAGTACCGGTGGTACGATTCGGTCGAGATATCTTGCGACATCCTGTGGGCCAGTTCAATAAGCGGCCTTGATGTGCTGAGACGAAGACCTACCGATCCCAGAGCTATCGACGCAGCGGCCAAACCTATCAATCCACCGTTGCGGGCATGGGGCTGATGCACAGCGTACGCGTAATCGTGACACAGCTGGTCGATAATAGTTCGGATTTTCTTATGATCGCCGTCTGCGAGGCATTGGCGTACCGTTTTCTCAAGGCTTACGACGGCTATGTCAGCAAAACCGTCCGGCTGTAACTTTCGGGGAGTTGTAAGCTTACTCGAGAGCACCAAGCTTCCGTCGGTCATAAAGCTTATCGTTTAGGCTTCTTTGTATGGAAGGGTCCATAGTCAGCGTTCCAGGGTGTGTGGGGATGAGGTAGTTAGCTGTCGACTACCGCAAAGGAAGATGTACTTTGTTGCATCAAAGAAAGTATATAAAGGATGGCGGCATCGAGCGAAGGTCGCCGCGATAGGATGCCTAAACTTGGGGGTACTGCAAGAGATGCGTGTAGAAGAAGACACGAGTGGTTGCTAGTCGCTAGTTGCTGGTGGCCGGTTGCTGATTCCTGTTTGCTATTTGGGTCTTCTCTTGATGCAGGCGGGGCATGAACCCTTTGGTAGATTGGCGACATCCTAGTCGCTAGCTTGTAGATGGGCTACGTCAGGTTGCGGCTAGCTATTTTGATAACACCAAAACTCGTGCTTGTTTGTTAATTCGGTCTGTTGAGACAGGAACAATTATATTTCGGCACTGAATGTTTTTCTTCAACATTATAAAAAGCTGCTAGTTCCCATGTATTTTAAAACTTTGTTTTGGAAAGTCTATCCTATGTTAGGGCTAGGGCATGGAGACAGATAGTGACACCCAGAGTCGTCTCACCGGCACTACGCAGGTGAACAAGAGGAAGAAGACCATGTTATCAGCCCTTTTCAAGGCATTCCATAGAAAGAAGATGTGTGTGGAAAATTCTAAGTCGTATTGTACGAAAAACGAGTGATAAACCGTGCAAATCTGTAGTTTCAGTACAGTACTGTATAAACGGATAATTCGAAATGGCTGGGGCCAAATGATATGAAATGAGCACAAATGACTACCACTAGGGGATTAAAATGGTCAACGGCTCAAAACTTCTCTGACTGAATTAACATCTAGTATTTGACCAGGGCTATGTATGAAGGATAAGAAAAAAACAAAGCCCATGACAGACGACGTCCATACATACCCGCACGATATAGTATTATACAACTACGGTCCCGACAAGTTTATAATTTGAAGAGTTTAGAGACCATGCCTTTGGTAGTTTTATCCCAGCAAATCCAACCGACAACTGTATAATACACAAATACCCAGAAACATAGCTAATGTAACATCCTCACCGCTCCATACTGTACATACGTGAATAGAAAATAGATCGTCCCATAGGAAAATGGCGATCGAACAACATTGATGCTCTAAACTATGCAATAAGGTATGTATCAACAACTATTTACTTATGAAGAATAATATTAACACGAGATAGGACATCTAATGCCAACCCCTCAGAAAGCAAACAACGCCTCGGAACGTCAAATAAGCAATACCTAATAGCCGGTTAGAGGAAAAGGGAGTGTGGATGTGTCCCAGATCGTGCCAGCGCGCTGCCCTTTGAAAGAGACACCTGAACTACGTGGTTGCCGGGATCTCTCCTTCTCGACTGTAGTTCATTTTGCCTCTATTCCTACCCTCTTTTTGGCTCGCGCGCGTGCATTCATCATGTCCATGCCAATCTCCCTTATTGGGTTTGGCCTCAGACTCAAAATTAGTCGATGGGCTAGTGCTATCAGAGACCCCTGGGTCTTGCATTGCCTACCTTGTGTGGCTAATTGACAATGTAGCGAGTGATGTCTTCTGGAAATGTTTCTATACGGTATTCTTAAGCGGCCTGGTCGACCAGCGGGCTTTTTAGATATCTACAGGCTGGCCGCCCTTAGCGCAGGCTGAGCCGCTTAGGAACACTGGTTCTTGTTGGATGCATCAATACACATCGCACATGCTATGCAAGATAACTTGTTAATCCCCAAATAGTCTAACGGGGAACCTGCAACTCCGGTTGGTGGTGAAAATGGGTTATCAAAACGCATTGCAATGAACAGGAGCCTTCAAGGAGCTGCGGTAGTTATTCTTCAGTACCTTAAAAACCTCTTACAAGATATCGGATCCAGGAAAAGTCTTGTCTATCTAGCGCCTATTTGATCACCACGTCCCAAATGTAGGGCATCGTGATAGGAATTGGATGAAACCCGAGGGAGTTGACTTAAAACGTTTTATTGTAAAAGTGTCGGCGAAGACGATGGGAGTGTGCATATTTCGTGAGCACATCAGTGTGAATGGATGACGATTATTCTCTGAAGATATCGCACGAGGGGAAAAGAAATTCCACCCTCTTTCTCATCTAGTATTAGTTAGATAGGAATAAGTAAGAATCAGGCGGTATTGTCCTTACCTTTTAGTGTCTGAGGCTACGAATAGCAAAGTTTGATTTCTGGATTTACGAACATTCATAGCGGAGACGAGTTCAGAGGAATCGAGAATATCAGGAGGGGAAGTAAGAATATTGCTACAGATATCTTCGATGAGCATCTTTGCATCCAATAAGCAATCCCATGCATCTCGAATTTCTGCTCGACTAGTAGTTTCTTTGCTAAATGCTTCTCTAGCTTCTCAATGAAGCCCATGAACTTATCGTAACGCTTGTTTAGGCGGCTGGTGAACTTCTTGAGACTGCTTGTAAAGAGTCAGTTTCAAGTCTGTGACTATCGGCCAAGCGGTAGCAAGGGCTTCACGGGCAGAAGGTGATTTTCTGATATATTTCAGGACAAATTTTGGTTTCGACTCTTGTAATACCTATAGCAGCACTACACAATCTCTTGGATCTATTGCAAAACATCATAAAGATGCGACAAGATTTTGGTCGGGACTCCGCGGTTGCCAGCAATACTCTAGTGAGAGTAATGCTCCCTCCTGCTCCTGGTCCATCTGGTTTCTCCTGGAGTCATAGCGCGATAGCATAGACTTCCCCCTTTCTACTATAGACACAGGTCGATGCAAGGGATGGAATGCAGTCGACTTGATTCAAGTTGTAGCAGATCGTTGAGGCGATCTCCAGGCTGGCTATTCAATTAGTTCGCGAAGGCAACAAGATGCTCCAGAGTATTTAATATTGTGAAGTGTTTTAGTAGTAGTGTTAGAATCAGTGTAATCACTCCCCTGTTAGCCCAACCCTTCGACATTGCCCGCAGTCCAACTTGCCTTAAACAGAAAACAAAGCCACACGAGAAGAGTGTCACTTTAAGAGGTATGTGTCTACTAGTGCCAGCGAAAAAAGAAAGCCGTATGACAGACTAGTATGTGTCACGCTCGCTCGCTGGTGGAGGTAAAGGAAGGAACGCAGGGTATGGTTGGGATTCGATGATTTAAGTACTCGTTGTGTATACCTAGAACCCCAACCCATAGTAAGATAGGATCCAACATATCCTCGTCGGTTCTCGGGCTACAAAAGCAAATAAAGGCGAAAATAAGAGCTTTGAATGAGTTCTATAAGCTTAGGTACATTCAATCTATCTGCCAAGCGAATTTCGATTGCCGAACTTTTTATTACTACGACTTCATGGTTTTTCTAATGCAATGCAAAGTAATAAAGCATTGAGAGGTCCGAAGAATGAGAAAGTAGAGTTGGGTGTTGACATTATGGCCGGGGATTATGTATGAGTGCATCGCAATTACGGGTGTGCTCTCTGTAGCTTTTAGACCGCGGGAGGACGGCTCACATAACATGTGAAGAAAGGGGATGTTGTAAACCTGTTGGTCTAACATGCTGGGGTGAACTCGTGGCAAATTATCTTCTGTGGTCTGGCATTTCAATTTATTAATATAACTACATACAAAAGAATTGTAGAAGATACCACCAATCCCACTCTTTCCATCGCTTCTCTCTTCCAGAAAGTAGTATGTAAGTATGCAAGACCCAGAGCAGGAGAAAGAAGCGAGCAATTCAAGACAAACTCATCTTTGCATAAGCCAACCCCATCATGCCCCTTGCATCCTCACAATTTCATCTCGCATTATGGTGTATAAGGTGGCGGTGGGCCACGCCTGTCCAAGTCTTCGTCTTCATCAATATAGCTCGGTTCATCGGTGGTCAGGGCTTCAGAGTAGACCTCTGCTTCCTGTGGCTCCTGTGGCTCCTCTGGTTCCTCAGGCCGAAGGAACCCCAGTTCCTGCGCCCGGGTATATCTCGCCCTCCCGTCATTCGCCTCAACAACCCACGCGGTATGATTCTTCCCACACTCACATCTGTCCCAGCTACATCCAGCATCGCTACCCCACCTCTCACACCTCTTCCCAACACCGTCTCCCCATCTCTCACACTTCCTCCCAAAGTTCTCTCCCCACCTGCCGCAACTCCTCCCAAGATTCTGACCCCGCTTCTCCCAGCTCTTGCCGAAAGAATTGCCCCGCTTTCCCCAACTCTTGCCGAGATCACTGCCCCACTTCTCCCAGGAATGACTTTGCTCCTCACCCCACTTCTCCCACGATGTCTTTTGGTGCTGTCCCCATCTATCCCAAGCTGCTTGTTGTTGTTGGGCACGCTTGTCCCAGGCGCACGCTCTGGCCTTGAACCGGCGCGCAAACTCGAGTTCGTGCCTGTGCAGCCGCTGCGCTATCGCAACCTCGGCAGCTTCGCGGGTTTCCTGCCACTGGGTGAGTGCGAGTTCGTGGTTGCGAGCACTAGTTGCGCAGAAGTGCCGGTGGTGATGGCGCGGGTTCATTATTGGGTTGCTTTCGGTTCGAATGATAATGGATGATGATATTGAGGTTTGGAGGCTAGGAGGTTTGGAGGTTTGGAAGTTTGGAGGTTTGGAGGTGGTGGTAGCAAAGAGCGAGCTCGTTAAATATTGAGTGGTGACGACGACTGATATATGGTGTGGGGTGATATGTGTGGTGCTCTGAGTGGCTGTGTGGAGACTTTCAAGGTTGTGCATGCAGATGTTCGTACACTTCTCACTTTAGTGTCTATCTTACGAGGAGGCTGTGGTTGGTTGCGGCCGATTATGGATGCCTAAAGTTCGTGTAACTACTTCGAAGCTGCTACCTTCATCAAACTATCATTATTACTGCCTTGTTCAATGTACTACACTATTCAGATGCCGTTACTGGGGTTGAATCTCCTGGCTGGAGCCGCGAGACATCTTTAGCGGTTATTGAATGTGATTATGATAGTGTTTACAGCTTTAGAATTATAAGCTAGCAGTAAAATACGGACGAAATAAACCGGAACATGCACACTGCCAGTCCCAGTGGAGGGGGCAGTGCTCATCGTAGAAATCAACACATGCCCCTCCTAACTCCCCCCTTCGTAAAGCGCGCCGCTTAATACTGTATCACAAGTGAACACGCGTGTGGAAACCTGGTTCTCTGTCAATGTTGGCCCGAACTCGCCTCCAGGCGTGTTGTTGCTCGTAAGCTCGCCATATTTATCCTGGCCGGGTAAAATTTCGTAACTTTCTTTTCGTGTCCTCGTGTGTTATATAGTAGGGATATAGTAGGGATGAGTGCAATAGTCTTGCACTCTTCATCGTCCTCTATTCTAGTTTCGTCTCCGCGGGATTTTCCGCGATTTGCCGTTCTGCAGTCTTCTCGACTGGATCCATCTGCTTTCGTGCTCAGACTTTTTCGCCGAGCGAGGCGAAAAAGTGAAACCGGAAAGTCTGGTATACGAGAGTAGGATCTATCCGAGAACTGGTACCATGGTGTCTTGTCTGAATATAAGATCAAATCTCTTGAGAGTATTGTTTGCCGTGCTTCGAAGTGGACCCGCACGAATTCCCGCGACTCCCACGCTGCCACCACCCTGCGATTTATGACACCCACGGAGACGGGTATCCCCTAAGCAGACCGAATGTCGTTAAGGCGAGACCCAGCCATATAAATGTCATGCCCAGTATATCCATGCTAGGAAATTTGGAACGTTCTCACACGTGAGGAATACTGTTGACAGCGGAGTTGTTGAATGGTGAAGGAGTTCAAAGAGGTTGCAGCTGATACATAACAGGGTTAGGGCTCAGTTGATGTTGAGACATCCCTGCAATTCCAGCATCTCAACATGGCATCTCGGTTCTCAGTGTTTCGTCCTCCCGCCCTCCTTTTTATGCAGCAGCCACTGTGATACCTTACGATGCCTGTCAGCGATAAGCAGAGTACTTAGAGGATTGTAGAGGGTAGCAATCAGTCGCTCTTTACCCCTCCCCTTCCTTTCTCCTTTCAATTCAAGTCGCTCTCTTGTCATCTCGCCCCTGTTTCCCTTTATCCCTACCGAATTTGTTAGTTGATTAGTTGATTGTACTTACGCGTGTATTGCCTTCAACCCGCCGGCTGTAATCTTACGACAATCATCTCGTTTGACGGATTCTACTTATCACTACAAAAGCAGCCCATCGTCTTGCAGGAGTACCTCACCAGAACCACCGATCATGGCGTTATCAAGACAGCGTGCATATTCCACCGCTTCAACTCCTCCACGAACATTCACTCTACCAGTACGACCGCCAATATTAGATCTGAAAGATCCTGGAAACGACTTTCTCAATAGCGGTGTTGGCGGCGCTGAACACATCCAAGTTCTATTCGCGCATTCGAACTCAAGAATAGTAAACTTCACATTCAGTGCCACCACTACACTTGCAGGTCAGCCGTTACCATGGAAGAGTCCCTTGGAGAGAACAATTGCGTCCGGTTAGTGACAGACCTTCAACACGGCCGCCATGGAGCTGACAATACCTTAGGTCCCTTACGAATCTACAAGACCGTTCCTCATGACGTCGCTTTTTTGCAGTCCGGATCGGCGTTGAAACCGCTTTTGTCTAGAACGCAGTGTTGGAATGTTGACGGGAAGGCGACGTTCTGCCTCCAGCTCCGACCCGGAAACTACTGGCGGATCGAAATCTTAGGGTTTTATTCCATGCCCTTTGAGCCTACAACAAGCGCTGACAATAGCTACATAGGGTGGAGCCCGAGCAGGATTTGAAGTGTGCCGAATTTCGGGATGCAATTGGAAAGATTGTGGCCTTCGAAGTAACGGCTTGTCCTTTCATCCGCACTGAAGACTGTTCACCAGTTACCGAATCGCCGGATGCGCTACAACCGGCTAAAGTGTGGAGGCGACCAACGGCAAGGAGAATGGACGATGCTACTAATGACGCCTCGCCGGAACAATCTGGTGGAATTTTCAGGGATTTCAGGCAAACCGATATGGGACGGTCTAGTACGGGTGAGAAGCCCCAGCTGAGGCTAGACCCAGCAATAACATTCAAAGATATTCCGTCTTTCGACATCGCCAGATCATGGACAGGTGGAGCCCGTGCAGAAAGTCCAACTGTTTTGCAACGAAGAAGTCGGTACGAATCGTTGTTCGCGGGAGGAACATTCAAACCATTGAGGGATGAGAATATGCCGGATCGTCGTCGGAGCTCTTTGGCTGGAGAGTTTGTTTTCACGCGCCAACAATGGCATTCTGAACTCAGTGGAGATGCAAAGAAGCTTGAAGAATCATGTGTATTCGATGATGAAAAGCATGACGGTCTGGGAGTGAATGTCGGGCGTCCAAAGTCCGCTCGTGCTTTATTGTTCGAGGCGTGTGGGCTGCCAGAGGATGAGTTGGAACAAATCGAAGTATGCAAGACGCCACCATCCGAAATGTATGGTTCCACCGTATCTCCCCTAGCTATTAAATCGACACAAATGATAATAAACGACGACGAGTATCCCTCCCCCGAATCGCAACTGTGGCGGGATTTCTCACCACCCCACAGCCCATTGTCTCCCAAGCAGAAGACATTTAACGTTACGCCGCCTTTTGTAGCTCCTCCTGTTCTTAATGATGCCACAGTATTTGGAACACCATCGCGGCAATCAAGTTGTCCTACAACTCCAGAACGCTCACCGGCACCAACACAATGGCATACCCCTACGCAGCAACTGGCTCATCCTGAGACCTGCCAACGGAGTCAAGACAGAAGCCAGGCCATACCAACTGTAAGCCTCTCGCCAGCCCCAACGTTACCTTCAGACTCCGAATCAGAACTCGACTATGTACATGTACCCCAAACTCCACCGCGTCCACGTCCTTCTACAACAGCAGTAATAGATCCGCAGATCGCACGACCAAGACTGCGACGGACGACCTCCTCCTTGGTTCTCGCAAGGGCAGTTGACGTTGCGGCTGCCACTACAAACTTTGTAGTGCTTAAACCATCTGCATTTTTGGTAGCCATGATGTTTTCAATAGCGGCCAGGATTGCGACAAGAGCTGTGACAGGCGCTGCGTACTCACTCGCCGAACGCGGAGACCTAGGTCTCGGATGGGATATGTGGGATGATGATGATGATTATTTCCTGGCTCCGCCACGGAGTGAGAGGAAACGTAGGAAGAGTGATGTCTGTGAGAGAGGGGCTTGGGGATTGGAGGAGTAAGAATTCGCTTTTCTTTAACCCTCACTTTCTGAAGTATAACACAGGATAGCACATAGGGGGACCGAGTTATTAACTCATAGACTAACGAAGTTCAGACGGGCAAGAAAGACCAGGAAGTAGGGTCTTTGTGCAGGCTTCGCACACATGTAGTATTTCAGGAACACCGTCGATTGCAGTTGCAGCGGGTGATTTTATTTCTTGATACCCATTCTTTAGGGTTTCAGTTCGGTTCTCTTTCTTTTTATTTCTTCATCGGTACGCATAGCCAAGGTGCATCTGCATAATTGGACTGAATTTCATTTCGGTTGGTGGGTGGGGTGGGCGTTTTACTGTTCGATTTTTGTTTCTTACTAAGTTTCTTCAAGATGGCATCATGCTAGGTTGAAAGAGTCATCTATTGCATAATGTATTCACAAAATATTTCCATACCTTTATATATTGTTGAAGGTGGGGGATGACGAGAGGAGGTGAGATTGGAGTATCTATTTGTATCGGTATATTCCAGTGTCAACTGTGGACTGCACACTTTACCACACCAATGGTTACTAAACCTAATTATTCCTCCCCTCATTTGTTCATCATCTCAATAGAATGGCAGGTACCTAGCTGTTGACAACAGAGGAATAGCAGGCGTCCTGGCTACAATCTACATCCACTTGATAGTCTAGCGTACTTTCCGACAGGATCTGTTGTGCTAGCTGTTACGCCTTGGACACCAGCAGTCTGCAGATGGTATCAGTCCCATCTCCAGGGCACTGGTCAGCGTTATTTTATGCGGTTCTATCAGTAGATGTTCAACCTCGCCCCCATAAGAGCGAAATGAATCAGAAATCTTCCTCCCTTGCCAAACTTCTCAAATCGGGCAGATTCGGTTTCTGGACGGCCTCAATTATCAGAATGGTTTCGTGAAAAGATCAGCACTTCCACGTCCAATGGTCAGGCTAGGCGGTCGGTTATTACATGTCAGCGGCGTTTGTGGGAACTGCATAGGTACAGAAACCAACCCGAGGACAGTCCATTAGTTCCTGTTGCGGCAAGACAAAAGAGTGATCTCTGCAGGCTTCGAACCTACACTCGGCATTTATAGCGTCGTGAATTAATTAGAACAAGTTTCGTGCCTGCTATCTAGTGTTTATAGCACCATGTACTACCTGTTAGATTAGGTAGTCGGTTCTTATATCTGCGACGTCAACGTTAACTACAACTATATGGTAAGATATCAACCTGCGGGTATGGATGGGTGGGTGGTTAACCAGGATGCTCAACCACCGCACTACAGAGCTCCTAACTCTGGATTCATTGAATTGCGCTTGGCTTGGTTCCATGGCCATGGTTTAAGCCAATCCATATACAATTAATTGCTTAGCCTAGCTGGCTCAGTATGGTACTAGAAACGCCAAGTGCGGGTTCGAAACCTGCAGTGCAGTAAATACTGTGGGGTGTAGGCTTGAAATCTGCTCTATTGATGGTGCTGTAAACACCTGCAGGGATCACCCTTTTGCTCTGCCGCGGTGCCTACTTTTTCGTATGTAGCAGGCGGTCATGTACATAGTTAGTTTCTGTACTGGGAAGTTTACAGTACATGATTAAAACGCTGCATATAAAAGAACTGAACGCTTAGCCTAGAAGGCTGGATGTAGCATCATTCGCGGTGCTGAAAACACTAGGGTTAAGGCTCGAATCCTACACAATCATTCTTTTGTCCTACACGTAGTAAGATACCCACGGCTGCTGAGTGTCCACGGGAATATCACAAGAAACTTTACATGATCGTAGATTAGATCAACATATATACAAGAACTGATTGCTTAGCGGTGCTAGAAACACCAGGTGCTTTAAACACCGGATGCGAGTTCGAAACCTGAGTGTTATATTGACCTCTGAGGTTCAGTTTATAGTACATTATCATGGTTGGAAACGCCGCAGATATAACAACCGACTGTCTAGCTTAACAGGCAGGGTGCTGTAAACAATATGGTAGTAGGCTTGAAACTTGCTCGGATCACCTACGGTGCTGTAAACATAGGTAGTTATAATCGCAGGCCCGAAGCCTGTAGATATCATTATTTTACTTTGCTGTGGGCTGCTCTTTCGTGTAGTGCGATATCGATATTCACGGCCGCTGGATTGTCCTACCTTAGTTATGCAATTTATAGTACATGAGCCTGGCCAGAACACTGGATATAAAAACTGATCGCCTAGCCAAACCGGCAAGGCACGGTGCTATAGACACCGGGTAGTAGGCTCGAAACCTGCTTTGATCAATTCACAGCGCTGTAAATAACTTAAGACTGCAGGCACTAAATCTGTAGAGATCACTCACGGTGCTGTAAACATCGAGTGCGGGTTCGAAACCTGCAGTGCTGCAAACACTTGGTTGCTGCAATAACCACCCTTTTGCTTTTCTTTTGTCCTTCCATTTCGAAGCAGTGTGATACCCGGAGGTCGCAGGGCTACTGTCCTATCTTTGGCTGCGGCTTCCTGTTTGTTGCGAGTGCGCACTGCAGTTTGTAACCCCGAAGGTATTGAGGCCGACTATGGAATTTAGGTACCCAGTGGTTATTCGAGCTGTTTGTTTGTTTGTTTGTTTGTTTGTATCATAATGTATTCGGCCGCTTACGGCCATGACATAAGTACATTTTTCTTCCACCACCCTCGGCAAAGTCGCGAAAGCAGCACCCTTTGCAACCTCCAGGCACTTTCCCTTCCACTCGCTATGAGAACCACCCAGTGTTCCACTACCTTTCGATGGCTTCCCACCCGGATCCCCACCCAAATCCCCCAAATTACCCCACCACTAGTTATTCGAGCTGTAATGTATAACCAGAACAGCACAATTCCATCCGCCCCGGCACTGTGGATCTGGATTTCGGGTGACCCGGTTGGCGAGTAGAGATTCTGTTTCAGCGTTCTTCTTTGAGATTCCAAGCTTCAAGATGGCTGGAAGTTTTCGAGCCTTGCGTTTGGGCCCACTCCTCGGACAAATGTTTTTAATAGTCGCGATTAACTTCCTCGCAGGGAACTAGAGACGGGATCGTGGAGAAGAGGACTCTGCCTAATCCGCCTCGTTGATAGCAGTGTATAAGTACATGATGAGACCTCGAACTGCAGCCAAACAACCCACTGGCGGTGACGCAGCCTTAAATCCGGACGTTTGATATCGACTTGTTCAACGCGGTTTGGTTGGTGGATAGTTAGATGTCGAGCGCTCGTATTGATATGTCGTAAGTGTGCTACTGACGTCGGCGCTTTGAAATAGAAGACAGTCGTCACGATACCGCCACTTTCTAGCTCGCTTCGCTTCGGACAGCGTTCATATGAGCAGCAGGGCGAACACCTCAGATCCCACGCGGCAATCTAAGACAAGGTGCGGCTGCAGCGTGTATCTGGCGTCAGACCCAGCCCTGAGCCTCAACCTCGGCTTGGAGCAGGCACCTCAGTAATCTGATTAGTCGTGTGCCGAGATCCGGGTCCTGCGCAGGGGTCCGACTCGGTTATGGCCCACCGTGATTGGTAACGAAGCGGAGCAATCTTGCCGTCGGAATGGCGTCATAGCTGGAATGCCATTAGAAATCTCTGTCTCAGAAAGTTGCACTCACAGGCACGTCCAAAGAACCTGCTCGCTGCTGCTGAATACGAACAGCGTGCAGTCCCGATGGCTCACGTTGACGGCCCACCCCTGCTAAGCCATAAACTCCGGTAAGCGATCCAATGGCTCGCTGCGGAACCGACGGCACGTTGCCTGCCTGCTGCTGCCCACGGAGCAGGTGGGGCCAAAGTGGCACCGCTCTGGCGAGCAAATGCTTGATTCGGGTAATCAATCTTTAATTTCTCTAATCTAGAGCGCACTGTTTACTCTGCATGAGCCTGGTAGATCCGAGCGCCGAATGGCCAAAGGTGGCCAACTCCGAACCTGCTGGATTTGTCCGGGTGAAAAGGTTTTGATATTGATATATATTGGACATATCCGCGGACTGCATCTCTGCATAATCCCTCAAACTCGACCGCTTTGCCCAGAAGTGCGCTCGTTCACTTTCTATTCCGCCGAGATGTCGCAATCATATCCAGCTCAACCCAATACGCAACCGCCATCAACTGCCACCTCCGTTACCCTGGAGAAACGCATAGAAGCCGGATCGGTTTCATCAACATCTATTAGCACTGGGGAAGTGATAGGTGGTGAAGTCACTGGAGTGAAGAAGGAGGAGGCTGCCACGGGTGACTTCGAAGAATTGGAGAAGCAGGAAACCTATATTTCCCAGCACAATCCCCGGGCGTTTCCAGATGGCGGGGCGAAGGCATGGTTGTGCGTGCTAGGCGCCTTTTGCTGCTTGTTCTGCTCTTTTGGTAATTTCCAATCTCTTACCATGATGAGGGATGCAACTGACCGGCTTTTTAACAGGGTGGATCAATGCCATCGGAATCTTCCAAAGCTACTACCAAACCAATCAACTGAAGCAATATTCACCGAGTACTATCTCATGGATCAGCAGTCTCGAGACATTCTTCATGTTCTTTGGCGGAGCCTTCGTTGGCAAAATGTTCGACGCCTACGGACCGCGGTATATTCTACTTCTTGGAACTTTCCTCCACGTTTTCGGGTTGATGATGGCTTCCATCTCACACGCATACTGGCACTTCGTGCTTTCCCAGGGAATCTGCTCCGCCATCGGGGCAAGCATGATATTCTATCCGGCAGTGGCCTGTGTCTCGACCTGGTTCTTTAATCGTCGGGCATTTGCTCTCGGGATAACAGCGTCTGGGTCTTCCCTGGGCGGTGTCATCTTCCCCATCATGATTCGACGCCTCATAGCCCAAGTCGGCTTCGGCTGGTCAATGCGCATCACCGCGTTCCTGATACTCGCCATGATGGTGATTGCGAATCTGACGCTCGTATCCCGTATATCCCCGAAGGGCGCAACGCCATGGACGATCGGCGAGTTCACACGCCATTTCAAGGAGTTCCCGTTTACGCTCATGGTTGGCGCATCGTTCCTCTTCTTCTTTGGGTACCCCGCCCCCTCCCGCTTCTTATACCCCCCGCTAACGCAAGTAGAATGTTCCTCCCCTTCAACTACCTCCCGGAGTACGGAATCCGCCATGGCATGTCCGTCGACCTCTCAAACTACCTGATCTCAATCCTCAACGCAGCCTCCATCTTCGGCCGTATCATACCCGGCTACATCGGCGACAAAATCGGCCGCTTCAACATGATGGTAATAATCTCGTACCTTTCCGCGGTCCTCGTGTTCGCACTATGGACCCCGTCCTCGGGGAGCGTCCCCATAATCTTGTTCGCGGCGCTGTACGGGTTCTCGACCGGCGCGTTTGTGTCGCTTGCGCCGGCACTCGTCGCGCAGATCTCGGATATTAGAGAGTTTGGGGTCCGCAGTGGCGCGTTGTTTGCGGTTGTGAGTTTTGGCGCGCTCACGGGGAACCCGATTGCGGGTGCGTTGATATCGAAGTATGATGGTGGTTTTAGGGGGGCACAGTTCTTTGCGGGGGCGGTGTTGCTGGGTGCTAGTACGTTGTTCTTGGCGACGAGGTGGAGGTTGGTGGGGTTGGAGTTGAGGAAGAAGGTTTGATGGGAAAAGTTTTTGTGGGTTTTGGATGGCGTTTGGGATAGATTATAATTTATGATTTAGATTTATAGTAGAGGTTGAGGAGCGATTATTGTATGTACTTAAGTATGAATGTGATGCTGTGATGTTCATGGGATGTTGTATGATGTTGTTGTTGTAATCATATTATATTTACCCCAAAGGGGTGCCCAGCTAAGCATTACACAGAAGCCGGCCGACCGCTGGCGGTCATGATATATACGACAAATGCCACAGTCTTCCCCGCCGCTGCCACTTCCGCGCAAATTAAAACCTCCGCAGACCCCAGAAATCTGACAACCCCGAAGCCCCGAAATTAAAACCCACACAGCAAAGTTGTGACCGCCACTCTCCCCGGAAAAACTGCCCTCTCCCCCATATCACTCCCCATGTTGTATGATGTTCGAAGGAGGTGATTGGTGATGTATCGTGTACCTGATTCACTGAGTTTGGACGAATGAAATATGAGTAGTATAGTAGTATGGGATGTTGTATGATGTTCAAGGAAGTGATTGGTGATGTATCGTGTACCTGATCTACTGAGTTACGAATGAAATATGAGTATAGTAGCGATGTCTTATATTTGGATTACTATTACAGTATTACCGCACTACAAACATCAACAAATGAGGTCCATCAGAATAGCCGTCCCTGACCCAATCCCAGTACTTATTACTTGCATCAGGCGTAGGGAAAGTAAGACAGTAACCACTCCACCCACGAGTGCCAGCGTGTGGATTGTTACAGATCACCATCTGACATATTGTTCCATACTCAGGTCTAAGACAAGAACTGATGCCTAGCTTAGCTGGCAGTCCATGGTACTCCAAATACCAGGCGCAATAAACGCCAGGTGCTGTAAACGCCAAGGTTCGAAACCTGTGTCTCGTGAAGTGCAAGTGCAAGGCGTTACAAACGCTGAGTGCTGTAAACACCTAAGGTTCGAAACCTGTACTCATTATTTTACTCTCTTGTTTTGCCGTGCTGGGTGCAGTTGTTCGTTCCCCTATATATAAGAGTACTTAGGGCTGCAGTACCTGGGCGAGTAAGACTGTAAGGGAGGAAACATGCTGGCACAAGCAAGACCAGGAGCTGCGTTCAAGGCTTGCAGGATCCGAACATAGCCCCGAAAGACAGGCTGGCTAGATCTTAGCTGGCAGTGCATAGTGCTGTAAACGCCAAGGTTCGAAACCTGTGTCTCTCAAGTGCAAGTGCAAGGCGTTACAAATGCTAAGTGCTGTAAATACCCAAGGTTCGAAACTTGTACTCATTCTTTTGCTCTCTTGCTTGTGCCGTGCTGGGTACAGTTGCTCGTTCCCCCTATGTATAAGAGTACTTAGGGCTGTAGTACCTGGGCGAGTAAGTCTCTAAGGGAGGAAATATGCTGGTACAAGCAAGACCAGGAGCTGCGTTCAAGGCTTGCAGGATCCAAACATGGCCCCGAAAGACAGGCTGGTTAGATCTTAGCTGACAGTGCATGGTGCTGTAAACACTAAGGCTCGAAACCTCTCTTTTGTCTCCATATTTTCGGCCTGGGCATCGGAGGAAGTGGTGTTCGACGATGTCCGGGGTTGACAGAGTTTCGAAAGGAGGTTGCTGTCGGTCCCCTGGATGTGCGCTACCATATACCCAGAATTAACCAAGGCCTTTGTGGACAACGTGATGCGAACGATGCTAAATACCAGGTAGGCATTGAACAAGTTCGGCCCCAGGTAATGGAGGTGTTGAGCTTTGATTGGTAGCTCGCCATTTGGATCCGCAGAAATTAGGTTTCCAGATGCAGGTATTGCGGGAGAGGGTTTCGAATACCATGGAAAGCTTTTGGAGAAAAGATATGTCGAGTTGTGTATCGACATTAATCCGAACACACCGACCGAGAACTGATGGCACAATTGGACACTATGAAGATGTGTGACCCCCGCCCGATTAATAGGCAGCACCTGCCAAGGGAGGAGCGCCTTCCGTCAGTGCAAGTTTCAGTGCGTGGGGGACCGTTTTCGATGCCGAATATCGGTTGGTACTGGTTTGAAATATACCACCCTGTTCTCGGGTAAAAAGAGTATACGCTGTCACAAATAGGCATCACTCACGGCATCGGACATCCTGGGGCTTGTTATGACAATATCCCGGGGGTGGCGCCAGTGATACCATCAGTCACGGCATATCCTGTGTCGTGGACTAGAGGGTTAGATGCGCAGTCTTATGTTTGAGTACTCTGACATTGGGGCCTCTGCGGTGTGGCGCGCCGCTGGTGATAAAGCAGGCCAGCATCCGATCGCCCGTTTTCATGTGGCCGTAGGTCCATAGGCTGTACGGATCCATGTCGGACGTGATAGCCAGTGATTCCATCGTTCAACCATACCTCATGAAATTTAGTATCCGAGGTTTTGTACCAGTCCAGAATTTACCCCTTGATACCAATACGTAAAAGCGTTATCTAATAGCTACTTAGTATAGTTCTGCGAAAGCCCTACTCCTTAGGTCCGAGACGGAGCAGCAGCCGCACGCGAGCAAAATTTGTGCCTTGACGCAGCGTACCTGTTATGTTGCACAACGGGCGCCACAGTTGTGTAATTTTGCAGAATTGCCTCATCGTCTGTCCATTCTTGGAAATGTGTCGTGTGCTCTTCTCTCCCCACCACCCTCCCAACATTTGATTGGCTCACCTTCAGCTTTCAGTTGTGTCGGAAATCAGAGCCGGCCTTGTGGGAGCGCTCCTGATGCAACTCGTGATGCTGTAGCTGAAAGAAGCAAGTGTGTGTTCGCTATTTTCGCCATGTCGATGCGCAGGGCGTTCGCCTGTTGTATGCAAGCGTTTCTCATTCTGCAGTTGGTGTGGAAGCTTGGAAAATTCTAGGTTTTCTTCCCTCCTAGCCTCGTGGCGGGCTGAGTAGTAAGCCCTGGGTCGATGACTGGATAGAGACTACAAAAGGTGACGGTGGACCCACCGCATGGTTTTGTCTCACGATTTAAAGTTGAGCTGATCTGATAACAAAAAAGGCATTTTTTTGTGAACAGTTAACTTTAGAAGGGTTCTTTCTTTCCAAAACAATACCAAGAACTTTTACTCTATCGAAAGCCTCTAAGAGTCCAGCATCCGGCAAACCAGATGGTCCAGGTCCAAATTCGGGAAATCATAATAAACGAACGACCCAAAGAGACACAGTGACGGCAGAAATACAAAGGTAGATTATTAGTGATACCCCCAACCAACAACGATGAAGTTCGCCCACACCTTCAACGAAACACTCTCCTCCGAGAACTTTCCGCCGGAATGGCAGGCCGCCGCAATTCAGTACCGACAGCTTAAGAAGTGTATCAAGCGGCTGCAGCGAGAACTCTCCGACCTGGGGTTGACTGTGGACACACTCAAAGCCTTGATCTCTGAGTCCCAGAGCCGAGGATCCCATGGCGCTGAACTCCAATACATGTTTGATGGTAAGTTGTGCTTTCTCGGTCCTGAGTCCGGGAAGTTTGTGCTCATGTGGTGAGGGCTAGGTACCATGCAGAGCTTCCAGCCGAAATTAGTCCTGACAGTTCATGGTCGTGATGGACTACAGTTGGATCTGGGATTGTCAGAGGAGACGAGAATGTCGTTGGAACAACTGCTACAGACACGCAATAGGCGGGTGTCGACGGCGAGCGATCTGACTTATAGTTCAGATGACACTGCATCCTCAACAGCGTCCTCAACAGCGTCCTCGACATTCAGCAACAACACCGACTCCGACCAGGAGAAGCATGAGGCCCAAGAGCCAGTATCGACGGTCGAAATACCACTCAATAATGACACTGAATTCTTTCACATCCTCACCTCCGAATTGTCTGCGCTTGACCAAGTCCAATCTACTGCCGCAAAGACAATCGAAAGCGAGATCGTCACCATCGGGGATTCTGTCACCGCCGTGGCTACACCAATGAGTCTGGTCTCACGTTCAGATCTATATCCTTGGAGAGAGATCTTTCGGGTCTACCTCGAGATGGGTATCTTCTTTTCAAATCTTGAGATCGAAGCACATAAGGAGCGAAACGTGGATGATGCACGGGCACGATTGGATAAGTTTTGCTCTGAAGTTGAACGACTGGGGTTGCGGAAAAGCTTTAAGCATAGGAACAGTGAGGTTCTATTCCAGCGCTTTATTGGTGTGAATGAGGAGGTCCTTCGGGTTTTGAGGTTCCAAGCTATCAACAAGATGGCTATGACAAAGATTCTCAAGAGTCTGTTCTTCTCTCCGTGACCTTCTATTATACATGTCAACTAACCAATCTGGGGAACAGAATTCGATAAACGTACCGCCTTTGGAGCTCGCCAGACGTTCCCTATCTTCGTCGCCTCCACTCCTTTCCTTGCATCACACCTGGCAAAGGCGATATGCTTCACCATGTCTTCGAAACTCCTAACAATTATTCCGCAACTTGATGACTACTTGTGTCCGATTTGCCAGTCTATTAGTGTCAAGCCCGTCCGACTTTCCTGCTCTCACGTTTTCTGCGTTCGATGCCTCGTCAAACTCCAGCGCGAGGCGAAGCGTTTCTGTCCCATGTGCCGAAGCGATGTCGTGCTGCAGGCAGATGCTACGAATCTGGATGTATCGTTGCTCAACTTTTTGAGGACTTACTTTCCACGGGAAGCGAAGGAGAAGCAGAAGGAAAATGAGCATGAGGTTGTGTTGGAACAATGGAGGAATGTACAGCTGCGGACTGCTGGGGATCCTGGATGTGTGGTCATGTAAAGTTGGGGTTTTCTTTGCTATTTTTTTTGTAGATAGATAGTTGCGCGGTTATGGTGGGCGTTTGGTGACATGGTTGTTTTTGTCCTGGGTGAGAAGGGGTTATCCTTTGATAGATGTTTATGAGAACGGTGATAACTTGCAGCAAGTAACGTCTCACGTGATTGCGTGCTCGCCAAGCCCCTTGCTAGCGGCATCTGTGTTTTGGGTTGATCTTAGTGCAACGCCTGCCCCACGTTTTACAAACAGCAACACCGCGCCGCCAACATTCTGCGACTCCACTCCACACCCACATTCGTCGCTCAATCTCAGTGACAATGTCTAGACCTTCCCGTCGCGCTGCCGCGCAGCGTCAGCGAATTGTCGATTCGTCAGATGAAGAGGATGAGGAAGTCAATGAGGAAGAGGATGAATCAGACACGTACACGCCAGCACCACAGACACCCCGACGGGCATCGAGACGATTAGCATCTTTAACACCGGCTGCTTCTGCTGCTGCTACTAACAGAACAAGCCGCACCCGACGAACTGCATCTTCGGAGCTCCAGCCACGACGAGGTGCAACCAGGCCCGCTGCACGGGCAAGAGGAGGCCGTGCTACACGTAGAACACGAGTCTCAGATACCCCGTCAGAGGCTGCATCGGAGGATCACTCTGTTGCCGCCTCTCCTCGTCCGCAGACCCCGCAGATTCGAACTCCGACTCCGCAGGTGCAGACACCACAGCATGCAACCCCTACGCCGCCGCCGCAAACCCAGCAGACACAGCGTGCATCTCTTACGCCGCAAGCACAGACATCACGGCATGCAACTCCTTCAGTAGCAAATACTCCTGTTCCATTGCAGCTATCACCAATGCGGACGGACATCCAAGCATCACCGGCAAGGTCTGCAAGGTCGGTAAAATCAGATGCATTCTTGGGTGTTCCTGGAATCAGCCCGATGGAGAATAACCGGCAGCAATCCCCATCGCCGTCTCAACCTCCGATGATGACCCAAGACTTGCCTCCGATCGTCGTTAAGTCCCGGAGCACCGCGTTGCTATCTCAGCAGCTTTCCCAGGAACCCAGTGGACCCAAACAAAGACTTGTCATCACGCATTTGGTGTTGAATAACTTCAAGTCGTATGCGGGGGAAAGAATGGTTGGGCCGTTTCACCCGTCTTTCTCGTCGGTTGTCGGCCCCAATGGTTCCGGAAAGTCCAATGTCATTGATTCTTTGCTGTTTGTCTTTGGGTTTCGAGCCAGTAAAATGCGACAAGGAAAAATTTCGGCATTGATTCATAACTCGGCGACATTCCCGAACCTGGATTTCTGTGAGGTTAAGGTTTATTTCTGTGAGGTTTTGGACTTGCCGGCTGGTGGGTCTCAAGTTATACTGGATACTGAACTTGTCATTTCGAGGCGAGCATTCAAGAATAATTCGAGCAGATACTATATCAATGGCTCAAATAGTGATTACACGCAAGTTACTACGCTTTTGCGCGGACGGGGTATCGATCTGGATCACAAGCGTTTCCTGATTCTTCAGGGCGAGGTTGAATCGATCGCACAGATGAAACCAAAGGCTCAAACCGAACACGATGATGGTCTTTTGGAGTATCTGGAAGATATTATTGGGACTAGTAAATATAAACAACCAATTCAAGAATCGGAGACCCAAGCTGAAGAGTTGAACGATGTGTGTGTGGAGAAGAGTAGCCGAGTGCAGCACGTTGAGAAAGAGAAAAATTCCTTGGAAGATAAAAAGAATATTGCGCTGGACTACATTAGGACTGAGAATGATATTGCACTGCAGAAATGCGCACTCTTTCAGCTGCACATTGCGGATAGCGATGGAAATATACGTGTTACCTCTGAGATGATCGTACGTTCCTCCGGTGATAAACTTCCAACGAGCGATGGGCACTGAATTTAGGACAGACGCAAATCCAAGCGGAGTTGGACACTGAACTTGAGAATCATCGTGGCTCAGAAGATAAGATTAAGAAGCTCGAGAAGAAATACAAGTCTGGTGCCAAAGAAATAGAAGTAATCACAGTAGTCAACATCTCTACCGTTTGAATTGCTGACGGTTTGAAGGATATCGAAAAACAAACACAAGCCATTCTCCGTGAAACTTCCCGGGCCGACAAGGAGGGGGTCAAACTCAAGGAAAAGGAAAAGTTCCTGGCCCAAAAGCAGAAGAAGCTTCAGAAGACAATTCAAACGAGCAAACTTCAGGCTTCGGAGGCCATAGCTCTCATCCAACGACATGAGGAAGATAGGGAGAGGTTTGATGTGGAAGCCGCCGAACTCACGGAGAGCCTCAAGGCCGGCGAGGAAGAGCTTGGGCGGATTCGTGATAGTCTGAAGGAAAAAACACAGGGGTTTTCGGATCAGATTGCTGCCAAACAGAAGTCCCTTGAACCTTGGAACGAAAAGATCAACGAGAAAAGATCTGCTATCGCCGTTGCACAGAGTGAGCTGGATATTTTACATGAAAGAAGCAACGCTAGTAAGGTTGCCCTAGAAGAGGCAGAGGCAAAGATTGGTACCATCGAGGAAGCACGGGAGACAAAGCAGGCTGAACTCGACGCGTGCCGGGTGGAAAGGGCAGGCCTGGAGAAGGAAGCAAAAAAACTTCAAGCCGAAATCCAGAAGATGGCAAAGAAGGAGCCTCAACTGAAAAACAGTCTTTCTGGAGCTAGGGAGAAGGCAGATGAGGCGAGATCTTCCATGGCATCAGCTCAATCACAAGGTCAGGTTTTGACTGCACTTATGAGATTGAAAGAGTCTGGAAGAATAGAGGGTTTCCACGGCCGCCTCGGAAATCTGGGAACCATTGACAATAAGTATGACATCGCAGTTTCAACCGCCTGCCCAGCGTTGGAAAACATGGTTGTTGATTCAGTAGAGGTCGGCCAGCAATGCATTGAGTATCTTCGAAAAACTAACCTTGGCCGCGCAAACTTCATCTGTCTGGACAAATTGCCGAAGAAGGACTTGTCTCGTATCAATACGCCCGAAAATGCACCCCGCCTATTCGATTTGATCAAGCCAAAGTCACCCGAGTTCGCACCGGCATTTCACAGCGTTCTCCAGAATACCTTGGTGGCGAATAATCTCCAGCAGGCAAATCGTATCGCATATGGTGCCCAAAGATGGAGGGTGGTCACTCTCGAAGGTCAGCTCATCGATAAATCTGGTGCCATGACTGGAGGTGGCACGGTGGCCTCAAAAGGCCGAATGTCCAGTAAATTACCGGCGCAAATGTCCAAGGATGCGATTCAAAAGCTAGAACAAGACAGAGATACACTAGAAAAGGCGTATGCGGACTTTCAGGACGAGCTGCGTAAACTTCAGTCTGACCTTCGGGACACCAACGAGCGGATACCTGAACTCGATGTCACTATGTCAAAGATAGAACTAGAGATTAAATCTTCCGTTCAACACATAGCCGATGCGAAACAGAGGATCACGGAGTTGGCAAAGGAGAAGGGTGCTTCAGCTACAGACAAGACTCGCGTCACTGCGCTGGAAAAGAATATTAAGAGTCTAGAAAAAGAGATTGAACAGCTCCAGACCGAGACGGCAGAAGTAGAAGAGGAGATCCAGTCTCTCCAGGACAAAATCATGGAAGTCGGTGGTATCAAGCTCAGAAGCCAGAAATCGGTAGTTGATGGAATCCGGGAACAGCTAGAGACTCTCGGCGAACAGATTTCGGCCGCAGATCTGGGTAGGACAAAATCGGAGAAGACGAAGAAGAAGGCCGAAAAGACCATCGCGTCAGCAGAGGAGGAGTTGGAAAGTAATGAAATTGAGCTTGAGGGGATACGGGAGGATATGAAGGCGCACGAGAAAAATGCGAGGGAGAACCAGGAGAAGGCGGATGAGGCGCAAGCTGTAGGTTCAATGATAGTATCTGTGGAATCCATACTAACGTCTGCATATATAGTATCTCGAGACGAAGAAGGACGAACTGGCTGCGTTTAAGGAAGACCTCGACGAAAAATTGGCGGAGCTAAATAAGACCCGCGCTGCCGAGATCGAGATGAAAAACAAACTGGAAGAGCACCAGAAGGTACTCGCAGAGAACCAGAAGCGGTCTAGACACTGGCAAGCAGAGCTCGGGAAGCTTCAGCTACAGAATATCCAGTGAGCTCCTTTGCCCCCTTCCCTCACAACATGCGCTAACAAACCCAGGGACCTGGGCGGAGAAGAAACCGATGAACCCCACGAGACCCTCCCCATCTACACCGAAGACGAGCTCGCAGACATGGACAAAGTCAATCTACAAAGCCAAATCGCCGTACTTGAAGAGAAAATCAAAGACATCAATATCGACCTCTCAGTGCTTGCCGAGTACCGTCGTCGCGTCGAGGAACACACAACCCGCAACAACGACTTGCAGGACGCAGTCGTGAACCGCGATGCCGTCAAGCACCGTCTCGACGACCTCCGCAAACGCCGTCTCGACGAGTTCATGGAGGGGTTCAACACCATCTCCCTCCGGCTTAAGGAAATGTACCAAATGATCACGATGGGTGGAAATGCAGAGCTCGAGCTCGTAGATTCTCTTGACCCCTTCTCGGAGGGAATCCTGTTCTCGGTCATGCCCCCCAAGAAGAGCTGGAAGAATATTTCAAACTTGTCCGGGGGTGAGAAGACGCTGTCGAGTCTGGCGCTGGTCTTTGCGCTGCATCATTACAAACCCACGCCGCTGTACGTCATGGATGAAATCGATGCTGCGCTAGATTTTAGGAATGTTAGTATTGTCGCGAGCTACATTAAGGAGAGGACAAAGAATGCGCAGTTTATTGTTATCTCGCTAAGAAATAATATGTTCGAGCTTGCGGCGAGGCTGGTGGGGGTTTACAAGGTTAATCATATGGTATGTTCACTACAAGCATTCGTGCCCCCCCTCAACACACTTTGGATGGTGGCTGACTGATGATGGTTGGGGCATAGACCAAGAGCGTGACGATCGAGAACCAAACATATCTTGCGACAAGTTCTTGATTGTAGCCTATTTTCTTTGGGTTTTCTAAGTAGTCCTATCGGTATATTCTGGTGTTCACTTTCTAGGTGTAGGGGACTTGGTTGGTTTCGTTATGTTTGACGTTTTATTTAAGATGATGACGATTGCTATGATTACTTCTACATACTACCTACTATCCATCTGCGTATATTTATATATACCACGCATACCTTTGTTGGTGGTTGAAGTCGATGATGAAGTCGATACGTCTTGTTTTATGGCATTATAGCGATATGATTGCTGAGAGAACGTGCGGGTCGTGGTCTAATTGCCACTGATACCCACTGTCCTGCTCGATTGATGGGCTCGAGGGCACTCTGTAGGCTGTAAAGTGCGTGAGTTGGTTTGGTTGCCGTCTGAAATCCAAAGGGCATTGGCGATGGGGAAGGGGCCTGTCCAGGGGAATACGTAGTTCGTGGTAACCACTATTGGTGAGTGAGCGAGTGAATGGGCCTCCTCCCCGGACTCCATTTTACTGTTTGAATCACCGGTTGCTATAGCTGCGAGAGCGACGGCTGGAATGCATGTGCTTGTGTAATCCCCACGGTGCAATTTGTTGTGGCGTTCCTCTTGTATCCAGGGTGCTTGACGTTATGATGATTACTGCTGAGTGAACGAGGAGGGACTGGCCATCTCCGCATCCCCGCTTTCGAACTATAGAAACTTTATTTCAAGTCGACGTTGATGCCCCAGAACCGAACGAACCTGCAGAGGAGGGGGGGGGTTATGACGATGGGATGATGAGTCGAGGCCGAAGTAAGAAACCCCCTTGTCATGAACCTTAAGTAGAATCAGCTGAAAGAATCGAGTAACGGTCAGCTGACGAATGCACAGTTGAGTTACTCACGATAGCTTTCGTCATAGTGAACTCTATGTGAGAACAGTTGAGGTCTAGGATAGTGATTTGGTCCTCAATTGCCCCAACTGAGTGTAATTATTTGCGGACCGCTAGAAATCCTCGGTCTGCTGACCATGGGCGAACCCACTCCGTCATACTGTATGAATATTGATTGCTTCATGTCCATGTTTTCACCTACAACACTCACTATCACTCGCTGAGCGGCTACATCTCGAAGTTATTGCTTCCAAGGTGCCCGTTCCCCTTGAACGAACGAAGGATATTTCTTTGACGGGCTGTCGAATAGAACTGGTCTGGACTCGCTAGCGGAGATGTACCAAACCTTCATATCTATCAGAGGAACCTAAATTCATAAACTCCAGCGCCCGAGGGATACTCGAGTCCAAAGAGAAGGAATGAATGAGCCGGCCAGAGTGATATCGATGTGAATCAAATATGAAATACCTGGAAGAAATGAGTGAACCTATCTCATGGGGATTCCTTTCGCAATTGAACATACAGTATTTAATCGAGCCGGCTCACTTCGCCCCGGGACCAAAACTCTCGCACGCACCAACTGACGGAAAACAGTAAGGTCGGCCCAGTAGCCCAATTCCCAATGAAGCATCGTCGAAGACCCGAAACCTAATCACCCCGCGCATCGTGAGGTTTCCTGGCTCCGAGGTCACTCTGTAAACGTTTACAAAAGGGCAGGGGTACCCACACCGCAACTCTTTTTGATTTTCTTTCGAATTTCTTTTCTCTCTTTACAGATCAATATGTCCAACGTTTCGATTCAAAACCCACAACCGGAGGATGTGAACTATAAGCTGCGGGGCGACCTCGCCGACGACGACTCCTCCCAGGCCGAATCAACAGCCCCGCTTGATATTCATAGATGGAATGTCGTGCATAGATGGAGGGGGAAGAAGCTGCGGTTTTGGTATATGTTGCTGGTTGCTTGGCCTGGTAGGGTGCTGATCCATCCGAATAGGATTATTGTGCTTGCTTGCGTGAGCTTTTGCTTCTTTGGGTATGACCAAGGAATGACAGCAGGTGTTAATGCTTCAAATCGTATGTATGATAAGCTTGGTGACCTGTTATTGGAGCTGACAGGTGAAGATTATGTCAAACTGATGGGATACGGCTACGTCGACGAGAAAAACGAACCGCAGGTTACGAATGGATTACTGGAGGGTGTGTAGTCTTGTTCTCTTAGCAGTTTCGTGCGTCTTTAATGTGCTGACCGCCGTTCCCTACAATAGGTGGAATCGTAGCTATCTATTATTTCGGTACTTTTGCCTGTCGATGGATGGATTTTTTTGGTGTTGACTCTCATCTAAGGAACCTTGATCGGTTGTTTCCTCGGCGGTTGGGCTGGTGACAAGTACGGCCGGATTAAAGGAATCGCCTTCGGGGCGGCCTTCGCAATTGTTGGCGCGGCGCTACAATGCTCAGCGCTGAATGTTCCGTGGATGTTGATAGCTAGAATTGTTAATGGGATTGGAACTGGTATCCTTAACTCTGTCGTTCCTGTTTGGGTATGTGTTAGAGTGCTTGTGTCTGCCCAGTTTGCTGCGCTAATACACTGGATTAGGCCACAGAGGTAGCAGATCACTCTTCCCGCGGACAGATGATCTCTATCGAGTTTACTTCCAACATCTTTGGCGTGGTTATTGCGTATTGGCTTGCTGTAAGTCCGCCGCCCATCCTATCACTCAAGTGTTATTTTTGCGCTCGCTAACAATGTATAATAGTATGGTCTCTCGTTTGTCGACAACGGCAACGCCCAAGTTCGTTGGCGATTCCCCATCGCATTCCAGATCCTCCCCTTGACAATCCTCCTCTCGGTAGTCTGGTTCTTCCCCGAATCTCCTCGTTGGCTCGCCAAAGAGCACAAGGACGAGGAAGCGAGATATATTCTTGCTGCTCTCCGTGGGGGTGATTGGGAATCTACCCAGGAGGAGTTTAAAGAGATTGTGGCTGCTGTGAGAGCGGAGAAACGCTTCATGCAGACCAACGGGCCGACTAATTACATGTCAATGATCTTTGGCACCGGCAAAGGAGGGATGCATATCACTCGTCGGACATACCTTATCATTTGGCTACAAGTTATCCAGGAATGGGTGGGAGTTGCTGGAGTTACGGTGTATGCCCCAGTCATGTTTAGGGCTGCTGGTAGGCTATTCTCCTTCAAGGCTGAGGAGGTGTAGTGCTGATAAGACGGCGAAATAGGTTTCTCGGCTCAGATGGCAAATTTGATCGCTGGGTGTAATAACGTGAGTGTGAATTATCTTTAAGACTTTGGAAGGATAATTGACAAGCGTTAGATCACTTACTGTTTAAGCACACTTATTCCGGTTTTTATCCTAGATAAATACGGCAGACGAAAAATCTTATACGTCGGTGCAGTTCTCCAGGCCGTTGCGATGGCTGCAGCTGGCGGACTCTCCAAAGCATCTGAAGACGGTGGTGGCCCTGCGTACGGACAGGGTGCTACGGCCTGTATCTTTATCTTCACGTTCGTTTTCGGTGCATCCTGGGTATGTAGCCCGTTCCTGAAATACAAGCCACGATGACTTTGTTGCTAACTAATAGCCAACAGCTGTGTATTCCCTGGGTATACCAAACCGAAATCTTCCCCCTCGAAGTCCGTGTCAAAGGCAGTGCCTTTGGCGTCGTCGGATGGTCCATCGGCAACGGCTGGCTCACTCTTCTGTGTCCTATTATGTTTCAATCGATCGGACCGTGGACTCTTGTGGTATTCGCAGCTTGCAGCTTGTCAACACTGCCAATGGTGTACTGTCTCTACCCAGAAACCAACCAGCGGAAGCTTGAGGATATTGAACATCTCTTCAACATCAAAAGCCCGTGGAACTGGGATGCCGAAAGAAACTATGCCCGCCACATGGCCGACAAGGCAGCAAATATTGCCCTCGAACTTTCTGAGGACGGCAAAGGTATTGCTATGGATGACATCTTCGAAGTTCCATCAAAGCAAGACTAACGTTTTCGTGTCGTATCCGTCTCGGTTAATCAAGGTTTTTCATGACAAAGAGTGCAGTGGCTGGCTGCTGATTTTTCGTTGCTGATTTGTGTCTGCAGTTGAAGATTTAAACGACTTTTATGATTTATGCATATATGGTTGCATGCTTGGTGCTTATTTGAAATTTCGTGCGCACGTGATTTCATTTGCTTGGAGATGGAAATGCTACGGCCTCGCTGTGTGCGTGGGTTGTTTGGACTTGTTATTCGTATGTACAACCTGGTGTTTTTGATTTTATAGGAGATATCAATTGAAGAGGGCCGTCTCTACTCACCTAATCTTGTTTCTTGTAAGACCCTTGATGCGGAGCGTAGCGCCATTGTTTGAATGGCGAGTATTGTGAACTTGGGGTGGGTATTATGGGGGTGTAAAGTGGACAAAGTACCATTTCACGACGTCATACATGGAATTAGTGGAATTGGGTAAATTCATGTGCACCAACACCCAATTCTGCCAATTACATGTACAACATTGTGAATTTAATGATATTGTAGCATGATGTTGTATATAGCTGACAATGTCATGCATGAACTTGTGGAATTTAGTGCTGGTGTACATGAATAAGGACTTTTGGAATCTGATGCACATTAAATGCTGAATCTCCTAAATCATGCAAGATCCAGTATCTGATGCACATCAAGTTCCAAAATTCCTAATTCATGTGCATAAACACAGAATTCCACTAGTTGGTACATTATGTGGTGCTAAGCTGATGTGGTGTATAACTGGTGTGCATAAAGTTAGCCAATTCCATTAATTTCATGCACAACATTGTTGAAATGGTATTTGACCACTTTATCGCACTATAGTTGGCGGGATTTGGGAACATTTGGAAACAAAGTGAAAGCAGTGAAAAAGTGGCGGAACGTCACTGAAATAAGACATTACCTAGCCGTCGGCAGGTTATGGTTGAACATCCAAGGCCAACCTCGGTCGCCGCTCCATATAGGACTGCATAGTCTGTCAGACGGCTTGGATACGGCATTGCGTAGCCGAGAAAAAGTCGCATGATAGACTAAGGACTGCACGCTTCCTCCTATACTAATATTATTGATAGCGAGACAAACAATCGATCTTAGATATCAAGCACTCCTAAGACTAAGTTTGAAGAGATTTTAGCCTTACTATGTATGACTCGATATTCAATTTCGTGTTCACGCACATGTTTATGAACGACCCTTCTTATTTCGCGAGTTTTTGCTGATAGTGCAGAGAGCATCTAGCGTTTAACTAACGACCCGATCCGGATCCAGGCGAACTATTCGCCACTTCGCTATATCGACGCGCTGCCTCGTTCGCTTTAACACTTTAGCTCTGAGCATAGCCGGGTTCTGCATCAAAACTTGTAACTACAAGTGCTATCTCTTTACGAAGTTCCTACATCAGAAATACTGCAACAGTTGCCATGCTCCTGACAGATGGTGCTCAGCTGGAGGCGAATACCGAAGCTTCAGAGGTTGGCGTCGGTTGTGCAGACACTTCTGTCAATCGCCGCAATCGGTAGAAAATTGGCTACTGTGGTAGGTATGTGTGAAATCGATCAGTTATTTTGGTACGCCAGTTCACAACTAAGCACTCGTGCATGCCGATTTCTGGAATGTCTTTGGTCACTTGGAACGAACGTCTTTCATTATTCAAATCCAAATAATCCACAAGCTCAGATAACTCGCTCAAAACATTATCCTCCGGCCACCAAACAATAAATACTGAAAAAAAAAGCAGTGTGCGTACTCTCATTATACTGACAAATGGGACCCTCAAGGAACTCAACACTTCATCCCATCGAACAAGCTGTTTCCACTAAGAGTCACTGGCCGTCCATTAAAAAGACAGGTACTATCTCCCGTATTTATACGAACAAACTCCTCCTCCGATGTATGCGGCGACTGTGATGAGTGCTCCGTTCCCTTGACTGTATTAGAGTTCGTTCCCCCTTTTGTTCCGTCCCTCGCCTTTTTGTTGGCATTGTTGGCATTGTTGGCATTTCCTCTCTGGTTGCCAGTGATGGGGTTATTTTTGAACGGGTTAAGGTCGTTATACTTCTTGCCAGCAGCAGGTTCGGCGTCCGCCTCACGCTTCACCATCCGTGTGGATTCGCGGTTTCCTCGGAACGCAGGACGCGGCTTCTTTAGATTCTTGTTGTGTACCGGATACCCGTTAATTTCTACCGGCATGCCGTTGTAAATGACAAAACTCTTTCCCAGATCTTGAAGCTCGAGCTCCTCTACCTCTTCCTGGTGGTGGACTTCGGGCACCTCGTAGATGGGCTCTGGCTCGGGAGCTAGGGCAGTAGCAGGATCTTCCAACGCTACCTCTTCGTACTCGACTTCTCCGGGGGGCGGGGCAGAGGTCTTTCGTCGTCCGGAGACACCAGGAACGTCGAACATTCCGAGACCGAGCTTGCTCCTTACGTCCCCACGCTTCTGAAGCGTAGTTCCCGGCGCAAACTTTGAGATATCGAGGGCTTTTCCGGTAACGTCGCCTTCAACAGCCATTGGAACCCCGTTGACAACCATGTAAGCATTTCCGTTCCAAGGTTGCTTCTGTGCCTGCTTCGGCTGCTGCAGTGCGTTTGCCTGTGCCAGTTGAGGAGCCATGACAGCCGGAAGCGCATTTGCGGCTGCAGCGGGTGCTCCCGGAGGTACTTGCATTAGGGCCGGGTGCTGGTCCTTTGGCGCTGCAAGTCCCATACCAATCTCCGGGGACTTCAGGTGCTTGCGGACCACGTTCTCGTCAACATTTGGATCGTCGAGGAACTGAAGACCTAGCTTCTTCTTTAGGAGACCACGCTTCTGAAGGTTCTCCTCGAGCTCTTCGGCGGGCGGGTTGATAGGTTGCCCGGTGTGCGGGTCGACTGGAACACCGTTGAAAAGGGCGACAGAGTTGGAGGCGGCCATGCGTGTGATATCATTGCGATTTTGGGACTCCTTAGCTTGCTTTTGGCCCTTGATGCCGGGGATTTCGGCTTCAGCCTTCTTGGAGGGGGAGCGGGGAGGGGGAGGGGGAGTGATATTCTGAGGTTCCTGGGACGGCTGGGATGGGTTGAATTTGTCGCCGACCTTGCCTGGTTTGAAGGGGCGAACTGAGTCACCCCAGGAGCCGAAGATGGGCTTGATGGGTTCGGCGATCGGTGCAGGGGTGGCGGCAGGAGTAGGTGCAGCAAAGGCTAGCGGGAGCGCTAGGAGTAGAATGTTGAGGGGGAGCATTGCGGCAGCAATGATATTAGGTGGTATTACTATTAGGGGTGTGAATAGGCGGTCAGAACTGTTCTCATGACGGGGGTGAAGGCGGTATAAAAACTTCTAGATTGGCAGGCTTTGGATTTGGAGATTGAGATAGACGGGGGCTTGCTCGAAGGAAGTTGAGATCGATGTTGGAGAGGATGTCAGAGGTTTTTGGATCTAGACCACCGGTGCATGAATTTCTCTCCTGAAATAACTAGCTGCTTCGGAGTTTGAAGGAGTATTCTGGGAATGCTTATGCTCTGGAGTTCTTATCTCTTGATGTCGGACATGAGACCTTCGCGGGATCAATTCGAAGAGTGGCATCTGTTGGGACGGATTCACTTGAGAGCAGTCTGATTTAGACCTAAAGTTAAGCTTGATTATATCTAAAAAGATACCAGGTGCTATGTTAGGAAGAGAGTTTCTGATAGTGGCACTTCCCTCCGGGGTGAAGGGACCAAGAAGTGGAAAATATATGGGCGAATGCGATTCCAAACACTACGTCTTCTTGGAACTAAAACCTACTTCGCCCCACTATCCCGTGGTACCTGGCGTAAATAAATTCCCCTCAGGTCCAGACCCAACTAGTGTAAACTTAGATCTGCACCACCGCCCGCAACCAACTGATGTAATTTGTTTCCAACAGCGTATGTCTGGAGTATTCCGGCAAACTTCTGCTCCAGCCACCTGATCCACAACAGAAATCCTGCTGTTTGCTCAACCTGTTTGTATGGAAAAATCGAAGCATCTCTTCAATGAGATGTTCGAGGTCCGCCAAGCCAAGGCTAGGCTACCTGCATTAGTGATGAGCTTAAACTCACCTCACCTCTTCCTCCCACATGGCCAGTAACCAATCCCCGTCTCGAGGCCTCAACTTCCCCTATCTCCCTGCACTGCTTCTCCTTCTCTCGGAATTTTCAGAACTAGTTCTAACCTCCCCACGCATCCGCCTCCTCGAAGCCTCTATCTGTCGCTCCCACTTCCTCGCGCACAACCCTTCGGTCTTAAACCCCGACGGCAGCATCGATGAGTCCCTCTGCAAGCTAGATGCGATACAGGCGCGCCTTGCGCACATTCGTGGATGGCAAGTGTTCTTCGAAGCGATCCCGGTGATGCTGCTGGCAGTTCCCTGGGGCGCTCTCGCGGATCGTGTCGGCAGGAAACGGGTGCTGGCGATTAACTTTGTCGGATGCTTGATGCATGTTTTTTGGTTCCTGTTAGTTTGTGGGTTTTCTAGTCCACGGAGAGGAAAGCGCTGATGGGGACAGGTCATCCGGGGAGTACGATGGCCGTAGAGTGGGTGTGGGTTTCGGCGTTGGCATTCGTGCTTGGAGGAGGGCCGAGGACAGCTTCGGTGCTGATACTGGCTCTAGTTAATGATACCTCGCCAGAAACGGAGAGGTAAGTAACGACCATTTTGAGGGGGAAGGAGAGATACTGATATGATAACAGGAGTGAACGCTTTTATTACACGTACTCGGCGTATCTAGTCACGGAGTTGGTTGCGATGCCGATTGCGTCGCTCTTGATGGAGAGGTCGATCCTGCTGCCGTTTGTATTTGCCCTACTTACGCTTGGGGCTTGTTTCCCCGTACTAGCAGCCGTGCGGGGTGTTGTTTGGAAGCAGGAGGAAGACAGTCACCGCCCAAGTAGAGAGGAGGAAGATGGAGACGGAGCTACGGCGGGTCTTCTGAATGAAGTGGGTGAAGAGCACACAATTTTGCCAAAGAGGACAGCCACAACTCTCACCAACGCATTCCGCTATCTCCGCTACGAATTCTTCCAGGCCATATCTGACACTAACATCCTCCTCGTGCTACTCGGCCACTTTATCTGCCCCGTCCGCCAGGAGCTCGTATTCCAGATCTTAATCCCATATACGTCCAAGCGCTTCTTCCTACCCATCTCAAAATCTGGTCTTCTCCTGTCTATCGTTGCTTCAACCAACCTTCTAATCTTCCTCTTCGTCCTTCCGTCCCTAACCCGATTTCTCCGACGTAGTTTACCATCAAGCCATGTTGACACCCTTACGGCTTCATATTCGTCCCTCATTCTCGCCTTCGGATGTCTTGCGATTGGGCTATCTGCGGTCTTTCCGCTGCTTTTGGTATCAACTGTAGTGTTTGCAGCTGGGTTTGGGATTCGGCTGGGGTTGTTGAGTCTCCTGACATCGCTGGTAGACCCGGCGAAGGTTGGGAGGGTTTATACGCTTGTCACGGTTGTTGAAGGGGCGGGGGAGATGGTGAGTGCTCCAGTGCTGCAGGGGTTGTGGGCATGGGGATTGGAGAACGGTGGGATCTGGAGGGGTGCGCCGTGGATATCTGGTGCAGTTATTTATGCTGCGGGGTGGTGGTGGATTGGTAGGGTGAGAGTGAAGGCGGAATGGAGGGAAGGCTGATATAACAATGTTTTTTGGCTTTATACCGTTGATAGTGGCATGATACTTAGAGGCAGTTTTGAAATGTGATAGATGTTTTATTTTCTGTTAAGGACTCGGTGATATGTTCGCGGGAGCCCACATTATTGCCATCGCTTGACTGTGGTACCGTATACTGGGCGTAGTCCCTGGGGGTTGGGGCAAACGGTGTTCGGCACAGGCCTTCAAATCTTGTGTGGTCGGTGTTAGGGGACTCGTTACCTGACCCGAACCTCTCATTGCATCTGCTGGTCACTGACAGGGGTTAAGCTGCCTCGTCGGCGGTCGTCTAGTACCATAGCGAGAAGAGGGTGCTCTAGTATAACTACCCATCTACCCTGCTTGAAATGTACATGTTTTGAACCTATGAACTCAGAGAAGGTTGATGTTTACAGTTCAACCCTAACCTAACCCTAACTTTTACTTGATCTCATTCGATCAAAGTACGAATCACGCCATGACTTACACACGAGAAAACGGTGGGTTCGATGTAATGTGATGTGAATGTACTCAAACAAGTCAGAAAGTTAGAACTTTTTTTCGTAATCTTGATAACGTCGACAAGGAAATGACTGACGAGCGCCAATCGCACATGAGAAAAAAACAATTCTTCCAAAATTCCCCCAATTCATCACGAAACAAAACATGCAACTCCAGGTATCATGGTACAGGAAGGAAAAACACAACCCTCAGGATGCACATTCCTCACAGGAATCACAGAACGGCAAAAATGAGTGCAAGAAAAACAGGAAAATCAAGAAAACACAAAGCCAATATTCACTTGCTTAGTCCGTCCATCATAATCATACAGTCCCAGTTAGCCCGTTCCATCCAAGTCCCACTTCCCCTACTCCCTCTCCCCCTCTCCTTCTCCTTGCGCAACACAATTACCGGAACCATCGCTGAGAAACACAAAATGTCATATCGTCATATTCGAAAAAGGAGTAGTCGTAGCATCATTAAACATCGATAAAGGTGATTCCCGGCCGGCCGCTTGAGTAAATCCCATTGTCTCTCCCTCCCATGCCATGTCATCCCCACCATCACCCCGTCCATCCATCCATCCCCTTATGGTATGTGTCGCTCCAAATAAACCAAATCAAACCAAATCAAACCAAAAAACCCCTGTACTCCAGATTTCGCCAACTTTTTTTCCGGTTTCTTCGAGCGATCGATCGTCATACGCCTTAGCGTATTGCCGTTCCGCCTTCGCGTACAAGAATCCGAAAAGCCTGACAAGAAAATCTCCCCGTTGATCGTAAACCGCGTACATCCGCCGTTTCATGACCGACCACCACACGGCCCTACTTCATCTCAGCTTCACAACTTCTGGAACACTTACCGTGCCATTCATAATCTGCCCCATATCCGGTTCTGTCACAAACGGAAACGTGCATCTATGGATTGCTTAGCAGTTCAGGCTTAATGTAGATGTCCTCACCACCCAGTCCCAAAATACTGGGGTCTCGCTCCAAAGTAGTGAGTCCGAACATCTCCAATTGGTCTTGTGAAAACATAAAGTCTTCTCCTTGTCCACTGGCCGGAGAGAAGTTTTCTGACGAATAATCGCTTCCAGTACCCAATTTTTCATTGTCGCTTCCGGGCCGCGGAAGACCAAAGTCCGAATAATCAATTTCCCGAGGCAGGTAGTCTTCATCAGGCAGTGAGCTAGAGGAGTAGGAATTGCGCTTGCTTCCGGATCCAACGAATTTCGAAGTGAAGTTTTCAAACTCGTAAAATTCTGGAGGCGATGTTGGAGGTGTGTAGTCGGGCGAGTTTAAAGTACGAGACATGAGTTCAGGAGACTCTTCTTTTATTGAACGAGCTGCGGAAGACGCCGACGAGTCGTACTGCTCGAAATTGGGCGAATCTGGAGGTGGACTACTGTTATCCAGGGCCGGCGGTGTACGGGGATCCGAGACATCTGACCCTGAGGAGGAGGATGCAGAGGAGGATGAAGGCTCGTGGTCGGAGCCCTTGCTATTCTTTGCCGATTCGGCTCCATCCTCGTTAAGAGGCTTCTTCCTAGGCCTACCGCGTTTCGCAACCTTCTTGACTATGCCCTCAAATGCTCCAATGCACATTCCTCGCTGACGATGTCTAGTCAATGCATCGTGCCTGGCAAAGGAGTTCCCGCACAGGCAAGGATATGGTTTAATCCCGGTGTGAATCTTAGAATGCCGTTTAAGATCATGTTGCCGTACAAAACACTTCTTGCAGACTTCGCATCGGTATTGGCGATCTCCAAGATGGGTTTGGACGTGAGATTTGATGTTTTCCTTGCGACCAAAGCGTTTTTCGCAGTCCGGGTACTTGCAAACCCATTTCCCATCAGATGCTTCGGGACCAGCGATGAAGCTCGCAATCTCTTCCATGCTAATTCCAGTGCTCTTCGCTCCCATTGGCTGTGGTGTTGTTTCACCACGCTCTCGGCGCTGTGGTCTTACCGCAGAAGTATCGAAAGAAGTATTCTCCAGAAGAGGTGGCACTTTGATCATCGAGCCATTCTCTGTGAAAGATTCCTCGGGGACAGTCGACATGTTATTCTCAAACAAACCTGCATGCTGAAGGCCAGGGGACTGCTGAGCTGGAGGAAATGTAGGCGATGCCATACCAGATCGCGGAGAATAGTAAGATTCAACGTCATTCTCAAATGGCATGTTCAAGGTTGCTAAGTTGACAAAGTTGGGATGAAGAGGAGCAAGATCGAAAGTGCTGACGCACTGCATGTGGGCACTATGAGGAGGAGTTGGAAGATCCTGGGGAAATGTATGGGATCGCCCCATCGATTCTATGTCAAACGTAGAATTCTGTGGTGCAGAGCCTCGACGAATGACCGGTCCTTGAGTAAGCAATGGAGATGTGTCAAATGAAAATAAGTCGTCAATCATTTTGGTTGCGTCATCTTGCTGTGCTTGCATAAAGTCTGGGTATTGGTTTTGGGCAGAATCTTCTGCGATAATTAGCCTGCGAATGGAAACAATAGACCTTAGAAGAGGAAGACACGTACTTGTTTCTTCTTGAAGCAATGTTCTTGATTTTTGAGGCAGCGGTTGCAAAAAGAAATTGTTGTTGATTGTATTTGAAATTTGCCTTCGTCGATCATTGCCCACATCCATCTCGCTTCCACCATTGTTCAGAGTGTTTGCCTGATAGAACTTGTAATCGTCAGATATGTTTCCCTGGACTGAAGCCGAAGCTATGGACATAAGAACATTGTCCGGTACTGATAGGTGTCGGCGATGCTGCTGCTTCCGAGGTGCTCCACGGTGGGTTGTGCTTGGTGTATTCTGGCGCGAAGTAGTTGGTCGTTGAATTCGTCGTTGTGGATCCTGTTTGGCCTCGAGGATTGGGTTCTCGGAGGCACCGGTTAGTCGTCGTTGGATTCGAGATTTCGGTGACTGCAGCATAGTGAATGTGGACTTTGATTCGACTCTAGCGGTGTTCGTCCTGCGACTAGAGTTTGACCAATGGGTTAATGCTGGAAATTCCACGATCCATTGAGAAGAGCGAATACCTGATGGATAGCGAGGACTTGCCGACGTGGCTTAAGCCAACAGCTCGCTGAACGCGACAGCAAGCTTAAGAAAGCAGCCTTAAGTCTTTGAGCCGAACCTGATTTATGACGCTTTGCGGCACTCAGCAAGAAGTGTATATTTGTTTGTCGCTACAGGTCGTGTTTATCGTACGAGCAAAGAGATGCGTGTCGTTATTTGAAGACGCGAATGGTAAATTGAATTGCAGCTTGTTGGCAAGAAGAAATTGGCAATGGGAAATGAAGAGAAAGGAAGTGAGGAGTGAGGGTTGATGATTTGCTTTGAAGCAAGATGGAATATGGAGCAGTATGTATGGTATGGGTATGGTATGAGAGGTATATGGCTACCGCCAAGGGGAGGAAGAGACACAATAACGGCAATCGGGTCTCATGCGAGGCGGCATCTTGATGCAGGAATATGTTTTGGCACAACAAGGGACGCTACGGACGTCGCCAGGGCAACGTACGTCAACAACACCGTGGATTGTCTCGAGCCCGACAGAAAATGGGCATTGTTTAGTCATTGGCTATCATGTGATTTAGTTCAAACAATCAACACACCATTTGACTAGCGCCGTGTCAGCTTGTTGACTAAGGCGGGGACGAGACAAACCTGTGGACGTCATTCCGCTGTTGCTGACCCAGCCTCGATATAGCTAGCTTCAATCTTACGCCAAGCCCACACTAGAGTTGAGTACCGCAATGCTTGTGACTGCTTCAGCCAAGACAGCGTTCCCACACGAAAACTCCTTCAACAAACTTCTCAAGATCCCAAGCAAGTGTTCTTGACAATTCAACCAACATCAAAGGTATGCCTTTGTCATCTTCGTCTAGCATGAGAGGCAGATACTAATTGTTCTCGTACAGAAGCATCTTTTGCTGAGCTGTGGTTGATCGCCGAAGATGCAGATTTTCGTAAAGACCCTCACGGGCAAGACCATCACCCTTGAGGTCGAGTCCTCTGACACCATCGACAATGTCAAATCCAAGATCCGTACGTCTTTCCTTGCGACTTTCGAGCTCGATGCAAAATCAACAGCCAACTGATGGAAATGTGGTGAATAGAGGACAAAGAGGGAATTCCCCCGGACCAGCAGCGTCTAATCTTCGCTGGAAAGCAGCTTGAAGACGGCCGCACCCTTTCGGACTACAACATCCAGAAGGAGTCTACCCTCCACTTGGTGCTCCGCCTCCGTGGTGGTGCCAAGAAGCGCAAGAAGAAGGTCTACACCACTCCCAAGAAGATCAAGCACAAGCGCAAGAAGTCAGTATTTTCAATCTACCAAGACGTGTTCGGAAAGGCGCTAATCGATCGATAGGACCAAGCTCGCTGTCCTCAAGTACTATAAGGTTGACGGTGATGGCAAGATTGAACGTCTCCGCCGCGAGTGCCCCCAGGAGGGCGTATGTCTATCCCTTTATATTACCATTTGAACTCTACTGATGAACCGATAGTGTGGTGCCGGTGTCTTCATGGCTGCCATGCACAACCGCCAGTACTGCGGAAGATGCCATCTCACCTACGTTTTCGAGGAGTCGTAGATGCGTCGGTCTGTTCGAGCGAATATATGTCTACAGTGTCTCGACGGTTTAACGAGGGGCTGCGGGATATATAGAAGTAATAAATGTCTTGTTAAAAGGGGAAACATTGATACCAATTCTGTGATTACTCACCGGCAACAACGTGATTGATAACCAACGTGACAAAAGAGAGGCAGGTTCATTTGAATTCAAGTAACGCCCAATAATCCAGATCGTTCAGTCCGAGCAAACACGTGCTCATACCTCCCTGAGTGGAGGATGCTGGGTTCAAGTTTAAGCTACGCCTATCAGTTAGATCTGGTGAATGGCAGTTTCAACCACAGCTCAAAAGTTCCACCCAGAGAATCCAATGCGTCGGAAAGCACCAAAGAAGTATCATTTCCGATATTATTACAACCAACACTCACAATTACAGCTTGTCGCTAGTTCCGACAGTCGCCCGTTTCACCACAATCACTTTACGCAGTGCATCGCTAAGCGCGATCTGGCATTCCTTGGCGTTTCGACTGCTATGTAGGCGTGAAACCAGCCATCAGGGCCTATACGCGAGCCATTATAGTATTCTAGAATCGCAGGTGTCACTAGCAATTTTTACTGTATTCTTCTTCTAAGGCTTATAGCGCCAGCCAAGGCTGCATGATCAGCTGTTGGGATTGGTACTGAACTTCCTATAGTTACAGGACGTCTCCTGTTAACGTCCCAACTTTGACTTCCTTCTGTCCAGCCGATGGACTCTAGATTGTTGAACGGCGTTCCCAATCTAGATCTTGTTTCAACGTCGGGAAGAAACTTAGGGGTTGCCAATGCTGCGGATACTTCTCCCTCAATCCGAGATAAAACTAGTTATGGCAGCACTAGCTATATGTATCTTCACTGTCCCCCTCTGGCTCTCTGTCGTTATTCACGCACTCACCACCAGACGTTGTGCGGACCATCTATTCTCCTTCTCGACGAAGTGTCGTTCCTTTCTCTTTTCTCCTTTAATCGTACATATCTCCGCTGCAGGTCTTTGGTCACAATTTTTACCTCTGTATTTATTTATTTGCAAACATGAAGTTTTTAACGGCGATACTGTTTGCAATGCTGTTGACAGCAGTTACTGCTATACCCCAACCTCGGCCGCAGGATGATGGTATGATTACAACCTGAGATTCTGCATAATGAGATAGATGTTGACTACAATGAAGCCAACAATAACAATGGTGGCGACAACAATGAGCTCGCACTTGACCCCAATAATGTCCAGGATGCGTCTAAAGCCACTGGACAAGAAGGTGGCGACGACCCTGCACAAGCTGATTCTCAGACCGACAACGCAAATTTCATCAACTTCTGCACGGGTAAGACCATCACAAACGGCGCACAGGTCCAGGCAGGCTCCTGCAACGGTATTGTGATGGGCGATATCCCAAGCCAGCAAAACATGGTCTCCTCTATCATCACCTCACCTGGCCCTGGAGAAGATATTGCAGCAGACACGGAATTCTCCGTGAAACTGCAGGTCGCGAATCTGGAGGCTGGAAGCTTTACTAGTAAGCCCTATTCCATCCCCCCTCATTTGTGAGCGAGGCTGATAGCGGCAGATCCCCAGAATACGTACTATGCAGCCCCGCAACAATTAAATAACGGAAATATCGTTGGACATACACATGTGACGATTCAGAAGATCAGCGATACGGACTTTAACCCCGACACGCCGCCGGATGCGGCTAATTTTGCGTTCTTTAAGGGGATTAATAATGCAGATGATGGTGCAGGAAATTTGGAGGCTGTTGTAGATGAAGGATTGCCCGCTGTAAGTGCTCCAATAATGTTCGGCCAGGCAAAGGCTGATGAAAGTTTAGGGGTTCTATCGGGTGTGTACGATGACTTCGAGCAGCAATCATCAGCCCGTCCTTATGCCAGTCGCTCAGAGAGGGGCACAGGATGATTGCCAAAAGTTTTCAGTTGGCCAGGGTGGAAACAATAACAACAATAACAACGACGACGACGAAGATGCTGATGCCGGCGATCAAGGTGCGGGCGACTAGGGCGGAAACCAGAGCGGGGATCAGGGGGGCGACTAGGGCGGCGATCAAGGTGGAATATCGGATACACTGCCGCTGGCGGAGATGCGGCTGCTAGCGACCAAGGTGGAAATCAGGGTGCTAGCGCTGCTGGAGACGACAACCAAAACAACGATACAGCTTAGTTTAGATGCTCTTGACGGGCCGGGGAGTTATTTCGGGGTTTTTACTTGTTTTCATAGACAATACCTTTTTTCGGTGTACTTTGTTCTGTTTGGATCCAACTCATTGTGAGTGGTAGGTCGTCATAGCCCGTACAAACGCGGTGGTTATATCTACAGGGATGTCTGAGGTTGCGCTTCCGCAGGCGATGATGTACAGTCGCGCAATTAAAATAAGTGGACACAGCTTACAATCGGCGCACCCACGAAAATAGCAACAGTTTCCAGAAAGCTTCAACAACGTGATAAGGGAGAGCATTATCTTAGAGAATGTGTTAATATGGCATGTTGGTGCTGGTTGAATGGTCGTTGACAAAGTCGTGATTTTCGTGTGTCCATTATTTTTGTTGCGCGACTGTACTTTACAGGGGTTCGGTTTCATCGCGGGGTTAGGCGTGCATCAGATTTATGCAGGAGATTGTACTCGATACAGGGGGAAAGTATTTTAATGCAGGCGCCACTGCCTATGTGTTTTTTTTAGTGGCTTGGGTATTCAGAGGAGAGGCACCCGAAGCGCAATATGCACTGCTGTACTTTCCCCCTGTATCGAGCAACAGCCGTTCGGACAACCAGTCAGCTGCAGTCGGATTGCGACAATCCGAGTTAGCTAGACGTCGCTTGGAAATGCTTCATCAGTACTGGGAACTCCCTCCTGTCACAAAACTCATCAGAGGGACTGCTCTTATTCCCTGCTCTCATTCCCCGCGGTTTGCCAGTCGACAGACAGTTGGCGCGGCGGTATTCTATTTCGGCGTGTATTTTTTCATACATTTCCGAACCTAGTCGTCGCGGCAAGGGTTCTGCCCTAAGTGGTACTACCTTATTGACAGGGCCGCATTGCTTCGATTGTATTTCCTTCAATATACCCGAGAATTTTACTTATGCTATGGGGCGTTATAGACTCTTTGAAAAAAAGTTGCCTGTTCGTAATGAGTGGGTAAGTGCAATTTCGTAACACAATGCATATATCAGGTAGACGAGGGGATCTCTTATTTATAGAGAGTCGGCAGCGGATCGTACGGGGCCTCCGTGACGGTTGTTACCTGTCCTGAAGTTCTGGCAGTACTATTGGAAACGTTGCTGCCGTGGCGCGGTTGTTACCGATGCCAATTTGCTGTAGCAAAAGTTGAAATACGAACGTAAGGTGTCATAAAACACTGCCCATCCGTAACTTACAGATGGTCATGAAGGGTTTTGACATTTAGTCAAAAGCCGGAGTGTGAACATTGTGACTGAGTCGTTCAGCAGGTAAACAATGCTTCAGAGTGAAGGGTTGAGGCAATTGGGTTAGTGAGCGGAAACATGAGTCGTATGAGGAAACACATACTATAGTAAGCATAAGGGTACATACGAACGGCCACCATCACCGGGCACCTGTGGTTCATTATTTTCCTAAGCAATATTCGGAACAAAAAATCAATATTATCCACAAAAGTTCTTTGTGGAGTTAACCACACAATTGGGTCCTCCGTTCAAGACGAAACAAGACAGTACCTCAACGTTGTCGAAAAAGGTCTGCCGAATACCGAATGTTTCACCACACGGCTCCGGTTTACTATTTTAAGTGTCGTCTTGAAGAGACGGTTTGCATCTTTATGCTCGCTATAGTATCCTCGATGGTTTATGGTCGTTCAGTCTGAGCATGAAGCGGGTGAGGTTGAGTTAAAGCAGAACGGGTGGCCCGCGCTCGAGATATTGTTTGGTTTTTATTTACATTATTCCCACTTATATATTTGTGCGTAGCAGCTAGGGAAACATGGGCGGGCAACTCTATGGCCATGAGATGGGAGCTGTAACGCGAAGTCATGGGCCATCATTCGGGAATACAAGCAGACATGCTTTAACTGATGTCACTTCGCAGACATACCATGTACTGTGATCTCACCTGCCATCCCCTACGCTTTGTGTGTAATTTTGCGGAGCGAGCTTGCGAGTGAGGCGAAAAGTCTGGGCACGAGAGCACATGTACTGGTGCCATCCACAGGGTACTGAAGTCTAGAGAAGAATTAAACTCGCTTACTTTGACAACTCCCTAACTCTATTACATGACTAAGGACCAGGAACCATCCTTAATACATGAAAAGATTATATGATACTCTATGACCCGGACACCATGTATTAGGAGCCCTTCTACTTTCCCTCACCCTTCTTTACCCACTTTATCTGATTAACCCACTCTGGCAACACTACTCGACTTTCACCTTCGAAATCACGCTCGGCTGCCTTCAAAAACTCATCGTTGGACCGCCTCAGCTTTTTCTGGGCAATCTTTGCAGCAACCACCTTTTGAACGATCTTCAAAAGCGAATCTTTGGTCTTTGGCTTAATTTGGATGGTTTGTCCGTGGAGGGCATTGACCAAGTAAGCGGAGCATTCGCGTCCGTTGATATCGTTTGCTTCGAGGATGGCGCAATACAGCGCCAACTGAATAAAATCTGCTGGTTTAAAAATCCCGTCTTTCAGCTCCCAAACATTCAGGCTGCCTTCGGTAGTATGGATATCGAGATATCCAAAGACCTTAACGTAAGATGGCTCCATTGTTCCATCTGCTGGCAACTTGAACTCGTGACCACGCATTTTCTCAAACAGCAAGTGCTTTTTGTCATTGGGCATAACTTTGTCCAGCTTACGTCGAATTTGTTTTGCGTGTTCTTCAGTAACCCAAGTATACTGATCTTCGGGTATACTGAGGGCCTTGAAGATATACCCATCTCGTGCCGCCAAATGGAAGTTCGCAAGAAACAGAACGTCCTCCATAGT